>Ga0116163_1000165_pt1 | contig 48760 bp, 50 predicted proteins | sample AD_UKC107_MetaG_FD_89889 | JGI IMG/M metagenome (GOLD analysis project Ga0116163, IMG submission 89889) | Active sludge microbial communities of municipal wastewater-treating anaerobic digesters from Hong Kong - AD_UKC107_MetaG | ecosystem: Engineered > Bioreactor > Anaerobic > Digestate...
TCCGGCATCCTCGGTTTCATGAAAGTTGATCCTTCCTAATGTCCCGCACCGCATTGCACTGCGATCCCCCCTATACTGGCACCATGAACACGTGCGAGGAGGGGTGCGATGACCGTACGCGGCAGGAAACCCAAAGGCAGCGCGCACATCGCGGGCGAGGACGAGGTGCTGGAATGCCTGACCTCGGTATTGCGCGGTACGGACGCCGAGGAGATGAAAATCACCCCGCGCGACAGGCTGCGCGCCGCGGAGCTCCTGGCCAAGCGCTATGGCACGCTGGGCGCCGCGGAGCCCCAGGCGGAGGCACCCCGCATCATCGACGATATCCCCGCATCGGCGGATGAGGATGACTGACATGACGGACGTCCGGCTGTCACGGCTGATTGCGGAAAGCTTCTTCTCCCTGTGGCGCGCGGCGCGTGCGGGCAAGGTGGATGAGCTCTGGCTGCAGGGCGGGCGCGGATCGGGGAAAACCTCCTTTGCGGCGATCTGTATCCTCTGCGGGCTGATGGACGAGCCGGAGGCCAATGCAATCGTGTACCGCAAGGTGGCCGATACGCTCCGGGAATCGGTCTACGCGCATCTGGTCTGGGCCATCGGCCTTCTGGGCGTGAGCGAATGGTTTAAGCTGAGGCTATCGCCCCTGGAAATCGAGTACACGCCCACGGGGCAGCGCATCTTGTTTCGCGGGTCGGACAAGCCGGAGAAATCCAAGGGCGTCAAGCTGCAAAAAGGGTACTTCAAATACCTGTGGTTTGAGGAGCTGACGGAGTTTTCCGGGATGCAGGATATCCGCACCATCAAGGCCTCCATCCTGCGCGGCACGCAGCAGCAGACCCTGACGATCTGCACCTACAACCCGCCGCAGCGGGCGGCGCACTGGGTGAACAGGGAAGCGCGCACACGGCGCAAGGGCCGCAGGATTCACCACAGCGACTACCGCAGCATCCCCAGAGCCTGGCTCGGGGATGCTTTTCTATTGGAAGCCGAGGCCCTGATGGCGCAAAACCCGCGCGAGTACAGGCACATGTACCTGGGCGAGGTCACGGGCACGGGCGCGCAGGTGTTTGAAAACCTGAAGCTTAAGCGCTTGCCGCCCAAGGAGTGGGAGGGGCTGCGCAGCTACTGCGGGCTGGACTTCGGCTTCGCGTCCGACCCGGATGCCTTTGTGCGCTGTGCGTACGACGGGCGGCGGCGCATTCTCTACATTGTGGACGAGTTCGTGTCGCTGGGGCTGCTGTCCGGTGCGCTTGCGGGCGCGGTGAAGAGCCGCGCCGGAGAGGCGTTCGTCACCTGCGACAGCGCCGAACCGCGCTCCATCGCCGAGTTGCGCAGCCGGGGCGTACGCGTAACCCCCGCCCGCAAGGGGCCGGATAGCGTCGCCCACGGCATGAAGTGGCTGCAAAGCCGCGCGATGATCGTGATCGACCCCAAAAGAACCCCGCTCGCCGCCGAGGAGTTTTCCTGCTACGAGTACGAGCGCGACAAGGCGGGCGAACCGCTGCCCTTCTACCCCGACCGCAACAACCACCTGATCGACGCCGTGCGCTACGCGATGGAAAGCGTCAGCGCGGTGCAGCGCGCGATTATTCCCAGGTAAACGCTCCTGCAAATCCCACACACTGCCGGTTCCCTTTCCGCCGGCTTTCGCTTGCAGGATCGGTTGCCTTCATAGATTGCCAAGGGGTCGCAGGAGTTGCATATTAAACAATACAAAAGGAGTTCATCATGATCACCATCGATAAAACCTTACTTCTGGAGGACGGCACGCCGCCGCCGGAACTGCTGCTGGCGCTTTTGAACGAACACCGCAGGCAGCGGGAGCTGCGACTCAACGTGCTCAAGGAGTACTACGACGGCAATCATGCGATTCTCAGCCGCATCCGGCTATCGGGGCTGCCCAACAATAGGCTTGCCCACGCGATGCCCCGCTACATCACCGCCATCGCGGCGGGATACCTGGTCGGCTCGCCGGTGCAGTATACCCTGAAGGACCATCCGGCGGCGTTTGAGCAGCTGCTTGGGGTGCTGCGCCGCTGCGATACGCAGTCAATCGATGCGGAGCTGGCCGTGGACGCGGCGGTGTACGGCAAGGCGGTGGAGCTTTGCTATGCCGATCATCAGGCCAAGCCGCGCGTGGCGCAGGCCGACCCCCGCCATGCCTTTGTGGTGTACGATGATACGGTGGAGCACCGGCCGCTTCTGGGCATTACGGTCAGCGATGTGCTGGACAGGCATTTGAAAAAGGCCAGGGAACGCGTAACCGTATGCACCGATACCCTGACCCTGCACATGGAGCGCCGCGCAGCCGAAGTGCCTGTGGAGGTCGCGCGCCAGGCGCATTACTTCGGCGGTGTGCCGATGACCGAATACTGGAACAACGCCGACGAGACCGGGGATTTCGAGGCCGTGCTGCCGCTGATCGACGCGTACGACGCGTTGCAGTCCGACCGCATTAACGACAAGCAGCAGTTTACCGACGCGATTATGGTGCTCAAGGGCGTGGGCGCGCTGCAGGCCGAGGACGCCGAAACGGATCTTGACCCGAACGACCCTTCGGCGGCGGCTCTGGCCGCAAGTCAGCGCCTACGGCATACGCGCACGCTGTTTCTGCCCGGGGACGGGGCGGACGCGGGCTTCATCACCAAGCCGGATTCCGAATCGGGCAGCGAGCTTCTACGCAAAAGCCTGGCCGAGGACATTCACAAGCTGTCCTTTGTGCCCGATTTGTCGGATTCGAAGTTCGCGGGCGATGCCTCAGGCGTGGCGATGCGCTATAAGCTATTGGGGTTTGAACAGCGCACAAAAATCAAGGAACGCTGGTTCCGCGAAGCGCTGCGGACGCGCCTGCACCGTTTGGCGCATTTTCTAAGGGTGCAGGGCGCGGCGGAATTTGACGTGGATCAGGTGCAGATCACCTTCCGCCGCGCCCTGCCTTCAAACGACCTGGAGATCGCCAAAACCGTGCAGGCCTACAAGGGCATCGTGCCCGACGAAATCCTGCTTTCGCAGGTGCCGTGGGTGGACGATGCCGCGGAGATCATCCGGATGGATACGATGTAGCGCGGGAAACCGCCTTGCATACCAACCCTTGATGGGGATGAAAGCCGACGGGCGTAAAACGGGAGGAAGCAATATGAACGAAACCGCAGTGGAAACCGTGGACCAGGCGCAGGAGACCGCCGAGGCGGCCAAGGCTGAGACGGCCGAAAAAACCTTTACGCAGGACGATATCAACCGCATTGTGAGCCAGACCATCGCCTCCGAGCGCAAAAAGGCCGAGGCGCAGCTTATCAAGGCCAAAAAGGAGGCCGAGGAGCTGGCGCTGATGACCGCCGAGCAGCGCGCCGAGCACAGGATGGCCGAGCGGGAAGCCGCGCTTGCGGAGCGCGAGGATACCTTAAGGCGTAGCGAGGTGCGCGCCGGAGCCGTGCAGCTGCTGCTGAAAAAAGGCCTGCCCGCCGGGCTTGCCGACACGCTCGCCTACGCCGATGCGGACAGCGCTTCGGCCGCCATTGACACCCTGGAGCAGGCGTTCCGCACAGCGCTGCAGCAGGGCATCGAGGAGCGTATGAAGGGCATGGCGCCCGCCGCCTCCGTGAGCACTGCCGCCGGGTTTGAAAGTAAGCTCAAAAAGGCGGTCGGCATTCAGTAAACGTTCCACGCAGACAAACCGACAGTTAAAGGAGACATGTACATGGCAAATTCCATTACCCTTTTCAAGCAAACCCTCTCCGATACGCTGGACGAGGTATACAAGCTATCCAGCCTGACCGCCGTTTTGGACGGCAGCGCCGATCTGGTGAAGCAGGGGGCCAACGCCAACGAGCTGATTATCCCCAAAATGAGCGTGCAGGGCCTGGCGGACTACGACAAGGCCTCCGGCTACGTATCCGGCGATGTGACGCTGACCAACGAAACCGTGCAGTGCAACTTCGATCGCGGCCGCATGTTCACCGTGGATTCGATGGACGATCTGGAAACCGCGGGCGTGGCTTATGGCAGGCTTGCAGGCGAGCTGATCCGCACCAAGGTGGTTCCGGAGCTGGACGCCTTCCGCTTTTCCAAGTATGCGGGCACCGGCGGCATCTCCGGCATTGAGGCCGGAGCGGCGCTGACCACAGGCACGGCCGTGATTACCGCGCTGCGCAATGCCGTAGCCGCCATGGACGAGGCCGAGATCCCCTATGAGGACCGTTACCTGTTCATCACCCCCACGCTGGACGGCATGATCGCCGACCTGGATACCACCAAGAGCCGCCAGGTGATGGAACGCTTCCAGGGCAAGGTGCTGGTGCCGCAAACGCGCTTTTATACCGCCGTGGACATGCTGGACGGCACGACCACCGGCCAGGAAGCAGGCGGCTACGTGAAAGGCGCGACGGCCAAGAACATCAACTTTATGGTCATCCACCGCGGGGCTGTGATTCAGTTTTCTAAACACGTCGCGCCCAAGGTGATTCTGCCCGACGTGAACCAATCCACCGACGGGTATAAGTTTGGCTACCGCCACGTGGCGATTGCCGACGTTTACGAAAATAAAGCGGCTGGGATCTATTTGCATTACGCCACGGCTTAAGCCTGCCCAAAAGACGCAATCTGCGTTGTTGGCTTCGTCGGGTTTGGGCATCACTTACGCCACGAGTAAGCTCAGCCCATCCCCTCCTTGCCGCCTCGCATCTCACGCCTTTTGAACAGACTTACCAACTGGAACGAACGAGGGAATTCTTCTCATGGCCGCGTGTTATGCGCGGCCATGATGACGGGTCAAGGGCGTAGCCCTTGTCGGGGGTATGGGGGGTGAAGCCCTCATGACGAAAGGAACTGGACATGACCGAGTTTTTGGACAAGCTCAAGCGCAGGCTGCGGATGACCGACGGGGAGCAGGACGCGCTTTTGGAAGACCTGATCACAGACGCGCAGGCGTTTGCCATGGGCTACACGGGGCGCGATCCCCTGCCGGAGGCGGCAAGCGGCGCCATTGTGGAGCTGGCGGCCATCAGCTACGGGCGGCTGGGCATGGAAGGGCAAACCGGGCACAGTGAGGGCAGCGTATCCATACGTGTGGACGGGCTGCCCGCCATGCTCAAGGCCCAGCTGGACCAGTGCCGCGCCGCAAAGGTGGGCTAGGCATGCGATTGCTGGAACAATGGAAGCAAACCGTAACCGTAAAGCCCGCCGCCGCGCCCCGGAAGGTGCAGGAGAACGACCGGCTCTATCGCTTTGACGACGCTGGTGCGTTTACCCTTCGTGTTGTGCTGCAGCCGCTTGCGGCGCGGTCGGATTTAGCCGTACAGGGGCAAACGCGTGAGGCGAAGCTCCTGCTGCTTTACGACGGCGATCAAACACTGGATGAAGGCATGGGCGTGTGCGTGGAAACAGACGCAAGCACGGCCTGCGATTACCGTATATCGGAAATGCCCAGGCGCTATCACAGCCACAAGGAATGCACGCTTGCCTTCATCCCCCCGAAGCTGCGCGGATGACCCGCGCAGACGGCGCGGCGGCCGGCAGCCAATTGGGAACGCTGGCCGCCGCCCTGCGGCGGGCTGTGGGTGACGCTGTGGCAGAGGAGGCGCAAGCGCTCCGGGACGAGGCGAGGAGCCGCTGCCCGCAGGATGCGGGCACCCTGCGAGAAAGCATCCGCGCCGAGGTCACAATGGCGGGTGATACGGCAGAGGCCGTAATCGGCTCCGGCCTGCCCTATGCGGCGGCTTTGGAGCTGGGCACGCTCGCGGCGCCGCCCAAACCGTACCTCGCGCCCGCCTATGAGGCGCGCAGGGGCGGTATCGCCGGGCGCATACAAGCGGAAATACAACAAGCGCTGGAGGAGAACAGAGCATGAACGAAACCGAAAAAATCATCCAGGCGCTTTCGGATATCCAGGGCATTGCCAGCGTTACGCGCGGCTGGCCCAGGCAGGATGCGCAGCTGCCGTGCGTCGCCCTGCAGCTCTTGGAGCGCAGCGCCGTGGACACCCGTGACAACGAAGTGTACCTGACGAAAAGCCGCTATCTGGTGCGGGTATTCGGGCAGACACTTTCCGCCTGCGACGCGCTGAAGGCTGAGATCGCTGCCGCGATGGCTGCGCTTGCGTACACGCTGGAACGCGTGCAGGAAACCGACCACGAAACCGCGCAGCTGCGCATGACCTTTGAAAAACTGGAGTAGGGGGACACCATCATGAGTGCAAAACGAGCCATTATCGGCTTCCGGGGCGTGGCGCTTGCGCCGATCCTGACCGATTCCATCACCGCGTACGCAACCGGCGCAGGCGCCGCGCTGCAATACGCGGGGCAGATGAGCCGCTCCGTCAAGGAGAACAAGACCGACATTTACTATGACGACGACCTGTATGCCCAGCTGCGCAACGTATCCGGCGAGGATGTGGAGCTGCGCATGGCCGAGGTTCCGCTCAGCCAGCTGGAAACCCTGGGCCTTGGCGTGTACGACGCGCAGACCGAAACCCTGGAGGCGAACTTCTCCGTCGCGGGCAAGTTTTTCGCGCTGCGCTGCGTAGCCGATACCGTATCCGGTTTGCCGTTTTACTTCAACTACCGCGTGTTTGAGCTGACCGGCGTAAAGTTTGACAACTTCGCCTCCAAGCAGTCTAGCGCTTCGGTGTGCGAGGTCATCCTCTCCGGCGTGTTCAAAAAGCCGCAGCTTGGAAGCCTTAAGCCCTGGGCTGTGATGCAGCTCAAAGAAGACCTGAGCAACGCCGACGCGTGCAACGCGTTTTTGACCGCCGCTGAAACGAAGCCCGAGACCTGATGAGGATTTCATTTCCCAGGACCCAGGCCCAAAGCAATAGCCTTGGGTCAGGGTCTTTGGGGTGAAGCTCTGTATCGACAGAAAGGATACCCATGAACTCGATTGATGTATCGCTGCCACGGAGCGTTACGGTGCGCGGACAGGTGATCCGGCGGATGCCGCTGGGGCGCTATTTGCAGGCGATCCGAATGCTGGAGGGCTTCCCCCGCGAGGTGGCAATGAGGCTTGTGCCGGACGGAACCATAGCGGCTGCGCTGGAAGCGCTCAAAACGCTCGACCGTGAAAAGCTTCTGGATCTCCTGCTCAAGGCGCTTACGGTGGTGCCGGAGCAAATGGTCGGGCTCATCGCCGCGCTGACGGAAATACCGGAGGATACGCTATGGAATGACCCGCAGATCGGCGCTGACGGGCTGTTGGAAATCGTCGACGCCTTTTTGGAGGTGAACGCGGCGGAAAATTTTATCCGGGCGGCGGGGCGGCTGCGACAGCACATCGGCCGGCTCGCCGCGACGCTGAAACCTGGCTCCAGCGGCTGATTGCCGCGGGATTGAGGCTCGGCATTCCCAAGCGCGCACTGCTGGAAGACTATTACCCGGCGGAGCTGCCGCTTGTGTTTGGGGCCTATGCCGATCTGCACGGCGCGGCGCAGGATGGCGGGGAAACGGTGGACCCCATTACATTTTTCGCAACGGGAGGCGAGACGATTGACGGTTGATGAGATCACCATCAAAATTTCCGCATCGGCGGAACAGGCGCTGACGCAGATCGATCAGGTGGCGGGCAGGATCAGCGCGCTGGTAAGCGCTTTCCCGTTCCATGTGCAGCTCAATACTGCGCAGGCGGAGGAACGCCTGGAAGCGCTGCAAAACAGCGCGCGGCAGCTGCTGACCGATCTGGACGGCAACCGCGTTACAGCGTCCGCGCTTGCGCTGGAGCAGAAAAACTACCAGGCCGCGATCCGCGAGCTGCAAACGCTCAAAGGTTTGTCCCGCACAACCTACGAGCAGGAGCTGGAGTACCTGCAGGCGATCCGGGAGCACATGAGCCGTTATTCCCTGAGCGCTAAGGAAGCGCTGGATTTAGAGCAGCGTCTTTCCGCAGTGCAGGCGCAGATTGCCGCGCGAGACGCGCAGAGCCTGGATACGCTGCTTTCAGGCGTGAGGGACGCGCTTGTAAACCGCTATGAAACCATGCGCGACGCGGAGCTGAATATGCTCAGCCAAAGCCGCGAAGCCTGGCAGGCGTGGCGGGATTCGAGCACCGATGTCATCCAGGCGCAGATCGACGCGTTGGACAATCTGGCCCAGGCCGAGGATCGCGCCGCCGAGGAAGCGGAGCACCTGCGCCGGATTGAGAAGCTGAAACAGGCGCTGTTGTACGAGCAGGATTCGTTCAACCAGGGGCAGCTGTCCGCCCAGCTGCAGGATGCGCAGGCCGCCTACGAGGCCTGGCTTTCAAAGAATGCGCGGGAGGATCAGAAAGCGTCGCTGCAGGCGCAGCTTGCCGCTGTGAACGAGCGCACGGATGCGGAGCTGGATGCGCTGTCCAGGCAGGCAAGCGCTGTAAACGAGGCCTATGCCCGGCAGCTGCAGGCCGCCGCCATCCGCGCCGAGGCTGAAAAACAGCTTATGACCGGCACGCAGGAGGAACTTCTTGCGTTGATCACGGCGTTCGCACCGGATTACAACGCCGCCGGGCAAACGCTGGGCGAGCAGATGCTTTCGGGCTTTATGGAAAAGGCGGGCAGCATATCCGGCTGGATGGAGAGCCTGAACACGATGATTTTAAACGTTCAGCAAAGTCTGAACACGGCCCTGCAAAGCGCCGCCGACGGCTTTTACCAGGAGCGTGCCGCCGCCCCGGGCGTGACCATCACCCAGCAAAATACCTTCAATACTCCCGTGGAATCGCCTGCGGATACCGCCTGGCGCATCAGGCAGGCCAACGAACAGCTGGCTTCCCAGCTGCTAGAAGCCTAGGAAAACGCTGGCAAAATTCCCTGCGCGCTACCGGCTTCATTTCCGCCATCTTGCGCCCGCGACATCCTCGACGTAGCGCTGCTACTACTTGAGCGGCCTCACCCGAACTGCGTTCGCGCGAGGCTACGCACTTTATTGCCTGCGGCAATTTCGAGCGCTAGTCGGGCTACGCCCTCCCTATCAGATATCGCAAACGCAACCTGACGAAAATCCAACTCGGTATCGCGCGGGTCCTTTTATCATCGTTTCCCTGGCGATTCCTTCGCAGCGCTCTGACGAACGATAGAATTATTAGCATATGAGTGTTATGAAATGCTGTCCCTATTTTGATCGCCGCAGCTCGGTCAAATAGGGGGATTGCGATAGGCTGTTAGCCCTTAACATGGGCGTGGGGGCAACGTCCATAAAACCACGTTATAGGAGGAACCATGCAGAAGCTGACCTATATCAACCTCAATAACGAGCAGGCGGTGTTCTGCGGCGCGCCGTACGTGCTCTCCAAAATCGGCGGGCTTGGGCTGCCGGAGCTGGAGTTTCAAAGCATACGCGGGGCGTACCAGCAGGGGGATACGGCGCTGTCGTTCCGCCGCCCCAAACGCATGCTGTCGGTGACGCTGCATATTATGGCGGGCAGCCGCGCGGAGCTGTACCGGCTGCGGATGGCGCTGCTGGGCGTTCTGTCGCCGGACAAGGCGGCGCAGGGGGACGACCGCGCCGTGCTGATTTATGAGAACGATCATGCCCGTTATATGACCTATGCCGTGCCGGATGGCGGGCTGGACGCGCAGGGCCGGACGCTGGATACCCAGCCCAACCTGAGGCTTGGCTTCCGCTGCGAAAGCCCGTACTGGTTTGCGGCAATCCCCTCGTCCGTCGCGTTTGAGGACGCGGGCGAGGGATTTGCGATGCCGTTTCAGTTCCCGGTGGATTTCGGCCGCAGGGATTACTGCAAGAACGCCAACAATCTGGGGCAGGTTTCCGTGCCGGTACAGATTACCATTGTGTGCAAGGGCGAGGTGCCAAGGCTGAAAAACCTCACAACGGGCAAGGAGATTGCCCTGTCGGCGGCCGTGCCTGCGGGCAACACCCTGGTGCTCAACACCGATCCGGCCCGGCTTGACGCCCGCATCATCGATGCCGACGGCATGGAAACCGGGGCGTTCGGCAAGCTGAGCCTGTTGACGCCGCTGGCGGACTTCACCCTGCGCCCCGGGCTCAACGAACTCGCCTACGAAGCCGGTGGCGTCAGCGCGCAAAGCGAAATCACCGTCGCCTGGCGCGCGGCGTATGAGGGGGTATAGCGTTTGATCACACTCCAACTCATGACCCTGAACTTTGAGAAGCTCTCCGAGATCGCGCAGTTTGAAAGCCTGCAGATCACGCGGAGCTTTTTGGGTACGGGATGCTGCGGCCTGACGCTGCACCCGGACGCGAAGGGCGCGGCGGCGATCATACCCGGCGCGCTGCTTTTGGCGGAGGGCTGCAAGGCGTTTTTAGTCGAGGACGTGCAAATGCTGTCGCGCGAAACGCTTTCGGTGAAGGGCTGTATGCTCAAGGGCCTGGCCAAGCGCCGTGTGTGCGTGCCGCCGCTTGCGGCGGGCGCGCGGGAATATCAGGATTTCGGGTGGGATCGTTTCACCGGCAGCGCCGAGGCAGCCTACCTGCACTACGCGCAGGGTAACCTGATCGCGCCGGAGGACGCAAGCCGCGCAATCCCAAACCTGATCGCGGCGGACAGCCAAAACCGAGGTGAGGTACTGCCCTGGCAGGCGCGGTTTGACAGGCTGGATGTGTTGTTTCAGGCCATTGGCGAGCGCACGGGGCTGGGCTGGGATATTGTGCCGGATCTTGCACAGCAAAGGCTTGTGTTTACCGCCTGGCAGGGCATCAACCGCACGGCGGGAGACGCGCTGTGCCTGATCTCGGAACAAAACGGAAACGCCGCCGATGTGCAGTACCGCCAGCTGCTCTCCGGCAGCGCAACCACGGCGTACGTCGGCGGCGCGGGGGAGGATGAGAACCGTTTCATCCTCTGCGGCGGCGGGGACGCGCAGGGAATCGGCAGGCGCGAGCTGTGGGCGGATGCCGGAAGCATCCAAGATCCCGGTCAGCTTGCGCTGTATGCGCAAAACAGGCTTTTGGATACCGGCGCGAAAACAACCGTCACCGCGACGCTGATCGATTCAGGCGCGTGCCGCTACGAACGGGATTACGATGTGGGCGATACTGTGATCATCGCGGGGCGCTTTGGCAGCGCGGCGGTGCGCATTGCCGAGATTACCGAGACCTACGAAAACGGCGCGCGTACCCTGGCGGCGAACTTCGGCGATGCGCCGGTCACCGTGAACACGCTGATCAAACAGCTCAGGCAAACGCCAAGATAAGGATGTGGTTTTTTGGCTCAGGAACAGTACGGATTTTTCAATTCCACGGTGGAGGATGAGCGCAGCTACGATTCGGCGGACATGGCTGTGATGCTGCGGACCCTTGCGGCTAGCGGCGTGGCTGACGGCGGCGAATGCCTGCGGATCAGCGCCGAGGGCTCTACCATGCGCACGCTGGTTGGCTACGGCTCGGCGATGGTCGAGGGGCATTACTACCGCCTTGGCAGCGATGGCGGCAGCGTGAAGGCCTTTGAGCATGGCACCGAGGCGGAGCTTGGGCGCATCGACCGCATCATTTTACGGCTAAATCTCACGGCCCGGACCGTGACGCTGCAAAAGCTGATCGGCACGGCGGCGAGCACGCCCCAGGCGCCCGCGCTGACCCGCAACGCGGAAGTGTGGGAGCTGTCTTTGGCACAGGTGCGTATCCGGGCGGGTGCATCGGAGGTTTTACCTGCTGATATCACCGACGAACGCGGGGACGAGGCCGTATGCGGCCTGATTGCGCCGGATTCGCTCAAGCGCTCCGTGCTGGAGGCCATGATCGGGGAGAGGATTGCCCAGGCGGCCGCGGAGATCCAGGCCGATTCCTCGGACGTGCTCCGCTACTCCGCCCAGCCGCTTTTGGCCGCGCAGCAAACGCAGGCCCGTACAAACCTTGGCGCGCAGGCGGCAATCTCGGCAAGCGGGCTGCTCAAGGGCAATGGCTCCGGCGGCGTATCGGCCGCTGCGGAGGGCGTGGATTACGCGGGCATGGCCGGTGGCAAGGTACTGCCCTCCAGGATTAGCGCAACGGTAGAGGTACGAACGGAGGGCTGGACGCTTGCGATGGCCGATGCCGGAAAGTTCTTCTATGTGTATAACCAGACCCCGGTCAACATTGTGATTCCAAATGATGCCGCGGTTGATTTCGCCGACGGGACGGAGATTGAATTCTGGCGAGGCGGCTCCGGAGACATTACGTTCCAGCCCGCGCAAAGCGTAGTGGTTGTGTCGGTCGACTCCATGCGTTCCATCGCCCAGACACACGGTGTGGTATCGGTTAAAAAGATCTGGGAGAACCTGTGGCTTTTGATAGGAAACCTGAAATGAGAATGAGCAGACATGCGGCCGTATATGGCCAGATGGCAAGGTTCAACCCCAACTCCGATTTGACCTATACAGGCAGCTTCCTTGTGGTGAACGACAGCAATACCGCATGGCGTGTGAAGTTCCTGACCAGCGGCGTGCTGACATTTCTCAAAGACCCCAAAGGGATTGATTTATTCATTGCGGGCGGCGGCGGGGGCGGCGCGCAGGCTGGGGGCGGGGGCGGCGGCGGCTATACAGGCGTATGGCCTGCCGTTGCGGTTACGCCCGGTACAGGGTATTCCGTGCAGATCGGCGCGGGCGGCGCGGGTGTTACAGTTGGTAGCGGCAATGACGGCAGTCCGTCGTCTGCGCTGGGGTACACGGCGGCTGGCGGCAAGGGCGGCATCCGCAGCTATATCTATGAGGAACGCTTCGGCGGCAACGGCGGATCCGGCGGCGGCGGCTACAGCAACGGCGCTGCAGGTGCGGACGGCCTGAACGGGGGCGGCGGCGACTATGCCCGCGGCGGCTACGGGCAGGGCTCAACCACGCGGGAGTTTCATGAAGGCACGGGTACGCTGTATGCCAGCGGCGGCGCCTGCGGGCCGGATAACGCCGGGGCGGCCAACACCGGTAACGGCGGCGACGGCTATGGCTATAACTATAACGGCATGCCGGGCGGCAGCGGCATCGTGGTGATCCGCAATGCCGTATAGGAGGGCGCAATGAATTATGCAATCTTAACCGACGGCATCGTGGAAAGCGTAATCGTACTCAACGACGAAAACGCGCAGGACTTCCCCGGCGCTGTCAAGCTTTTCGATATCCCAGCCGCCATCGGCGACCAGTACGCGGACGGTTTATTTTACCGAAACGGCGAACCCCTGCTGCCGTTCGATCCGGAAACGGCGAGCGCGGGGCTGGACTGATTGGAAAGACAACTGTATTTATCTGCCGGGCATGCACAGCACGCCCGGCAGTTTCGTGTGGAACGATGCAAGCATACGCTAAAAAAGGAGAATCGAAGTGATGATTACAGGCGAGCAGGTGGCCCAGAAGGCCAAGAGCCTTTTGCTGATGGGCACCATTCCCTATGTGCTGGGCGGCGAAACCCTCAAGGGCATGGACTGCCAGGGGCTGGTGGAATGGACGCTGCGGGAGCTGGGCTTACAGGCCGACTATCGCGGCACCAACGATATGTGGCGCAATCTGGTCACCGTCAAGGGCAGTATTGAGGACGGTGTTGCACGCTTTGGCAAAATCCCCCTGGGCGCGCTGGTCTTCATTGTCGATCACGATGGCGGGGAGCCCGATATCTACCAGGACGACGAGGGTAATGCCTGGCACGTATACGTGAAGGTGTCCGACGATATGCTGGTGCACGCCAGCGCTTCAAACCTTATGGTTACCACGCGTTTGTTTTATGACGCGAGCATCGTAAACGGCGGCCCCAACGCCTACGGGCTGATCGGCGGCGTGGATTACGGCCTGCCCGAAGGTGCGCAAGCCGCAGCGGTCGCGGCTCCGGCGGTTCAGGCTTGGAAGCCGCGCTTTTCCAGGCTTACGTTCAAGTCCGGCTGCATGGGCAACGGCGTGCGGGAGCTGCAAACGGGGCTCAACAAGCTGGGCGGCACCCTGGCGGTGGACGGGCGCTTCGGCCCGCTGACCGAGCAGGCTGTGCGTGAGTTTCAGCGGCAGCAGAGCCTGGAGGCGGACGGCGTTGTGGGCCCCAGAACCTGGGCGGCGCTGGTTCATGCCGTCAATCAAGCAATCGGAGGATCGTATGATGGGACAGATTTGGGATAAGGCGCTCAAGGTTTTCGCGGCGGCGATCGGCGCCGTCGCAGGCGCGCTGGGCGGGTGGAGCTGGCTGATGACCGTGCTTTTGGCCTGTATGATTGCCGACTATATCAGCGGCACGCTGGTGGCGTGGATGGGCAAAAGCCTGAAAACGGAGTACGGCGGCCTGTCCTCCAAGGTGGGGGCGGTGGGGCTGATCCGCAAGGGGCTGATGCTCATGGTTGTGCTCGTGGCCGCGCTTTTGGATCGCGCGCTGGGGCAGAACAACGCCATGTTTCGCGACGCGGTATGCTGGTTCTACGTTGCCAACGAAGGCATCTCCCTTATGGAAAACCTGAACCTTGCTGGTGTGCCCTTCCCCAAAAAGCTCAAGGAGCTGCTGGGGGAAAAGGCTGGCGAGGCGGAATCGGCAGAATAAGCAAAAAGCCCCCTTGCGGGGGCTCTCAGCCTGTCTGCAAAACCCGATCTGCGTTGTCAGCTGCGGGGTAACAAGGGGCATCACTTACGCATAAGTAAGCTAAACCCCTTATTACCCTTGCCTCCTGCCATTTCAAGCTATTAAACAGGCTGTTATTGTGTTTGCCAAAAAGGTTTGACATAAAAAAGCCCCCTTGCAGGGGCTTTTTTGTGTTTTGGTCAGGTCAGCGAGCCGATCACCGCGGCCTTGGATACAATGCCGCAGAAGCGGCCGAATTCATCCACGACGGGGATGGGGAATCTGGCCTCGGCGGCCAGCGGAAGCACGTCGGCGATCTGCGTTTCCGGCGAGGCGGAGGGAATATCCCTCACGATGGCATCGGCAAAGGAGAGCTCCTTCTCCTTCACGCGCAGGGCCTGCTCCAGCGGCAGGATGCCCACAAAGCCCATATTGTCGTCCACCACATAGGCGCTGGACAGGCTGTGGCGCTGCATCTGCTTGAGCGCGCTCAAAACGCCGTCGCGGGAGTGGATGAGGCAATCGGGCGTCTGCATAATATGCTTGACGAAGAAAATCTGCGCTTTGTCGGCGCTGTCGATAAAATCCTTCACATAATCGTCCGCCGGGTTGGTGGTCATCTCCTCCGGCGTCGCCGTTTGGATGATCTCGCCGTCCTTCATGATGGACACGGTATTGCCCAGCTTGAACGCCTCGTTGATGTCGTGGGTGATGAATATGATCGTTTTGTTGAGCTTTTTCTGGATGGTTAGCAGCTCAAACTGCATATCCCGGCGCACCAGGGGATCAAGCGCCGAAAAAGGCTCGTCCATCAGCAGCACGTCGGGGTCGTTGGCCAGGGCGCGCGCCAGGCCCACGCGCTGGCGCATGCCGCCCGACAGGCTCTGGATGCTGTTATGCTCCCAGCCGTCCAGCCCCACCATGGCGATCATTTCCATGGCCTTTTGCTCGCGCTCGGCCTTCTTCACGCCCCGCACCTCCAGCCCGTAGGCCACATTGGATAGCACATTGCGGTGGGACATCAGCCCGAAGCTCTGGAACACCATGGAAATTTTCTCCCGGCGCATATCCAAAAGCTCCTGCTTGTCGAATTTTTCGATCTCGCTGCCTTCCAGAAAAATCTTGCCCGAGGTTGGGCGGTTGAGCATGTTCAGGCAGCGCACCACGGTGGATTTACCGGAGCCGGACAGGCCGATCAGCACGTAAATCTCCCCGCGTTTGACCGAAAACGAGACGTTGTTTACGGCCACTGTAACGCCGGTTTGCTTGGCGATCTCTTCCTTGCCTACACCCTTGGACAGCAGCTTTTTGGCTGCCTGCTTGTTGGCTCCGTAAAGCTTATATAAGTTCTCAACCCGGAGAATCGTATCGTTGACTGCCGTACTCATAGGGCTTCACCATCTTTTTTGAAAATACTCTGTGTCAGCCGGTCCATGACGATCGCGACGATGACAATCGCGGTGCCCGCCGCAAAGCCGCGGCCGCTGTCCAGCCGATTAATGCCGGAGATGACCTCCGCGCCAAGGCCGCGTGCGCCGATCATGGAGCAGGTCACCACCATGGCGATCGCCATCATAATGGTCTGGTTCACGCCGGTCATGATGGTCGGCATGGCCTGGGGTATCTGCACCTTGATCAGGGTTTGCAGCTTGGTGGCGCCAAAGGCGTTACTGGCCTCCACCACCTCGCGGTCCACCTGCTGTATGCCGTGGCAGGTCAGCCGCACGATGGGCGGAATCGCGTATATCGTGGTGGCGATCACCGCTGGCGGGTTGCCAAGCCCAAACAGCATCACCGCCGGGATGAGGTACACAAAGCTCGGCATGGTCTGCATGGTATCCAGTACGGGCCGTACAATCGCATAGCTGCGCTTTGAAAACGAAATCAGAATGCCCAGCGGAAACCCGAGCAACAGCGAGATGATGACCGAGGTGACGATGATCGTCAGCGTTTCGTACATCAGCGACCAAAGGCCGACTGCGCCGATGAAAAACAATAAAAGCGAATAGAAAATCGCGCGGGATACCTTTTTGGTCATCCGCACGGTGAGGGTGAACACCAGCAGGATCATCACCCACCAGGGGATGAGGTTAATCACCGAGCCGACAGACCGTAAAAGCGCCAGCAGAACGTTGGTGAATCCATCGAAAAACGCATCCCAGTGGATGAGAATATAGTCGATGGCATCATTGATTGGATCCTGAATGTTGATGGAAATCGTTTCAGGAAACCGAAGCAGCCAATCTGGCATGAAAGCCTCCTCCTTCAGGGTTGGGAATCGGGTCGCGGGGTGCGGCGGTATGCTGGGCGCAAACCCAATAAAATTCACGGTCGCAATCACGGGCCGTGAATTTTATCGGATTGTCAGCGTTGTTCAGTGCCGGGCGGCAGGGTTTATTCTGCGGCCAGCGCGTCGCGCACAAGCTGTGCCTTGTCGGCGGGCAGCCATTCGTCCAAAAGCGCGTCGTTTTTGGCGAGGAACCACTTGGCGGCATCCTCGTACGAAGCGTCGTTGTCCATAATATAGGTCAGCGCTTCGGCGGTCAGCGCGCTGGACGTGTGATACTTGCTTAAGAATTCACAGAACTCCGGCGCGGCGGCGTAGAAATCGTTGCTCACGCCGATGGTGACCGCAACACTGGGGCACTCGCACTGGCCCAGGGGGTACAGCTCGGGATCGTAGGGGGCGTCTTCCAAAAGCACCAGGTCGTACTTGCCGGTCAGCCAGGTCGGCTCCCAATAGTAGCCCACAATGGCTTCGCCCTTTTTATAGGCGGAGGCAAACGCGGCGGCTAGCGCGGCATCGGAGCCGGGATCCATATAGTTGAAGGTTTCGTTGATGCCGTAAAATTCGTACTTGCTGCGCATGATCAGGTCGATATCCCAGCTGGAAATGGCGCCGTAGATGCGGCCCATATCGGGCTCTTCGGGATCGACGAACACGTCGGCGTAATTTTTCAGGTCGGCGACGGATTTCAGGTCGGGTGCCATGGGCTCAATGCCGCGCTCGGCGTCGCCTTCAATAACATAGCGGGGTACATAGAAGCCCTGGGCGTTATCGTCGAAGTTCACACCGAGCTCCACAAACTTGCCTGCGGCAATATCATCGCTGTAGGAGGCTAGGTTGTCGGTCCAAAGCTCCATATATACAGAAACATCTCCATTGATCAACCCGGCGTAGGTAATCGGGGTCGATCCGGAAATCTCCTCGGTATCCAGCGCATAGGCGGTTTCGCCGATATAAGCGGCAACGGCATTGTGCAGGCGAATGCTGTCCCAGCCCGCATCCGCGAATACGGTATGGGTGGTTTCCGCCAGCGCGGCGCCTCCAAGGAGAGTAAGAACAGTCATAGCGGTCACCAGAAGTACGAGAATTTTCCTCATGTTGCACATAACTTCCTTTCTATTTGGTTTCCCTTATACCCTACCATGATCTTTGCAATAGTTCAAACCATAAGCCGCCAAAAAGTACCAAGAGTAGCAAAATCGTAACAACATTTGCGGCTCACAGTACACATTCTTGGGCGGATTCGGTCCGGTTTGCAAGAGATACAAAAGAAAAACAAGCAGGCGTAAGCCTGCTTGCGCGCATACGTGCGGGGGGTGAATCAGCTGACTGTGATCACCGAGGCGGGGCAGTTTTCTTCGGCCTCCCTGGCCTTATCCACAAGGGATGCGGGGACCTCGTCCACGTACACCTCGGCCAGGCCGTCGTCCGCCATGCGGAACACGTCGGGGCAGACCTCCGCGCACAGCTCACAGCCGATGCAGCCGGAACGGTCGATGGATGCTTTCATTGTGCTGTCCTCCTTGTTGTTTTTGTTGATAGGGAATGGGAATCGAAACCCGGCATTTTTATGGCTTACGGTTTCCGACGCAAGGGAATGCTTAGTTCCATTGAACACCTTTCCGCCTTCGCTGTCAAACGGCCAATCTTGAAATCCGGGGAAGGATACGATACAATACGCGATAGTTTGATTTGCGGGGCAGACCCCTGCGGCGAAGGAGAGGCGGACGCATGCGCGCGGTATTCATCATCGGGCTTGGGGGCTTTGTCGGCGCGGTGCTGCGCTATCTGTTATCGCTGCTTCCACTGGCGCAGCGCACGGGATTTCCTGTGGTTACGCTGCTGATCAATATTGCAGGCGCGTTTCTGATCGGCATTCTGGCCGGAGTCGCGGTGAGGTTCCCCGCGTTCAACAGCGACTGGATGGCTTTTATGCAAATCGGTATCTGCGGCGGGTTTACCACGTTTTCCACCTTTGCGCTGGAAAGCACGGTGCTGCTGGGCGGCGAAGGCTTCGGCATGGGGCTTTTATACATCGGTTTGAGCCTGGTGGTCGGCCTTGGCGCGGTGTGGCTGGGCCGGGCAGTTGTGATGTGACGCCTGCAAAAAGCGCTTTGCGATGATCGCAAAGCGCTTTTTTACATTGCCGCGGTTTAGTTTATATTGCCGTAATCGAACGGCAGAATGATTTCGCCGTAGGCCTGGGGCGGCATGGACAGTGCCATGATGCCGGAATAGTAAACCACTGCGCGTTCCCCCGTATACAGTTCGCCGTACAGGCGCGTGTTGCCGTCAATGTTCACGCGCACAGCGGTTTCGCCCTCTCCAAGGGTGATAAAGCCGTCTCCCACGGCGGTAATCACGCCATCCAGCTGCTCGTGGCGGTGTACAGCAAGGGCGCTGATCTGGCCCGGATAAGAGCGGGTGACGATCCCATCATACGAAACGGTTACGAAATCGCCCGGAGGATAGGCTTCGGCGGTTTCAGGCAGCAGCACGAGCACCTCGCCCAGGTCAAGCGCTGCGAGTAGAAGCGCGTGCATGCCGCCATCGTACGCAAGCACAACGCCGGACAGCACATACAGCGAAACGCGCTGTGCCTGCGCCTGCGGGGGTATGGACCGGGTCATGATGCCGTTATAGGCGACAGTCACATACTGCCCCACTTGCGGCACGGCAAGCCCCTCCCATTGGGTTGTATCGTCGTAGTTGACCCGCACCTCGCCGTGGGCTGTGTCGTTAAGCAGAAAATATCCGTCGGATGTTTCGGTAATCATTCCCTGCAGGGTCTCCTGCGTATCGGCCAGGGCGGGCAGAAAGAGGGTCAGAAGCAGGGCTGTCATAAGCAGCGCAATGGTTTTTTTCATCATATACCTCCTGAATCGCTTCGGTTACTGTGCATCTACAAAAAATCTGTACGGTTATTTGACGATTGAAACGCGGAAAGGTTCCATTGTGCGCCCTGCGGCCGGAAATCGCCAAAAAACCGTTCATGGAACGCCATATTTCCGCCACATTCGGCGGTTACAGTAAGGGTGCGGCAACAAACACCGCAACACGAAGAGTAAAGGAGATTCCAACAATGAAACGCTTTATCAAACTTGTTACCCTCACCCTGGCGCTTGCAATCCTTCCCCTGGCAGCCCTGGCCGACGACGGCTTCGGCTCTGCGGCCGTCACCGAGGGCCAGACCTACACCCTGGAGCAGATGCTGACCTATGCCATGCAGGACGAGTACATGGCCCAGGCCGAATATGCGGCCATCCAGGAAGCCTTTGGCGTAACCAACCCCTACGCAAACATCATGCAGGCGGAGCTTGTTCACCAGCAGCTCCTGCAGCCCCTGTTTGAAGCCTACGGCATCGCCGTACCGGAGAACACCGCCGCCCAGAACGTTGTCATTCCCGAAACGCTGGCCGAAACCTTCGCCATCGGCGTGCAGGCGGAAATCAACAACATCGCCATGTACGAGGCGTTCCTCGCCCAGGGCGACGTGCCTGAGGATGTACAGGCTGTGTTCAACTTCCTCATCCGCGCCTCCCAGAGCCATCTCAATGCCTTCACCCGCGGCGCAGAGCGCTTGGGCGTGGATGCCGATGCCGTGCAGACCTATGGCCGCGGCGGCTGGCAGACGGACGACCAGACCATGCCCTACGGCAACCGGATGGCCGCCGCGAACCAGACCTATGGAACCCGCATGGCGGCGAAGACCACCCAGTACGGCCGCAACAGCGCCTGGCAGACCGCGTCCGCTCCGATGGGCGGCATGCACCGGCAGACTATGACCAACGACCGGACGATGGACCCCGCCAACTGCCCGTTCCTCAATACCGAGCTCCCCGTACAGCAAAGCTTCGGCGGCGGCCGCTGGAACTAAGCGACAACTTCTGAACCAAGAACCCAACAAGCAACCCGGCATCCATCTGGAATGCCGGGTTGCTTGTATTTGTGAAGAAGCATTCAATTTTGTGAGATGCCTATGTTTTCGCTTGTATATGTAGTAATTGTGTGTATCAATATTGCCTCATCCCCATATATTGTAGAATCGTAACACAATATTGATAAAAAAGTTCTTGAACCATGGCTTGAAAATAGTTAAAATAACGACCAATAGAACAGATTGTATTTCTGTGCATGGAAACGGGAAAATCGTAGAATACTATAAATTGAGAGGAACAATATCTTATGAAAAAAGCACTGTCCCTTGTTTTGTTATCCTTGCTCCTATTAACAACTTCGGCATCGGCACTCACAGCCTTTCCCGCCTTTGACGATTTTGAACTGGAATTTGAATATGCGGCAATCCTAACTGGCTCCGGTCATTATATAACGTCGAACAATTTATCGGTTGAAGATGGAAGCTATTCAAAGGTCTATACTGTAAGCTTTGATGATACGCTCTCGATGTTGGTCTCCGTACCACATGAAACAGGGGAGATCAGCGAAGCAATGATGCTATATGCCAGTGATGGAACAACCCTTTCTGCGTTAAATTTTATTTATGGTATCGGCGAGTTGGCCATGGCAACAGGCGCGATTGACGCAGTCGAAGAAATCTGGGATTTCTTGGGTCTATTAGGTCTTTTGGATCATATGGAAGACGGGGATTCGAACTCAATCATCATCGGACAACTGGAGTATTCTTATATGGCATATACTTCCTTGGGGATATTCTTCTATGTAACAATAGTGGAGTAGGGAGTAGTCCTGAATTCCAGTCCTTTTTGAGGGCATGTTATACATAGGAGACATAACAATGCCAGAGGAAGATGACAGCAAGGAGGAAACGTATTGTCTTAGTGAAACACATATGTTACAGTTACTCTCTAGTACCGTTTTTCCATATTGGAGGATTGGCGAATGAACAAATATGGGCAAATTGCAGTTCGAGCGGCACAATATGTAAACTGCAACCTTTCTCCAAGAGAAGCATGGGACAAGGCAAGCTGTGAAATTTATCCTAAGGGGAGCGCATCACAAAGAAAGAGCTGTCCGAGAACAACCTTTTTAGCTTTATATGATCAAACGTTACAATCGCCAAACGCGCTGCATGCGCGTGACGCAAGAAGTTACCTGGCAGCGCATTGCGCATGTAACACAACGCCAAAAGCGTTATGGGAAAGCATCCTGAATGGAAATCATAAAACGCATAACAGCCAAATGGATGTCGTGTTGGCGCTATATAGCTATGACCTGATGCCAGAATAAGAACAGAGCAGCGCAGAGGAGACAATCGTGAACAACCGCTACATAGTTTTCGATGTGGAAACCCCCAACGCCGCAAACAACCGAATGAGCGCGCTCGGCATCACCGTTGTGGACAACGGCGCGATCACGGACGAATGGTATTCGCTCGTCGATCCGCAGGTGCGGTTTGACGTGTTCAACGTGAAGCTGACCGGCATCACGCCGGAGATGGTCAGGGATCAGCCCACCTTCCAGGAGCTGTGGGGGCAGATCAGGCCGCTGTTTGACAGCGGTATTCTGGTGGCGCACTATGCGCCGTTTGATATGGGCGTGCTCAAAAGCTGCCTGAACGCCTACGGCATTGTGTGGAAGCCCTACGTCAATTTTGCGTGCACCTGCGCCATGGGGCGGGTGTGCTACCCCAAGCTTCCAAACCACAGGCTCAATACCCTGTCGGAGCATGTGGGCATCACGCTGGACCACCACCATGCCGACAGCGACAGCCGCGCCGCCGCCCTGCTGCTGTTGGACTACATGGAAAAGGGTCTGAGCATGGAGCGCTTTATCCGCAGACAGTACCTGTAATCAAATCAAAAGCACCCCTTACGGGGTGCTTTTTTATGTCAGTCCGCAATCGCCTGTTTCATCGCCCGTATATAGGCCTTCACAGGCTCCACGGCGTTCTTGCCGTGCTCGGCAATGAGCTTGACGATGGCCGAGCCGACGATCACGCCGTCGGCCTGCTGGGCCATGGCCCTGGCCTGCTCCGGGGTGGAGATGCCAAAGCCCACCGCGACGGGCAGGTTGGTCGCCTCGCGGATGCGGCCGACCATCTCGCCGATATCGGTGGTGATTTCCGCGCGCGCGCCGGTCACGCCCAGCGACGAGACCAGGTACACAAAGCCCTCGGCCTGCGAGGCGATCATCTGGATGCGCTCTTTGGATGTCGGCGCGACCAGCGAAATGAACTGTATGCCGTGCGCCCTGCAGGCGGGGGCGAACTCCGCCTTTTCCTCAAAGGGAACGTCCGGCAGGATCAGCGCGGCGATACCCGCGGCCTGCGCGGCTGCAAGGTAGCGCTCTGTGCCGTAGGAGAACACGACGTTGGCATAGGTCATCATCGCCAGGGGCGCCCGCACCCTGGCCCGGATGCTGCCGACCATTTGAAAAATCCGATCTGTGGTGGTTCCGGCCTGCAGGGCGCGCTCGCTGGCGGCCATAATGACCGGCCCTTCGGCGGTGGGATCGGAAAAGGGAACACCCAGCTCTATCAAATCCGCGCCCGCCTTATCCATGGCGAGGATCAGCTGCTCGGTGGTGTCCAGATCCGGGTCGCCGCAGGTGAGAAACGCGACGAACGCCTTATGCCCTTCAAAGGCCTGTGCGATGGTATTCATTCCTGGATGTCCTCCCCTCTGTAGCGGGCGACCGAAACGCAGTCCTTGTCCCCGCGGCCCGACAGGTTGATGACCATGAACTGATCCTTGCGCATGGTCGGCGCGAGCTTCATGGCATAGGCCACGGCGTGCGCGCTTTCAATCGCCGGGATGATGCCCTCCATGCGCGACAGGTATTCAAACGCGTCCACAGCCTCGGCATCGGTAATCGCCACGTACTCGGCGCGCCCGGTATCGTGCAGGTAGGCGTGCTCCGGGCCGATGCCGGGGTAATCCAGCCCGGCTGAGATGGAATACACCGGCGCGATCTGGCCGTATTCGTCCTGACAGAAATAGCTTTTCATGCCGTGGAAAATGCCCTCGCGCCCGGTGGCAAGCGTAGCGGCCGTTTCAAAAGTATCAATGCCGCGCCCCGCCGCCTCGCAGCCGATGAGCCGCACCTCTTGATTCTCAATCATATGGTAAAACGCGCCGATGGCATTGCTGCCGCCGCCAACGCACGCCAGCACCGCGTCGGGCAGGCGGCCTTCTTTGGCAAGCGCCTGTTCCTTGATTTCCTTGCTGATCACGGCCTGAAAATCGCGAACGATCATGGGGAAGGGGTGGGGGCCCATCACCGAGCCCAGCACGTAGTGCGTGTCGGATATCCGGCGTGTCCACTCCCGCATGGTTTCCGAAACCGCGTCCTTCAGGGTGCGGGTACCGCTCATCACAGGGTGCACAATCGCGCCCAGAAGCCGCATCTTGTAAACGTTCAGGGCCTGGCGCTTGGTGTCTTCCTCGCCCATGAAAATTTCGCATTCCAGCCCCATCAGCGCCGCTGCCGTGGCGGTTGCCACGCCGTGCTGCCCCGCGCCGGTCTCGGCGATCACGCGGATTTTGCCCATCTTTTTGGCAAGCAGCGTTTGCCCCAGCACGTTGTTCACCTTGTGCGCGCCGGTGTGGTTGAGGTCCTCGCGTTTTAAATAGATTTTCGCGCCGCCAAGGTCCCGGGTCATCTTCGCCGCGTGGTAGAGCAGCGACGGCCTGCCCGCGTACTCGCGGAAGAGCGTATCCAGCTCCTGCACGAATTGCGGGTCATTTTTATAATGCTCGTAGGCCTCCTCCAGCTCCAGAATCGCGTTCATCAGTGTTTCGGGTATGTACTGCCCGCCGTGGATGCCATATCGTCCCTTACTCATTGCTTTGCTCCTTTTTGCCAAATACTACTCAGATCCCCTGCGCGCTGCCGGATAGATTTCCCGTATCTTGCGCCTGCGAAATCCTCGACGTAGCGCTGCTACTACTTCGTCTTTCGCAGGCATAATCTACGATAAATCCTTCGCGGCATCAAGCAAGTGCTTTGGGTATTATTTGGCATTAGTAGTCTGAACCGCGCGTACCGCCGCCAGTATTTTATCCGGGTCCTTCACCCCGTCCGTTTCCACCCCGGTGGACAGGTCCACCATCATGGGGTGCAGCGTTTGGATGGCACAGGGGATCGTGTCCGGCGTCAGCCCGCCCGCCAATATGAAGGGGCGGGGGAACGCGTCGGCCAGCCGCCAGTCGAAGGGCTTGCCCTCGCCCGCGCCGCCGTCCAGCAGCACCTGATCCGCGCGGCTTTGCTCGGCCCGGAGAAGATCGGCCTCCGTGCGCACCTTGAACGCCTGCCAGATTTCCATGCCCGGCGCGGCTTTGCGCAGCGCGGCAACGGTCAGATCATCTTCAATGCCGTGGAGCTGTGCCACGGAAATGGTTTGGTTTTGGTACAGCGCCGCGATCTGCGCCACCGGCGCGCCCACGAACACCCCCACGGTGCGGATGGTTGCATCCATCGCAGCGCGCAGCTCTCCGGCCAGCGCGGGGGATACATTGCGCTTGCTCTTTTCGTAGAAGACAAAGCCGGCGTAGTCGGGCATGGCGGCGTTCACCGCCTGCGCGTCCTCCGGGCGGAACAGGCCGCAGATTTTGATTTGCACTCCGTTCATTGGGCAGCCTCCAGAAATTGTTGGAGCATTTCTTGTCTGTTTTCGGCGCGCATCAGCGCCTCACCCACCAGCACCGCGCCCGCCCCCGCCTGCCGCAGCGCCGCCACGTCGGCGGGGCTTTGCACGCCGGATTCTGCCACGAACACTGCTGTTTCCGGGACCAACCTGCGCAGGGATTCCGCGTTGGAAAAGTCGACGGAAAAGTCCTTCAGATTGCGGTTGTTGACGCCGATCAGCCGCGCGCCCGCCCGTACCGCCGAACCGATCTCCGCGGCGTCGTGCGTCTCCACCAGGGCGCTGATGCCGAGCGCCTCACAGATGCCCAGATACCGCGCGATGGTCCGGGTATCCAGCAGGGCGCAAATCAACAGCACCGCGTCCGCGCCGAGGAGCGTGGATTCGTACAGCTGATATTCGTCCACGGTGAAATCCTTGCGCAGCATGGGCAGGGTCACCGCTTTGCGGATATCCGCAAAGATTTCATCCGAACCCAGGAACCATTTGGGCTCGGTCAGGCAGCTGATGCAGTCCGCCCCGCCCGCCTGATAATCCCGCGCAATGGCAAGGTAGTCGAATTCCGCGTCGATCACGCCCTTGGAGGGCGAGGCCTTTTTCACCTCGCAGATCAGCGCGGCGCGGGGTTGCCGGAGCGCCTTTTCAAAGCGGAAGTCGCCCTTGGGCAGCGCAAGCGCCTGGGCGCGGATGGCCTCAAGAGGCTTTTCTTGCTTGGCGGCTTCCACACGCTTGCGGGCGTGGGCGGCCAGCTCACTGAGAATCATGCGGGCTGCCCTCCGGCGTTGGACTGGGCGATGAACTCGTTAAGCTTCCGCATGGCCGCCCCGCTGTCGATCAGCGCGGCGGCGAGCTGCACGCCCTGGGCATGGGTGTTTGCCTTGCCGCCGATGTACAGCCCCGCGCCCGCGTTGAGCAGCACGGCGTTGCGCATCGGCCCCTGCTTGCCGGCGAAGATCGCGCGGGTGATGGCCGCGTTGTCCTCCGGTGTGCCGCCTGTAAGCTCGGCCTTCAGGCACGGCTCCATGCCGAAGTCCTGCGGCTTGATGGTATAGGTTTTGAAATCCTCCCCGCTAAATTCGCATACAAGGGTCGGCGCGGACAGGCTGATTTCATCCAGCTTATCCACGCCGTACACCACCATGCCGCGCCTGACGCCCAGCTTTGCAAGCGCATGCGCCAGCGGCTCCACCAGGTGCTCGGCAAACACCCCTAGCACCTGCATGGTAGCGGAGGCGGGGTTGGTCAAAGGCCCCAGAATGTTGAAAATCGTGCGCACGCCCATTTCCCTGCGCACAGGGGCGACGTTCTTCATCGACGCGTGGTACTGCTGCGCGAAGAAAAAGCAGATGCCGATCTGGTTGAGGAGTTCCACGCAGCGTTCCGGGCTCTGGGAGATGTTCACGCCCAGCGCCTCCAGGCAGTCCGCCGCCCCGCATTTACTGGACGCCGCGCGGTTGCCGTGCTTGGCCACCTTGATACCGCCTGCCGCGGCCACGATGGCGGAGGTCGTGGAAATGTTAAAGGTCTGCGCCCCGTCGCCCCCGGTGCCGACGATTTCCAAAAGGTCCAGGTTGTGGTTCACCCGCTTGGCGTGGCGGCGCATCACCGAAGCGCAGGCGGCGATCTCGTCCACGGTTTCGCCCTTGGCCGACAGCGCGGCTAAAAACGCGGCCGTCTGCACAGGGCTTGGCGTGCCGGACATAATCTGGTCCATCACGGCCTCGGCCTCGCCGTAGGTCAGGTTCTGGCGGTCAATCAGCTTGGCGGTTGCTTGTGTAATCATCGGCTGCCTCCTTTCACAGGCTGATGAAGTTGGAAAGGATCTTCGCGCCGTCGGGCGTTAAAATGCTTTCAGGGTGAAATTGCAGGCCGTAGATGGGCCGTGAAACATGCTGCACGGCCATCACCTCGCCGTCGTCGGTCTCGGCCATGATTTTGAGCTCCTGGGGCAGGGTATCGCGCTTGGCCGCCAGCGAGTGGTAGCGCCCGGCGGGGATCCACGGCATCAGCCCCTTGAACAGGGGGCAGCTCGCCTTGACCGAGATCATGGACTGCCGTCCGTGCATCAGCTGCTTGGCGTGGCTGACCGTTGCGCCGAAGGCTTCGCAAATCGCCTGATGGCCGAGGCAAACGCCCAGCACCTTGATGTCGTCACCCAGGTTTTTCGCCGCCTCCACGCAGATGCCCGCGTCGCGCGGGTAGCCCGGCCCGGGGGAGAGGATAACGTGGCTTGGGTGCAGCTCGCGCACCTGGTTGACCGTCAGCTCATCGTTGCGCACCACGCGGATGTCCGGGTGCAGGGTGCCGATGAGCTGATAGAGATTGTAGGAAAAGCTGTCGTAATTATCGATTAATACAATCATGGTCCAGTCCTTCCTGCGCCAGTTCCAGCGCTTTCACTACGGCCTTCGCCTTGTTGATGCATTCCTGGTGCTCGGTTTTGGGTACGCTGTCGGCAACGATGCCCGCGCCTGAGCGGATGAACACGCGCCCGTTCTTGGCATAAGCGATGCGGATGGCAATGCACGTGTCCAGGTTCCCCGCGAAGTCGATATAGCCGATCGCCCCGCCGTACAGCCCGCGCTTGTTGTTTTCCAGCTCGTTGATGATCTCGCACGCGCGGATTTTCGGCGCGCCGGAGAGCGTCCCCGCGGGCAGCACCGCCTCCACGGCGTCGAGGGCATCCTTGCCCTGTACAATCTCCCCGCGCACGGTGGAGCCGATGTGCATTACGTGGGAGAAGCGCTCAATACTCAGGTATTTTTCCACCTTCACGCTGCCGAACTTTGCAATGCGTCCCAGGTCGTTACGCCCTAAATCCACCAGCATGTTGTGCTCGGCCAGCTCCTTGGGGTCGCGCAGCAGCTCCTCCTCCAGGCGCTTGTCCTCGGCGGGCGTCTCGCCGCGCGGGCGCGTGCCTGCCAGCGGAAAGGTGTACAGCTCGCCGTTTTCCAGCTTCACCAGGGTTTCGGGCGACGCCCCGGCGACCTCGATATCATCCCCCGAGAAGTAGAACATATAGGGGGACGGGTTGGTGCAGCGCAGCACCCGGTAGGCATCCAGAAGGCTGCCCTTGAAGTCCGCGTCCAGGCGGTTAGAGAGCACCACCTGGAAAATATCGCCCTCGTAAATGTAATGCTTGGCCTTTTCCACCATGCGGCAGAATTCGTCCTCGGTAAACAGCGCCCGCAGGGGGGAGGTCAGCTTGGGCGGCTGCGGCGCGCAGGCCTCGCCGTGCAGGATGAGGGTTTTCATCTCCCGGAGCGCTTCCGCGCCTTTTTGGTAGCTGGTTTCCATGTCCTTGCAGGCGATGTTGGCAATCAGGATAATCTTGTTGCGGATGTTGTCAAACGCAATAACGCGGTCGAACAGCATCAGGTCGACGTCCTGAAAGTTTTCCTGGTCGTCGGCATCCAGCACCAGGGTGGGCTCGGAATACTGTATGTAGTCATAGGCGAAATAGCCCACCAGCCCGCCCGTAAACGAGGGCAGGTGCTCCATGCGCGGGCTTTTGTACTCGCTTAGCAGCTCACGTATCATGCGGCTTGGGTCGGCGCCCTCGCGGATCAGCCTGTCCCCGGCCTTGAGCGTCGCCCGCCCGGCCGTGCAGGCCAGCACCAGGCTTGGTTCGTAGCCCAGAAAGGTGTAGCGGCCGAACTTTTCCTGGTTTTCCACCGATTCCAGCATGTAGCAGTGCTTGCTGACCGCCTTGAGCCTTGTCAGCGCCTGGATGGCGGTGACCGAATCGGAATACAGTTCGCAGCTCAGGGGCACGATGGTGTACGCGCCGGTTGCGGCGAGGGCCTTGGCTTCTTGGAGTGTTGGTTTAATCATTCGCTGACTTCCTTTCGTGTAGGGGTATTGGCTAGAATAGTATTCCGAAGGTAAACGATGATGAGAGACCCTGTGTGATGCCGAGGTGGATATTCTTCGGATCGCGTTTGGGAAATCCGAAGTAGTAGCAGCGCTACGTCAAGGGTTTCCCGGGCGCGAGCCGGTGGAAATGCACCCGGAAGCGCACGGGGGATGGAGTCGGAGTTTGCCTTCACATAGCAACAAAAACGCTCGTCTTTGACATTTCTGTCAAGGACGAGCGTTTAACATACTCGCGGTGCCACCTTGATTCACGATATCGCTACCGTGCGCTTAGCGGAAACCCAACAGTTTCCCGGCAACTGACGTATGCCCTCCCGTCGCGATATACTCAGGGCTCTCGCCCTTTTCCCCGCGCCCTCAGCGGTCCATTTGATGGCTTGTGTTCTGCCCGTTTCCAGCAATCCGGGCTCTCTGTAAGAGCATAACCACCGTTATCTCCGCTTCACAGGTTTGCTATGAAGTTGTGGCTAGTGTAGCATAGGGGGCGGAGGGTTGTCAATAAGATGGCTCAAACTGAATATGCTGGAATTTATACGGATATTTGATATAATACATCTATCTCCTGGAAGCATTTCGCACCATTCGTGCTCTAGTAGTTGCTTATATTCATTCAGTTGTTTGATAGATAGGAGACGAATTAATGATTAGAGAGCAAGATCAGGCTAGTGTAACTGATAGCAGCAAGAAATCCGTCAATCAACTGAGGGGAATAACAAGATTTGGTCCAATTGATTATTCATATTACATGAATCAACCACATAGATCATCCATAGAATTAGCGATTGTTTCTCCCAAGGAAGACCTTTGTAAAATTTTGACTCATTTGGCTAAACTCAATCAACGTATAACACCAAGTAATCAGAACGATGGATTCTTAACACAATATTCTGGGTTTGAGCCCATTTTCAAGAGAGGGATTTTAGTTCCAGTGGAGACGGATACAACAAGAGTATTTCATTATCCAATCAATTCAACTACATCTCAAAATATCTCTGATTTCTGCAATTTGCTAAAGAGATATATTGACATACTTTCTGCACAGAACAACTTCGATGTAGCAATTATTTATATTCCTGAACGTATGTCACGGTTTAGAGAGAATCCCATGACAGAATTTAATCTGCATGATGCTATAAAATTATATGCAACTGATAAAGCAGTTAGTGTCCAATTTATTGAAGAAAGATCAACTCACAGTCAAGATCAGTGTAAGGTAATGTGGGGATTATCAACAAGTTTATATGCAAAAGCAGCGGGAGAGCTATGGCAACCGGTTACAATGAATGATGAAACGGCGTATGTGGGAATTAGCTATGCCCTTTCCAGAATAAATGGTACTTGTATTGGATGTAGTCAGCTTTTTGATTCAACTGGTACTGGAATTCGTATGTTACTACGGAAAATAACCGATCCTGGATATTGGAACCATAATCCATACATGAAATGTGATGAGGCAATGTCCATGATGTCGTCACTTCGAGACCAATACTATAAAAGTAATCCAACTAGTTTATTGAATCGCGTTGTCGTTCACAAAACAACCCCATTTACACAGGAAGAGATAAAAGGATTTACACATGCGCTGGAGGGAATAAATAATATAGAATTATTACAAATACAAGAACATTCCGATTGGAGAGCTATCCGCTTTGATACAATGAATATTGGGGGCAATCCGGCAGCGTTTCCCATTCATCGAGGTGCTGTTATTCCTCTTGACGATAATTCCTTTTTATTATGGACGCACGGATGTGTTCAGCATGATGAATTATCTGGAAGTAGAAGAAATTACTTTAAAAGTGGACGAGGGATACCTTCACCTCTTTTAGTTAAAAGGTATTATGGGAAAACATCTGGGGATGATTTGGCTAAAGAAATCTTAATGCTCTCGAAGATGAATTGGAATAGCGGAGACAGTCTTTATAAACAATTGCCAGTAACATTAGATTTTGCAAAAGTTCTTTCTAGAATGTCAAAACAGGATGAAGCACTATATAATAAGCCTTATGATTTCAGATATTTCATGTAAAGATTACATACGGAGGCCCGCCATGCACCCAGACCTTGAACAATCTTTTTCCTCCCTCGTCGAAATCCTGAAAGCCGACCCGCGTTGCAAGGGCGGGTGGCATTACGGCTCGGTGGGGCGGGGCGAGGCGGACGAATATTCCGACTATGACCCCGTATATCTGGTGGCGGATACCGATTTCAAGAGCTTTGCCGCCGACGTGCCCAACTTCATGCGGCAGGTGTGCGACGAGCTCCTCATTTCCTGGGCGGAGGATTACAACGACGACCACTTCCGCAACTACTGTAACCTCATCCGCATCGGCGACACGCTGCACCAGATGGATTTCTTTATTCTCAACGCCGATACTCCGGAGACCTGGTTCTGCCGCCAGCACCTGAAGGGCTGTACGCGCGACAACATCATTTTCGACCGGACAGGCGAGGTGAGCGCCCTGCTCGACCGGGGACTGACCACGGATAACTACATCCCCGACCCCGTCCGCTGCATGGACACCTACTGGTTTCACCTGGAGATGCTCATCAAGTATTTCAAGCGCGGGGATATCTTCAAGCTGCTTAAAAACATCGACTTCCTGTTCCATGCGCATCAGGATCTGCTGCTGTCGCAGTACGACTGCCTGCATTACGGCGCGCCGGAAACCAAGGTGAAAAAGTGTGTCCCCAAGGACAAGCAGGCCCACCTGCTTTCCTATTTTGCCCCGGCGGAGCCGGAAACGCTGAAAAAGCAAATGCTCCTGTGCATGCGCAATTTCGCCGCCGACGCGGCGGAGGTTTGCGCGGCGAAAAATATCCAGTATCCGCCCCACATCGCCCAAAAAGTGATAGAATATTTCGAGCGAAGCCTGGCCTGAGCCATCGGCACCACCCGAAAGGAAAGCGACTTGAACATACTAGCCCCCCGACTGCCCGAAACTCTGACCCCGGTGGAGAATTTTGCCGAGTTCGTGCGGCTGCTGATTGCCGAGGACCAGCGCATTGCCCAGATCAGCGCCCAGAAGGAACAATGCGAACGCGCGGATTTTTTCAAGATGGATATTGCCGGGAGCGCGTTTGACGGCTGCAGCTTTCACAAATGCTGCTTTGAAAAGGCGAGCTTTGTGGATGCGGAGTTTCGCGGCTGCGATTTTTCCAACTGCAATTTCCAAGGGGCGTATTTTGAACGTTGCCGCTTTGCCGACTGCAAGTGCATCGGCATCGATTTTGTGGGCGCGATGGTCAAGCACACGTTGTTTTCGCAGTGCAATCTGCAATATGCCAACCTGAACACCGTCAAGCTGGTTTCCGTCAGGTTTCAAGGCGTGGATTTTTCCGATGCCTCCATGGCCGAAGCGAAGCTGACCCGGTTTTCGGCGGACGATACCCGCTTCATCCGCAACGACCTGAGCAAAACCATGCTTGCGGGGATCGATTTTTCCGGCAATGTGCTGATCGCGCCAACGCTGTCGTCCCCGCCGGTGGAGCTGAAAGGCATCGTGATTGATATGCTCCAGGCGCCGGATCTGGTGGGCCTGCTGGGCGTAAAGGTCAAGCAGCCTTAGCGTGGAACGTACTGAAATCACAGCCCGAAACAGCAACCCATCGAAGAAAATATTTCCGCTCAACACGCAAAATGTGCATGGCAATCATCGGAAAACCCTTATAAACAAGGGTTTTCTTGCTCTTCAAAAATCTCAACCTTTTTTTGAAATAGGGGGGTTGACACGATTGGGTATATTGTGTATATTGTGTATGCACAATGTGCAAGGAGGAACCTATGAATATTTTAGAAGTCAACAAACTGAACAAAGCCTATCCCACGTTCAAGCTGGAAAACATTTCGTTCTCGCTGGAGCCCGGATATATTATGGGCTTTATCGGCTCCAACGGCGCCGGAAAGACCACGACGCTGAAATCCATCATGAATCTGACGATCAAGGATTCCGGCACCGTGCGTGCCTTTGATGTGGATTTCACCCAAAACGAGCGCGCGGTAAAGCAGAAGATCGGCTTTATGATGGGTGAAACCGACTATTTCCCCAAGCATAGGCTGCGCCAGATCACCGATGTGGTCCGCCGCTTCTATACCGACTGGAACGAGACCGCCTACCGCGATTGCCTGCGCCGCTTCAGCCTGGATGAAAACAAAAAGGTGGATGAGCTCTCCAGCGGCATGCGTGTGAAATATAACCTCACCCTGGCGCTGTCGCACAACGCCGAGCTGCTGATATTGGATGAGCCTACCTCGGGGCTGGATCCCGTGGCCCGCGACGACCTTCTGGAGCTGTTCCAGGAGCTGATCGAGGACGGCAAGCGCTCCATCCTGTTTTCCACGCACATCACATCGGACCTGGATAAATGCGCCGATTTTATTACCTACATTCAAAACGGCCGCATGGTGGAAAGCTGCTCCAAGGACGACCTGATCGCCAAATTCCGCACCGTAAAGGGCACCGCCCAGCAGCTGGAAACCGTACGGCAGCAGGTGATTTCCTTCCGCAAGAACTCGTTTGGGTTCCAGGCGCTGATGGAAACGGCAAAGGTACCCGCCGGAGCCGGGCTGACCGTGGAGGTCCCCGACCTGGAAGACATCATGGTGTACCATGAAAAAAGGAGTGTTATCGCATGAAAGCGTTGATGAATAAAGAGTTTAAGCTCGTCGCCAATCCCCTGTTTTTTCTGGTGCCGCTCTTAAGCGCGCTGATCCTGATTCCCCAATGGGTGTTCTTTGTAGCACTCCTGTACTTCTGCTTTATGGGCGCGCCCAACCTGTTCATCCTGGCCAAAAACTACAAGGAAGTGTACTTTTCCGCCACGCAGCCTGTAAGCCGCCGCGAAATCGTGCGCGCCCGGATGTACACGCTGATCACGCTGGAGGTGCTGCAGCTGCTCGTCGCGGCGATTTGTGTGGCGGTGCGGCTGATCTGGTGGCGGCAGGCAAACTTTTTCATGGACGCGAACCTTGCGTTTCTGGGGCTTTCGTTTGTCATGTTCGGCCTGTTCAACGTAATCATGGCGCCAATGTTTTACAAAACGGCGTATAAAATCGCCATCCCGGTCATTGTGGCAACCGTAGCGGCGACGCTCTTTGCCGGGGCGGTAGAGGTCGGCGTGATTCTGGTTCCCTTCCTCGCCGCGTTTTTCGACGGTATCCGCACAACGTGGCAGCATATCGTCACGCTGCTTGGCGGCATTGCCATCTTCGTTGTGCTCAACATCGCCGCGTATCGGATGTCCGCCAGGCGCTTTGAGACCCTTGACCTATGAATATCGTCATATCGGATACGGCGAGCACGCCGATCTACCAGCAGATTTATGAACAGATCCGCGCGCAGATCATCCGCGGGGAGCTGCCTTCGGGCGCTCCCCTTCCGCCGATCCGCACCATCGCGCTGGAGCTTAGAATCAGCGTTATCACGGTAAAAAAGGCCTGGGAAATGCTCGAAGGCCAGGGGCTGATTACCACGCGCGTGGGGCGCGGCACCACCGTATCGCAGGTCACCGACCGGCAGATGGAGGAAACCAAAGCCGATATTCTGGATACCAGGCTCGCCCAGGACGTGCGCGCCTGCCGCAGCCTGGGTATTTCCTGCGAGGAGATCATCGAGGCCGTCAAGCGGCACTACGGAGACTGAACTGGGGGAGTTTCATTCCTGCCATCCTAATTGGGAGAGATTCTCCAAACCAAAAATGCCGCGCGTTAGCGCGGCTTTTTGCTATGGATCAAAAGAAGCGGTTGTACTGACAGGTGGGGCAAAATCCAAAGCTGCTTTATGTACACAGCGCGTACAGCCCTTCCCGTGTGGCGGTGCCGGTGGTGTGGAGCTGGCGTATGGTGAGGGACGAGCCCGCGTTGGCCAGATAGGCGGCCTCCTCCAGGGTTGCCCCGGCGGCCAGGGCGCAGGCCGCAACGGCCAGAAAGGTATCGCCCGCGCCGCAGATATCAATGGGCGGCGGCACAGGAAAGGCGGGTACATGGGTGGCTGTGCCGCCGGAGGCGACCATGCAGCCGTTTGAACCCATGGTGACGATCACGGGCTTTTGTGTGCGCTGTTCCAGCTGCAGGGCGATGGTCCGGATACGCCCGGCATCCGCGCCCAGAGGCAGGTTCAGCGTGCGGCAGGCTTCGATATCGTTGGGCTTGATGATCACGTTTTGGTACAGGCCGATGCGGTCGCGGCTGTCGGCGATGATGCTGGCCTTGTGCTGCCCGCCGCAAAGGTACTCGCGCACGGCTTTGGTTACACAGCCGTAGGATAGCTGATCGCACACGCAGAGCACATCCAGCTCCGGCAGTTTTCCGGCGAGCTTTTGCAAAAGCGCCTGATCGGTGGCGTCTGATTGCGGCGTAAGCGGCTCAAAATCCATGCGCGCGTCCTCGGTCAGCTCGTCGGTCAGGCCCTTTCTAAGCGGCTTGACGAACGCATTGGTAAAGCGCTCCGGGTCGCGCACGAAGCCCGCCGTATCGGCATGGATGCCGTTCAGCAGATTCAAAAGCACGGTCTCGCGCCAGTCGCTGCCTGTGACGCCAAAGGCAAAAAGCTGCACCGGGAACAGCGCGGCTATATTGGCGGCCACATTGCCCGCGCCGCCCAGGCTGATGCGCTCGCGCACCACGGGCAGGGTGTAGTACGCGGTTTCGCGCGACAGCTGGCTTTGGGTCATATCCGCTTCCCAGTACACATCCAGGCAGAAATCGCCCAGCACGCCCACACGCAAACGCTCCATGGCCTGGAAAAGCGCGTCAAACCGCTGCTTATTCATGCGTTCTTACCCCTTTGCCATCAGCTTTTTATACAGATTCGGGATGGTTGCCAGATGATCGCCCACGAAGTGCCAGCCCATGCCCCCGCGGCTGACGGGCCGCAGCACGATGTTCTTGCGCGGGCGGTAGTAATAATGCGGGTCCTCATAGCCGACGGACTTGCGGTAGTCACCCAGATCGACCAGGTCGAAGTTCGCGGTGGTGATATCGAAGGTTTCGTAACCCAGATTGCGGGAGATGGACAGGGCCTTCAAAAACACCTCCGGGCCGATGACGCCCGAACCGAAGTTGAGAAACACCCCGCCCTGCAGCATGGAAACGCTCTTGCACATCGTGTGGAAATCCAGGCCGCTTGCGCCGCCGATGGCCTGAAAATCGGTAATCGGGTGCTGGTGGATGATGTCCGTACCCAGCGCGATGTGGTAGGTGGCGGGTATGCCGAGCCTCCACGCCTGGTAGAGCACGCAATCGTCCCGGTAGGGGAAGCGATCCCGGTGCCGGTCGATGTAGCGCGCCAGCGATTCGCCGTAGCCGTACCCGTCCAAGTAGCCGTCGATGATCGCCTCGTTCATCCAGCGTCCGGTTTCCTCCCACATGCCAAAGGAGCCGTCCTCAATGGCGGTGGGTACGTTTTCGGAGGTGCCGCCCAGGTACGCCAGCTCAAAATCGTGAATGGAGCACGCGCCGTTGCCCGACAGGTGGGTGATAAACCCCTCGCGCATCAGCGCGATCAGGTAGCGCGACAGGCGGTTTTTTATGACGTGCGCGCCCATGGACAGGATCACGGGGCGGCTGTTTTGCCTGGCTGTCCGGATGCGCCCGATCAGCGTATCAAACTCCGCGTTTCCCCAAACCGGCACGGGGGAGACGCCGGGCGTGAGCATGTTATTGATGGTCACCAGGTTTTCGCGCGTAGCTGTGGAGGCGGTGCGGATGCCTTCAAACCCCAGCGCCGCGTTGTGTGAAAAGCCCAGAAAATCAAGCACTGCGCGCAGGTCTGCAAAATCGCCGACGATCGCGTCCGCGCCGGCCGCCTCCAGCCGCTTCACCTTTTGCGGATTGATGCCGCGGCGGGCTTCCTCGTCGCTTGCGACGCCCAGGGCGCGCGCGCCGATGGCCCTGGCCAGGGCAATTTCCACCTTGCCGTCGCCGATCACCGCCACGCGCTCGCCCGCAAGCCCCGCGCCTTCGACCAGCTGTTTCAAAACGGCTTCCTTGGAGCAGTCCTCGGCGTCCGGCGGCGCGCCGTGCACCTCGTCAAAATAGGCGTACAGCCCCAGCGCCTTGGACTCGCGCACCACGTCCTCATGATCGGTGCCGCTGGCGGCGTACAGCTTTACGCCGCGCAGCTTGAGCGCGTTTAACAGCGCTTGCGAGCCCGCGACCATAAAATCTTCACGGGATTTCTGCCCGGCTTCGATGGCACAGAGCCGTTCGTTCACAGGCTGCATCAGCCGCCGGTTGTACTCCGCCTTGTAGGCCCAGGGATCCAGCGGTTCTGTACCGCGGTGATGGCGCACGGCTTCGGCCAGCCATTTCATCTGGTGGATGGTCTGGATGCCGGTGGATTCGTCGATGTAGCGCTTCACCTCGGCGCGGATGGCGTCGTCCGGCTCCCCGTCTGCAAGGCAGGAGAGCATCATCGGCTCCATCACGCGTTCCCAGCCGTGGCGCAGCGTGGACAGGGTTCCGTCAAAGTCAAACACCACCGCCAATACAGGCGTGGTGCTGTGGCGCGCGTCGTTCATAGGTTACTCCTTTTCCGAAAAGAAATGTGTTTCCAACATCAGGCACAGGCAGTGGTACACGGCCAGGTGCAGCTCCTGCACGCGGTAGGTTTCTGTTTCCGGCATGGATACCAACAGGTCGCATACAGCTTTCAGCCTGCCGCCGCCCTGCCCCGTGAGCGCGATCACCCTTGCGCCCCTTGCCCTGGCCGCAACCGCCGCCAGCCTTACGTTGCGCGCGTTGCCGGAGGTGGACAGGGCCAGCAGCACATCGCCGGGCTTTGCGTATACAAACGCCTGCTGGGCGTACACCATAGCGGCGTCCACGTCGTTTGCAAAGGCGGTGGATAAGCCCGTCAGCGCCGACAGCACAATCACCGGAAGCCCGCGCTGCAGGGTATCGCCAAGCAGCTTGCCGTCTTCGCCCTGCGCCGCGAGCGCGGCTTTTTCCTCAGGTGTTAAGGCACGGCGCAGCTTGAAGCCTTTCATCAGCTCGCCGGCGATATGCTCGCAGTCGCAGGCGCTGCCGCCGTTGCCGCACAGCAAAAGCTTTCCGCCTCCCGCAAAGCTTTCCACAAGCATCTCGTAGGCCTGCAGCAGGCTTTGGCGCGCAGGCCGCAGCGCGGGATGATCAAACAGCGTGGCGTTGAGATACGTCATATCGTTCATAGCGGCTCCTTTACCTCAGGCGGAACTGGTTGGGCGTCAGGCCGTAGTTTTCGCGGAAGCGCTTGGAGAAATAATGCGGCGTGTTGTACCCCAGCGCCCGGGCAATCTGCTCCACGGGCAGGCGGGTTTCGGTCAGCATTTCGGCCGCCTTGGTCATGCGGCACTTGGTGACGTAGTCCACCAGGTTGATGCCCATGTGCTCCTTGAAGATGCGGCTTAAATAATTATTGGAAAGCATCGTGTATTCCGAAAGCTTGGTCAGCGATAGCTCCTGGGAGAGGTTATTGTGTATGTATTTGACCACGCTTTCCACAGCGATGCGGGTGCGGCTTTCATCGCTGCGCTCGTATAAGATGAAGGTGCTCGCCTGCGTAAGCCATGCCGAGAACGCCGAGATGTTTGGGAAATAGCTGGAGGATTGCGGCGAGGTGAAGCGCTCGTCCCCCCCGCGCATGCGGACCTTAATGATCTCCACGTATTTGGACAGCATCAGGTGCTTTTCCGTGCAGTTCATTTTGGCGGAGATGATGTGCTCCATCGAGACCTGAATCTGCATTTCCAGCTCGTCCTGGTCGTCCTTGTCCAGCGCGTCGGTATAGGCCTTGAGGTCGGCCATGAGCTCTGCCTGCGTATCGCCTCGCAGCTTGGGTAGGGGCGTGAAGATGAAGAGGTTGTTCCATTCCTCGAAATAGCTGTGCTTGTATGCCTCCAGCGCCTGTTCAAACGATACATGGATATCCGTGGGCGTCGTACAGCTGCCGCCCACGCCCATCGTGATATCCACCGACAGGAAGCGCCGCGCGTAGCTGATGATGGACTGCATCTTGGACTTGGCCAGCTCGCCTGAGGACAGCGCCAGCGCGCAGACGCAGTTCTCGCTGCGCTCGTAGGCAATGTAGGCGTTGTCCACGTTGGATTGCCGTTCGATGTAGCTGATCAGCGCGTCGGTCACGGGTTGGTCGTAATTCTCGTCGTCGTTTGGCGACAGGAATAACAACAGGATACGGTACTGCGCGTCGGACATCTGGCGGGTGTGGTATAACAGCTGCTTGTCGAAATTCTGCTTGGAGATAGGCTCGCCCTCGGTAATCGAGCGCATGAACGCGAGCTTGAGCGTGGGCAGGTTTTCCTCCCAGTTGCGGCTCAGGTTGAGAATCTCCTTTTCCATCTCGGTCAGCACGGCGTCCACCTGGGCGAACTCGTCGGCGTTGGATCCGTCCTCCTGCTCCATTTTCATCAGCAGGTGCTTGGCGCGCGACATCAGCTTTTTCACGGGCGCATAAAAGTGGAAGGCGAAGATACGGGAAATCAGCAGGAAGATGAGCACCGTGATGCTGGTAATCACCACTGCGGCAACGATGATGATGCGGTTGACAGCCAGGAAGCTGTCCGCCGGAACGAAGGATACGATCAGCCATCCGTTTGGCAGCATTGCGCAGGAGCGAAGCGTGCGGCTGTCGCCAAGCGTGGCAAACACACCGTTCGCCTCGGCCGCCAGGCACTCGGCGTTGGTTTCGTACCCCAGCGCCTGCACGCTTGTGGGCGCGCTGGGATCGGCATTGTTTAAAATCAGCTGGCCGTCGGCATCCAGCAGCAACAGCATGCGGGAGTCCTCGCTGGACATGCGGCTGAGCATGCTCACCAGATAGGTCAGGGGAACGTCCACGGCGATCATCGCATCGGCCTGGTAGAACGGCTGGGTCAGCGGGTAGGGATAAATAAACGTCATGACGGATGCGGCGCTGGCTGTCTGGTGGTACTGGATGCTGCGCAGGGTGAAATAGGTATTGCTGGTGCGCAGCAGCTGCACGGGCTCAAACCAGGTCATATACGGCCAGTAAATGCGGTTGGCCGTGGTGTTGCGCTTGTAGCCCATCGAGGAGGACGCGACAAAATCGTCCTCCTTAAAATAGATATGAATGCTCGACATCAGGTTCTGCGAGGACATCGCCCTGTAGGATAGCTTGGTGCACAGCTCGGAGACCTTCAGAAGGTCGAAGTCCTCAGCCAGGGCGTTGAGGGTGTCTCCGCTGTCGTTGGCGGAGATAAAGTTCAGCACGAACTGATCCACAGGCGCGAGGATGTTGGAGCTGATTACGTTTGCGATCTGGCACAGAATCAGGGAGTTGAGCTTCTGTGCGTCCCGGGTGTAATTGACGTTGGATACGTAGACGAACGTGATGCTTAACAGCGCTGCCATCAGCGTGATGATTAAAAAGTATGACAGCGTAAGCTTTGTAATCAAGGTCGCCTTTTTTTTGGGCCTGTTCTTCATTTTTTTCATCACTCCAGTTGTTCAGGCTCATTCTATCATATTCCGCCGGGAATGTTCAGCCTGTGTTTCTGTGAAAGACAGGATCGTTGTAGGATAGTGAAAAATTGTTACCGGCATACGGGCGTAAATGGTGAAAAAGTTACCAGTATCACAAATTAGTTGTCTTAACATATAGCATTATCGACCATATAATACAAATATCAAATGAAATAGCGACAAACGGAGTGTGACCATGCAGCTACGTGAAAGTTCCCTACACAAAAAAGGTCTGCGCAGGTTTATCAGTGATTTCCGCCTGTACAAAAAGCACTGGGCCCTGGCGGTACTGCTCTTGCCGACGATTATCTACTTTGTGATCTTCAAGTACATCCCCATCTCCGGCCTGGCGATGGCCTTCAAGGACTATAAAATCGGGCTGGGCATCTGGGCAAGCCCCTGGGTCGGGCTTGATAACTTCTCCTTTGCGTTTTCAACCGCCACATTTACCCGCGCGTTTACCAATACGGTGATCATTTCGTTTTTGAAAATTCTCACCGGCTTTCCGGCGCCGATCATCCTGGCGCTCTTATTAAATGAAGTCCGGCATATGAAATACAAACGGACCATCCAGACCATATCCTATCTGCCGCATTTCCTCAGCTGGGTTATCGTCGCGGGGCTGTTTTCACAGCTCTTATCCCCGACCACCGGCGTGGTGAACTACGTGCTGAAAACCTATTTCGGATTGGATAAGCCCATCTACTTCCTGGGCAGCAACGACTGGTTCCGCGGGACCCTGATCGTGACCGACATCTGGAAGGACGTCGGCTGGGGGTCCATCCTCTATATCGCGTCTATCGCCGGCATAGACCCCAGCATGTACGAGGCCGCCGTGTGCGACGGCGCCAACCGCTTCCAGCGGCTGCGCTACATCACGCTTCCGTCGCTGATGCCCACGATCACCATCATGCTCATCCTGCGTGTGGGCAATGTCATGGTCGCCGGGTTTGACCAGATCTTCAACCTCTATAACCCCGCGGTGTACAAGACGGCGGATATCATTGATACCTTCGTGTATCGCTATGGCATCGGACAGATGAAATATTCCCTGTCCACGGCTGTGGGGCTGTTTCAGAACCTGATCGGCTTTGTGATGGTTGTCGGCATGAACTTTGTCGCCAACAAGATCAACGATTCGGGCATCTGGTAGAGGAGCGTAGCGATGAAAGATAAAGCAAACTGGTTTGACGTCCTGCTGTACCTGTTCCTGGGGCTGTTCGCGATCTCGATCGTGTTCGCGTTTGAACACCTGCTGTCGCTGTCGTTTTCCCCGTCGTATGTGGCCACCAAGGGCGGCTTTCACCTGCTGCCGGTGGATGCGACGCTGGATAACTACCAAAAGGTGCTGGAGTCCAAGTACATCTGGATGGGATATAAAAATACCTTGATCCGCACCATCTTTGGCACCGTGCTGCAGCTGACCGTCACCTCGATGGGCGCATACGCCCTGTCCAAGCGCTTCTTCCCGCACCGGTCGGCGTGGACGTTCATGATCGTATTCACCATGTTTTTCTCCGGCGGGCTGATCCCCACCTATATCTTGATCGTCAACCTGGGGCTGATGAACAGCTACGCCGCGATGATCCTGCCGGGCCTGGTCAGCGCGTTCAACCTGGTCATCATGCGCAACTACTTTATGTCCCTCCCCGAGGAGATCGAGGAAAGCTGCATGATCGACGGCGCGGGCCGCTTCCGCATCTTCTTCCAGATCGTGCTGCCGCTTTCAAAGCCCATCCTGGCTACGGTGGCGCTGTGGCTGGCGGTCGGCCACTGGAACTCGTGGTTTGACGTGCTGATCTACATCACCGACGATAAGCTCTTCACCCTGCAAATCGTGCTGCGCCGTATCATCATCACCGGTACCCAGCAGATGGTGGACCTGAACGTTTCCTCCGAGGTGATGAACCAGATGCAGGCAAGCCCTGAGGGCGTCAAGGCCGCGGCCATCTTCGTTGCCACGCTGCCCATCCTTGCGGTGTACCCCTTCATCCAGAAGTATTTTGTCAAAGGCATCATGATCGGTTCCTTGAAGGGCTAATAAATGGTATGATTCAGGCAGATTTTGCCTGATCAAATATAAAGGAGGGTATCCTATGAAAAAACTCATCGCTCTCTTGCTCTGCGCAGTGCTGCTCATCCCCGCGGCAGCCAGCCTGGCCGATGACTCCGTCCCCGTAAAGTGGTCGGGAACCATCTCGGTCGCCAGCTACATGTTTGCTCCGTTTGATCCGGACAAAGACATCGTAGTCAAAGAAGCTGAGAAAATCCTGAAGGAAAAGTACGGCTACGACGTAACGTTTGATATTCAGTACATTGAATATCAGCAGTATCAGGAAATTCTCAACACCCGCATCGCGGGCAAAACGGCCCCCGATGTATTTATCTCCATGAGCTCGTCCAACATGGACAACCTGTATGAGCAGGGCGCCATCGCCGAGTTTGACGTGGATTTCTTCGCACAGAACGCCCCCAACCTCTACGCCTTCATGAACAACGGCGGATACCACGGCCGTTTGGCGAACTTTGTGGACATGTTCTGGGATTATTCCACCGTTGCTAACGGCAAAATGATCACCGTCGCCGGCATGACCGAAGCTGGCGCAATGCCTTACAAAAACCTCGTGTACCGCGGCGACTGGCTGGACAAGCTGGGCGTTGACCCCGAAGCGCTGCCCATGACCGTGGAAGACTTCATGGCCCTGATGTACAGGTTTGCCGATGAAGATCCCAACGGCAACGGCGTCAAGGACACCTACGGCTTCTCCACCACCGTGATCGAAGCGCTGTTTGGCGCGTATGGCAGCTACACCGCCATCTCCGCCGGTTTCTCCACCAACCCCAGCTGGGGCCCGCACTGGTTTGTCGGCGATGACGGCAAAGTGATTTGCTCCGACATCCTGCCCGGCAACAAAGACGTGCTCGCGATCCTCCAGAAAGCCTATGCCGACGGCGTGCTCGATCCTGAGTTCATCACCGGTGAAAACACCGGCGGCTACTGGGCCATCTCCCAGGGCTTCATCAACGGCCTGTACGGCGTATCCGCCCTGGCCTCCATCGGCCACTATCGCTATCCCGAAGTTATGGGCGATGACGGCGGCCGCTGTGCCCAGGAATACTACGCTGTGAACGGCGCCGACTCCACCTTCTACTACGGCCCGTGGCCGGCTGGCCCCAACGGCGATTACGGCTGGCGCTTGGGCTATGCGGTAGGCATCGGCGAAAACATGCTCTACAACGCATCCCTGAACGACGATCCCGAGAAGCTTGCCGCGATCTTTGCGATCCTGGACATCTTCTTCACGGATGACGAACTGGCGCTCCTCACCGCTTGCGGCGTGGAAGGCGTGACCTTTGAATACACCGATGCCGGCTCCGTGGTGATGCTCAAGACCAACGAAGAGCTTAACGAATGCGGCGTTGCGGTTCTGCGCGGCCTGTACGGCGGCGGCGGCAACTACAACGAAATGATTCAGGAGCTGGGCTTCTACAACAACCCCGACATCAAGAACCGTCTTGAATGGGCAGCCAAACCCCAGTATGACAGCTACCTGCTGACGGTTGTGCCGGTCGCGCTGCCTTCGCAGTCCACCTACGCCTCCGAGCTGCTGGCCTTCCGTGATGAGACCTGGATCTCCATCATCAAGGGCGACCTGCCTGTGGATTATTACGATGAGTATGTCCAGGGCTGGCTGGATCTTGGCGGCCAGGTCCTCACCGACGAAGCCAATGCCTGGTATGCCGGCGAATAACCGGTAATCCCTCACCCGATACACTGTCGGCGCGGTGCAACACTGCACCGCGCCGATTTCCATTGATTTTGACGATATGGAGAGAGAGAACACTATGAATCTCAGCGCAAGCGCAGTTCGCTGGAATGACGCGATGGTCAAGCTCCTGAGCGATTTGCAGGTGATGCAGGGAAACCCTTACGATATCGGCGGCCTTTTGGACGTCAACAAAGGCTTTACCGAGCCCGCCGCCGGGGCCAGGCTTGCCGATGTATTTCTATCCGCGCACTATAACCCGCAAAGCCTTTACCACGGTCAGCTGGAGATGCTCACGCGCGCCAAAATGGCGATGGAGCACCTGCTGTTCAACATGCACGAGGACGGCACCATCGATCTGCTGGAAACCAACTACCACGATTCCACCGCCAACGCCTTTTGTACCCACCTGCTGGGGTACACCCACCGCCTGATTCGGACATTTTCGCAGCATACGCCTCTGGAGGATGAAATCCAGGCCCTGCTGCTTCGCTTTTTGCAAAATTCCGCCCGCGCCATGATCAACGGCGGCTTTCACACGCCCAACCACCGCTGGGTCATGGCCGCCGCCCTGGCCCTGTGCTATCAGGAGCTGGGCGACGACGCCTGCCGCGCCATGATGCAGCAATACCTGGACGAGGGCATCGACAACGACGCCGAGGGCGAATATACCGAGCACTCCGTGGGCATTTATGATATCGTGTGCGATCTCTCCCTGCTGATGATTTCCCGGGAGATGAACATGCCCGAGCTCATCATCCCGGTGATGCGGAATCTGGAAAAGCTGCCCTATTATATCGAGCCGGACGGCTCCATCGCCACCCTGAACTCCCGCAGGCAGGATTTCGGCAAGAAGCTCTATGCGTTTCCCTACCTGCTGGACTGCCTGCTGGCCCTGAAGGTACCCCACGACGAAAGCGACGCCCGGTATCAGCGGCTGATGGGTGTTGCGGAGTACCTGTACCAGCTTTACCTTGACCATGAGGACAAGCTCACCTGGCCGCCGGACGCCAGCCAGTTTTTAACCCAGTTCATGCTGGAGCCGTCGCTGGCGGAGGTTGTGCATCCGTCCATACCGCTGCAAACAGCGTACCGGAAGCTGTTCCCCCTGTCGGGCGTGGCGCGGGCGCGCATGGGCAAGGCCGCGCTGACCCTGGTCAGGCAGCGTCCGGTGTTTTGCAAGCTGCAGGTCGGCGAGCTGACGCTGATGCTGCGCATGGCGTCCAACTTCTTTGGTACGGGGCAGCTGATCAGCACCGATATCGAGCCCATTGCAAACGGCTGGCGGCTGCAGCGCGTTACCGAGGGCGGGTATATGCGCCCGCTGGGCAAGGCGGCCGGAACCATTGTGTGGGAGGACATCCCCCGCGAGAAGCGCCAGTGGGTGAATATGCAGCATCTGACCCTGACCATGGACGTGCTGGTGTTTGAAAACCGCGTCGAGCTCGCCCTGACCGTGGACGGCAACCTGCGCCTGCCCTGGAAGCTGGAGGGCATCCTGTCGCCCGGCGGAGCGCTGACCACGCAGGACGGAGCCTTTTCCACCGGCGAAGGCGACACCGCCATTCTGGAGCACGGCTTTACCTACAGGCTTGGCAAGGACGAAATCACCTGGTCGGACGGCTTGAAGCAGCATGTGTTTGCCGAGATGATGCGCAACTCCCTGCCCAAGGAAGCCAAGGCCTTCACCATCTACAACACGGGGCTTGCGCCGCAGGGCCACCGCGTAACACTAACCTGGAAATAGGGGATCGAGTATGAATATACCCAAGCTGCAGGATAAAATTAACCTGCTGGTTCGCTGGCAAACCCAAACCGAGGCCGGGCAGAAAACCATGGAGCTGTTCGATTGGCCCCAGGGCGTCGCGTTGTTCGCGCTGTACCTGCACGCCAGGCAGACTAGCGACAAAACGCTGATGCACTACCTGTACGGGTGGTTCGACGCGTGGATCGAAAAAGGGCTGCCCGGCAAAAACATCAATTCCATGGCGCCGCTGCTCACCCTTTCGTTCCTCTACGAGGATACGAAAAAGGAAAGCTATTTAAAGATCTGCGAGGAGTGGCTTTCCTACGCGCTCAACGACCTGCCCCGCACGGGCGAGGGCGGCTACCAGCACATCACCATCGATTCGGACAATTATGCCCAGCTGTGGGACGATACCCTGTACATGACCGTGCTGTTCGTCGCCCGTATGGGCGGGCTTCTCAAACGGGACGATTGCGTGCAGGAGTCGATCCGCCAGTTTCTGGTGCACATCAAGTATTTACAGGATCCGGTCACAGGGCTGTTCTTCCACGGCTGGACGTTTGCCGAAAAGCACCACTTCGCAGGCGCGCTGTGGGGACGCGGCAACGCGTGGTACACGGCCGGGCTGGTGGATTATCTGGAGCTGGCCGCGATTCCCGACGGCGTTAAGTGGTTTCTCGTTTCCACCCTGCAGCGGCAGGTGGACGCGCTTTTGACGGTACAGGCGGAAAACGGCATGTTCCATACGCTGTTGGATGACCCGGACAGCTATCCCGAATCGTCGGCAACGGCAGGCTTTGCCTATGGCATCCTGAAGGCCGTGCGTCTGGGCCTGCTCCCGGAAAGCTACCGCAAGGCAGGCGAAAAGGCCGCCGCCGCCGTGGCTGCGCGCGTGCTGCCCACAGGTGAGCTGGCGGAGGTCTCGGCGGGCACCTGCCTGCGCATGACCAAGGAGTACTACCGCAACATCCCCCTCAGGCCCTGCCCCTACGGCCAGTCCATGGCCTTGCTGGCGCTGGTTGAAGCAGGGAAATCCTGAGGCAATCCCGCACAACCTGGCGACCGTATTTCCGCTATCTTGGGTACGTGGGGAGGCTTGCGGTAGCGCTGCTACAGCGGCGCTCCCCACGCACCCAATCTAGTAAAAATCCGATTCGCCATTCTGCACGGTCTCGCCTCAGGATTTCCCTGCGAAACCTATCATGTGGGATTGTTAAATTGAAACGCGATTGTCTAGTAATGAACCTTGATCGTTTTGATCTCGAACGGGCGGAAGGTGAGCGCGCGGGCGTCCGCCGCCGCCTGTTCCTCTTCCAGCATGTTGCATTCCTGCACGCTCGTCACCGGATGGCCGAAGGTCATCGACGCGGTGGTGTAATCGCCCATCGCCTCGTACAGGCGCACAATGTAGGCGCGGGCAGCGTCCTCGCAGGGCTTGACGGCTTCAATCACGATATTGCTCCTGTCAATGGCCGCCAGCGAGACCGGCGCGGCGCCGCCTTGAATCACGATGGGCGCGTAGTTGAACGCATAGGCGGGGCGGATCACGCTCTGCGCGCCAAACGGCGCGGCGTGGGGCAGAACGGCATACCGGCAGCGGTGGATACCCTTATCACCCTCTTTATCCGGGCGCATGCCGCCCTTGTGCAGCGACAGGCGCATGCTGCCGCCCGATACGCTCAAGCCGTACTTGCAGTCGTTGAGCAGCGCAATGCCGTAGCTTGCCTCGCTCAGGTCGGTAAACTTGTGGTTGCACACCTCGTGCCTGGCCTTCTCGGCGTCGGTGGAGCGGCGGTTGGAGCGGCGGATGTGGCCGAACTGGATTTCACTCCGTGCGCCGTCGCACAACAGCGCGGTATCAAACGCGGTTTTCAGGAAGCGGTGCTCCTCCTGCCAGTCCATCACCGTATCAAACGAGATCATCGGCGACGCGGCATCGAACACCATATCCTGCGTAATGGTGGAAAGCTCCGTTAAGCGGTAGGTGCTGCGGATGCGCAGCTCCACCGGGCCGTCTGCGATCACCTCGCGGCTGACAAGCGTTGCGCAGGGCCTGAACTTCTCATGCAGGTCGGCGTCCACGTCCCAGGCGTCCCATTTGGCGGGGATATCCTCGGCCATCAGGAAGGTGTTGAACGGCAGACCCTGCACCAGCTCGCGCCCGGTGCGCCTGTCGGTCATCGAGGCGATAAAGCCGTTTTGGTCAAAGCGAATCTCCGCAAAGGGCGTTTGCAGCCTGTCGTCCTTCAGCGTGAAGGGGGAGGCGTCCCCGCAGGGCGCGTCCGTATACGAAAGCGCTTGGGTGCCAAGCGCGGGCAGCGCCAGGCCGGATACGGCGAGCAGCGCCTCCCCGTCCAGGCTCGAAAAGCGCTGGGCCTTCGCCCCGGCAACGCCCGCGGCTTTGGCGGGCAGGTACAGGGTATCCTCACGCGGGAACCCCAGCGTGTTGTAAAGCGCTGCGCCGCCGCCCGAGGTGCCGAGCATCTCCTGCGTCATCTGCCCGGCGGACCGGATCACGTTGCCGACTACCGCAAGCGCTTCCGCGTGCGCGGCGTGGATGCAGGTGCCCGGCAGGATATCGTGGAACTGGCGCACCA
>Ga0116163_1000172_pt1 | contig 47835 bp, 52 predicted proteins | sample AD_UKC107_MetaG_FD_89889 | JGI IMG/M metagenome (GOLD analysis project Ga0116163, IMG submission 89889) | Active sludge microbial communities of municipal wastewater-treating anaerobic digesters from Hong Kong - AD_UKC107_MetaG | ecosystem: Engineered > Bioreactor > Anaerobic > Digestate...
CCGACCAGAGATCTTTCATCTCCGGATTTCCGTAACGAAACTCGATGGGATGGATCGCCATAATCAAAGCTCCAGATGGTGATGAGGGAGGGGATAAAAGGAGGTTTTGGTCCGGGAGCCAAAGCATCGAATATGAGAAATTTCGTTTCTTGATCGCTATTCTGCCTCTATTCGCCATTTAAGCGATACTTTTATCGCTCAGTTCGATATCTTGAGATCTGATCACGATGACTCCAGGCCTCGCCTTCAGAAACAATCACAACTTATTCTCCAACTACTACCTGGACGAAAGAGTCAAGCATAATGATGAGTGGCGTGATGACGGAGAGGAACTCGACGAGGCTTTCAGGGGGATAAAGAAGCTCTTTAAAAAGAAGATCAAGATATTCCAGAACTGCAGCGAGGCGATGTTGGAAGACTCCCTGATAAGGCCTATATTCAGAATTCTAGATCACCATTTCGGAATACAGGAATCGGTATATAAGGGAGCATACAGGCCAGATTATAGCTTCTTTCCGGATTTGGACAGCCTGACAGAGGCTTACGGCCACAGGGAGAGCGACGATTTTTATCTCAAGGCCGTGGCGATAGGTGACGCCAAAGCCTGGAACGTATCTCTCGATAAAACCCAGAAGAGGGTTGGCGGTTTTAACATCCAGAACCCGAGCTATCAGATCGACATCTACCTTCGGAACACGCCGCCAGAATGGGCTATTCTGACAAACGGGAGCCGGTGGAGGCTTTATCACCAGGATACGAGCTACAGGCTTGACAGCTACTACGAGATCGATCTCTTAGACCTCGTCGAGAGGGGATCGTTGGATGAGTTCAAGTATTTTTACCTGTTCTTCAGGCGTAGTGCCTTCTTGCCTGGAAGGGACGGCAGTTCATTTCTTGATCGGGTGAAAGAGGGAAGCGTAGCCTACACCAAAAAGGTGGGTGACGACCTCCAGGAGAACGTCTACAAGGCGATGAAAGTTCTGGCAGAGGGATTCTTGCAGAGCCGATCGAAAGGGCTCGATCCGGCAGAGTCCAGCAGACTTATTGAGGAGGTCAGGGAGAACTCCCTGCGGCTCCTATACCGCCTTCTCTTCATCTTCTATGCGGAGAGCAGGGACCTTCTCGACGTCAGAAACGAGCACTACAGACAGCTCAGCCTCCAGAGGCTGAAGATGGAGGTTGCAGAGAAGCTGGATGGGCGAGAATTGCTGCTTCCGATAAGCACAACCTTCTGGGATAGGCTCTCAAACCTCTTCCGGCTGATCAACGATGGGAGCGAGAAGTTCGGAATTTCGAGGAGCGAGTTTTACATCCCACCTTATAACGGCGGCCTCTTCGACCCCGATAAAAACCCGTTCTTCACCGAAAACAGAGTTGGGGATCGGTTCGTGGCGGAGGCGGTCGACCTTCTCGCCCGTTCAAACGAGGGAGAGAAGAAGGTCTTCGTCGATTACTCCTCCCTTGAGATCCGCCACCTGGGGTCGATCTACGAGGGGCTCCTCGAATATCGGCTGAGGGTCGCGGAAGAGGAGATGGTGGCGGTCTCCGAGAAGGGAGCTGAAAGGTGGCTTCCCGCGATGGAGGCCAGAGGCGATGCCAAGAAGGCGAGCGAGCGGGTCTCTATTGGCGGGGTCTACCTGGTGACCGACAAGGGCGAGAGAAAGGCGACGGGCTCCTACTACACCCCCGACAGCCTGGTAAAGCACCTGGTGGAGAGCGCCATCGACCCCCTGATCAGGCCAAAGATCGAGGAGTGCATGATGAACTCCGGCGAGGAGTTCGTCGATTACCTCCTGTCCCTGAAGGTGATCGACCCGTCGATGGGGAGCGGCCACTTTCTGGTGGAGGCGACCGACCACCTGGCCCGGTATCTGATCCAGGCGAAGATGACCGCGGCCCCCGAAGGAGAGGACGAGGAGGAGGTGGCCGAGCACGACATCCAGTGGGCGAGGCGAGAGATCGTCCGAAACTGCATCTACGGCGTGGACCTGAACCCCATGGCCGTCGAGCTTGCCAAGCTCTCCCTCTGGCTCAACACCGTCGCCTCGAACAAGCCTTTGAGCTTCCTCGACCACCACCTCAAGTGCGGAAACAGCCTAATCGGGGCCGACCTCGGGCCTGATATGAAGGGCATTCTCCTTCTCCCGATGACGAGAGGAAGAGGCAGGAGTTCTGCCAAGGGAGCGCGCGGATCGAACGACACGAAAGGCACGAAAGGCACCGGCGCTGCCCAGTCGGCGCGGTGGATGCAGTTTGTCCTGAGACGGCACGGCGAGATCTACAACGAGAAGATCTCAAGCCTCACGGCGAGGGCCGACGACGACCTGGAGACGGTCAAGTGGAAGGAGGGGGAGTATAAGAGGCTGAGGGAGTCGGAGCACACGAGGCGGCTTGAGGAGCTGGCGAACGTATGGCTTTCGACCTACTTCGGAAACGAGGTGGGCGAGGAGGAGTACGCCGACCTCCAGCACCGGCTCAGCGAGGAGAGCCAGCCCGACTGGAGCGCCATAAGGGGACTGGAGTGGTTTGAGAAGGCCCAGAAGACCGCGGAAAGGGTCCGGTTCTTCCACTGGGAGCTGGAGTTTCCGGAGGTCTTCTTCGGAGACGACCGGGGCTTTGACGTCGTCCTGGGAAACCCGCCCTGGGAGAGGATCAAGCTCCAGGAGAAGGAGTTTTTCGCATCCCGCGACCCCGAGATCGCCAAGGCCCCCACCGCCGCCGCCCGGCGCAAGCTCATCGGCCAGCTCCCCGAGACGAATCCCGCTCTGGCATCGGAGTACGAGGCGGCCCTCCAGCAGAGCCAGGACGAGAGCAACTTCATCCGCAACTCGGGCCGCTATCCCCTCACCGGAGTGGGGGACGTCAACGTCTACGCCGTCTTTGCCGAGCTGGCCCAGTCCCTGGTCAAATCCAAGGGAAGGGCTGGGATCATCGTTCCCAGCGGGATTGCGACGGATTACACATACCGGAACTTCTTCCAGGATCTTGTAGATAGACAATCTCTTGTGAGCCTCTATGATTTCGAGAATCGTGAGAAGCTATTTCCCGATGTAGATAGCCGAATGAAATTCACTTTACTGACTACGACCGGAGGTGCACAATTTCCATTAGCTGATTTTGCTTTTTTCCTGCACAATATGAAAGACTTAGCTGACGAAAAACGCCACTTCACTTTAACCCGAGAAGACCTAAATCTGATTAATCCTAACACATTAACTTGCCCTATTTTCCGAACAAAAACGGACGCAGAAATAACCCGCAAAATCTATCTTACTGCACCTGTAATGGCCAATGAAAAAACTGAAACAAACTCGTGGAATGTGCGTTTTGCCACTATATTCCACATGGCAAATGACTCTTACCGATTTCGCAAAGCTGAGGACCTAATTGCAAACAGCTTTAAGTTGAAAGGAAATGTGTTTATTAAAAACAGTGATATAAATCTACCACTATATGAAGCTAAGATGTTTATGCCTTATGATCATCGTGCTGCAAATGTTGTTGAGGATAATTCGAGATTATTTCGTCCAGGTCAACCTGATGTCACCTCAATCGAAGAGCATACGAATCCCGAATTCGTTGTAGTACCTCGATATTGGGTTTCGAAAGATGAAGTAATAAATAATGTACTAGATAACACCTCGCGTTCATGGCTTTTTGGATATAAAAATGTGACGAGTTCTACGAATGAGCGTACTTTCTTGGGAACAATCCTTCCATTTGTCGCAGCAGGACATTCTATACAATTCATATTTTCAAATAGGCGGTCAATCGAAAAATGTGCTCTAGTCGCAAATCTCAACACGTTCATCTTCGACTTCGTAGCCAGGCAAAAACTTGGAGGGAATAATTTCAGTTACTTTATTCTCAAGCAACTCCCCGTCATCCCGCCCGACCGCTACACCCCAGAGCTACTCGACTTCATCGTCCCCAGGGTGGTGGAGCTGACCTACACCGCCTGGGACCTTCTCCCCTTCGCAGAGGACGTGCTGAAGGAGGTGGGGGAGGAGACATGGAGCCGCTGGTTCCCGGAGAATCCCCCCGACGGCGAGGGGAAACCCGCGCCCTTCCTCTGGGACGAGGAGAGGCGGGCGGCTCTCAGGGCCGAGCTCGACGGCCTGTATGCTCATCTCTACCAGCTAGACCGGGAGGACCTCGACTACATCCTCGACACCTTCCCCATCGTCAAGAGGAAGGACGAAGCGAGGTACGGCGAGTTTAGGACGAAGAGGCTGGTCCTGGAGGCCTTCGACCGGCTCGCGCCGCTGGGATCACAAAAGTAGCACGTCGATCTTGCGCTCCGGAGAGTACGGCGAGGCTGGCGAGGGAGGGCAGAGACGTTATATGGGATAAATGGGTTAAATAAGGCAAATGGGGTAAATGGGTCAAAAGGGTCCGGAGTTGACCGAGGATATGCCGCTCGCCAAAATCGACGATAGGGGAAGGGTGCAGCTTCCTAGCAACCTGCAACGAAAGATGAAGCTGAAGGAAGGAGACGAGTTCGCAGTCGAAGACCTCGGAGAGGATACCATCATCCTCAAGAGAATCGACCTTCGAGCGCTGCTGAAAGACGCGATAGAGAAGGCCAAGTCTGTCGATCTCGAAGAGCTGGAAGGGGAGATCGAAGAGGAGAGTAACCAGCTTGCCCGCCAGAAGTTCAAGGTATCTCCTCGATAACACCGTCTTCATCGCCGCGGTTAAACGAGGTTGGACGAAAAGCACCGAGCTCGTATATCATCTTCTTGACGGCCCAGCGGAGCTTTTCGCAGACGAGCTTCTCATCGTCGAATACGAGAAATACGCCGGCGCGTTGGACGCATCCGACCTGTTGAACTATATGAAAAAGACGGTGATCCAGGTTAATCCCACCCAGGAGGAAATCGATGCTTGTGCACCATTCTTCCCCGAGAGCGAGCTTTCGGACGTCCTCCATGCCGCAACCTGCCTCTATATCAATGCGGTTCTGATCACCAACGATAAGCACTTCGACCGAATCAAAAAGGACGGTCCGGTCGAAGTCTGGAGCAACACCAAAGCGATCAAAAGGCTCCTCGATGGCGAGGAGGATTATGAAGACCTTTAGCGCCCTCCTTTGGTCGGTCGTGTGTAGCAGGCCCCGTCGGGCCCCGCGATCATGGACATCGGCCTCGCCCTCTCAAAGTCCATCCCACTCTTCTCGTCGAAGAAGTCGTCGTTTCCCTCCAGGTGGACGACCCTTCCTATGATCAGAGAGAACTTCTCCCTCAGGATCTCCTCTTCGAGCTCGCACTCCATCCAGGCGACGCATCCCGCGATCCCCGAAGGTCTGACCTTCGTCGAGGGCCGGGGTGAGAGGCCCGCCTCTTCGAACTCGTCCACCTCGGGCGGGAAGCTCTTCGCGCAGATCTCGACCGCCTCCGCCATCCCCACGGTGGGGACGTTGACCACGAACTCGCCGGTCTCCCGGATGTTGTCCAGGGTGTCCCGCTTCAGCCAGGAGGCGATGGCGATCTCGTCCAGTGGCCTCAGGATGGGCATGATGCACCCCCAGGGAGCTGCGTTTCGGACGCCGTCCTTGGACGCCGTCGAGATCAGGACCACGGGCATCGGCAGAACCTGCCCTCTCATGCTGGGCTTCAGAATCATATCCTATCACCATCGTTCAGTTTGATTTGATGTTTTATTTTATCTTTGTTTTATCGGAAAAAAGAATTTCCACGAGAGGAGGAGGTATACGCCGAGCATCGGGGCCCCGGTGGCGAAGCCGACGGAGGGTACTTTCTTCATGAGCGATGACCTCCGGCTTTTGGAATATTAATAGGTCTTAGAGGCCATAAGGCCATAAGGCCATAAGGCCATAAGGCCATAAGAGAAGCGTCCAATACTCGAAAAAAATTTGATCCGGCAGGCGCCCGAGGGCGGACCCGCCGTTTTGGTTGCCTTTTCGGTCCGGATCAGGGCTCAGACTTCGTCTTCAATCTCGTAGGTGACGGTCACCGTTGCCCTCACCTCCACCTCTCCGGGCACGATGGGCGTCGATGCTCCGGCTTCGGCGGCGAAGAATACCCTGCTCTCGGCCAGCGGCTCGGGCGAGCCACCGCTCTCAGATATCGATAAGATCCGGCCCAGGGCCACCCCGGCCGCCCCGGAGATCACCTCGGCCTTGCTTACGGCGTCATCAACGGCCTCCTCCAGGGCGCCCTCATGAACCACCGTCGGGTCGGTGAGGCCGAAGGTGACGCTCTCGACGGTGTTGGCTCCCGCCTCCACCGCGGCGTCGATGATCTCGCCCAGGTCCAGCTCATCAGTGAGGTTCTGGGTCACGGTGACCTGGTTATTGACCTCGAAGATTACCTCGTCGGAGAGCTCGCCGTCAATCCAGTCCCTGGTGGGATAGATGGAGAACCGCGAGGTCTTGATCTCCTCCTCGGAGATCCCGGCCCCCTTAAGAGCCTCGATGGAATCGGCCATCATCTGAGCGTTCTCTGCGACCGCCACCGCCGCGCTCTCGTTTCTGGTCTGAACTCCCAGGACGATCGTGACCATGTCGGCCTCCGCGGTCGCTTTCCCCGTCCCCGATACGGTCAGCTTCGATAGGTCTTCGCATTCGTAGTCGTCTCCAAGTGAGGTGCCCGCCAGGGCGAACAGCATCAAAATTCCCAGCAGAAGGGCTTCGAATATCCTCATGAAAAAACCCCCTTAATTGATGGATTTCGAAGTAATTAAATAAACCGGTCGTTTAAATCCAGGGAGATTTGAGGATGTTATGGCCGGATTGGATCGATCAGGTCGTGGTACGGCTCGATGGCCCGTCATCCATCCCCTGAGCCGTGCAGAGCCCCACGAACCTACCACCCGCGTCCAGAAGCTCCTTCCAGTTGCCGGACTCGATCAAGTGTCCCTTCTCCAGGACGTATATCACGTCGGCCCCCCTGATGGTGGAGATTCGATGGGTTATGATAAGTATCGTCAGGCTCCCGTGAAGCTCCTCGATCGCCCTCATGATCCTCCTCTCGTTCTCCGAGTCCAGGTTGCTGGTGGCCTCATCCATGATCAATAGAGAGGGTCTTCGGAGTAGGGCTCGGGCCAGGGCTATCCTCTGCTTCTCCCCGCCGGAGAGCTTCACCCCCCGGTCGCCCAGGACCGTCTCCAGACGTTCGGGGAGCATCGAGACGAATTCATCTGCCGCGGCGAGATTCAGGGCATCCTGGATCTCCATTTCAGTCGCCGCTGGCTCCGCCCAGAGGAGGTTCTCCCTCACGGTGTCGTTGAAGAGGAACGTCTCCTGGGGCACATATCCGATCTTGGACCTCCATGCGTGAACTCTCTCGGGGGTCAAGGGAACCCCGTCCGCCAGAATCCTTCCCTGATCCGGGACCAAAAGCCCCATCAACAGATCGGCGACGGTGCTCTTCCCCGCGCCAGAGGATCCCACAATCGCCACCGTCTTTCCCGCCGGGATCTCCATGTTGAGTCGGTCGATGGCGGGGGCCCTCCCCTCTCCATAGCTGAAAGATACATCCTCAAACCTCATGCCCACCTTGAGATCGATCTCGTCCCTTCGATCCGTCTTCACCTCGGAGGCTGAGTCCAGCTGACAGATCATCTCCGTCATCGAGGCGAAGGAGGGGAGGAGTCCGACGAACTGGAGGTAGCTCTGCTGCATGCTGGAGAACCTGGGAATTATCCTGACGAATAATAAGAGAAGGATGAACAATGCCGCCGTTGATATATTTAAAAACTGGACGGATATATAGAGGATCGAGCTCAGAACCATGACCGAGCAGATCTCGAATATGCTTCTGACGTCCGCGTAGTTCGATATCGCTCGAATGTACCTTTGGCTTACCCTCTCCCCCTGGCCGGTGAAGATCTCGACGGTCCTCTCTTCGGCCCCATAGCTCTTTACGGTCTTCATGCCGTCTATATGCTCGAGGGCCGAGGCATACAGCTTGCCGGTCGTCGAGGAGACCTCTCTGCCGTCGGATCTCGCCTCTATCATCTTTCCTCTGAGAAGAAGGGTCAGGGCTGTGCCGCAGAGAAATACCAGGGTCGTGGTCGCCGCTGAGATCGAGAACGCGAAGGATATGTAGACCGCTGTCACCACCATGCTGACCGCCAGATACAGAAGGTGGTAGCTCCCCATCCCCACCCGATCGATCTCCGCCGTCAGAACGTGGACGAAGTCGGAGCTTTTGCACCTGGACAGAAAAAGCCAGCTCGCTCCAGCGATGGCGGCATAGAGCCTGTGGCGGAGATGGGCTGCGAAGCTGTGCTGGATTCTTATGCTGGTGACCGTCTGCCATCGAGCGAGGAGGGAACGAATGCTGACGATGGCTACATAGAGGATCAGTACCTGAGGCAGGTTTGGTTCGACACCCAGAAGAGCGAAGGCTTTGGATATGAAATCGGCGATCGTTCCCAGGGCACCCTCCTCAACATCGAGACCCACCACCTGCAGCAGCGGGACCAGCAGCAGTATTCCGACCCCCTCGGTGAAGGCCAAAAGGATCATCAGAGATAGGGCCAGAGCCGCCTCCTTTGGCATCGCCGAAAAGAGCGTTCTGATATAGGCAGGAAAGGGGCCCTCCATCGACATTTGCAGCCTGGTTTTCGTATCGGTCATCGGAAAAACCACTTCCATAACCTGGTCCTGTACTTCCCGATCATCCGGAGGGGCCTGATCAGATAGTAGAGGCTGAAGAGGGGTTCGGGGAGGGATACAGCCTCCCAATCATCCTCCGTCGGATAGGTGGCGCGGCGGAGGTAGTATAGGGCCCGATCCCTGATCCTCTCCCTCGCCTGCAGGTAGAAAAGCTCCTCCCCGATATTCGATGGTGGCCCCATCTCAGATTCATCTGTCAAAGACCTCTTCTTAAACAGACGGGTCATCGCTTCTTCGGCGAGGAGCGCTGCTTTTCTGTCTTTCTCCACCAGTCCGGAGATCTCAGAAGTTATTGGCGCCCCTAGAAGTTCTCTTGCCAGAATGAGGCCGAGAAAGAGGAGCCGTTCACACCCGACGTCCTGCGCCTGCCGGACAGAGGCCTTCCAGTCGATCCTTTTGGCCGCGGCCAGGGACGCGACGTCGCAGATCCAGGCCAGCCTGCCCCAGTAGTGCCTCGTTCCGTGCTCGCAAAGTATCAGAATCAGATCCTCAGGGGAGAAGCTAAAGACCTCTCTGCCGAAGAAGTTGAACCGCTCGGCTCTCTCAAATAGCTCCGTAGACCCCAGATCCAGAGAGTATATCCTGGGAGACAGCCTCCAGTGGATCTCCAAGTTGACGCCGAGATCAGGGTTTTGAAACTCATAATGATGTTGATATCTGATGAAAGCCTTCTCTTCTGCAGGTCTCAGCTCCCGCTTCTGGAAGTATCCCCTGGAGATCAACTTTCCCTCTACCTCCGCCACCCTCTCTACGGGGATCAGAATGTCCAGATCCAGAAATTCTCTTCGGGATACGTCTTCGTAGAGATAGCTTGATAGAACAGGTCCTTTGAAGGGGATGGCCGGGATCCCCATGGTATCGAAGAGCTGGAGAAGTCTGAGAAGCTCTCCGGTCATGGCGAGGTTTCGAAAGGCGTTGGAATCGAAATTTGCCCTCAGACGGTCAATGCTCTCTTGAGGGATGTGGCTCTGATCCGATTCGAGGATGGCCCTGTAGATATGGGGCACCACCTTATGCTCCTCGGCGGTTTGGACGAGATGATCCCAGTTCAGGTCCGGCGAGGAGAGGTCCTTTTTGTCGATAAACCTCTCAAAACCCAGAGATGCTCTCAGGAGCCCTATCAGCAGCCTGTCCTCTGGTTCCATATCCGCGAGTCCCGCCCAGGTCATGCCGGCCTCTCTCCGCCATTGCCGGATGGAAGAAGGGAGACGGGATCAGAGGGTTCTGGGGGAAAATTGGGATCTTCCGCGAACCCCTCTTCACTTGAGGGGATTATCAGATGCCGGTCCACACTCTTCATCCTGGGCGATGTCGTCTTCTATGGTTTTTACGAGATTCGGGAGTTCACCCAGGTCGCGGCATCTCGTCAAGCGCCGGAGGGGCACCTCCTCGATTAGCCGTCCGCACTGGATGAGGTGGGACGAGGCTCCGGAGGCCTTGAGGAGCCCCGCAGTGTAGCAGTTCCTGACCATCTCTAGAAAAGCCTCCTGGGGGCTCATTGGATCGATCCGGCAGCCATCCCCCTCCTCCAGCAGGTATATTCTCTTTAGGGGAAGGGGTTCTTTTGGAAAGGCCTCTCTTACCAGGAGTGAACGCTTCTCCTCCTTCGGGTGGACCCTTGGGAGAACCTCTAAGTCGCATCCCATCGATCGAGCCGTCTCGGGAGGGAGTTTGATCCTGGGAAAGCTGGGATAGACTATCGGGCCCGACCCGTCCACCCTGAGAGCGATCACCTCGTCGCCGAGGACTGGATGCTCCCGAACGTGGAGGGCTGCCACCGTCGAGGATTTTCCGGCCCCCGGCTCACCGAGGAAGACGACCGCTCCGCCGGCCAGGGCCGAGGAGCTGGCGTGCATCACCAGGAGTCCTCTCTGATGGAGGAGGACCGCCATGGCAGAATCGAGGATAAGCGACCGCATGGACGCGTGGTCAGAACCAGAAGCGGGATCGACGACGATCTCGGAGCCCTCCCTTACCAGGATCGACCCGACCTCCGGCAAAAAAAGGGTCGCTTCGTTCTCTCTGGCCCGAAAAAAGGTCCCCTGGGCCTTGACCTCCCCCTCAATGGGATCAACCTTTCCAAGAAAGATATTCACATCCGGAGGGGCCTTTCCCTCAGCCAGCTCCGGCAGAAAGATCTCCGATCTTATGTTGAGGCCGTAAGCGAAATAGATGTATCCCATCTCACTAGCATTCAGGGTGGTAATATCCTCGATCCCTGTCCATCCGCACTTCCGGGAGTTTTCTCTGCTCCTTCGGTTATCTTCTCGACGGATCCGTGTACCATCAGCTCAGGCGAATGGTAGGTTTTTTTCTTAAAGCCGCTCAACATTATCGCCTCCCTTAAACTGCATCTATTGAAATGTCTATACTTTACCCTACGCGCTTCCAGGGGTCCTGATTTGGATCTCGCTGATATCTTCGACTCTGCGGCCGGACGCATCATCTTCCCATCTCGACCGATCTTGAAACTGTATCAACCGTTCAAAATCCTCGATCCTTGTCCATCGGCGCTGCCGGGTGTTTTCTTCGCGGTCTGTTCAGTTATCTTCTCAACAGATCCGTGCGCAATGAACTCGGGCGTCTGGTATGGCTTCTTCAATGGCGATGACATGGTTATATCCCTCCACCCTTTACACAGATCTTGGTATGATATTAATATTTCGATTGAGAGAGAACATCTAAAATTTTCATCAACGCGGATCTGATCTCCGGCCAAATCCGGATCTTGAGAACTCAGCAAGAAAGAGCTTGCTTTTCCGCCTCCGAAAAAAGGTCCCCTGGGACCCGACGTCCCCCTCAATTGGATCGACCTTTCCAAAAAAGAGCTTTGAATCCGGGGCTCAACCAGCTCCGGAGAACGACCTCTGATCCTTGCGTTGAGGCCGTATGTGAAATGACGGTGCCCCATCTAGACCATCATTCTAATATCCTTGATGCTTGTCCATCTGCACTGCCGGGCTGCTTGACCGACGCTTCAGTGATCTTACCAACAGATCCGTGCACCAGGAGTTTGGGATTTTGGTAGGGCATTTTCTTGCGGCTGGATTTCATAGTACTCACCCCGTTAGTCAAAACCCATCAACGATCGTTCAGAATCCCCGATCCTCTCCCATCGGCACTCCCCGGAGTTTTGTTCTCAATCTCTGTGATCTTCTCGACAGATCCGTGTACCAAGAGATTGGGGGTTTGGTAGGGCATTTTCTTGAGGCTGGATTTCATAAATTTCATCTCGATCATCAAAAGGTATTACAGACCATTCAAAATCCCCGATCCTTGCCCATCTGCGCTACCCGGGGTTTTGTCTCCATTCTCTGTGATCTTCTCGACGGATCCGTGTACCATAAGCTCAGGTGTCTGGTATGGTCTTCTCTCATTGGTCGCAACCATAACTCTCATCCCTCTGCTACCCATAGAGATCAGTGGTCGGATATTAATTTTTCGATTGAGAAACATACCAAAATTATGGGACCCAGCGGCTGAATCTTATTCTTTCGCAAATTCCTGCCTAGAAAGCCAGAGGGATAATGTCACAGTCTTCCATAAGGTGGTGGAGTCCTCTGTCGACCTCTCCGATGCGAACCTAAGATACGTCTCTTGAAGATGAGAGATGTCCACATAGTCTTCTATCGCCCCCATATCCTCGAAGGCGACTTTCTTCAGCAGTTCTCCGTCGTGGGCCAGGAGGCTGCGGTTGAAGTTCGGGCTGAGGTTCGCCTTGCCGCCTCGCCACTGGATCTTTTGAGGGAGGATGCCGGACATGGCTGATCGGAGGATCCATCTGCTCCAGCCTCTTCGAAGCTTCTGATCCGAGGGGAGGGCGAGGCAGAACTCCACCAGCCTCTTGTCGAAGAAAGGATGGCGACAATCGAGGGAGAAGGCCGCTGCCTGCCGGTCGGTAACCTCCAGAACTTGCTGGAGATAGGCGTAGTCGAGGGATCGATAATGGTCTTCTCTGAGGTCTTTAGAGGATCTCGAACCCTCGAGATACGACTCAAACCTCTCTCGCAGATTTGTCCGATCTGCAAACTCGGGATTGACTATGCCGCATCTATCTCGGTATCGGTCTCTTCCCCTCAGCCTCCGATATACCTGGGCCAGCGAATCTGGGGCGAGGGGAGCGATGCAGTGGTTCCATAGAATGCTCCGAACGGGAGCTTCGAAGTTCTTTGATAGCCCCCTCAAATTCCTGCAAAGCTCGATGAGCCTGCCAGCAGAAGCGAGCTCGATGAGGAAGGTAAGTCCGTGGGAGACCACCACATCCCCCTCTACTCCGTCCATAATGACGCGAATCCCCTTCTCCTTTGCAACCTTGAATATATCCCAGCTCATGAAGTAATTCAGGATCCAGAAGGGCTCGTCTTCATATTCGAGGTAGCGGCCAAACTCTTCCAGAGGGCCTTTGGTGTCGGCTCGAACCTGATGGCCCTCAAATCCTCCCTGGTCGATGACGGCGCCGATAAACTCCCTTTCGTCGCACTCGGGAACCGCTTCGAAGATCGCAGAGAAGGTGTGGATTCCGCCACCGTTCTCTTTGGCGAGGATTTTGCGGGCTGAGCAGGCGACCGAGGATGAATCAAGTCCCCCGCTGAGGGAGACGCCGACGGGAAAAGCGCTCCGAAGCCTGCAGCGAACGGCCTCCAGGAATATCCGTCGAAACTCGGCCGCGTACTCATCGTCTGAAGAGAGCCTGATCTCTCTATTCGGATCCAGGGACCAGTACCGTTTCTTGACGAGAGCGCCACCCTTCAATGTGAGAATGTGGGCTGCCGGAAGCCGACGGATGCCTTCATAAAAGGTCCGCTCCCTGTCGTCGAGGATCGGCACCAGAAAGTCTCCCACCGTCTCCTCGTCGAGCCCTCGGGGAACGTCCGGGTGGCCAAAGAGCGCCTTGATCTCCGAGGCGAAGATGAAGCTCCGATCTGTCAGGTGATAGTAGAGGGGCTTGACCCCCAGGTGATCCCGTCCGCAAAATAGGGCGTTGTTCTGCCGGTCCCAGATGGCGAAGGCAAAGTCTCCGATGAGCTTATCCATACACCCTTCGCCCCACCTCTCATAGGAGAGGAGGATCAGCTCAGAATCGCTTATCTTCTCCGGCCTCTCTTTATGAGAAAAAAGGTCATCAATTAGCTCGTCCCGGTTGTCGATGCGGGCGTCTGCTGTTATCACCAGATCGTCAGATGTATTAGAAGCGGGCAGAAGCTCGGCAAGGGACTCGGGGGTGGTGTAGAGCATCAGATGGCCGAGACCGACGGGTCCATCAATCCAGCAGGAGGAACCATCCGGCCCCCGGTGTCGGATCCGTTCCTTCATCCTCTCCAGGTCTTCTCGATCCACCGCTGATCCATCAAGAAGTATAATTCCCAGAATTCCGCTCATGATCTCGCAGATCTCACTTCACGGACAACAGTGGAGTATATTCGAAATCCTGACCGCCGACGACCGCTCTACCCTGGCTTTCAAGCCAGGCATGAGCCAGCATCCGACCGTCCCCACCTCTGGCAACGCCAATCCTGAGGAGAGATTCGCGGCCATGGATGCTGAAGAGGATCTTTGCAGCCATGGCTTGGGTCAGGCAGGTGGCCTTTGGAACAAACCTGCTCGCGGCCTCGATGGCCCAGGCCAGATCGCTGGACGATGCGATCCCGGATCGATCTCGTCTGAGCTTCGCCTCGATCCTCAGAACCAGACTCTTGAGGCGGGGGAATGGAATGACCCACAGCCCCAACCTCACCGCCGCAACGATCACCAGGGCTTCGATGAAAAGCTTGCGCCTTGAGGGTGGCAGATCCAGGAACTTACGTATCGCGTTCGACATCTATCAATCCATTCTCTTCCAGGTCGGAAAGAAGTGCCAGGAGCTCTCTTTCACAGACTTCTCTTTCCACCTCGTATTCATCGAGGATCTGGTCTCGTACCTCATCGACTCTCCTCCTTTCCTGAATCAGGCTCCAGATTCTGGCTCCCATGGGATTGAGGCCGTAATATATGCCGTTTTTGAGGTTCAGTATGATCGATTCTCCGGCGAGGTCGCAGGATACCTGATCCTTTGACGCCACGATCCTCGTTCGGGCATTCATCTCCCTCATGAGGTATCTTTTATCCGCGAGGATACTTAACTTCTGCGTCGCTGCCTCTCCCTCTCCGGATGAACGATGGGTGGGCTGGACAACTTTTATCAAGATGAGAGTCTAAATGATGGAAGATGAACTGCCAGATGGCGGTGCTGGTCGATCTATCCGGGATACGATCCAGGGGAGGAGACGATGCCCAAAGAGAGCGAAGATGTTGATAAGCTGATCATAAAGCTCGCCCCGACGGGGATGATCCCCACCAAGGAGGATACTCCCCACGTTCCGACGACAGCCCAGGAGATCGCTGAGGACGCTTACAGAGCGTACCGATTGGGAGCGAGCGTGGTCCACGTCCACGCCAGGGACGAGCTGGGAAGGCCTACCCACAAGAGGGAATATTTTGAGACCATATTCCAGCTGATAAGGGAGAGGTGTCCGGATATGATCGTCTGCGCCACCACCAGCGGCAGGGTCACCCCTCAGGTCGAGCATCGATCGGAGGTTCTGGGGCTCGGGACGGAGATGGCGAGCCTGACTATGGGCTCTCTGAACTTTCGCGATTATCCTAGCGTAAATTCGATGGATACTATACAAAAATTGGCGGAAGAGATGAGCAGGAGGGGAATCCTCCCGGAGCTTGAAATATTCGAACCAGGGTTCATAAACACATCAAAATACCTCTTGAAGAAGGGCGTTCTGAAGCCTCCGCTCCACTTCAACTTGCTCCTGGGATCTCTGGGAAGCATCCCCGCCGACCTCCGAGATCTGGTCTATCTGGTAGAGTCACTGCCGCCGGGGAGCACGTGGTCTGCAACGGGCATCGGGAGGTTTCAGACCCGGATAAATGCCGCAGCGATGCTGATGGGAGGTCACGTTCGGGTGGGGATCGAGGACAGCATCTACTACAACTATCCAAAGAAAGAGCTTGCCACCAACGAGAAGCTGGTGGAGAGGATAGTGAGGGTGGCGAGGGACGTGGGACGGGAGATCGCGACCCCTGACGAGGCTAGGAGAATCCTGGGGCTCGAAAGGCGGCAGTTCTTATGAAGGCGAGCTCAAGAAAGGACTTCGATTTCTCTGAAGATGGGGGTTGCGGGGCAGAGGTCTCAAATGCCGGGCTCTCAGATGAGGAAGTCGATCGGGCAGGAGTCTCTCAGCTTTCGCTCTCCAAAGACGACCTGGTGGCGGATCTCCGGAGGATGGGCGTGATGGAAGGAGACGATCTGGCAGTCGCCCTCTCCCTCAAGAGCATTGGACACGTTCAAGGAGGGGCTGACGGCTTCATAGACGTCCTGCTGGAGGCGGTGGGCCCGGAAGGGACCATAATGATGAACACCCACACCCCGTTCTTTCACATATCTCAGATCGAGTCCGGCAGCCTCATGGCCAGCGATCCCAAATACATATTCGATCATAGGTCGACCCCCACCTGGACCGGTATCGTCCCCGAGACCTTCCGGAAGCGGGATGGCGCCTTGAGGAGCCGCCATCCGATATGCTCGGTCACGGCTATTGGAGCGAGAGCCGGCTATCTCACCAGTGGGCACGACGAGAGCTCCCGGCCTTACCTCCCTTATTCGAGGCTGGCGGAGGTTGGGGGCAAGGTGCTTTACATCGGGCTCAAAGACAGAATGGTGGCCATCCGCCACGAGGCCCAGTATCTGGCAGGGCTTATGAACGTGGTCCCTCTGGAGGTTGCCGTCAGGTACATCGATCCCGAAGGCGGGGACGTGTTGCTCTTCAAGGCCAGGAACGTCTACGCATGCGTAAAAAACCTGGGGGTGTTAGTTCCCGCCCTGAGGGAGAAGGGGCTCCTGACAGAGGGGAAGATCGGAGCTGCAGATTCGATCCTCGTCTCCGCAGAGGACGCTCTTTTTTCCATGGCCGAACTGCTGAAGGAAGACCCCACCCTCACCCTGTGCGAAGACGTCTCTTGCATATGGTGTCGCGAGCTGGAGCGGAGGATGGACCTCTATGACAGGATAGAAGATCCCGAGACGTTCCAGAAGAACAGGATCGCCATCTTGGCATTGGGCATGATCAACCGACGGCGTCTCAACGGGTCCTGGGCGGCGATAAAGGCCATCGGATTTGTCAAGAGGATCTTGCATTGAGATCATCGGCAATCTTCTCCAAAGCCAGAGCAAATCCCTTAAGAGCCTGAATGAGCTTTCGGCCAACTTTGAGGTCTGACCACCAGCTTTTGTCTGACCACCACCTTTTAATCTCGACTTCTCAATGCCCTTCCCCCATGAGGAACGTCGGAAAGTCCATCAGGATGGAGAGGATCTTCAACAGGAGGACTGGCAGGACGGTCATCGTCCCCATGGACCACGGCCTGACCGTGGGTCCCATCGAGGGGCTGATCGACCTCCAGGAGGCGGTGGACAAGGTGGCCGAGGGCGGGGCGAACGCCGTATTGGGTCACATGGGACTGCCCCTCTTCGGCCACCGGGGTTACGGTCGGGACGTGGGACTCATCGTCCATCTCTCCGCCAGCTCCAGCCTGGGCCCGGACCCCAACCACAAGGTTCTGGTCACCGAGGTGGAGGACGCCATCAGGATAGGTGCTGACGCCGTCAGCATCCACGTCAACGTCGGCGCCGACGACGAAGCCACCATGCTCCACGATCTGGGACGGGTGGCCAGGACCTGCGACGGCTGGGGGATGCCGCTCCTGGCCATGATGTACCCCCGGGGAGCGAAGGTCAAGTCCGAGCACGATGTCGAGTACGTCAAGCACGCCGCCCGGATTGGGGCGGAGCTGGGGGTCGACATCGTCAAGACCAACTACACCGGCTCACCCGAGACCTTCAAGGAGGTGGTCAGGGGCTGCAGCGTCCCCGTGGTGATCGCGGGCGGTCCCAAGATGGATACCGAGCACCAGGTCCTGGAGATGGTCTCCGACTCGATTCAAGTCGGCGGCGGGGGGCTCTCCATAGGAAGGAACATCTTCCAGGCGAAGAACCCGACCCTCTTTGTAAAGAGGCTCTGCAAGATCGTCCACGAGGACTACTCGGTGGAGGAGGCGGAAGAGGTCACCCTCTGAGCTTCCATCTCTTCTTTAATTTTGCGCTCCAACTCGGCGGAGGCACTTTATAAATAGGTCGGGCCACCAACTATCGGAGGACCGATCCTCCGGAAAGTGATCCCTTGTTCGAGCTGGTGGTTGCAGAAAAGCATCTGGTGTCCCGAAGGAGGCAGACCGTCCTCGCGGTTGGAGCCGTCGCCCTGGCCGTGACCATAGCCATCCTCTTCCGCTCCCTTATAAACGGATTTGAGACGACCTTGAACGACATCATCTTCGAGTTCGTCCCCCACGTCACCGTCTTTCCCGAGGAGGGGGAGGAGTTCATCCACCTCTATAAGACCCTCATCGACTCGATCTGGGCCATCTCCGGGGTCACTGCGGTCTCCCCGGCCCTATCGACGACGGCGTCTTTCGACCATGAGGGGAACGTGGAGAACGTCCTCCTCCGGGGGGTGGTCCCCGACGAGCTGAACCAGATATCCAAGATAGGGATCGACTATATGGTGGCGGGAGACCTGGACTCCATCCAGAACGGGAGAAGGGTCGCCCTCGATAGGGAGCTGGCCCAGGAGCTGGAGGTGAACCTGGGGGACACCGTTGGGGCGAGCTTTCCCGACGCCAGAACCATGAGCCTGCTGGTATCGGGGATCTTCGATACCGGGGGCTTCTCGCCCAACTACGCCTACGTCTCCCTGGAGACGGCCTGGGAGTTTCTCGGCGAGGGGATGGTCATAACCGACGTTCAGATCAAGCTCGAAGACATTTACCGGGCCGACGAGGTGGCAGCCGAGCTGAGGGGGCGAGGATACAACGCCGAGAGTTGGCAGAGCCTCTCGGGGATCGTGGAGACGATCGAGAGCCGCCGGTTCTCCAACACCCTGATCATGCTCCTGGTGATAGTGATCTCCGCCTTCGGGATCGCCAACATCATGAACCTCATCGTCCTGGAGAAGACCCGGGATATAGGGATGCTCATGGCCATGGGGGCCTCCTCCTCCGAGATCCGGAGGATATTCCTCATCGAGTCCGGCGTCCTGGGGCTCGCCGGCGGGATCGCAGGCTGCGTCCTCGGCTATCTCATCTCTGCCTACGTCAACAGCCTCGCCATCGCCATATCCCCCGGTCCCAGCTTCTCGGTGGTCCTGACTCTGATCGTCGACCCCTGGGACCTGGTCGCCTTCCCCCTGATCACCCTGCTCTTGAGCGTGGCCGCCGGGGTCTACCCCGCCCACCTGGCTTCGAAGCTCGATCCCGTAGTGGCCCTCCGGGGCTGACCAGAGGCTCCAGGGAATGCGAAGAGCTGGCTTGAGGACTCGGGTCAGCGGTCTCCATATTGATCTCGCTTGCTCCTGGATTTCCCTGGAGTCGCCTCCCGAAGCGTCAGGACGCCAGTCGTCTTGCATATTGGGTCAGCCTCGCAGCAGGAGCGCTCGTCTCATCCTTTGTCTTCTCCTATCTCTATAAATAAGATCCTAATAAATCGGTATTGGCGTCGTTGAACAGCCGGGTCAAGAAGGTGTAATCCCTTGTTAGAGCTCTTCGTGGCGATGAAGCACATCAGCACAAGAAAGAGGCAGACCGTCCTCGCCGTGGGGGCCGTCGGGCTCGCCGTGGCCATCATCATCGTATTCAGGTCCGTCCTGAACGGGAGCTTTGAGACCTTCTTCGACCTGATATTCGAGCTCGCCCCCCACGTCCTGGTTACGCCCAAGGAGGGGGAGGAGCATATCTACCTCTATAAGACCCTGATCGAGTTCGTCTGGACGATCCCCGGGGTTGTCGCCGTCTCTCCCGCCCTCAGCACTACGGCGACCCTATCTTTTGAGGACAATGTGGATAACGTCGAGATGACCGGAGTCGTCCCCGAGGATCTGAACCAGGTGACCAGCATCGGAGACAAGTACATGATCGAGGGGGATCTCTACGCCATCCAGAGCGGGAGGAGGGTCGTCCTGGGGGAGGAGATGACCGAGGAGCTGGAGGTGAAGCTGGGGGAGGAGATCGTTGCCAGCTTCCCCGATGCGAAGACGATCCATCTGGTGGTGGCCGGAATCTTCAGGACTGGCATCCCGGAGTGGGACGGTTCTGCCTTCGTCTCCCTAGATACAGCTCAGGAGTTTCTGGGGGAGGGGGACGTCGTAACCTACATCAACATTCAGATAGCCGACCCCTACCAGGCCGACGGGGTCGCCGCAGAGATCTCGGCCCAGGGATACGAGGCCGAGAGCTGGAGGACCCTGTTTCCTGAGTTCGAGGAGACTCTGGCCATCGAGACCTTCTCCAACAACCTGATTTTGGCCCTGGTCCTGCTGATCGCCTCCTTCGGGATCGCCAACGTCATGAACATGCTGGTCCTGGAGAAGACGAGGGAGATAGGGATGCTTATGGCCATGGGAGCCGCCAGCTCCTCGATCAGGAGGACGTTCGTCATCGAAAGCGGGATTCTGGGGCTCGCCGGAGGCGTATTCGGAAGCGGCTTCGGCTACCTGGTCTCCACGTATCTCCACAGCCTCCAGTACACGATAGAAGTGCCCACGGCACCGCAGCCGATAGTCATCAAGTTCCTCGTCGATCCCTTTGACCTCATAGCCTTCCCCCTCCTGGCCCTGGCTCTGAGCATGATCGCCGGGGTTTATCCCGCCCACAGAGCATCCAGGCTGGACCCGGTGGTAGCCCTGAGGGGTTGAGATAGATGTTCGAGCTTGCGATCGCAGAAAGACACATCCTGGGAAATCCCAAGATGGTCCTCTTCACGGTCTTATCCGTGGCCCTGGCCGTGGGGGTGATCGTGGTCCTGATAGGTCTGACCGAGGGGTACAGGGTGAACCTGATCGAGAACACCGTGGAGAACTCGCCCCACGTCACCGTGGAGCCGAAGGAGGACGAGGATTACATCTACCTCTACAGAACCCTCTCCAGCATCGCCCTGGCCTGGCCGGAGGTGGTGGCATCGTCCCCCAGGCTCATAGAAAGGGCGGCGGCCAAGTACAAGGACAACGTGGAGGGGGTCGTCTTCATCGGAGCGGATCCGGTCCAGGAGGACCTTCTGATGGGGGTTCGGGAGGATATGGTCTGGGGGGACTACTACGAGCTTCGATTCAAGAGGTTTGCAGCCGTGGTGGGGGACGACCTGGCCGAGGACCTGGAGCTTAAACGTGGAGACGACTTCCGGCTGACCCGGCAGGATAAATCGATCCAGGTGAAGGCGGTCGGAATCATCGATACCGGCACTGGCCTGGACAGCACCCTGATCTACCTACCTCTGGATACAGCCCAGGACCTCCTGGGAGAGGGGGATGTGGTGACCGAGGTGGGGATTAGGCTTTCTGATATCGATGCTGCGCCGGCGATAGCCTCGGATCTCAACAACATAACCCTCTACAGGGCCGAGAGCTGGCAGGAGAAGAGCAGGGACATTCTGGAGCAGATCGACACTCAGCAGATCTACTCCCGTATATTCTACCTCCTGATCTTCATAATATCCGGATTCGGGATCGCCAACACCATGATCATGATAATCAGCCGCAGGACCAAGGAGATCGGGATCTTGATGGCCATGGGAGCAGACCAGATCTCGATCATGAAGATCTTCGTCCTGGAGAGCGTGATCCTGGGTCCGCCCTCGGCTCTCCTGGGCGGCGGCCTGGCCTACCTCGCCGCAAAGCTCATCGGTACGGTCGAAGTTCCCGCCGAGGTCTACATCACCACCAGGATGACGGTGGTACTGGACCCGGGGACGTTCGTCTACGTCGCCGTCTTCGCCCTACTGGTCAACTTCCTGGCGGGGATCTATCCCGCCTACAAGGCCGCGAAGCTCGATCCCGTGGAGGCGATAGCCACCGAATAAGATATCTCTGGACAGGACCGAGACAAATTTTGGAGGTGATCCGGTTTGACCAACATAATAGAGATCAAGAAGCTGAGAAAGGTCTACGGCGACGGGGTGGAGCTGGTGGCCTTGGACGACGTCGACCTGACCATCGAAGAGGGGGAGGTCCTCTCCATCGTGGGGCCCAGCGGCAGCGGCAAGTCGACCCTCCTGAACATGATCGGCCTGTTGGACACCCCCACCAGCGGGGAGATCGTGCTCAAGGGCCAGAACATCACCAGGGCCAGCCCCGAGGAGAGGGCGAGGCTGAGGAACAAGGAGCTGGGTTTCATCTTTCAGTTTCATCACCTCCTCCCCGAGTTCAACGCAGTGGAGAACGTGATGATGCCCCTTCTCATCGCCGGGATGGACAGGAAGGAGGCGCGGGAACGGGCTATCGGGCTCCTCGAGGAGGTGGGTCTAGGCGAGCGGCTGAACAACAAGCCCAACCAGCTCTCCGGCGGCCAGAACCAGAGGGTGGCGGTGGCCAGGGCCTTAGCGGGTCACCCCTCCATCGTCATCGGGGATGAGCCGACGGGAAACCTGGACACCAAGAGCTCGGACATGATCTACGAGCTGTTGCGAAAGCTCAACCGCCAGATGAACCAGACCTTCATCCTGGTCACCCACGACATGGACATGGCGGAGAAGACCGACCGAATCCTCCGGCTCGTCGACGGCAGGATCGTCTGCGAGATGAGGAGGGAGGGGGATGGGTTCGTCTCTCAGGAGATCTGCCGGGCGGATTGAAGATCCCTCCAGTCGATCTGCCGGGGATGAAGCCCTCTAGTCTATCTGCTGGGGATTGAAGGATCCTCCAGTCTATCTGCCCGGGATTGAAGTCCTCCGGTCTGTCCAGGTGGAGGAGCGGTGGTCGGGCATACATAGGTTTAAATAACTCCCAGCCGTTGTCAGCCCCCGTGCGAGGGCTGTTTTTACGGTTTTTCGCGAATGGATGTGAACGTTGTGTACGGAAATAATCGAGGATCCTTCAGCAGTGGCGGATTCACAAGCTCGTCTCCAGTCGAAGCTGGAAAGACGTATGAAGTGGAGATTGAGGACATATCAAGGCAGGGAGACGGCATCGCCAGAGTTGAGGGCTTTGTTATCTTCGTCTCCGAGACGAAGGTCGGAGACAAGGTCAGCATATGCATTGACCGGGTATTGCGAAGGTTCGCCATAGCCCACAAGGTCTGAAACTATCTATTCTGAACTATTGAGGCGGTCGGCGCAGCTATCGGCTGCGCAGGTCCGTTTCGGATGAATTTGCCTCCCGCAGTGAGCGGCGAGTTGCCGTTTGTTCTCCATTCTTTATCCACTCTTTCTCCATTCGTTCTCTATTCTATTTCATCCGCTCATTCTACAATTTCTATTCTCTAATACATATTTTTCATTTCAAATATTATCTATTTCATTCAATTCGGAACGCAAAAGGGATATCTTCCCGGGGCGAGGGGTCCCCAAATATCGAAGATAAGCGGGCTCGGTTTTAACCATGCAGATCAGTCTCCATAGAAATACCGCCTTCATCCTCACCCTGGCCGTGGTCCTCGGCTTCGTCCTGCCGGGGCCAGCCGGGAGGTTGGAGTCTCTGGTGATCCCGGCCCTCTTTCTGATGATGGCCTTTTCCATGGCCGGGATCGATCTCAGCCTCCCCCCGCTGCGGGGTGCGGCGGCCGGTTTTCTGGTCAGCTATCTCTTCCTCTCCGGGCTGATCCTCATCCTCGCCCCCCTGGTACTGGAGGAGGAGGCCCTCGTCCTGGGGTTTGTGGTGATGGCCGCGAGCCCTCCGGCGGTGGCCGTGGTCCCCCTGACCAGGCTTCTCGCGGGCGACGTCCGGCTCGCCCTCTACTCGGAGGCCCTCTCCTACCTAGCGTCCCTGGTCCTCATGCCCCTGATCGTCCTCCTCTTCGCCGGGATGGCCGGGGATGCGGGGACGGTGGCGGCAACTGGGGCGGCAACAGGGATGGCAACAGGGGCGGGAGCAGGCGGTGGGATGGGGGCAGCGCTGGGCGGAGGGGTGGGCGCAGGAGTCGGGGAGATGGCGAAGATCGTCCTCCTCCTGATCCTTTTCCCCCTCCTGGCCTCAAGGTACGTCGGCCGTCTGCGGATCGATCCGGCCCACCCCATCAACGCCGGCCTCTTCGCCGTCACCTACATCGTGGTGGGGCTGAACAGCGCCGCCATCACCGCCGGGGTCGGTGGGGTACTCCTGGTCGCCCTGGCCCGGACCTTCGCCTCGGGGGCGGCCGTCTACGCCCTCTCGGCCCTGGCCGGGGTGGCGAGACCCCAGAGGATCGCCTACACCCTCTTCGGCTCCTTCAAGAACCTGGGGCTCACCGCCGCCGTCGCCCTCCTCCTCTTCGGACCGAGGGCGGCGGTCCCGGCGGCGGTCTGCATCCTCACCGAGACCGGCTTTTACATCCTCCTCTCGGCCCTGGCCGGGCGGCGGAGAAGAGGGGCCGGCTCCTCCCCCTCCATCTCCACTTACTCCCCCGCCCCTTCCTCCTCCGACCATCACCCCTCCGCCCCTTCAACATCGAAGAAAAATAGCATATAGTATCCGCCATCAATAATCGCTGAACAGGTGAAATCGGCTCTGAGGCGGTGGAGATGGTGACGGATCGGAGAGAGGGAGAGAAAGAGGAGGTGGAGGAGAAGGCCTGCCCCTTCGTGGCGCGGTCCTGCCTGCAGGCGGGGTGCATGGCCTGGGACGACGCCGGCGGCGGGTGCAGCCTGATCCCCCCTACAAAAGAGGCCGCGAGCACCTTCGACGAGAGGCTGCGGCAGGCGGCGCCGCTCTTGTACGGCTCGCTTCTGGACCTGGTGCGGGTGATGGAGGAGCGGGCGCGGGAGTGCGATGCCTGCGGCGCTGAGCTCTGGGACTACGCCCAGGAGGTGAGGAGGAGCTTTCTCGACGAGCTGATCGAGGCCCAGCTGAGGGTGGGGTGAAGGGCGTAGAGATAAGACGGTTGGGTTTTAAGTCTGGTCGGTGAAAGATATTTCTTCCGAGAGATTAAGCTGAAAAAAGAAAAGGTGGCCGGAGGTCGAATTGACGACATCGTCAAAGAGGAAACCGCGATCGCAATCTCAAAGGAGGGTGAAGACCGCAGAGGAGATCGCCCGAATTCTGAGGTCTCACATGCCGGAGCTATCCACTCAATACAAGGTCAAATCCCTCGGGATCTTCGGCTCCTATATCCGAGGCGAGGCCGACGAGGATAGCGACATCGACCTTCTGGTGGATCTGGAGGAGGGCGAGGTGCCGCTGAGCCTGCTGGAGTTCATCGCCCTCGAAAACCGTCTGAGCGATCTCTTGGGGGCTAAGGTGGACCTGGTGGAAAGAAGCGCCCTCAAGCCCGCCATAGGCCGCCGCATCCTGGAGGAGGTTGAGACGGTATGAGGAAAGGGAAACGCGAGTTGCTCGACTACCTCCAGGACATCCTCGACGCGATCGAGAGCGCAGAGAGCTTTGTGGCGGATATGGATTACGACACCTTCGAAGCGGATGAAAAGACCAACTTTGCAGCGGTCAGGGCGCTGGAGATCGTAGGTGAAGCCTCCAAGAAAATCCCTCCCGATATTCGCCGAGAGTATCCCGATGTTCCATGGAGAGAGATGGCCGGGATGCGAGATAAGCTGAGCCATGATTACTTCGGAGTAAACCTGCAGAGGGTATTTGAGACCGTTCGCCGGGATCTCCCACCCCTGCGTGCCTCCATTGAAAAAATCGTCGAAAAACTCAAAGCTGCCGAAGGTGATCGGAAGAGCTGAACTTGCTTTTTCCAACAATAGCAGATAGGATCTGCCAGTATAACCATCTCTGAACAGGTGAAATCGGCTTGGGAAATCGGCTCGGAGGCGGTGGAGATGGTGACGGATCGGAGAGAGGGAGAGAAAGACGAGGCGGAGGCAAAAGCCTGCCCCTTCGTGGCGCGGTCCTGCCTGCTGGCGGGGTGCATGGCCTGGGACGACCCCGGCGGCGGGTGCAGGCTGATCCCTTCGACAAAAGAGGCCGCGGGCACCTTCGACGCGAGGCTGCGGCAGGCGGCGCCGCTCCTGTACGGCTCGCTTCTGGACCTGGTGCGGGTGATGGAGGAGCGGGCGCGGGAGTGCGATGCCTGCGCCGACCTCTGGGACTACGCCCAGGAGGTGAGGAGGAGCTTTCTCGACGAGCTGATCGAGGCTCAGCTGAATGTGGGGTGAAGACTGACGGCTTTACCTTCAGATAGGAAAACATAGCTGCTTAAGTAAAGTGATAAAACTGATCTGATCCATAACCGAAACCTTTTTTGCGTTTCGTAAGGATACCAATCTAAGACTATGAAAGAATTAAAAAACATAGACTCCATAATAGCTCGCATCTCTGACGAATCTCTCAAAACCAGTCTATCCAATATCAAGAAAATTGCACAAGAGATCTGGTTCCATCCTCCTATTATAAAAGATTTCACAAATCATGGAATAGAACATAGTGATCGTGTGGCTGGCTATATTATTAGTTTAATAGATTTATGTAAAGGGAAGAATTTATCTAACAAAGAACTTTATTTGCTGGCAGCAGGCGCTTGTCTGCATGACATAGGTATGCAATGCGATGTATGTAATTATCCTCTCGTCGTGGAAAAAGCAAAGTCACTCGGAGCAAAATTTGAGGGCAACTTAAAAGCCGAAATATCTAGTGAATTTTCAAGGGATGAGCAAGATGAAATCAGAAGGAATCATCATTATTTAAGTGCGGCTTGGATTCATTTCGCTTCTAGTAACAAAGAAGAATGCCCAATTGATATAGCTATTAAGTCTGTTCCCCCAGATCTCAAAAGAGATCTCATAGATGTTTGTATGTATCATAGCAAATTACCTATAGATGAATGTGATGAGCGTGGCTATTTGGATAAAACGATTCGCAAACGTTTGATTGCAGCAGTTTTACGATTTGGTGATGAGTTAGATATTGCTTGGAATCGTGTATCTGATGATGCCTATTCTGCTTTTAGATTTCACCCAGGTAACGAGTTGCATATGTGGATGCATGAGCACACACATATTTCCATTGTTGATAATAGCATCGAAATTAAAATAGCCATAAATCCGAGAGATAAGGGTGTTTACGGCCAAGTAATCGAAACGTTATATATTGAAAAATTTATAGAAAAGAATCAACCAGTAATAAATGAAGTGATAAGAAATAATATCACAATATTCATCAGTCAAAATTCTGGGGTAGTAGATGATGACCTATCAGATCTAATGCCTTCAAAACTATCTCAATTAGTATTTGAGCAATGTTTGGCAGACTTAAAATCTATAAAAATACTAAATTATAATGAGCGAATCTCTGGTAAATTGTATTCGCTGAAGATTATTCAAAATAAATATGGAAATTATTTTATTCTAAAATTGGAGAACAACAAAAAACTCTATGTTCCAGATGAAGAAAGCACAAAGGTTCTTTCGCGTGGGATAGAATATGGAACATATTCGATCTTGCGTACAAAAAGTGGATATAAAGTAGATATAGGCCCAAGATTTATGGATATTGGGGAGGTAATAGCAGGATCTGTCTGGGATGTTTCTCAATTTGATCACGAAAATCAAAGAGTGTTTTTAGGAATAGAAGAAATTATCTTGCCTAACGAAGTAGGTAATCAGGTTGTTAGAATGGCGTTTTCAAGGCGACAACCAAAAATGATTTCGATAATACGCACAGGTTCAAATTATAATATAAAATATATTAATGATTGGCCATGTTTATGCTAATGACTTCGACAACCTTCTTACAGCCGGCTTCGTAAGTCTCACAAATCAAAGGAGTCCCACGACATGATTTCACGACGAGCAGAGGAGATAACCCCTTTTTGGTGATGGACGTTTTGGAGTGCGCCCGGGCGATGGAGAGCCAGGGGATAGACGTCGTCCACCTGGAGGTGGGCGAGCCCGACTTCGACCTCCTGGACCCGGTTTTCTGAGGACGGTCAGTCGGTCCCGCTCAGGCGGGGAGTGAGCCTCAGGACGAGGAGCTCCTCGAAGAAGTGCTTCTCCCTCGCCACCACCTCGACGGCCAATCCCTCCTCTTCGGCCTTCTCCCGGACCTTCGCGGGATCGCTGAGGCTGGAGACGAGAAGGAGGGCCCGCCCTCGCCGGGGCTCCAGGTGATCTTTCAGCCCCTCCAGGAACCTGTCGATGGTCTCCCTCCCCGTCTTCCCCCCGTCGAAGGCGAAGTTGAGCCAGCCCTTCAGAACCTCGTCCTCCTCGGTGGGGAGGTAAGGCGGGTTGAAGATGACCAGGTCTAACCTCGCCCTCTCCCCCGCCCCGATCCCTTTGAAGAGGTCGGCCCGGACCGCCTCGATCCCCGGCCGTCCCCTGAGGCTCCTCAGGGCGAAGGGGTTGAGGTCGGTGGCGATGACCCTCCGGGCCCTCGGGGCGAGGCTTCTGGATATGACCCCGCGGCCGCACCCCACCTCCAGGACCAGGTCCTGGGGGTCCACCTCCTCCAGGGCGGCGGCGAGGAGGAGATAGGTGTCCTCGGCGGGCTCGTACACCTGGTCCAGCCCGTCATCCTGATCATCGTCTTCGGCGGCCGGATATATCCCGCCGCGGGCACGGTCCGGCGGAATAGTCTTGCGGCGCTCTCTTTCCGTCATGTGGCGCCCCCGGCGCTCCCGGTGCCCTCGGTCTTCCCCAGCCAGAGGTCCATCCCCGATCCCTCAGACTCGGTCCATCCGGTCATCGCCCATCCGCCGTCCTCCGTGGAGACGATGGACCTCCCCAGGTCACGGCCCCATCCCCCGAAGGTCTCCTCCCACGCCTCTTCCCCGTCCTCACCCACCTTGACCAGCCATATATTCTGATCTGTGCTCCGGTTGGAATATCCCAGGATCACATAGCCGCCGTCGGAGGTGGTCCGGGCCGACCATCCCCCCTCCTCGCCGATGCTTCCTATCGTCTCTTCCCAGATCTTCTCGCCCTCAAGATCGGTCTTGACCAAGAGGAGGTCTCGATTCGCCGAGCCTGCGGGATCGGATACCCCGACCAGGAGGTAGCCGTCCCCCGCATCCAGGACCTGGTTTCCCCTCTCGTCCCCCTCTCCCCCGAAGGTCTTCTCCCAGATCCGGTTTCCGTCGGGGTCCACCCTGGCCAGCCACAGATCCTTCCCCCCGGCTCCGTAGGACTCGGTGGTCCCGGCGACCACGTACCCGTCTTCCGACTCCAGGATGGAGGCGAGACCGTCGTTCTTGGACCCGCCGATGGCGAGGTTCCACTCCTCGTTCCCGTCGGAGTCGGTCTTCAATATCCAGCCGTCCGATCCCCCGGAGCCGAAGGAGCAGGTGAGGCCGACGATCACAAATCCGTCTTCGGTCTCCACCATGGATACGCCCCAGTCGTCGGCGGCCCCGCCGAAGGACCTCCTCCACCTCTCGTAGCCGTCGGAGTAGGTCCTGACCAGGAAGAGATCTTTTCCGCCAGCGACCGGAGACCCGGCCCCGGCCTCGGCCACCCCCGCCACGACGTAGCCGGACTCGGTCTCCAGGACCGTCCATCCCTCCTCATCGCCCGGCCCTCCGAAGGTCCTCTCCCATTCCAGCTCTCCCTCGGGATCGGTCTTGATCAGCCAGAGGTCTCTTCCTCCCGCCCCCCTGGAGGCGGTGTAACCGGCAACGATGAGCCCCGAGTCCCCCGTCTTCCGAAGGGTGAGCCCCCCGTCGTCGGCCGCTCCCCCCAGGACTCTCTCCCACTCCAGGTCCGGGGCCTGGCCCAGGCCGGGGTGGAGGAGGAGGGCGACTAATAGAATAGCCCGGACCACCAACCCCCCTCCGGCAGGACCATTTGTCGCGCCGGTCCGATCACCCTCCGGATTGGAATACATAATTTATACAAATCAATTTAAATTAAATGTCGGCAGTCTAGAGGTAGCGATCCAGGGCCACGAATATGATCAGGATCAGTGCCAGCAGCCCCCATAAGATCGATCCGTCACCCGGCCCGCCTTCCTCCTGGAAGGTTCCGGCCTTGCCGGCGCCGACTTCTCTCTCCTCACCTGATCCCCCGTCGCCCGCTTCCCCATGATCCGGTTTCCCCTCCTCTCCCGCCCCAGTCTGCAGACCAGCCGGGGCAGAGGACCCCCCTTCTTCCGGCGACGCTCCCGCATCCACCAGGTCGGCGGTCGAGTTCGAGGTCGAGTTTGAGTTCGAATTGGAGGTCGAGTTCGGATCTTCATCGCCCTGGACGGTTATCCTCAGCCGCGATGACTCCAGGGTGCAGGAGGTCCCGTCGTCGTCCTGGTAGCAGATGACGGTGGCCGGGATCTCAAACCTACCCGGCTCGGGCCAGGTTATGGCGTAGGCCAGAGCCGCCGATTCGCCGGGGAGGAGGAGGCTGAAGAGCTCGGTCTCCCCGGAGGCCAGGCTGGCCCCGGCCGGGACCGTCTCCTTCATCGAGATCTTGGTCCTCCGGTTGCCCACGTTCGTCGCCGTCAGGGTCACCGCGACCGATTCGTCCGGCCAGACCCTGGTGGAGGAGGCCTTCTTCTCGACCTCCACCAGAGGGCCGATGACGTCAATGACCGGGCTTGCCGATCCGACCCTGAAGGCCATTCCGTCGATGGAGTAGGCGGCCTCGGCCGGCGGGAGGATCTGACCATCACCGGGCTTCTTCGCGGTGACGGTGTAGCTGGCGGTCTCTGTCCCTCCAGGGGGGACGGTCATATTCCACAGTAGGTTGGAGTCCGCCTGAAAATTTCTCCCCGGCGAGTCGGAGAGCTCCACCTCAAGGGAGCGGTTGCCGACGTTTCTGAGGGTGAGGTGGACGTAGCTTTTCTCGCCGAAGTTCATCTCCTCATCTGCGTACTTGTAGACCCTGAGGGGGCCGAAGACCTCGAAGCTGGTCAACCCAACAGACTGGTGGAGATCGCCCTCGGAGTCGAGGTAGCGGGCCACGGCCACGACCTGGACCGTCTGGGGCCCCGGAAACGAGGGAACGACGAAGCTCAGCTCCAGGGGGTCGGTCTCCCCGGTTTCCGGGTCCTCGTCCCAGACCTGGCCGGGGGCGAGGCTCGATCTCGAATAGCTCGAAAAGACCAGGGGGGGGTCGGAGGTCAGCTCCAGCTTCAGATCCTCGGCCTCCGCCATCCCGGCGTTCTCGACCTCGATCTCCAGTTTTCCCCGGTCTCCACCCTCGTAGGAGTCCTCCTCGGAGATGACCCGGATCACCAGCTCGGGAACCGCGCGGACCATGAGGAGGACCTCGGCCCGGGGCTCGACCGACCCGCCCGCCAGACGGTCGATCATCCTCACCTCCTCGACCACCACCATCACCTCATCGTCCAGGGAGAAGGAGTCGCCCGACTTCAGAGCCCTGGTGGCGATGAGCCGGCCCTCTTTCCTGAGGTTCAGCATCACCATCCGCGGCGTCCTGTCCTCGGGGGTGAAGTCCGCCGCCTCCAGGGAGTACTCGCCCATCTGAAGGGTCTCCCCCCATCGAAGCTCCCCATCGGTGCGGTCCCCCCAATCCACCGCCGACCCCATCATCGAGGTCAAGAACAGGCAGGCCAGAAGTGCTCTCATCCATCTCAACGCCTGAAGAAGATGACGTAAATGGCCAGGATCGCTCCGATCGTCGATATGTACAGGGCGGCACCACCGGCATCGGGACTTTCGTCACCATCTCCGTCGCTGGATCTCTGGTCGATTTGCTCCCGAGATCGGGCCGCGTCTTCTCCGGTCGGCTCTTTCCCGTCGGCGGCGACGCCGACCTCGCCTCCTCTCGAGGAGGCCTTCTTCGGATCGATCTTGTCGCTGTCGATCCCCTCTGGATCGATCCCCTTATCCATCTCCTCCTTGTCCATCTCCTCGGTATCCAATGCGCCATCGGCCTCCTCCCTCCCCGAGGAGGATGCCGGAGCGGTGGTCGAGGAGGATCCTTCGTCACCTCCAGTCGTCCTCGACGATCTCGTCTCGGCGGCCGTCTCCTCATCGCTCTCAAAGCTCATTCCCACCGGGGCATAGAAGGTCACGGCATCCTTTCCGTCCACCCGGATCGTCTTCCTCTTCTCGTACTCGACGTTCGTCACCGGGTCCTGCCATCTCACCGCCAGCTCGTGGGTGCCCTCTTCGATGTCGAACTTGCCGAACTCCGTGGTGCTCTTCTTCTTGGCGGTCTTCAGCTTCTCGTACTCGCCGTCTATGTACAGGTAGGCTTCCAGATCCTCCTGGTTATCGTTCCTCAGCATTACGTCGATCTCGTGCTCCAGCGGCTCCTTGTTCTGGGTGGCGTAGAGGGTGATCGCCGTCTGCTCCTCCACCGTCGCCGTCAGCTTCTCGAGGTGGGTCTTCTTGGTGTCATCGTCCCACCAGGTGATCTCGAACTCGTGGGACCCGGTCGCAAGCTGGTAGTCTCCGAACTTCTCCTCCTTGTCCTTGGAGACCTCCTCGGTGGCCACGAGCTCCGAGTCTATGAAGAGTGATATGCTCAGGGTGTCGTCGTCGTTGTTGATGACGTAGACCACGGCCACCGCTGTCGCCGGCTCTCCACCGTCCTCTCCGCCCTCGTCGGATCCTCCGACGTCTGCCGAATCTCCTCTGTCCTCTCCGTCCTCGTCGGATCCGCCGGCCCCGGCCGCATCCTCCGGATCGGTCTTCTCCGAGGCGTCCATTCCGGAGCTTCCGGCCTCAGCGATGGAATCCGACGCGCCGGCCGCTTCCAGGGCCCCACCATCTTCGGCTCCCGACCCTCCAGATGGGGCTGGGGTGCCGGCGGCGTCCTCCAACCTATCCGGCCCGGTCGTCTCTGATACCTCCACGATCTCGCCGTATTCGTTCGTCTCCAGGGCCCCCCAGGCCAGAGTGGCGGATAGAAGCAGGATGAGCAGAGCTAACGGGAGGGGGACTTTATCTGTTCGGGTCCCGATGGGAGAAGACTTTGGGCTCATATCGAACGTCCCACGTTGGACTCCATCATTTATGAATTATACGTCTAATCGTGGAATCTCCTGTCGGGCCTGGTCTGGGAAGAATCCGCCCTCAAGCTTTCAAGATGCCGAAATCTTAAATATATTCCACCCCAACTTCCGACCAGAATCGGCGTTGCTTAAAGGATAATGATGACGGATAAAGACGGAGTAGGTCGGCGGGCGATTGCCCTCCTGGTGATGGCGGCGGTCCTCATCAGCTCGGGCTCTGGGGCTCTCGGGGACGAGAGCTCCGAAGCTGCGGGGCTGGTCCTGGATATATATGTGGACGACGCGGGCAAGGCTCTGGTGACCGGGTACGCCAAGAGCATCGCAGGCCTTCCCTTTCTCAACGCCTCCGAGTATCAGTACGACCAGGACGCCCAGCAGCTTTACGCGGTGACCAACTCCCTCACCATGAAGAATGGAGACGACTGGGAGATAATCCTCCCCGCTGTTGGGGTCTACGCCGAGTACCACGTCACCTTCTACCTGACCGAGAACGTCCAGCTCAGCAACATCACCGGGACCGAAGGGCTCGATTACCTGGTCTCCTCATCCAGCGAATCCTTCGTGGTGGAGTTTCACGGCTACGATGTCGCCGACCCCTCCGCCTCCATCCGCTACCGCCAGTCCGCGGTCAATGCGGGGGACGATCCTGAGGCTGCAATCCTTCAGCCTCTCCAGCCGCAGGAGAGTCTTCCCCTGCCCCTGATTCTGGCGGCGGGAGTCATCATCGCCGTCCTGATCTTCTCCGCTTTCAAATTCAGAAAGCAGGAGAGTCCGGGGTCGCCTCCCCCGGAGACGACAGCCGCATCCGAGGGGGCGAGGACGACCTCAGAATACCGAGAGGCGGACGGAGGGGAGGTCCTGGTGGAACAGTCCGATCTCTCCGGCGCCGCCCCTGGCGCCTCAGACTCCCCGACCGCACCGGCCGCACCTTCGGCCGAGGTTCCGGCTCCCCGCGTGCCCGAAGAAGAGGCGGCCGGCGAGGTTTCGATCTCCGGGGAGATGGCGGCGGTGATGGAGACCCTGACCGAGAGGGAGAGGTCGGTCCTGGAGGCTCTGATAAAGCACCAGGGGAAGATGACCCAGGCCGATATCAGGTACGAGACGGGTATACCCAAATCCTCCCTCACCGGGATCATCGTCTCTTTGGAGAGGAGAAAGATCGTGACCAAGAAGGAATGGGGCAGAACCAACGTCATCGAGCTATCCGAGCGGCTGAGCCTGGGGGGGAGATGACCGCGATGGAGGGCTCAGAGCATCTCTTTGAGACGGACCTGAAGTCGTTCCGGATTTCAGGATGGGGCTTGAAAGATGCTTCCCTCCAACGCCGTATGCTGGGGAAGCCGAAGGGCGGAGGATGTGATCGGATCATGAATTCATCGATGCGGATCCTGGTCCTGGGGTTTATGACCCTGATCCTGGGGTCCATGACCCTGATCCTGGTTAGCCTTGCGGGCGCGGCTCATCCTCTCCCCCTGGAGACGATCTGTCAGGAGGATCTATTGGCCAGGGATCCGGGGCTGGTCGCCGCTCAAATTGTGGATATGGGCCATCCCGGAGGAGGACCACCGGTTCTGATATCCATCGTCATCTCGGAGGTGGGCTTCGCCCTGGGTCAGGCCGAGGAGCTGATTCCGGTGAGGCTGCAGGTGGAGAAGGTGAGGGGCCTTGACCCCTCCCGGGTCAGAAGGCTCCTGGGAGAGAACAGGACTCTGGGGGAGATCAAAGCGGAGATCGAGGGGGCAGAAGGGTGTTACATCCATCGGGGCCACCTCCGCTTCGGCTGCGCCCACTACCTCCTGGAAGATCTCAGCCTCACCTCGGAGGAGCTGAACACGACCCTGGAGGCCGACCTGATGGAGCCGGTCTGGGGCTGGTGTGCCATCCCGGAGGCCCCGGAGCCGGGGCTGGAGCTGGCGGGGAGGATCTTCGTCCAGACCCGCCTTACGAATGAATCAGACCTTGCGAACGGATCAGACAATGCGAACGGATCGGAGATCGGGGCGGGAAGCCTGGTGATCTTCAGCGGCCCTTATGCCGGGAGCTACGCCCTCATCCTGACCTCGTCTGTGGGTCCGGGGTGGGGGATGGCGGCCTGCCCCGGCTGGACCGGAGGGCTGGCTGGAGGAAGTTCAGCCGGTGGAGGGTTGGCCGGATCGGAGCTTTTTGCGGCTTGCTGGACCGGGGAGCGGCTGCGGTCACCGGGTCTGGGCTCTCCGGGCCCGAGGGCCACCAGGGTGGAGGCGATCCTCTTCAGCCCCGAATCGGCGGGAATGTCCCCCCTCCTCCGGTCCGGATGCCTGGGAGGTTGCTGCCCCTTCCAGCCCGAACCTTGCGATCCGATCCTCCTCGACCTGGGGTGCAGAGATCTGGGGCCCCTCTCACCCGGATGGGACGGCTGCGGGGTCTGTGGCGGCGGTCTTGCAGGGATGGGAGATCTGCCCGACCAGCTCTACCAGCTGAGCTGGTTCTGAGAGGGATCTGATTGAGTGAAGAAGATCGGCCTCGAACTTCCGGCCGGGCCTCGAAGCTTACGGCGTCGTTCCGCCCTCTTCCGGTCATAGTCATCCTTTCGGCCCTCTCGGCCCCATCCCGGATCCTCATGGCCGCAGTCGTCCTTTCGGCCTTTTCGGCCCCATCGTCCCTGGGCGCCGATTCCCTGGGAGCGGATGATGGCAGCGATGCTGAAGAGGCGCTGGAAACCATGGTCCTGGATCTGTACCTGGACGACGACGGAAGGGCGCTCATCGTCGGCTACCTGAGGACCGACCGACTGGAGGAGCTCAACTTCCTCCAGGGCTCCGATCTCGAATACGACCAGGAGACGGGGGAGATCTACGCCCTCACCGACGGCTTGACCTCGATCCGGGGAGAAGAGACGAGGCTGGAATTCGAGGCCGCTGGTCCCTGGGACGAGTGCCATCTGGCCTTCTACCTCCCAGGAGATGCGGCGGTGTCAGACGTCAGCAGTTCGGAGGAACTCGCCTACTCGGTCACCGAGGTCGAGGGGTCCATGCTGGTGGAGGCTATCGGCTACGGGGTGGAGGAGGCAGAAGTGACCATCGATTACCGTCTGACTTGAGTGAAATCTCCTATCCCATCCGCCATCCTTCATAGCGTTTCAGATTTGTGCAGATGATTCCGGAATGTGAATGGAGGTGGGCAGGTGGGAAAGGAAATGCCTGGAAGGGGGAGGTCGGCAAGTGCGAGCACCGTCATGAGCCGCCCGCCACGTCTGCACCGACAGGCCGATCTTTCAGCTGATACCTGGGGGAAATCTTGTAAGAAGAATATTTATTTCTCTTTTTTTTGGCTTCTGTAAATCTCCCTCAGAACCTCCCGGTGCATCGAGGCCACGGCGTCCCCCAAAATCCCCATGAAGAAGAGCTGGAACCCGACGATGATCAGAAGGGCCGTCAGAATGGTGAGGGGGATGTGCTCGGTCCGGGTGGCCAGCCACTCGCTGGCCACGTAGAGGCCCAGGAGGAACCCGGCGGCTCCGAACAGGGACCCCATCAGGCCGAAGTAGAAGAGGGGGTTGTGGGTCTTGGCCATCCGGTAGATGGTGGCGATGATCCTCGCCCCGTCCATGAGGGGGTTGAGCTTGGTCTTCGTCCCGGTCGTCCGAGCCCGGTAGGTTATGGGAACCTCGGTGATGGAAAGCCCCTTCTTGACGCTGTCGACGGTCATCTCCGTCTCGATCTCGAACCCCTCCATGGTGAGGTCGAGCCGGTCGATCCCCGGGCGGGTGAAGGCTCGGTACCCGGTGAGGATGTCGTTCAAGGGCACATCGTAGATCAGCCGAAAGAAGAAGTTGATCAGCCGGTTTCCCGCCGAGTTCAGTCGGGTCAGGGCCCCCTCCTGGAGGTTTCCAAACCGGTTTCCCATGACGTGGTCGGCCTTTCCCGCGAGGACCGGGTCCAGGAGGAGGCCGACCTCACCGGGGAGGTAGGTTCCGTCCCCGTCGATCATCACGATGAACTCGGCCTCGATCAGGTCGAAGGCCTCTTTGAGGGCCTGACCCTTTCCATGGCCGCTCTGGACGATCACCCGGGCTCCGGCCGCCCTGGCCAGCTCGCAGGTCCGGTCGCGGCTGTGGCCGTCGATCACCAGGATGTCGTCGAAGCCCATCTTCCTGAACTCGTCGATCACCTCGGCGATGGCGTCCTCCTCGTTCAGGGTGGGGATGAGAATGCAGACTTGATGGTCGGTCAAGGTAATCAGCCTTTGTCTAGCCCCCTGATTAATTGGTCGGTCGATGGACGGAGTTCTGGAGTCTCCCTCTCCGGTCCCCTCACCTCAGGGCCCCTTTTATGAACCCCTCAAACCTCTTCACCAGATCTGCCGCATCTGCCCCCGCGGTCTCGACGTAGAGCCTGATGAGGGATTGGGTGTTGGAAGGTCTGATGAGGACGGTATAATCCTCGCCGCAGATCTTTAGGCCGTCGGTGGTGTCGGGCTCCAGGGATGAGAGGTCGCTTTCCAGCCGTCTCATCACCTGCTCTGCCGACCCCTCTATCTGGATGCTCTTCTGGACGTAGGGGTAGTCGGGGATGGCGTCGGAGAGGTCTGAGAGCCTCTCGCCCCGGGAGATGATCTCGCCCAGGACCAGGGACATGGCGAAGGGGTCGTCGGAGAGCTGGAACTCCGAGAGGAAGAAGTGGGCGCTCCGCTCGACGCCGAGGACGGCGCCCTCCTGCTTTACCCGGTTGGCAACGTAGACGTCTCCCACCCTCTCCCGGATCACCTCGATCCCCAGGGGTTCCAGCTCCCGCTCCACGATCATGGAGCAGTCGAAGCCCGCCACCACCTTGTCGCCGGGGCCGTACCGTTCCCTGGCCAGGATCACCGCCACCTTCTCCGGGGTGACGATTCGCCCCCGATCGTCTACCACCAGGCCCCGATCGGCGTCAGGATCGAAGCCGACGCCGTAATCCGCCCCCGTCTCGACGATCAGCCTCGCCGCATCCCGGAGGGACTCCTCGGTGGGGGCGGGGCCCCGGCCGGGGAAGGTGCCATCGGGCTCGCCGTTGATCACCCTCCCGTCGAAGTCGAGCCTCTGGTAGAGCAGGGGCATCCCGCAGGCTGAGCCGTTCCCCATGTCCAGGACGATCCGGAGGGGCCGCTCGAGGGAGATCTTCCCTTCGACGTAGTCGGCGTACCTTTTTATCACATCTTCTGGGGCGCGGTCGTTCTTAACGCCGTAGCCCTCTCGAAAGGCGCCCTTCTCGAAGATCTTCATCATCCCGGTCTTGTGGTAGAGCATCCCGTACCCCTCGGCGGTCCTGAACCTGATCCCGTTATACTCGGGGGGGTTGTGGGAGGCCGAGATGTAGGCGGCAGCGTCGTAGCCCTCTTTCCAGGTCTCAAAGCTGATCATCGATATCGGGAGGACGCCGTAGCTGTCGACGTTGCAACCGGTGGATAAGACCCCATCGAGAAAGGCTTGCTCCACCGCGGGGCCGCTCACCCGTGTGTCCCTCCCCAGGGTGATATTGCCGTCGGGGAGGTAGGACCCCATGGCCTTTCCCACCTTCCGCGCGATATCCTCGGTCAGCTCCGTCCCGTAGACGCCTCGCACGTCATAAGCTCTGAAGACTGTCACGATAAAGAGGTCGGCAGAATATCTGAAATAGTTTTCGAAAAACCGTCGGGCTTGCCGTCAGCTTTCAAGAGACCCGACGGCGTGGCCTGACCTGATCGATCCGATCCTCACCCGCGCCCGATCGCCCACAGCCGCGCCGGGGACAAAGACCTTGAACCCCTCGACGTCGGCGAACCCGTCTCCTGACTTGCCGACGCCTATGATCTCGACATCCAGGACGTCCCACCTTCACCGGCGGCAAAAAGAACCCCTGGCCGACGACGTACATCTCGGCGCTCTCTTTCCGGGAGGCGGCCGGCGAGTGGGACTGGGCCCTCCTGAACCTCTCCTTCACCTCCGAGAGGTAGTCCAGAAAGGTGTCCCCCTGGAAGACCTTCACCAGGAAGTTTCCGCCGGGCTTGAGGACTTCTTCCGCGACCCGGAGGGCCGATCGGGATAGGTCGATGGACCGAGCGTGGTCGAGGGTCCAGTTCCCGGAGAGGTTCGGCGCCGCGTCGCAGATCACCACGTCCGCCTTCCCGCCCAGGGCGTCCGCGATCAGCTCCAGGGTCTTTTGGGCGGTGATGTCGGCCTTGATGGTGGTGACCCCATCGATCGGCTCGATGGCCAGGAGGTCGACCCCGACAATCCGGCCGCCCGAGATCTCCTTTGCCACCTGGAGCCAGCCTCCGGGGGCTGCCCCCAGGTCCAGGACGGCGTCGCCCCTCCTGATCAGCCGGAACCTCTTATTGATCTGCTGGAGCTTGAAGGCCGACCGGGCCCGGTATCCCTCGGCTTTGGCCCTCCGGTAGAAGTAGTCCTTTTGATCCCTGGCCATCAGGGGATATTTTCGGTCCAAGGCGATAAAGGGCTTGTGGTTCGACCCAAATGGAAAAAAAATCACGTTGTCTCATTAAGCCAGGAAGACGTAGAATCTCCAAATGACCCATGTCTTCTTTCTAAGTCGAATCCAACCAGTTGATTATCTCCTTTGCGAAACGGGAGAATACGGTCAAGGCTTTGAGGAAGTTCTCAAATACCAGGTCTGGTTCAATCCCTGTATAATGATGAATCAGAACGTTGCGAAAGCCCCCCAGCCCTTTTATCTGTAAGTAGAGCTCCTCCGAGATCACCTCGTTATCAAAGAGGCCCTTCAGGCTTTCTTCGTAGCTTTCCGGATAAACTCCAAATTCTTCTGAGAGAATGTGGTCTGCAATGTCGAAGACCACCGAAGCTCCGGCGATCAGGCCTCTCTCGATGATCCATCTCTGGCTCAGATCGCTCATCAGCGAATCGAGGGTGATGTCCCCGTATCTGGAGAGTTCCCGACGTATTACGTCCAGCTCTTTCAACCGCTGGTCTACCGACCCTCTTCTGAACATCACATCATCTTCTTCCTGAGAGCATCCATCTGCCGCCTGCGCATCGGCGCCGTATCGCGGTAGATGTGCAGAGTATCCAGAACGAACCTCTCCCGCGCGGCCTCATCGGAGACGTAAAGGGGCTTTCCCGACCTGACGATCTCAAAGCGCAAGACAGGCGACGCCCTTCGAAGGTCGACCAGGTCGAGCCGCTCGGTCCCCAGGGCCTCGACGATCTTCTCCCGGAGCCTCCAGGCGGGCTCTTCCGCCGTCGCGGTCAGAACGGCGAGGTCCACGTCATGGGGCTCTCGGTCGGTTTCATCTCGTGCAAGCGATCCGAAGAGATAGGCGAGGATCACGCCCTCCTCCTCAAAGAGGCTGGATAGCTCTTCAAGAGAGCTTCTTATCTCCTCAGGAAGGGGCCGATGTCCAGCCCAGCGCTCAGGGATGCCCATGAGATCTCCTCAGAGATTCTGTGATGCTCGGAATATATATTTTCATCCGAGCGGTTTTTGGACGATCTGTGCCAAGGCGGGGGCTAGAACTTCCAAAATTGCTTTGCGAAAACTTTTAGCACCTTCTGATCATCAAAGACGTGAGGCAAAAGATGCTCCCCATATCCCGCCGCGAGTTATCGCAAATCATCTCCATCTTAGCCTGCCTTGTTTTCGTCATTTGGGGATTCGGCGAATACAACAAGAGTGGGACATACCCTACGAGCAGGCGGTAGGTTTTCTGATCGCTTTGGGCGGCTTGATCGGGTCATCCCGCGTTTCTGAGAAGCCCGTCTTTCAGCCTTCAGAAAAGGAGATGGCCGCCCGCGACGCCTTCAACCGACAGGCCATGCTCAACCGGGTGCGGGACTTCTGGGTGAAGGGCGCGCTGGAGAGCTCCCTCCACGAGGAGGCGCGGATCGAGCTGGGCCTGGAAGAGCGGAGGGACGCCGTCGCCGAGCGGCCCTGGGACGTGATCCTGCGGACTCCGGACCGGCCGGACTGCAAGCTCCCGCCGGGAACCAAGATCTCAGATGTCTTCGAGAGAGTCGGCCGGTCATCCAGCATTTTGCCCTCAGGTTCGTCCTCAGCCGCAAAGATCTCCTCCCCTGGACTCTGGTCCTCTTCCTCGACTACGCCACCGAGCGGATATTCCTCCGCAAAGTCGGCGGAGGCTACGTCTTCGTCCACCGGATGCTGATGGACTACTTCGCCTCTCTGGAGCCTGGACCTGACGAGCGGTGACATCTGCAACGTTCTGGTGGTGGGAGCATCGCCCTCGGGGATTGCACCCAGGCGGCGCCGGATGGGGCAGATGTCAGCGGTTGGGCGCGAAGCCCGGGGAAGGGGGACGAGGCGGCTATGGTGAGGGTCCTTTTGAGGAGAATGGTTTAACTGATTGGTCGCATATATTCGACCAGGTTATCGGACGTGGGGACGTTTACGGCTGTGGTCTATAGAGAAGAGGAGATGTATGTGGCCCAATGCCCCGAGGTTGGGACGGTCAGCCAGGGCGAGACACCAGAAGAGGCCGTGGACAACCTGAAAGAGGCGACCGAGCTTTATCTGGAGGAGTTTCCTCTGGAAGAGAAGAGACGACCTTTCATAACCACCTTTGAGGTGGTTCCCGTTGTCAAAGCTTAGGACGATCTTTTGCGAGGCGGCGGTCAAGATACTCTGTAACAAGTCCGATTTTGCCAGGTATCTGTGAGCGTCCGTTCTTGTGTCGGGCTCGTTCCTGCTGAGGGCGTTGTTTCATCTTGTTTTCGAGGGCTCGATCTCTTCGCCTCCGCCCGAACCTGCGCGACATTCATGACCACTCCGGACAAAGCCCCAGAACAAGAATTGCGCATCACATTTCTGCAAGGCCGGTATCGCCTGATTCGGCCCAAATCCCCATGCATCATTTTTAGAGGAGCTATTGAGTTCTGGCCTTTAAGTAGGACCAAAAATAATTCAATATTATTGAATAATTAGAAAGCATGTAATAAAATATGATAACTTATAAATAAAACTCAAGCGTAATTGGGATTTGATTCTCAGAAGTAAATGATGAAATAACAAGGTAGAAGAAGTCATCGATTTGCACAGTCGTGTAATTGAGGAGGTTGGGAGCCTTGGTTGAGTTAGGTGGATGGGGTGCCTTATGTAAATCAATTTTGGCACTTTTGATATTGGGATCGGCTTTGTTGGAGCCATGTGTCTGTGTCTCGTCTGATGAGAAAGTAGAAGTATGGCTGACAACGGGCGACGGAGAAGAGCGGCTTAACCGATCAGAGATCTCATTCAATCCGGTCAATGCCACCGATTCTCCGATAATCGTGGTTCTAGATGATGAAAACCATAGATATCAGAAGATGGAAGGATTCGGTGCCGCGATGACTGATTCTTCTGCCTGGCTGCTTTACGAACTTAAGACAAACGATAGCGATAAATATTGGAGAGTCATGAATAAATTATTCAACAATAGCAGTGGAATTAATATAAGTTACATCCGTCTGCCGATGGGCGCATCAGATTTCGCGCTATACAGCTACACATACGATAACATGTCAAATGGTCAGGTCGATCCTACTCTCGAGAACTTTTCGATAAATCACGACAGAGAGTACATTATTCCAGTCCTTCAAGATGCAATCAATATAACTCCACAAATCAAATTTATGGCGAGCCCGTGGAGTGCACCCGCTTGGATGAAAAATAGCAACAACCTTAATGGAGGTAGCCTCAATCCAGAATATTATGAAGCATATGCGAAATACTTTGTATATTTCATCCAGAATTATACTGAAGCAGGAATTCCCATCGACTCAATTACAGTTCAAAATGAACCACAAAATAAAGACGCAATAGATTATCCGAGTATGGTGATGGATTGGCAAGAGCAAAATAATTTTGTAATATATAATCTCGGACCTAAGTTTAGGGAGGAAAATATTAGCACAAAAATCCTCATATGGGATCACATTTGCGACAATAAGAGTTTTGCCTTTTTGGAAATACTCAACAACTCAACAGCAAAAAATTTTGTGTATGGCACTGCATGGCATGGCTATTATGGTGGTCCCGATCCAAAAAATTATACCCCAGGAATATACATATCTCAAGCGTTCAACGCAACTCATAAGACGCATCCCGATAAACATATCTACTTTACGGAACGTTCAGCTTCGTCAGATTGTCTTATACGTGGATTTAGTGCTTCTGATTTGGTTTGGTGGTGCCGAGAGATATTCATCCCAGCTACTCGAAACTGGTCGGAGACCGTTTTAATGTGGAACATGGTTTTAGACGAAAAGAAAGGTCCACAAAATGGAGGATGTGACATATGCTTTGGTCTTATCACAATTAACACGTGCAGCAATGGAGAACCATATATCGAGACCGAGTATTACGTCCTCGGGCATTTTAGTAAGTTTGTAGATCGAGGAGCATCCAGGATTGAGTCGACCACATCTGAGGATTTGAAGACCGTTGCTTTCAAGAATCAAGACCATTCGATTGTGCTGATAGTCTTGAACAACAATGATACAAATCCTAAGCCCTTCGATGTCCAGTGGCACGATCAGCATTTCAGCTACGAGCTTCAGAAGCAGTCCATTGTTACATTCATATGGAATCAGACTGCAACTGATTAATGCGGTTTGATCCCAACCATATTTTTGGCTCTTATTTTCCTCATCAGAAACCTTCATCACCCACCCAATCCCACCTGATTCCGTGAACTGCGACGTTCTGGTGGTGGGAGCCTCCCCCTCGGGGATCGCCGCCGCCACATCTTCTGCGAAGTCGGGGGCCGAGGTGATCCTCCTCGACAAAGATATGGGCGGCGAGTTCGACCACCCGGCCAACACTTTCTTCGACGGCATGTTTCGCCGGGCGGGCCTCGCGGTCGAGCTGGAGTACGTCCTCCACGACCTCGACGGTATGCACATAATCTCGCCCAGCGGGTGCGTCCTCGAGATCCCGGCGTCGGGGAGGTTCATCGACCGGGCGAGGTTCGATGCCCTTTATCTCGAAAGGGCCGAGAGGGCCGGGGCCGAGCTTCTCCGAGGCGTGGCGAGGAGCGCCCCCCTCTCGGGCGCCGGCCGGCGGGTCGAGACGGACTCCGGCGAGATCGAGGCACGGGTGGTGATCGACGCCTCCGGGGTCGATGGTCTGATCGCGAGAAGAGAGGGGCTCCGTCCGCTGCGGCATCCGGAGGACGTCGCCTGGGCTGCCGAGGCGGTGGTGGAGCTTGCTGGCCTGGGGGAGGAGAAACGCTTCGAGTACTTCGTCGGCTCGATCTCGCCGGGGTGGAAGGCGACCTTCTCCCCCGGCGGCGGCGATACGGCGACCCTGGGCGTCTTCGTCCGGGACCACGGCCGGAACGTCCGCCCCTTTCTGGACCGTTTCGTGGAGTTCTTCAAACGTTACAAGTCCGCCGACTACGACGTCTCGGAGATGAAGATCGTCTCGGTGAACCGGGGCGGGGACGCGATTGCGACCCTGCCGGGCGAGATCGTCGCCGATTCCCTGATGGCCACGGGGGCGGCGGCGGGGATGAGCGGGATGGCCTACGCCATCCGGGCGGGGACGATCGCGGGGGAGGTCGCCGCCGGGGCCGCCGCGTCGGGTGACGTCTCGAAAAAGATCCTGTCGGCGTACGTCGGGCGTTGGAATCGAGAGTTCAGCCTGGAGTACCGGATGGGCCGGGCGTCTCTCTTGACCCTGGGCAGGATGAAAGACGAGGAGATAGACCGTCTCACGGCGGGGCTGGCGAAACGAGACCTCGACCTCTCGGGCTCGTTCTTCAGGAAGGGGCTCTCGGCTGGGGTCGCCATGGCCAGGTCCCGGCCCCGGACGATTCCAAGCTTAGTCCGGAGCTTTGCCGAGGGCTGATAGGATAATGGCTTTGGCTTCGGATCGGAGTAAGTCTCTGACTTAGGCCACCTCGACGTTGCTGCTCTCCTCTCTCGCCCCGCCGTCCTCGGGGAGCTTGATCTCGCCGTAGGTCGCCTCGTACCTCTTCAGGTTCGCGCCGAGGGCCCGCAGGAGCCTCTTGGCGTGCTGAGGGGTTATGGTCACGATGGCCCGCCCCTGGGCGAGGTTCGTCTCGGGGATCTTGTGGAGGAAGGTCAGGGTGACCTCGTCGTCGGCATGGCTGATCTTGATCAGGTTCGCGTAGACCGGCTCCAGGCTCTCGGGTATCCTCACTCCGAGCTGCTGCGTCCTCTTCTTCTCCGTCAAATCATCTTCACCAGGAGGTCCGTTGGAAGGAGGTCCGTCTTATCCTTTCCGCCGCCGGGAAAGGGAGAGGGGGAAGAAGTCGGGAGGGAAGAGTAAGTGGAAGAGTGGAGGGGCAGGGAGAGAGGGAAGAAGTGGGAAGGGAACAGGAAGTGGGAAAAGTGTAGGGAATAGGGAGAGAGGGAAGAAGTAGTGAGGAAAACGAAGAGAGGAGGGAAAAGGTGGAAAGGAAAATCCTTTATCTGCCCAGGCGACACTCACCCCCATGATAGAGCTGAGGAGTGACCCTTACGTCCTCAAGTCCAGGATCGTCCAGGAGACGGAGCTGGACTTCAGGATCAACCTTAACCTCTCCTGGTGTCGCGGCGTCCTCTTCAACGTGGTGGCGATGAAGAACTCCGTCGCCATCGTCGAGTACGACGCCATCCTCTGGACCGATGAAGCTCTCATGTTCATAGAGTACAAGGACTCGGTCGCCGCCTACAAGAACCTCACCACCCGGCGGATCCAGCAGATAGGAAGCTTCGCCAAGAACATCGCCGCAGGCCTGGGCTATCGGGACTACACCTTCCTGGTGGTGGTGAACGGATTGACCGAAGAGACCGCCCGGGGCGGGGCCGTCGTCATCCCCCTCTTTCTCCTCGGAAGCTACGAGCCTGCATTCAGCTCCGCGGTTACGGAGCTGGAGCTGATCGATAAATTGATCGAGAAGTACAACCGGGGTGGGAGCCCAGAAGTAGCCGCGGACTTCGAGAAGCTGAAGACCCTCATCGAGACGGGGTTATCTTGACCCGAAGGGGGAGGGCGACGGCCTTCGGCGCCGCCACAATCCTCAACGCCGTCGCCAACTGGAAGGGCTCCGCCTTCGGGGTGGAGCTGAAGACCTCCGCCGAGGTGGTCCTGGACGACTCCCCCCGGATCAGGGGGGACGTTCCGAGCATAGACGACCGGCTGATCGTCCGATCTGTGGAGAGGGTCCTGGAGAGGTTCGGCCTCGTCGTCGGGGGGGTGGTCAGGACCGAGAGTGAGATCCCCCTCGCCCGGGGGCTGAAGAGCAGCAGCGCCGCCGCCAACGCCGCCGTCCTCGCGACCCTCGACGCCCTGGGCGAGGAGCTGGACCCCCTGGAGGCGACGAAGATGGGGGTGGCGGCGGCAAAGGACGCCGGGGTCACCATCACCGGAGCCTTCGACGACGCCGCGGCATCGATGCTGGGCGGAGTGGTAGTCACCAACAACCGGGAGATGAAGCTCCTCAGGAGGGAGGAGCTGGAGTCGGGGGTCCTCCTCCTGGTCCCCGAAGAGAAGCTATTCTCAAAGGACACCGACGTCCGAAGGTCGCGGCTCCTGGCTCCCATCGCAGATCTGATCTTCGATCTCGCCCTCGCCGGCGACTATTTCAGGGCCATGACCCTCAACGGCCTCGCCTACTGCTCCGCCCTCAAGCTGTCGCCGGATCCCATATTCGCGGCCCTCGCCTCCGGCGCACGGGGGGCCAGCCTCTCGGGGACGGGCCCCGCCTACGCCGCCCTGGTGGACGATGAAGATATCAATGATGTCGAATCGGCCTGGCTGGATCTGGGCGGAAGGGTGATAAGGACGAAGGTTAACAACAAGGGCTCGTCCATTGGATTGAGGTGAGCGGGCATGAGCCTGGAAGATCTTCGCGCAGATGTTCAAAAAGTCGACCAGGAGTTAATACGGCTGATAGATGAGCGGGTGAGGCTTGCAGAGGAGATCTTCGAGGTCAAAAGGGCCCTCGGCATCGGAATCGAGGATAAAAACCAGGAGAAGCTGGTGATGAAGAGGGCCCTGGACAGCGCCACGGAGCTCGGCCTCGACGCCGGCGCGATAAAGGAGGTCTTCACGACCCTGATCAGGATGAGCCTGGAGAAGCAGCACGAGCTCCTCGGAGAGAACAACCTTCCCTAGCCCGACAAAGGGACCATATCAGCCTGAGCGCAGCTTTGAGGAAATTTGCCTGAGGAAACTTGCCTTTTGATGGAAATCGCCTTTTAGGGGATGAAGCCGTGACCGAAATCGCCGTAATATCCGGATCCAGATCAGACCAGCCTGTGGTGGACAGGGTCCTCCGGGTTCTGGAGGAGAAGGGGGCAGATCATGAGGAGAGGGTTCTATCGGCCCACAGAAATCCCGAGAAGCTGGAGCGCTACATAAAGGAGACCGACGCCAAGATCTTCATCGCCGTGGCGGGCCTCTCCGCCGCCCTCCCCGGCTTCATCGCCTCTCGGACCGACCGGCCCGTGATTGGGGTTCCGGTCAGCGCGAAGCTTGGAGGCCTGGACGCTCTCCTGGCCATCTCCCAGATGCCGCCCGGAGTTCCCGTCGCCTGCGTGGGGATCGACTCCGGAGAGAACGCCGCCCTCCTGGCGTTGCGGATTCTGCTGCTGAAGGGATAGTTTTTCTTCACAGGAGCAGGCATCCAGAGGAGCGAGCACCAGAAGGCGGGATTTGATGTACGGGAAGATTCTGATCGCCACCGACGGTTCCGAGAGCTCGATAAGGTCCAGCAGGCACGGGATGAAGCTCGCGAAGTCTCTCGGATCTGAGGTCCTGGTCCTCTACGTCGTAAACGAGATGGCCATCTCCAGGGCCATTTCTGCCATGATGGGGAAGGGCTTCTCCCAGGAGGAGCTGAGAGCCGCCCTCAACGGCTCCGCCGGGGGGATCGTGGCCGAGGTATGCAAGATGGGCGAGGCCTCGGGGGTCCGGGTGGAGCCTATGATCAGGGAGGGGGACCCGGCGTCCCGGATCCTGGACGCGGCCTGGATCGAGGAGGTCGACCTGATCGTCATGGGCAGCCACGGCGAAGGAGGGATCACCTCGAAGCTGATCGGGAGCGTGGCCCAGAAGGTCCTGAACTGGTCTAATACGCCGGTGATGATAGTGAGGTGACCAGGTCGTTGTGGCGCTATACAATCCCTTTATAAGGCTTCTTGATGGCGGTATCTGAAAGATACCTATTTATATCAAAGGCGTAATGGATAAACTCAAAAGGTGCAGAAGGTTGTAGGGAGATTTGAGAGGTGTGATAAAATGTACGATCGGATTTTAGTTGCTACAGACGGCTCCGCAAAGTCTA
>Ga0116163_1000177_pt1 | contig 47380 bp, 46 predicted proteins | sample AD_UKC107_MetaG_FD_89889 | JGI IMG/M metagenome (GOLD analysis project Ga0116163, IMG submission 89889) | Active sludge microbial communities of municipal wastewater-treating anaerobic digesters from Hong Kong - AD_UKC107_MetaG | ecosystem: Engineered > Bioreactor > Anaerobic > Digestate...
AGGCTGGTGGCGTCGGCGATGGCAAACGGCACCTGCAAAATCTTGGCCAGGGTCTGCGCCAGAAAAGTTTTCCCGCAGCCGGTCGGCCCAAGCATGAGGATGTTACTTTTCTGCAGTTCCAGGTCGCCAGCGGGCGGGGGAGAATCAATGCGCTTGTAGTGGTTGTACACCGCCACGCTCAGGGTGCGCTTGGCATCCTCCTGGCCGATAACATACTGGTCCAGGATCTCCTTAAGCTCTTTGGGGCGTGGAAGCTCGACCGCTGAGAGCTCTTCCAGTGACTGATAATCATCCTGAATGATCTCGTTGCACAGCGCGATACACTCGTCGCAGATCTGCGCGTTAGGCCCGGCGACCAGGCGGTGTACCTGCTCGGAGGTCTTGTTGCAGAAGCTGCAGCGCTTGAGCTTGGGGAGATTGGGATTCATCGTATCGGACATAGGCTACTCCTTTTTGCCGTTGCGGGGCTCATAGATCTCGTCGATGATCCCGTATTTCAATGCCTCCTTGGCATCCATGAAGAAATCGCGATCGGCATCCTTTTCCACGCGGGAAAGGGGCTGCCCGGTCATATCGGCGATGAGCTTGTTCATCTTGTGCTTGGTCCTTAGCAGCCATTCCGCGCGGATCTGCACATCCGACGCCTGGCCGGATGCGCCGCCAAGCGGCTGATGAATCATGACTTCCGAATTGGGAAGCGCCAGGCGCTTGCCTTTTTCCCCGGCCATCAGCAGGAAGGCGCCCATGGAGGCGGCCATGCCGATGCAAACCGTGCGCACGGCGGGTTTGATGTAGTTCATCGTGTCGTAAATCGCCATTCCGGCGGTTACGCTGCCGCCGGGGCTGTTGATGTACAGGGAGATATCCGCGTCGGGATTATCCATTTCCAAAAACAGCATCTGCGCGACGACGAGGTTGGCAACGTCGTCGGTAATCTCGCCGCCCAGAAAGACAATACGATCTTTCAAAAGGCGGGAATAAATGTCAAACGAACGCTCGCCGCGGTTGGTTTGTTCGATGACCATGGGGACTAAATAGCTCATTGTGTTCACTCCTGTGTCAATGGGGGAAAGGGTGATTTATTCTTCGGCCTGGGCTTTTTTGGCTGCCGGTTTCTTGGCGGCGGCCTTTTTGGGGGCGGCTTTCTTGGGCTCGGTCTCATCCTTGTCCGCATCCGCTTTCTTGGCCGGTTCTTTCTTTTCTTTCTCGTCAGTTACTTTGGCGCTGTTCCACAGCATGTCCAAAGCGGCATTGGTCTTGGCGCGGTCCTCAAAGTAGTGAAGCTGGTTTTCGTTGAGCTCCTTTTTGAGGTCTTCCAGCGTCTTGCCCATCGCATCGCCGTAATCCTTGAGCATCTCATCGACCTTCTCAGGATCGGCTTCAACGTTTTCTACCTTGATGATCTCGGCAAGCACCAGCTCGGTTTTCAGGTTATTGCGCGCTTCCGAACGGTACATATCACGCATCTGGGCTTCGGTCTGGCCGGTGAGCTCCATGTAGCGGGCAAGGTTCAGGCCCTGCTGCTGCAAGCGCCAGTCCATTTCCTTAAGCTGATCGTTGAGCTTATCCTCCACCATAGGATCGGGAATGTCGATCTCGGCATTCTCTGTGACCTTCTGCACCAGAGCCTGCTTGGCCTGCGAGGTTGCCTGCTCATCGGCAGTTTCCTGCAGCTTCTTTTTCAGGTCCTCGGTATAATCCTTCAGCGTTTCGAACTCGCTGACATCTGCGGCGAAATCGTCGTCGAGCGCAGGCAGCTCTTCGTTCTTGATGCCGTTGATCTTAATATGGAAAACTGCGTCCTTGCCTTTGAGCTCTTCGGCGTGGTATTCGGCGGGGAAGGTGACGGTGATGTCTTTTTCTTCGCCGATCGCCATGCCGACAACCTGCTCTTCAAAGCCTGGGATAAAGGACTTGGAGCCGATCACAAGCCGCTGGCCTTCGGCGGTGCCGCCGGCGAACTTCACGCCGTCCACAGAGCCGGAGTAGTCAAGGTTCACCTCGTCGCCCTCGACCACAGCGCGGTCGGTGATATCAACGGAGCGCGCCATCTGCTTTTGTTCCTGCTTGAGGCGGGCGTCAACCTCTTCCTGGGTTACGGTATGCATCGTGCGGGCGACTTCCACACCCTTGTATTCGCCGAGCTTGATCTCGGGATAGACGAACACCTCACAGGTGAATTTCACATCCTGGCCGGGTTGAATCTCTTCCACGTCTACCTTTGGGCGGTCGACGGGATGGAGATCTTCCTTCTGCACCGCGTCCAGATACGCGTCCGGGAACAGAAGTTCCAGCGCGTCATCATAGAATACCGTTACGCCGTACAGGCGTTCAATCAGCTTGCGGGGTGCCTTGCCCTTGCGGAATCCCTGCACCTGAAAGTGTCCGCGATGTTGAATATAGGCCTTCTGCACCGCTTCCTCGAAGACCGGGGCCGGCGCCGTGAACGAAATCTTGACTTTGTTGCCCGTGAGTTTCTCTAGTGAATACTGCATTTTCTTCCTCCGTCTTGGGGTTATTCTGGCATCGGCACGCAACGAAAATTCAAACGAGCCGTACCACTCAGTATACCATCAGAATGCGTGAACTGCAAGCTTTCAGCGCAGTTTGAGATGTAAAACCACCAGGGTTTTCCACCACCGGCGCGAAGCAATACTTTTCAACCATAAGTTTGTGTAGTATAATGGAATTTGAAACCATTCTGATGGCAGAACTTTGGAAGGGCGGGACAGCGCTTGCGCAGCATGACGGGTTTCGGCAGCGGTCACCAAAGCCGCGATGGCCGCGATATCGTTTTGGAACTGAAATCGGTCAACCACCGGTATCTGGATTTGAATTTCAGGCTGCCAAAGCCCCTGATCTTTGCGGAAGACCCGCTGCGCCAATGGATACGGGAAAGCGCTGTCAAGCGCGGACACCTTGAGGTAACCATCGTATACCGCAACGCAAGGGCGGATGCCAGGATCATCACCCTGGACAGGGAGCTGCTGGAGCTGACCGCCCGGGAAACCCGCGAGGCGGCCGGGGCGCTGAATATGAGCAGCCCCACACTGTACGAGCTGATCAAGCTCAGCGACGCGCTGACGGTTACGCAGGCGGATGAAGACGCCGACGAGGTGCTTGCACTTCTGCAGGAAACTTTCCGGGAGGCGCTTGCCGCCTTGCAGATCATGCGGGAGCGGGAAGGCAAGGCGCTGCAGGCGGATCTGACGGCAAATCTCCAGGCCGTAAAATTTGCGGCGGAGCAGATCGCAGCCATTGCCCCGGCCGTGCCACAGGAATACCGCGAACGCCTGCAAACGCGCTTGAACGAGTGGAATGCAGACATCGCCGATCCGGTCCGCATCGCGCAGGAAGTCGCGCTTTTGGCGGACAAGTGCGCCATCGACGAGGAGCTCTCCCGGCTGCAAAGCCATTTTCTACAGTTTGAGGCCTGCTTTGCCCAGGACGGCGAAACGGGTCGCAGGATGGACTTTCTGCTCCAGGAGATGAACCGCGAGATCAACACCATCGGCTCCAAAGCATCGCACGCGGAAATCACCAGATGTGTCGTGGATATGAAAAGCGTGCTGGAAAAGCTTCGTGAGCAGGTACAGAACGTTGAGTGAGGGCACGAGCGGATGCGTCTGATCAACATTGGTTTTGGGAACATGATAAGCGTAGATCGTATCGCCGCCGTGGTAAACCCCGACAGCGCGCCGGTCAAGCGCTTAATCCAGGAAGCGCGGGATGAAAAGCGCCTGCTGGACGCCACCCAGGGAAGGCGCACGCGCGCAGTCATCCTGATGAGCTCCAACCAAATCGTGCTTTCGGCCATCCAGCCGGAAACCATCGCAAGCCGCGCGTACAACAAAGATGCGGAGGAGAGGCAGGACTGATATGGGCATCACCATCAAACGCAAGGGAATGCTGTTAATCATCTCCGGTCCGTCCGGTGCGGGGAAAGGCACGCTATGCAAGAGGTTGCTTGCGACCGACAAGAGCTTTGTGTTTTCGTGCAGCGTTACCACACGGGGCCCGCGCGAGGGCGAGGTTGACGGAGTGGATTACCGATTTATCGACGAGGCTGAGTTCCAGCGGATGGTCCAAAATGACGAACTGCTGGAATATGCAACCGTTCATGGGCACCACTACGGCACCCCCAGAAGCGAGATCGACAGTAAGCTGGAGCAATACCAGAACGTGCTTTTGGATATCGATTCGCAGGGCGCTATGAACGTGATGCGCAACACCAGGGAGTATGTCAGCGTGTTCGTCATCGCGCCAAGCTTTGAGGAACTTCGCAAACGCCTGGAGAAACGCAATGCCGAGCGCCCCGAGGAGATCCAGCGCCGTCTCAACAACGCCTACGGCGAATTTGAAAAGGTTGGCCAATACGATTATGTAATCGTTAACGACGATGTGGACCGTGCGTTCTGCGAGCTTCAAAGCATCGTAGACGCCGAAAAACATAAAACCGTACGCTTTTTACCGGTGATAGAGCAAGAGTAGGAGGAACAACAGGTATGGCAATTATCAAACCGACGATCGTCGAGCTTTGCGAAAAGGCGGACAGCCGCTACACGCTGGTGGTTGAAGCCAGCAAACGCGCAAGGCAGCTTTTGGGCGGCGCGCAGCCGCTGATCGACGACAAGGAAATGAAACCCCTGCACGTCGCAGTGGACGAAATCAACCGCGGACTTTTAACCTACGTGCGCACGGACGGCGAATAACATGGCTAAGAACGTCGTCGTCGGGGTTACGGGCGGTATCGCCGCATACAAAGCCGTAATACTGGTTTCAAAACTCAAGAAGCTCGGCTTGCATGTCGATGTGATCATGACGAAAAACGCCATGGAGTTTGTCACGCCCTTAAGCTTTGAAACCATCAGCCAAAATCCCGTGACGACCGACACCTTTGCACGCGAGCGCAGCTGGGAAGTGGAGCACATATCCCTGGCGCGCAAAGCCGATCTGTTCGTTGTCGCCCCGGCGACGGCCAACATCATCGCCAAGCTGGCACAGGGAATCGCCGACGATATGCTGACGACCACCTTGCTGGCCACCAAGGCACCGATTCTCATGGCTCCGGCCATGAATACCGTGATGTGGCAGGCGGAAATCACGCAAAAGAACGTCCAGACCCTCCAGGACCGCGGCGTGATGATGATCACGCCCGACAGCGGCCTGCTGGCCTGCGGCGAGGTGGGGGAAGGCCGCATGGCCGAACCCGAACATATCGCCGATGAGGTACAGCGGCTTTTATCCCTGCAAAACGACCTGACTGGCTTGCGCGTACTGGTTACGGCGGGCGCAACGCGGGAAAAGCTCGACCCGGTTCGCTTCATCTCCAACCCATCCACAGGCAAAATGGGGTACGCGCTTGCGGAGGCGGCCAAAGAACGCGGCGCGGAGGTCCTGCTGATCTCCGGGCCGACTGCGCTGTCTGCTCCGGCGGGTGTGGAGCTTAAATCCATCCAGACAACGCAGGACCTGTACACTGAGATGCTTGCAAACGCGCCGCAGTATGATATTGTCGTGCAGGCGGCAGCACCGTCGGATTACCGGTTCATGGAGCAAAGCGAGCAGAAGATCAAGAAGAGCGCTCATGATATCACACTGACTATGGTTCCAACGCCAGACGTCGCCAAGGCGGTGGGCGAGCGTAAAACAAGCACCCAGGTGCTGGTCGGTTTTGCCGCCGAGACGGGAGGCCTGGTTGAGAACGCGCGCAAGAAGCTGGTGTCCAAGAATCTGGATATCGTCGTCGCCAACGATGTTACAAAACCCGGCGCGGGCTTTGGTACGGATACCAACATTGCCACGCTCATCACCAGGGATACGGAAGCATCCCTTGCGCAAATGAGCAAACGCGCGCTGGCAGACCGTGTTTTGGACTCCGCGCTGGCGATTTTCAAGACCCGCAGCGACGAATAAATCATACCGGATTTGATTCGTTTGAAAATTGCGAAATTTGAAGATTTATTCCTTGACAAAACGTGGGAAGCGGGTTAAGATATTATCCGTCGCCGCCCTCGAAAAGCGGCACTGGAGCATCAGGTACACAGTCCTGGGAGCATAGCTCAGTTGGGAGAGCACTTGCCTTACAAGCAAGGGGTCACAGGTTCGAGCCCTGTTGTTCCCACCATCCTTATGGTTTATGGCCAAGTAGTTCAGTTGGTTAGAATGCCAGCCTGTCACGCTGGAGGTCGAGGGTTCGAGCCCCTTCTTGGTCGCCATTTTCGCCTTGGTAGCTCAGTCGGTAGAGCAGTAGACTGAAAATCTACGTGTCGGTGGTTCGATTCCGCCCCAAGGCACCAAACGGATGCGGTAGTAGCTCAGTGGTAGAGTGCCACCTTGCCAAGGTGGATGTCGCGAGTCCGAATCTCGTCTACCGCTCCATTTCCCCGGTGCCATAGCCAAGTGGTAAGGCCAAGGTCTGCAAAACCTTTATCCCCCAGTTCGAATCTGGGTGGCACCTCCATTGGCTGGTTCAAGGACTGGCACGCAGAACGGCGCATCAATGCTTGTGCGCCGTTTTTGTGTACATTTGGGTTTTACAACCCAAGGGCTGCCGGGCGCTTGCTATTTGGCACTCGCTTTGCTATAATATCGTACTGACATACATGGAATTTTGAAAGGAGCCAAATAAGCAGATGAATATCGCACAACTCTTGATGGGGCTTGGGGACGCCGCCACAGGCGTAGCCGAGGGCGACGTAGCCGGAGGTAGTCTTTTGGGGCTGTTACTGCCCATGGTTCTCATGTTTGCCGTTTTCTATTTCCTGCTCATCCGCCCGCAGCGGAAAAAGGATAAGAAGGTTAAGGCCATGCTGTCCGCACTGAAACAGGGCGACCGCATCTCAACCATCGGCGGCATTTACGGCACGATTACCGACATCAAGGACGAAACCATCGAGCTGACCGTCGGCAAAGACAACGTCAAGCTCATCATGGCACGCTGGGCCATCCGCCAGGTGGAAGACGTTCCCGTGGAAAACGACTCCGAAGTTTTGAACTAATCCCCGAAAAACGAAACCGCATGGAGGTCATGAACATGAAACATTTTCAAACGGTAGCACAGCCCGGTCTGCAGGAATCAGTCCAGCACGGCGGCTGCGGCGAGTGCCAAAGCTCCTGCCAGAGCGCATGTAAAACCAGCTGCACGGTAGCCAACCAGAGCTGCGCGCAGAAGGATCAGGAACTCATTGCGGGACGCGACGGGAAAATCAACCGCACGGAAAAGCGGTAAGGCACAATAGTCTAAACCATTGAACCGCGGCGCTTGATGAAGCCGCGGTTTTTCATCGCGGGAGGGTATACGTTGGTACATGTATTCAAGGCGCTCGGCCAGGCGGTCGCGCTGGATGTGGGCAGCGGCGGCGTGTATGCGCTGGACGAAATCGCCTATGACTTGCTCACGAGCTATCTCAACAATCCGCAGGCGTCCGACATGGACATTCTTGCGCCGCTGCTGAGGAAGCATGACCCGGCCAAGGCGGCAGAAACACTTTCCGAGCTGCGCGAGATGATTGCGGAGGGCTATCTGTTCACCCCGGACGAGGAACCGGACATTCAGGTCAATACCCAGGGCATCGTTAAGGCGATGTGCATCCACGCGGCGCACGATTGCAATCTGCGCTGCACCTACTGCTTTGCGGATGCGGGGGAGTACCATATGCGCGACCGCGCGCTCCTTGCCCCAGAGACAGGCAAGCGTGCGCTGGACTGGCTGGTGAGGAAAAGCGGAAACCGCTACAACCTGGAGGTTGATTTTTTCGGCGGCGAACCGCTGATGAACTTTGAAGCGATCAGGGAAGTCGTCGCCTACGGCCGCGAGCTGGAGAAAACGCACCATAAACGCTTCAAGTTCACCACAACCACCAACGGCGTCAACCTGAATGATGAAATGATTGCGTTTCTAAACCGCGAAATGGATAACGTCGTCATCTCCATTGACGGCAGGGAAGCTGTACACGATAGGATGCGCCCCACAGCCAACGGAAAGGGCAGCTACGCCCTGATCATGGATCACGCCAAGAAGCTGGTCAGGGAGCGCAATCAGCAGCAGTACTATATCCGCGGCACCTACACAAGGTTCAACCTGGACTTCGCAAACGATGTGCTGCACCTTGCCGACGAAGGCTTTGAGCAGTTGTCCATTGAGCCGGTGGTTACGAGCGCGGATAAGCCCTACGCGCTGCGTATGGAGGATATCCCGCGCATTGGCGAGGAGTACGAGCGGCTTGGCAAAGAATACATCCGCCGCCGTAAAGACGGACGCTGGTTTAATTTCTTTCATTTCATGCTAGATCTTACTGGCGGTCCCTGCCTGCAAAAGCGGCTTACTGGCTGCGGCGCGGGAAACGAATACGTCGCCGTGACGCCGGACGGAGATATTTATCCCTGCCATCAGTTTGTCGGCAGAGAAAACATGCGTATGGGCTCTGTGCTGGATGAAACCTTTGATCTGGGTATGCAAACGCACTTTAAGAGCAACCATGTGCTGGCAAAAGAAAAGTGCCGCAGTTGCTGGGCACGTTTCTATTGCAGCGGTGGCTGCGCCGCCAACGCGCATGCGTTCAACGGCGATATCGGAAAACCATACGAGCTGGAGTGCAGCTTGGAGCAAAAGCGTCTGGAGTGCGCCATGGCGATCTATGCGATCGAGCAGCGCGATACGCTCAGCGCAGATGCGTCAGCAGATAATTCAGAAACTTGACCGAGTACTCGTCGTTTCCGTTGCGGTACAGGATGCACAGCACCATGCCCTGGGTATCGACCTGATCTTCGTAAAAGCCGGTGAGCGTATCGGCGGGAATACCGTAGAGGTGCTTGCCCTCCTGCCCCGGATCGGGGTCGTCCAGCGCGAGCATGCCGGGGGATAGATCAATTCCGGTTACATCCAGCGATCCGTTGTCCACATAAGGCTGCAGATCCAAAAACGCGCCGCCGACAGCGTACCGATCAAAGTAATCCTTGGCGATCATGTAAATATCGCCCTGCGCCGCGCTGATCCATACGGTCATCTGCATATCGCCGTAGTAATCGTCTGTAATGGTCACTGCCTGTGCGGTGACCATTTCCATTTCCGGCATGACCTCTTCATGGATGCGGTCCGCCAGCGCGTTGAGCGCGTCCTCGCTGGCAATGGAAGACTGTACGTAAAACTCCACGCGCATGGGTTCGGGCGGCTGATAACGCGTGGTGGTATAGATCAGATTCCAGCCGAACATCGCAAGTCCGGCCAGCAGAAGGTACATCCAAATGGAGTACTGAAAATGATGGCTGATTCTGCGTTTGGTGATTGGCATGTGAAAAGACATGAAGATCCCTCCGTAAGCATCGGGACTTATTTGATCGGTTTCATTGTCGGGAACAGCAGCACGTCGCGGATGGACGCGTTATTGGTAAACAGCATCACCATGCGGTCGATGCCAAAGCCCAGACCGCCTGTGGGCGGCATGCCCAGTTCCAAAGCGTTTAGGAAATCTTCGTCCACCTCGGCATGGATGCCTTCGGCTTGCCGGACACGCACCTGCTCCTCAAAGCGCTTGCGCTGATCCAGCGGATCGTTTAGCTCTGAGAAGGCATTGCCCATCTCATGGCCGTTGATGAAGAATTCAAACCGTTCCGTCAGGTCCGGGTTCTCGGGCTTGCGCTTGGCCAGCGGCGAGATATCCACAGGGTAGTCTGTGACAAATGTCGGCTGAATCAAACTTGCTTCGACATATTCGTCAAACAGCGCCGCCATGCAGTCGCCGCGTGTCCAGGTCTTTTCAACGTGAATGTCTCTAGCCTGTAAGGCCGCGCGGGCATCCTGGTTTGTTTTCCAGTCGGCGTAGCGCACGCCGCAGGCGGCCTCCACAGCATCGGCCATGGTGACGCGCTTCCAGGGCGCCTTGAGCTCGATCTCGTGCTCCTGATAGGGAACGAGCGTCGATCCGCATACCTGCTGGGCGACATAGGAGTAGAGCTGCTCAACCATTTCCATTACGGTCTCGTAGTTCACGTAGGCCTGGTAGGTTTCCACGCTGGTAAACTCCGGGTTGTGGGTAGCGTCCATGCCCTCGTTGCGGAACAGACGCCCGACCTCGTACACCTTGTCAAACCCGCCGACGATAAGGCGTTTCAAATACAGCTCTGTTTCAATGCGCAGAAACATATCCAGATCCAGCGCGTTGAGATGCGTTTTGAATGTGCGGGCTGCGGCGCCGATCTCGATGGTTTGCAGCACCGGAGTATCCACTTCCAGAAAGCCGCGAGAGTCCAGAAACTCACGAACCGCTTTCAGTATCTGGGTGCGCTTGCGGAAGGTTTCACGCACCTCCGGGTTAACGATCATATCCGTATAGCGCTGCCTATAGCGCAGGTCCGGGTCTTTGAGCCCGTGGTACTTCTCAGGCAGAACCTTAAGGCTCTTGGCCAGCAGCTGGATCGACTGTACGTGCAGGCTGATCTCACCCTTTTGGGTGCGGAACACCATACCGGTTACGCCGATTACGTCGCCGATATCAAAGGTCTTGAAATTCATGTATTCATCAACGCCGATATCATCGCGGCGGACATAAATCTGCAATTGACCGTCCGCATCCAGCAGATGCGCAAACGAGGCCTTGCCCATGACGCGTTTGCTCATCAGCCGCCCGGCCAGAGAAGCAGTTTTTCCGTCCAACGCGTCAAAACCGTCCAAAATCTCGCGGCTGGTGTTGGTGACGTCAAAATGCGTTACAGCGTAAGGGCTTTGGCCTGCATCGATTAATTTCATCAGCTTTTCGCGGCGGATGTTTTCCTGCTCGCTCAGCTGTAACTCTGTAAGCGGCTCCGGTGTAGGGTTTTGCGAAACGGGATCCATGATATTCATCCTTTCGGGGAACTGCGGATTTATTTCGTGATCTGAAGGACTTTCAGCTTCAAAACGCCGCCAGGCGTATCAACGGATACCTGCTGGCCGACCTTTTTGCCCATCAGCATAGAGCCGATCGGGCTTTCGGACGAAATTTTCATCTCGCGATGGTTGGTTTCATTCGCGCCCACGATGGTATAGCTGATCTCTTTATTCAAATCCAGATTCTTGACCTTGACTGTTGTGCCCACGTTCACCGCGTTGGTAGAGATATTGTTGTCATCCACGATTACGCAGGTGCGCAGAATATTCTCCATTTCAACGATGCGGGCTTCAATGCGGCTCTGCTCGTTTTTGGCTTCATCGTATTCTGCGTTTTCACTTAAATCGCCGAAGCCTCTGGCGGTAGCGATCTGCTCGGCTACTTCATTACGCCGAACGCGGATGTAATAATCCAATTCAGCCTCAAGTTTCTTGTGGCCCTCTTTGGTTAGTACGATCCTTTTTTCTTTTTGTTCCGCCATGCAACAATCCCCTTTCACGGCATGAACGTCATGCTGTTCTGAAGAATAGAGTATACACCGTTGCACAGAACACAACGGTGTATTCAAACATCCATGAAATTATACTGTATTCGATTTATAAAGTCAACTGGTTTTGTGCATGCAAAACGTCGCTTGATCTTATTTTACAAGGCTTTCAGCGCTCCGGCTATTTGTGTAGCCATTGTGATTGGCATGCGATGTGAATTCGTCGTTTCATTTGTCAGCTTGTGCCGTATAATGAGTACATACACATCGATATGTTAGCGATTGCACTTGCGCGTTGAGAGGGAGGAAACAGTATGAAATCAGTTGCAGATACCTATACGCTGTCCAACGGGGTGAAAATCCCCAACATCGGGTTTGGCACCTGGCAGGTGGAAAACGGCCCGGAAGCCGTATCGTCCGTGCAGACAGCGCTTGCCCTGGGCTACCGTCACATTGATACCGCACAGGGATACGGGAACGAGCAAAGCGTGGGGGAGGCGTTGCGCAACAGCGGCCTCAGGCGTGAGGACGTTTTTATCACGTCCAAGCTTTGGAATACCGAGCACGGCTACGATAAAACCATGGCCGCGTTCGAACAAAGCCTCAAGCGGCTGAAAATGGACTATCTTGATTTATTCCTGATCCATTGGCCCAATCCCATTGCATTTCGCAGAAACTGGCAGGAAGCCAACGCCGGAACCTGGAAAGCGTTTGAGGAGCTGTACAAGGCGGGCCGCATCAGAAGCATCGGTATCAGCAATTTTCACAGGCACCATATCGAGGAGCTTCTAAAAACCGCGACCATCAAGCCGATGGTCAACCAGATTCGCCTCTGCCCTGGCGATACGCAGGATGAGCTGGTTGCGTTCAGCCGCAGCCAGGGTATGCTGCTGGAGGCGTATAGCCCGCTGGGCGTTGGGAAGATCTTCAGCATCCCGGAAATGCAGGGGCTTTCCAAGAAGTATAACCGCTCCATTGCGCAAATTGCCATCCGCTGGAGTTTGCAGCGCGGCTATCTGCCGCTTCCAAAGTCCAGCCATCCCGACAGGATCAAGGAAAACCTGCAAGTGTTCGATTTTGATCTGGAGGAAAGCGACGTGAAGCTGATCGCCGGGCTGACGGGTGCGGCAGGATTCTCCGCCGATCCGGATACCACGACATTCTAGAACTTTTACTTCATTATGGAAAATCATCCCTCCCGGCTGCTACTGCAGGAAAAGCCGGGAGGGACTTCCATATCATTACATTTGATTCCTTGAAAGTTTGCAAGAATTGCGCGTTGACTATCAAATCATTCCCTGCTATAATAGCTTTCGCTGGTTATTTGTTCCATGGAGAGATGGCCGAGCGGTTGAAGGCGCTGGTCTTGAAAACCAGTGATACAGCAATGTACCGGGGGTTCGAATCCCTCTCTCTCCGCCACTTTCCAAAATGATCACCTGGCCATGGAGAAGTACCCAAGTGGCCGAAGGGGCTCCCCTGCTAAGGGAGTAGGGTGCGATAAGCGCCGCGAGGGTTCAACTCCCTCCTTCTCCGCCAAAAGTATTACCATCAATTGATAAAAAGTATTTTATCGGTTGGTGGTATTATTTTGCCCAAAAATGGCTTGAAACAAGCGGTTTCCGAGGTTGTTAGGAGACCGCTTCTTTCAATATTTGAACGCTGATATTATAGTTTTTCATTATTATCCAGTTACTGTGGCCGAGAGTCTTGTTTGTAATCGTTTGACATTAGACGGAGGTGTGCATTTTCAGAGTCATCGTTGAACACTTGAACTAATCGTTGGACATTAAGCCATTACCTCAACACCGTCTACTGTGTTGAACTCCATTTATATTGAAGGTCTCATACTAAGAAGGAACTAATTGATTGCAAGCCATCCTGCTCAATACGTTCTCCAAGCTTTGTAAGACCGAACACCATAAGGGCCCGGGCATAAAGGTAAGGAGTATTGGTATCGGGATAAAGAGCTCTTGCGATTTCTGCCCCAATTCGTTGGAATGTAAGTATTATTCAGGAGACTCTATCTACGAAATAAGTTATCAGTTATTAAGATAATGTGTTGGAAGGAAAGGTTTATGCAAGCGTACAATCCATATTTACCTGAGTTGGTCTACATCGGTGTCTAATCCGGCAGATTGGAGATTTGAAGGCAAATTTTATTGTAAAACGAGGATCCGATGAATCGCAAAGGGTTACGTCTGTTATTTGCTTCCGACGTTACAAAAGGACCAGACGGTCGTTATTATCTCTATTATATATGAGCCGTTTAGAGATCTGTTTATCGAGATGTTTTCAGTAACGATTAATTAATTATGCACACCCCTGAAAAATGCACACCCCCAATCCGGCAAATCGTTGAACAATAGGCGAGGGGTGTGCATTGTATCATTTTGTTGTACTTAAGCCAAAAGAAAACGTCCGCGTCAGCGGACGTTATTCTTTTAGGAGGGAGTTGAAGCCAAAGTGAGCTTCAAGCGTGAAAAATGATTGAGTATCATTTTTAGCTTGAAGTGCAAGCGAGGAACGAGCGCAGCAGCGGATGCGCAGCAGACGCCTCCCTCCTTCTCCGCCAAAAGAAAACGTCCGCGTCAGCGGGCGTTATTCTTTTGGGAGGGAGTTGAAGCCAAAGTGGGCTTCAAGCGTGAAAAATGATTGAGAATCATTTTTAGCTTGAAGTGCAAGCGAGGAACGAGCGCAGCAGCGGATGTGCAGCAGACGCCTCCCTCCTTCTCCGCCAAAAGAAAACGTCCGCGTTAGCGGGCGTTATTCTTTTTGGTGAGGAATACTAGGCGCTACAGTTTCCCTGACGCAATGTCGTCTTGAAGCATTTGCATGGTGCGCATTGTCCGGGGTTTGGCGCTGTCAAACTTCTGCCAGTGCACCGCTTCTTCCGTATACCATGTAAGCGGTTCGCGTTCGTAGGCAGGATAGCCGATTTCTACAATGCACATTGGTTGAACGCCATCCGGGATATGTAAAGCATTGCAGAGAGCCTCCGAATCAAATCCGCCGATCCATACCGAAGCCAGACCCATTTCGGTTCCGGCAAGCAGCATGTTCTCGACCGCTGCGCCGCATTCCTGCATCCAGCTGTCTCCACCCCACGGGATATGCTGATTGATGCCGCATACCACAATGGCGAGCGGTGCGTTGTACTTTCCCTGCACAGTGGCGTTCTTAACGCTCGATAGTGTTGTGGGTTCATCCACGACGATGAAAACCCATGGCTGTAAATTGCAGGCAGATGGCGCCGCCATGGCGGCCTTGAGCAGCATCTCGATCTGAGAATGTTCCACGGGCTTGTCCAGAAAGCGCCGAATGCTGCGCCGTGCCAGAATTGTATCATATATGGGGTATTTGCTCATATTCTTCTCCTGATTATATACGCCATTAGCTTGGTAGAATTTTCTCTAAATACACAAATTCCAAACCATCGCGCGGCGAAGCAGTTTTGAACCGCTTATACCCCAACCGCTCATACAGCTTGATATTGCGTACACTTTTGGAGCTGGTAAAAAGCTCGTACCGCTCACTGGCGGCAAGCGTTTCCACTTCCGTCATCAATGCGGTTCCGATGCCCTGCCCCTGCAAATCCGGCCGGACAATGAGCTTGCCGATGTAAAAGGTTCCGTCCTGTGAATACCCTCTGACGGAGCCGATCACCGTACCGTCGTCATCAACGGCCTTGAGGATCAGACCGCTTTCGAATTCCTTTTGCAGCTCTGCGAGCGTTTGTTTCAATGGGGGGATTTCGGGGTCGTTAAGCAGCTTTGCCTCGCTTTGGTAGGCAAGATATTGCAATGCGAGAATACCCGGCAGGTCGGCTGTGTTCGCGTGGACGATCTTCATCTTGGGTACCTGCTTTCTTATGATGGATATATGCTATAATATCAAAGTATTCTGCATAAGGGAAGATTGCAATGGAGAAAGAGCAAAAGCTACAGGCGCTGCAAAAGCTTGCCCACCGGCTGAACGCGGCAGGAATACCCTGGGCGGTCGGCGGTTCGATGCTGTTGTATTTCAAAGGGCTTGTATCGGAGTTTCGCGATATTGATATTATGGTAAAAGCAGAGGATGCCGAGCCGGTGCGTGCTATTCTTGAAAAGCTCGGTACTTTGGAAGCGCCAAAGCCCAGCGTTAAGTTCCAGTCCAAAGCGTTTTTCGAGCTGACGATTGATGGGGTGGATGTCGACGTAATGGCGGGATTTGTGATCATCAGCGGGGGAGCGGCGCATGATTGCTCTTTGCAGGAACAAGAGATCACTGAGTCCATCCAATTGGGAAGCGAGAACATCCCCTTACATTCCCTGGCCGCATGGCGCAGGAATTACGAGCTGATGGGTAAACATGATAAGGTCCGCCTGATTGACGAGAATCTATTGTAGTCAAAAACCCAGCCACTTTCAGCGGCTGGGTTTTTTGTTACCGATCCGCTTTTTTCGCGGTTTTTTGTGTATACATTCTTTCGTCGGCCAGTTTGAGTACCGCATCGGGTGTCTCGCACTCCGAGCGCATGGCATATCCATAGCTGATGCCGATGGGAATTTCCAGTTGACAGGATGTTTTCATCTTTTCATTGATACGATCAATAAATGTTTTCATGCTGGATTCGGATGCCTTGGATTGTATGATCAGAATCTCGTCCCCGCCGAACCGTACAACAAAATCGGATGTTCGGGTAATCTCGCTGATGCACTCGGCGATGCTGCGCAGAACGATATCTCCGAATACATGCCCGTGCGCGTCGTTCATCTCTTTGAAGCCGTCCACGTCCATCATCATCATACTATAGTTTTCATGCTGATGCTTATAGAGAGACTCCTGATAATTCAAAATCAAATCCAGTAATTTGCGGTTATACAACTGGGTAAGCTCATCCCGGAAGGAGCTGCGCAGAAATTTATCATTCAGCTCGTTAAACTGGTTTTGCTTGAACAGCATATACAAAATAATCGAAATGACCGCGGTTACAAACCCGGCAATGTTGTAATAAATGGCGTAGGCATAATCGGCATCAGGAAGATCGGTAAGAAAGGAATGCACCACAAGAAAAATAAGGACAGCGCCATACCCTAAGAGCAGCCACTTCAGTGCTTTGCCGGAGTACAGCGTGATCATAGAAACAAGAATGATGATGGATACGTACGGCGCACCACCGGCAATCGTCGTGAGAAACCAAAACGGTGGGATAAAAACAAAGCAGGAGTATAGCATCGTAATCAAACAGGCTGTACTCAGCCGTATCTTTTTGAGCTGGTAAAGCAAAGAGACAATCGCCACGCACACCACAGTGCCGCCAAACGCGGCAACGTAGATCCATTGTGTGAAGTAGATCATGGACATCACCATGGCGATAGCGCTGCCGGTACCGCTGATGGTCATGAAAAGCTTTTGAATTTTGGTGCGCGTCTCGCTGTATTGCTGCTGCTTGTACAGGTCAAGCAATATTTGCTCGTTATCCACCGCGACCCCTCCTCAGGATTGTCGATCAATGCGAAATAAACAACTGGCAATATCCGGCTTATGCTTAATGTGATTCTATTGTAACATACATTACGAAAATATTAAACTTGCGCTTGATCCGCTTGCATTTAATCAGGCAGAATCACGGTATACGGGGCGCGATCTGGAACGTGCACCACCGAGTGCTCGCCAAGGTAGTTGAGAATCAGCTCGCTGACCTCGGTTTGGATTTCCTTTTCATGGCGTATGCCCAAAGCGAGGCAAGCAAGCGATTTATTGAAGATGAAATTAACTTCCGAGTAGTATGATGATTTCTAATTGAACAGCCTACGGAATATCAGCGGTGTACGTATAAAGTAATTTATCATTGGAAAAGCTAAAGACCTGTGATATTTCTATATCAAAGGGTCCTTTTGACCAAAGCGTAAATGCATCTACGATTTCAACTAAGGCACCAGGTTTGATCTCTGCTTTCTTGATAGCGCTTGAGAACTGCTCGTTAGAACTACATTCAGCACCATCTTGATAGACTTCAGTCAATATATTCCAGTAATATGTCTTTGATGAATTCTTGCTATGTGAAAAATCAAATGTAAGCAACGCTACAGTATTTCCGCTCCAGTCTTTCTCAAATGTTATCGTCTTAAGTCCAATAAAGTAATCGCCAAGATTGCTAGAAACGATATAATCACTATTTAGTTTCTCTTGTGCGCGCTTTTCTTGCTCATATTTAATTGCTTCAGAGAGACGGAGAAGTTCATTGTCAGATAAGCTGGATAAATCATAATCGGCAAATGCGGTTACACAGAATAGCAGGATCACTAGTGTAATTATGGCAGTCACGATTCGCTTCATAATATCTCCTTTCAATATGGGGAACAGATCTCTTTTTCAATATAGTATTCAAACTTGTATATAGTTATTTCTTGATATTACCATGAATTCCTTCTCGTGGTGAAAAGGATAAGTTGAAAAAGGAATGAACAAAAACTCTGAATTAATAATTATTTGATAAGGGTTTTATGGCGTGGCAGTATAATCGTATAGGGATTGCTGTCCGGGATTTGAATCGGCGTATGTTCACTAAGGTAATTCAGAATCAGCTCGCTGACCTCGGTTTGGATTTCCTTCTCGCGCGGACAGGGGAGATAGCAATCAAAGCCGCCTGCGCCGGTTGCCCGGTAGTTGTTCATGACCAGCGAAAAGCTGTTATCTGGCGTGACTGGGCTTCCCTGATATGTAAGGTTTACCACGCGCTCGCCGATAGGCTTGCGCAGATCAAACGTATAGGCAATCCCGGCAAAATAATCATAGTTGTAATGCGCTTCCTTGGGCTTTGTGAAAAAATCGCCGATGGTGATCTTGCCGGTATCCGACACCTTGAAGTATGGTGCGCATTGCTCCAGTGCGGTTTTCAGCACCTGTCCTGTGACTCGCAACACGACCAGGGTATTGGCAAAGGGGTAGCTCGATACCACATCGCGCACCGTAACCTTGGCTTTGAAACCGCTGACCTCGTTGCTCAGCGCAGCACAGGAAATCTGCGCGCCGGAGGCTTCCAGCTGCACCTGATTGATGAAGTCCGCTATCGGGGAACCATGCAGGGCCATGGCAAGCTTCGCTTCCGGAGCAAGCGCCCTGGAAAGCCGGCCGATGGGCGTATCCAGCCATTGGGTCAGATCGCCGTACAGGGTCTGATCCCATGGCTTTATCATGGGCTCGGCATCCGGTTCGCAGAGGCGGGAAGAGATCATTCCGTTTTGGTCAATTGTCAAGCGCACACAGGCCCTGGCATTGCCGGGCGTCTGGGCGATATGTGTGCCGTGGATCACCTTGTTCGCCATTGGGATGTGCTGGTGTCCTGTTAACAGCACATCAAACGGTAGCGCCTCGCAAAGCCTCCAGCCGATGTTCTCGTCGGTTTCGCTTAGCAGCTTCCCGCTCTCTACATCCCGCTCAAATCCGCCGTGATAGATGCCGATCAGCACGTCGTATTGACCATGCAGTGCGTCTACGGCGTTTCGCGCGGCTTCCATCGTATCAGAAACGGTGACGCTTCCCAGGTTCTCAGGCTTCTCCCATAGGTTGATCCAGTGCGTTACAATGCCGATCAGCCCGACCCGAAAGCCGTTTTGCAGCGTATGCACCGCATAGGAGAGGATGGGAAGCTGCCCATCCTGATCGTGAACGTTTGCACACAGGCACTGCGCATTGGAACGTTGGAGATAGTCTTGCAGTGTGGCATAGCCGTAGTTGAAATCGTGGTTGCCCAGCGTGATGTAATCGTAGCGCAGGTCGTTCATCACATCGGCGCAGGGCATGGGGCGACCCTTTGTCCGGCAGAAATAGGTCAGGGGCGACCCCTGCAGGGTATCGCCGCCATCGATAATCAGGGTATTGCCGTCTTTATGGAACGGCATGCGTAAAAGCCCCTGCGAGAGTGTTCCAGGGCTGATAAAATCAGTCGGGTATACGTATCCGTGCGTATCCGATGTGAAATACAGTGTCAGCCTGTTTGCCATGTTATCCCCTCGCAAGCCGTTTGCGGACGCGGGTGGAGAAGAAATCAATGATGAGCATCAGGATGATCAGGCCGAACAGGAACGCACCGACCATGCTCCAGCGGCGGCTGTTGATGCACTGGATCAGCGCCGCGCCGATGCCGCCCGCACCCACGATGCCAAGGGTTGTCGCGTCCTTGATGTTGATATCGAAGCGGTAGATGATCGTGGAGATAAAGTTGGCGTACAGCTGCGGAAGAATGCCGTAGCGGATTTTCTGGAAGGTGTTGCAGCCAGCTGCGTCCAAACTTTCCAGTATTTTTGTGTCCAGGTCTTCGATGGCGTTAATGTACATTTTGGAAATCATTCCGATGGAGCAAATGCTCTGCGTCACTACGCCGCAAAAGGGCCCCGGTCCGGTGACACGTATCCATACCAGAGCCCAAACAAGGCTTGGGATGGTGCGAATCAGAAGGGTAAAGGCGCGTACGATGAATGCCAGCCACTTGGGCACAACGTTTTCTGCGGCCAGAAAGCTGAAGGGAACGGCCAGCAGGCCGCCGATCAGTGTGCCGAGCACCGCGATGCCAACAGTTTGCAACAGCAGGTAGGGAACACCGTCGGGGGACAAGGTCCAAAGCAGGTTGGTATCCGGGTGAAAAATACCGTAGACAATGCCGTAGGCTACTTCTGCGCCTTTGGAGGCAATGCCCTTGAATTCGATCGCTGTCGAGGACCAGCCAAGAACAATAGTCAACAGCAGAACAATCAGCGTATAAATCCACCAGCGTCTGGGCCGGTTATCATACATGGCTTCGATGGGGTTGAGCGTCGTTTGCATGCCTGAATCCTCCTAACTAAGCTTTCTGCGCAGGTACTGGCTGGTGTTATCGATAATCAGCACGACCACAAACAGGGTCAACAGCACCATGCCCAGGCCCTCGTAATCCCGAAAGCCGACCCGGTCGTTGATCAGGATACCCAAGCCGCCCGCGCCGACGTAGCCCAGGATGGATGCGGCGCGAATGTTAATTTCAAACGAATACAGGCAGTGCGACAGGTAGGTGGGCAGAATCTGGGGGAACACAGCGCTCCAGAATGCCCTGAATTTCGTGGAGCCCAGGGCTTCCATGGCCTCAAACGCCCCCATGTCTACGGTTTCAATGCTTTCATACATCATTTTGCTGACGATGCCAAACGTAAAGATGGAAATTGCCACTGTGCCCGCAAAGGTGCCAAGCCCAAACATCAACGCGGAGATAGACGCGATGACCAGCGTAGGCAGCGTGCGGACGATGTTGAGCAGCACGCGCATGATGGCAACCAGTATACCGTTTTTCACAATGTTGGCCGACGCTATGATGGAGAAAGGCAACGCCAGCAGCGATCCGATCACCGACCCCATCACCGACATTTTAATGGTATCCAGAAGCGGGTTGACGACCTTGGAGAAGTATTCCCATTTGGGGTTGAAAATTTTGGCGAGGATGACCCACAGCTGATGTCCGCGCTTGATGAGAATGCCGATATCGAACTCCGTAATCATCACCGATGCGGCGACGACGATGAGAAGCACAATGGAAATCAGCCAGGCGCGCGACCGGGGCTTTTGTACCGTATGTCCGCCGACCATCATGGTTCGCGGCGGAAACAAGCGGTCAAACAGAAGCGGCTTTGCCTGTTTGTACTTTTTGCGCGTCATCAGGGCAGGACCTCCTTCGTTGCGGAGGCATTCATAGGTTTTGTTGTTTTTGACTCATCTTCTACGACGGAATCGGTTACCTTGGGGATCGGAGCACCGCTGTAAATGCTGTCGAGCACCTGTTCGGTGACCTGCTTCACCGGGCCGTCGTACACAATGTGTCCATCGCGGATGCCGATAATGCGGTCGGCAAACTCAAGCGCCAGATCAACATGGTGAATATTGATGAGGATAGAGATGTTCATCTCCTGATTGATGCGCTTGAAATCGTTCATGACCTGGTTGGCGGTCACGGGATCGAGAGCAGCGACGGGCTCATCCGCTAAAATGATGGTCGGATTCTGGTTGAGCGTGCGTGCCAGGGCCACGCGCTGCTGCTGCCCGCCGGATAGCTGATCGCAGCGTGTATAGGCTTTGTCAAGAATCCCGACCTTATCCAGCGCAGATAATGCGGACAGCTCCTGCTTTTTGGTGAAAATGCCAAACAGCGCGGCGAAAAAATTCATGTCCGGCACCATGGAGGTGAGCACATTCTTGATCACCGTCGACCGTGTGACCAGATTGAAGGACTGAAACACCATGCCGATGCGCCTGCGAAAACGCCGCAGCGATTTGCCCCGCAGGGTCATGACGTCCACACCGTCCACAATCACCTGACCATCGGTCACGTCGATCATGCGGTTGATGGTGCGGATCAGGGTCGACTTTCCCGCGCCGGATAAACCGATAATCGCCACAAACTCTCCCTGGTCGATCTTCAGGTTGACATCGTCAAGGCCCCGGACACCGTTGGGATACGTTTTACCGGTTCGGATGAATTCGATCATGGATACGCCTCATTACTTTATTATATTTTGTCATCGCACACGGCGAGAAATAACAAGTTCCAGATAAACAAACTAAAAAACAATGCCGTGCCAAAGATGGTTCCGGTCATAGTGCAGCATGCAGGGCTAGCATATCAAAAAGCTGTGCGAAACACAAGCGCTGCTTACCATGGCCGCACATAGGCTCATCAACCAAAAACAGAGGCGATACGGTAGAAACCGTACCGCCTCTGGCGTGATAGAAAGGAGGATTACTGGACGGCGCTGAGGGCCTTGCGGGCGCCTTCATAATCGGTGTCGGTCGCAAGCGCGTAGCCGGAGTGGCTGTACACCGAGAAGATGGCTTTGCCTTCGTCGGTATTGATGATGTTGATCAGAGCCTGCTGGATAGCCGCGATAAACTCGGGGTTGTAAACCTCGGGATTAGCCTTTGTGATGGAAACGGTATCGTTGTAGATGCCTTCGGTCACACCGATCACGTTCATCTCGTCCCAGATAGCCACGTCACGGCCCATGCCGGCTTTGCCGGTGGCGTCCTTTTCGGTGGTGGGCAGCATCCAGGCGTCTTCATAGTCGCGGCGGCCGTCGGCGTAGCAAACGGTGATGTCAACCGCTTCGGCAGCAGCCTGCGCAAACGCTTCACCATAGCCGGACAGGGTAATTACGGTGGAGAGATCGGTGAGCTTCTTGCCGTCGTAGTTGTCCATCAGCCACAGCGTGGGGTAGATGTAACCGGCGGAAGAGGATGTTCTCATCACGGCCCAGTTGGCCTTGTCGAGATCTTCCCAGGTCAGGGTTTCGCCCGCGTTCACCTTGGCGGCAAGCTCTTTGCCGTATTCGGAAGGCGTGGCGTAAATCAGCGAACGGTAGAAGGTGACCTGCTCGTCGGTGGGCATGGTCTTGTTCGCAAGGCCGTTCCAGGTCGTGGGATCGGTGGAATCGTTGCTCAGGCCCGCGCGGGTGGCGGTCAGGATGACGTCCACTTCATCGGAGAACAGGGCATAGGTGCCGCCGGGCAGCCAGCCGATATCAACCGAGCCGGCAGCCATGGCTTCGCCGGTCGCCTCGTAGGACGTACCTACGGTGATGTCGACTTCGCCAATGTCATAGCCCTGGTTGAGCATTTCGGCCTTGAGAAGCTCAGGCAGGTTCTGGGTGCCGGTGATAATCACGTCGGCATCCTTGGAGGGTACAAACTCAAGGGTGAGCTTGTCCATTTTGATGGCGTCCGCCATGGCGAACGAAACGCTGGCAACCAACAGGATCGCCAGAAGCAGGGACAGAGTTTTTTTCACAGTGATTTCCTCCTTTAAGTTGTAGAAGAATATATTCATCATACCCTACGTTTATGAATAATTCTATACTATAAAGGTTAAGATTGTATTGTGTTACTGTAAAATCAGCCGCGATAAATGAATACAAGATAGGCGAATGCACGTTATGCTGACTACTATATGTAGATGTGTTAGAGAAATGTTAAACGATTCGGCATTTGCTGGCCGGCACCGTAGCAGGATATGCAGAGGATGAATGAACGGGATTCCCGTTGCCGCCGATTGCGATTTGGAAGCGAATCAGCTACACTGTTTTTTAAGAGCGTTAAAAGTATGACGGGAGGGCCAAGGGATGAATCCGAACGAGTATCTTGTTCATTACCTGAACAATGCCGAAAAAGCATATACGGGGCCTGCGCATCCATTTGATTTCATGCGCGGCGTGTACCTTGAACTTGTTAAAATGGAACTGTTAAGGGACGGTCATTACACAGCGGAACCGGATATGGCTGTTTTATCGTCCGCGCTTCAATGGATTGACGAGCGCAACGATTGCGCGGATTTTCTGATTCCGGCTCTGGTACGTATGCTGCATGAACACAGGCACACAAACCGACTATCGGAGATGAACGCCGAAAAGATAGAACAGTCCCTCATCAACTTCAAGTACTGGCTGGACGAGCCCGGCGAGGTCCATGCCTGCTATTTTACCGAGAACCATCAGATTCTGTTCCACAGCGCGGAATACCTGGTTGGGCAGCTCTTCATGGACCGCGTCTTTCCGTCAAATGGAAAAACCGGCGCGTGGCACAAGGCGCACGGCGCGGCATTCGCCAGGCGATGGCTGCAATGGCGTATACGGTTTGGGTTCAGCGAATGGCTTACACAGGGATACTACATGGAGGACATCAGCGCGCTGCTGGGGCTTTGGCGTTATGCCGACGAGGAGGATATCCGGGTACAAAGCCATATGCTGATCGATATGCTGATGTTCGATATGGCGGTCAACGGGTTTCACGGGCACTTGCCCGGCACGCACGGGCGTGTGTATACCGCGCCGCTGCTGAATCCGGATCTGGAGGAGTGCTCCTCGGTGATGGCTTACGCGTGGGGCGAGGGGAATTTGGAGGGCAAGCTATCCAACACCGCGGCGCTGCTGGCGGTATACGGTTACGAGTGCCCAAAGGCTATCCGGGCCGCGGCTCTGGAAAAGGCTCCGGTGCTGACCAACAGGGAGCGCATGAGTGTGAACGTGAACGACGCGCTCCGCTATGGCGTCGATCCGGCGGATTTTAACAACATCATGTTTTTCTGGGGCATGCAAACCTATTCCGACCGGCTTTGCATCGATCAGTCGGCAAAGGTCTTCCCGACCTGGAACTGGATGCTGAACAGGGTACACGCCTACAAGGAGCGATACGAGCTACATGATGCGGCGGGTATTCCCTGCGAGGATGCGCCGGATTATACCTCCATGACGCAGGTTGACATTTACACGCGAAAGACGCCCGATTACAGCATCAGCTGTGCACAGGATTTCCGGCGCGGGCGGATGGGCTACCAGCAGCATCCGTGGTCGGTGTCGCTTGGCGGTCGCGCGCTGGTGTTCGCGAACAGCCCGGCCTCGGAGGAGTACAGGAACCGCCCCAACAAATGGGCGGGCAATCTATGCCTGCCCAAAGCGGTTGCACATGAGAATGTTGTTTTGGTTATCTATCGCATTTTGCCGGATTTCGTGGATTATCTGTACACACACGCTTATTTTCCCCAGCATGAATTCGACGAAGTTGCCATGAAGGATAGCTGGGTGTTCGGGCGCAAGGGGAACGGTTACATCGCCATGCGCTCGCTAGGGGAAGCGCGGTGGGGCAGTATCGATCCGGAGCTGTTCAAAACGCTGTATGGCGGCGCTTGGGAACAGGAGCTTGCGCGTGCAAGGCCTTACGAATACGCCGCGCAGGGGCATCAGAATGTTTGGGTTTTCGAGCTGGGTTCCAAAGCGGAAAACGGGAGCTTTGATAAGTTTATGGACGGGTTTGACCATGCTAATCTCACAGGCGACAGCTGGCATGCGGAGTACCGGTCGCCGTCCTGCGGAGCCATGAGCATCGGCTGGGATGAAGACCTGATGGTCAATGGCCAGGCAGTCGGCATTCACGACTATCCGCGTTATGACAATTCATTCTGCCATGCGGCGTTCCCCGCGAACTGCTTGGAAATCAGGTGCGGAGGGCACACGACCATGCTGGATTTTGATAAAGCGGAAAGAACCGATAGCTGAACAAAAGCCCTGAACCCGTTACGGGTTCAGGGCTCCTTTGTGCGATGCTAATTCAGTAGATAGTACACGGCGCTTGGGAACAGCAGGTGGATCGCGATAAAGAACAGCAGGATCACCACGAAGCGCTTGTGCCATACAAACACGGGCTTTTTCTTTGTCAAGAAGAATAGGCTGCCGAGAATGACGGTGATCAAAAGCATCGTGCCTGCGATGGTACCAGTATGCAATCGCAGCGCGCCCAGTGCAAGGTAGCCATGGATGACGGCGAGTACGAGGATCGCGCCTCCCAGCGGTTTATGAATCGTACGCAAAACCTTGATGGTTTTGGTATACCCGCCGCCCTTGAGGTGCAATGTATGCTTGTTGAGGAAGCGCAGCCAGTACGGCGCCGTCATGATGACGATGAAACCGACATTTAACCATCCCAGAATTGCATACATGGCAGAAGACTCCTAATCCACTAATTTCCCGACGACGGGGAGGCCAACCAGCTTCGATACGCCGTGTGGCGAGACCGTCTTGATTTCGTTGGTCAGGTCGCGGCCAGCGGTGAACCCGTTATGCAAACCTTCGTTCCACTGCGGCACGTTGGTTACGTCGTACACCACTCCGTCGACGGCGATATAGGCAGGGCTGCCGTTCGAGCCGTCAAACTTCAGCAGTTCTTCGCTGGTAAAGGTTACTTCGCCGGTATTGGCGGCGGGGGAATCGGTGGCTGTGGGTGCATCCGTAACCACCGGTGTGGCTTCAGCTGTGGGGGTCGGGGAAGCGGCTTCGTTTCCGGTGGTACAGCCTGACAAAACTAAAACCGCAAGCAGCAGTACCGAGATGCTCAGCATTGTTTTTTTCATAATCAATGTCTCCTTGTTTCTCATCGTCAGAGAAGTAAGTCGTACACTGCAATCTGTGATGGCAATTGCAGTATACCATGTATATTGTACGGAAACAAACCGACCGAAACAAAAATGCGCGGGATCCGCATTGGGATCCCGTGCTTTTTACAGATGCGACTTGAACCATTACGCTTCCTGTGCAGCATCCTTCTTCTGTGTCAGCAGGGAGACGATAACCAGGGTCAGGAAGCTGAGCGGAACGGAGATAATGGCCGGGTTATCAATCGGCATCGGCGCAGTAACGCCTACGAGGTGGTATACGTCGTTGTAGGTGCTCTGCGACAGTAAAATGATGACCATCGCCGATACCAGTCCTACAATGATGGACGCGATCACACCCTTGGCAGTTGTCCGTTTCCAGAAAAGCACCATGATAATCGCGGGAAGGTTGGCGGACGCGGCCACGGCAAACGCCCAGCCCACCAGGAAGCTGACGTTCATATTCTTGAACAGGATTCCCAGCACAATTGCAATACCGCCAACGACAATCGCGGCGATCTTGCCGATGCTGACCTCCATTTTATCGGACAGCTTCTTTTGCTTGCTGGAGCCGATCAGGTCATGCACCACGGCGCCGGAAGACGCTACCAGCAACCCGCTTACGGTTCCCAGAACCGTCGCAAACGCGATCGCCGAAATGATGGCAAAAATGGCTATGCTGAAGTTCTTGGCCAGCAGCGGAGCCGCCATGTTGGAGTTCGTCAGGTCCAGCCCGCCGCCGATCATCGACCCGAAGCCAAGGAACAGCGTGAGCAGGTAGAAAAACCCGATGGAGACGATTGCGATGATGGTCGATTTGCGGGCTGCGGCGGGATTTTTCACCGTGTAGTACCGGATCAGGATATGGGGAAGCGCCGCGGTGCCAAAGAACAACGCCAGCATCAGCGAGATGAAGTTGAGCTTATTTTTAAGCGTATCCAAAGGGAACTTCTGCCCGGGCTGCAGCACTTCCGCGCCGGAGGTGGGGTGCTGGTAGTAGATGGTGATCTTGTCGCCGTCATCCATCACAATGGCCTTGTCCCAGCGTACAACGGTGCTTTCCTTGATCGCGCCAAGGAACGCAAACGGTCCGATTGCGCCGGTCTGGGTATCGGGCACGCCGCGGATGTCCGTCAGATTGCCCACCTGGAAGAACTTGTTGTCTTCCTTGGACGCGCCGTTGAACAGCTCCGTCCCATCGGCCTTGTGGGTGATGAACAGCGTTTCCTCCAACAGCCCTTTCTGCGCGTTATAGGCCCATACGCTTTGCTCGTTATCCGCAAAGCGCACGGCGACGAACAGAAGATCGCCGACCGTCCATTCCTTTTCCACGGTGTAGGCTGGATCGGCAAGCGTGATGGCTTCGGGGGACGCGCTATCGACTTCCAAAGTTTTGTACTCGTCGGTGAACAGGCCCTTATTGAGCACCAGGAACACCAACACGCACGAGAAGATAATCAGGAGAGCGCCTTTTAGGAATTGCACATAGGTTGTAGATGCCATGCCTGCCGTTGCGACGATGAAGATCACTACCGCGCCGACCAGCATAACGCCAAGCCAGTGCGGCCAGCCAAGCAATGGCGTGACCAGCGAGCCTGCGCCTACCATTTGCGGGATCAGGTAAAACACGGAAACGATCAGCGTGCTGATGCCCGCCGCGATTTTGATGCCTTTGGATTTGAACCTGGAATCCAGCGCGTCGGCAAAGGTGTATTTGCCCATGCGTTTGAGCGGTTCGGCAACCACGAACAGCGCGACCATCCAGCCTGCCAGATAGCCGATGGAATACAAAAAGCCGTCAAATCCGTAAAACGCGATCATCCCGCAGATGCCAAGGAACGAAGCGGCCGACAGGTAATCGCCTGCAAACGCGATGCCGTTTACCACCCAGGGAACGGACCCGCCTGCGGTATAAAAGCCCTTGGCGCTTTGCGAGCGCTTGGCATAAAACCTGGAAATCAGCAGAACGAACGCCACAAAGGAGAAAAAGATGATAATGGCCCAGACGGAAGGCTGATAATTCATTTTGCGGCCTCCTCTTCCTCTTCTTCAACATTCATGCGTTTTTCACATCTCGCACAAAGGAAGTTGTAGACCAGCGCCAGTATCACAGCGAATCCGATCAGGAACAAACCGTAGAAGATAGCGAGGTTGATACTGCCGATGTCCAGCCCCATGGTCTCTGGTGAAAATGCCGTGATGACAATAAAACCGGCATAGACAATGGTGTAGACCAGGAACATCCAAAGCCCAAGCTTGGCTTTGTACGGGGCGGCAAAGTCCTTTTTGTCTTCGGTCACGTTTTCATGTTGCATGAAAAACCCCACCTTCTCTATTTGATTAGTGCGGAAGAAATACATTTACACGCTCGTTTTATGCGCATAAATTTTCAATATAAAAGTCAATATACTCTCATCGAACCGGATTTGCAAGCGATATGTAAAAATGCGCTGTTACAGTGTGCGAGTGCTGCGGCATCAGCATGGGCTGGATTTGTAGGATTTAAAACCGACAAATTGTTACGAAATGACGCAAATCGCGATCGGGGCCTGGACGCTTATACCTCACAGCATACTCCGAGTATGGATTGAATGAAATGAATAAGGAAAGCGTTCAGAGTATGGTATAATGTTGTTAACGATGCTGTATGAAGCAACAGATATATCCTTAGTACCGGCTTGAGGGCAGTATGAAAAAAGAACAAAGTAAAACATGGCAACCTCAAACAAAGCATGCGGCGCAGCCGCAGGATGATGCGACGATACGCGTCGACCTGCACTGCCATTCGTCGTGGAGCGACGGCACCCTGCCACCGGCCGAGGTGGCGTATATGCTCTATCAAAACGGCGTGAAAATCGCCGCGTTGACAGACCATGATACCATCATGGGACTCAAGGCGTTTCAAAAGGCGCTTGCGCAATATGATATCAGCTATATCCCCGGAGCGGAGATTACGGCAAGCTATCAAAACGATACACTGCATATTCTGGCGTACGGATTCGACGAAGAGGACGATGCGCTGAAAACGCTGTTGTACGGCAGGCCTGTGACGGGATCGGATGAGCTGGTGCAAACCGATCCAAGAAGCGCTCCGGATGTGATTGGGTTGATTCACAGGGCGGGCGGCATCGCCGTTCTGGCGCACCCGCTGGTTACGCAGCCGGATCTGCAAAAACTGGATAAACTGATCGGCGAGCTGAAAGCCATCGGGCTTGACGGCATCGAGGCGCAGTACGGGCCCAACACGCAGGAGCAAAATGAAGCGCTTTACGTGATGGCGAAGGAATGGGAACTGACCGCGTCCATGGGAACAGATTTCCATGACTTGGCTAAGGATACCTCCGGCATCACCGTTGCGCGAAAGGATTGGAATGCCTTCCGGGACGCGCTGTTGCATACGCCGTTTGCCATGCATGCCGATGCGCAGGCGCAAACCAAGGAAAAAAAGGGCAAGAACGCATGGTATTCCTTCGCGCTCAACATCATTCTTCCGGCGGTGCTGTCGCTGGCGCTTTTTGTGGTATCGCTGTTTGTGTTCTTTCTGCCGTATTTTGAAAACACACTCATGAGCATCAAACGGGAGAACATCCGGCAGCTGTCCCAGGCGGCCTATGGCGTACTGAACGAAGCGGTGCAGGAAGTGAACGCCGGGAGGATGACGCTTGCAGAAGCGCAGTCGCTTGCCAAGGACCGTATCTCGGCCATGCGATACGGCGTGGACGACAAGGACTATTTCTGGATTCAGGATCTCACGCCAAGAATATTGATGCATCCGTACCGTACCGACCTGAATGATATGAATGTGTCGGATTTCAAGGACGCTGAGGGAAACAGGATCTTTGTGGAGTTCGCCGATCTTGCGCAGCGTGAGGGCGAAGGATATATCAGTTATGTATGGCAGTGGATGGATGACCCCGGCAGGGTGGAGGCCAAGGAATCCTACATCCGTTTCTTTGAGCCCTGGGGCTGGATTATCGGTACGGGGATCTACGCAAACGACGTGCAATCCGAGATCAACACCCTGCGTGGATACGTCGTCGTAATTTCAGGCGGCGTGATCGGCATCGTGCTGATCCTTTTGATTTATCTCATTCATCACGGTATAGTTTTGGAGCATTCCAGGCAAGACGCGCAAAGGCTTTTGCTTGAATCCATACACCGTTACAAGGCTCTTTCGGAGGCCGCCACCGAGGGCGCGCTGTTCATTGCTGGCGGGCGGTGCCGGTATGCCAACGCTGTTGTTTACGAGATATTGGGCTGCGCGTACGGCAGAATCGACCTTCTGTATTTACGGGATATATTTCCGGAGACCGAAGAAAACGAAGAGTGGCTGCGCCTGCTCCGAGGCGATGGCGGAGGCGGAGTGAAAAGCACTGTGGACGGCGTGATCAAGCGCTGTGACGGAAGCCTGGAGCTCTGCACGCTGACTGTGAAGCATGATGTGATCGATTCCGTCGACGGGCTGATGATTCTGGTGAAGCGGAAAACGGAGCCTGCCGGGCATACCGGGTCGCAGGCGGCGCTGAACCGGCTTTTGCACATTCCCGGCATGATGGCATCGGAGCTGGCGGAGGCGATCACAAAAGCGGATACCCCGCATGAAATCGCCCTGCTGTGTAAAAAAACGCCGGAGTTTGTGACCTCGCTTCTGGAGAACGGTACATCCTCCATTGCCATCGCAAACATGGTGGCGCTCATTACTGACATCGCCACACAAAGGCTGATCAAGCTGGCCATCCGGGAGCTTGGAGAGCCGCCTGCGGATTTCGCGTTTCTGGCGCTTGGCAGCCAGGGCCGGCAGGCGCAGTCGCTGTACAGCGATCAGGATAACGCGTTGGTGTATACCCTGCCGGACGGCAAAGACGAAGAGAGTTTGCAGACATACTTCAACCAGCTTGCATCTAGCGTCTGCGACAATCTGGAGCTGGCTGGCTATGTGAAATGCAGGGGCGGCATGATCGCCGCCAACCCGAAGTGGTGTAAATCGGTCACCGGCTGGAAGGCAGATTTCAAGCAACGTATCCGCGAAGGGGAACCCAAGCAGATCATGGAGTTTTCCACACTGCTGGACTTGCGGACGGTTTACGGAAACGCTACGCTGGAGGAAGAAATCCGGGATTATGTGTATGCGGAAATTGCCGATGATCGCCAGTTTATCAAGCTGCTTGCGCAAAATGCTGTAGCCTTCAAAACACCGTTGCGCTTATTCGGCGGTATTATGGCAACCGGAAGCGAGGGAATCAACATCAAAATGCCGGAGATTGCCATCGTCAGCTTTGCAAGGCTCTATGCCATACGCCATGGGGTCAAGGAGCCAAACACGCTCAAACAGCTGGACGCCATCAAGCGGCTGAGCGTGATTTCCGAGGCAAGGCACCGGGAAATTGTAGACTCGTACGAGCTTCTGCTTAGGCTTCGGCTTTGGAACCAGATTCTGTCCATTGAAAGGAATGAGAAGCTGGACAATTACATCGATGCGGATCGCCTTGGCCGCGTGGAAAGCGCGGCGCTTAAGGAAAGCTTCAAGGAGATCGATGCATTGCAGGGCATCATTGAGCACGACTACCTGGGTATTGTGTAGCCAGGAGTTGGCAGTTTATATATCAGTGGGAAAGGGTTTGGATAATTGAGCAGGAAGAACAGCGAAGCGCTATTCAGCTTCATTGCTCCGGTCTACCGCTTGTTTTACCACAAACAAAAAAAGCAGTTTACACAGGTTCTGCGTTCAGCGGCTGCGGAACTTGACCTGACGGTCTATAAAACCGTACTGGATGTGGGCTGCGGCACAGGCGCGCTATGCGCTGCACTTCATGCACATGGCCTTGAGGCAACGGGCGTCGATACGGCGCAGCGGATGCTTAACACCGCAATCAAAAATCCGGAGAACAACGGTGTCAGGTTTATGCTGGTGCATGCAAGCGAGCCCCTGCCGTTCCCGGACAACAACTTTGATTTCGCCATCGCTTCCTATGTCGCCCACGGAATGGAACGCGAGGAACGAAAGCGTTTGTATGCGGAAATGAGCCGGGTAGCCAAACACAAGGTTATCATCTACGATTACAACCAGCGCAAACGGCCGCTGACCTCGCTAATTGAATGGCTGGAGCGCGGCGATTACTTCCGCTTTATTCAAACCGCCGAAACGGAAATGCGGGATTGCGTTTCGGATATGGGTACATGCTTTGCCTCGGTACGGGTCATCGGAATCGGCGAGCATGCGGCTTGGTATGCATGTGATCCGTTAAAATAAACCTTTGAAAGGGGAGCTATGGGGAAGATTTCAAAGCAATACAAAACCATACAATTTCAGAACTTGCGTCGAAAACACTACTTTGAAGGCTGGTACTATAAACAGGTCTCGGCCGATGAGAAAACGGTGCTCTGTTTTATACCCGGTGTGAGCGTCTCCGGCGGCAAGAAAAGCTGCTTTATCCAGGTGATTCTGGCGGAGAAAACGGATGCCGACTGGCAGCAGACGACGGATTGGCTGGACATCACGGAGTTTGATGCGCAGGATGAGCTGTTCTTCATCCAGCTGGACGGTAGCCGATTCTACAGAAACGGCCTGTCCGTTGCCGTGCGGGGCAGCCGAATACAGATATTCGGCGAACTCCGGTTTCATGGACTTATCGCGTTGCCCGCGTCGCCCTGGGCACCGACGGTCATGGGCCCGTTCAGTTACCTGCCCGGCATGGAGTGTATCCACAGCGTAATCAGCCTGAGCCACAGCATTGAAGGCGCGCTGAAAATCGGAGACAGGGACGTAGACTTCACAGGGGGAAAGGGCTATATCGAGAAGGACTGGGGCAGCTCGTTTCCCAAGCGCTATGTGTGGCTGCAATCCAATCATTTTTCCGGGGATACCTCCCTGTTCTTTTCGTGGGCGGATATCCCGGTGCTTGGGATGAGCTTTCAGGGATATCTGGCGCACCTGTATTTGCGGGGCAAGCATTACCGTTACGCGACCTACACACGCGGCAGGTGCGAGCTGCAAACAAGCGGCCGTGAGGTGGAAATCACGCTGACAAACCACCAAAGCGAGCTGCGGATTTCAGCCGAACAGGCGGCCGGCGCGGAACTACGCGCACCGCACCGTGGACGGATGGTGGATACGATTAAGGAAAGGCTGTACGGCAAACTCAAGTTTTGCCTGAAAGAATTCGGGGAAAGCGATACGCTATGCGAAACGACGGAGACTGCCGGGGTTGAGCTGGTAATGACGAAAGGCGAACGCCGCGGCTAAAGCTCAGGGATGCGGATAAACGCTTAGGGATAGGGTTTGGGAAGCGGCAGAAACGGAGCGTATTCTGGCTTCCAGCATATGCAGGGCGCTGTCAACAGCGCTCTTTTCAACGCCCGGCGGAGCATACAGGGTAAACAGTACGCTTGTCGTCTTGGGTGTGATTCTGCTGCCCAGATCCGGGCCGCGCAGAATGCTGGAAATCACTTGATGATCGCTTACCACCATCAGGTCACTCAAGACTGTCGTTACTTCCTTGCCAGAAATGGACTTGAATTGCTCCTGCACGGTCGATGCGGTAAGACGCAAGGGGACTTTGAGCGTATCCAAGTCGTGCCCGGCGGTCAGGATCATGCTTTCAAGCTCCGTGAGAAACATTACGGACAGTAGTCCCGAAGCAGAAGTCATTGCCTGTTTCCCTGACAGGATACTTTCCAGCTGGCCCAGCACATGGTAGCTGTAACCAAACGACCGATAGTAGTCCACATAGGACTTGATCGGGTACAGCGCTTTCAGCGCCGCACGGTCCAAATGCCCATATCGGCTGCGGATTTTCTCCATAGCCTGGGACACAAGCTCCGGTGGAGGCGGCGCAGCGGCATCCACCGTTTGCATGGCAAGGATGCCCATCTGCGTGCCGGGGTAGAGATCGGAAACAACTGAATCAATGGTAAGCATGGAACCCTCCCGGTGTTTTATTTCACGGCGATCGCCTTGATTTCAACGAGGCGTTCCGGTATTCCCATGTTTTCGACCTGTATTGCGGAAACGGTCGGGGGCACATCCGGCATGCCAAATATATCCAGAAATGCCTGATAGCCGAGCCTACCGTTGTTTCCGTTGGTATAGAAGATCGTCAAATCGACTACGTTATGGATGCTGTATCCGGCATGATCCAGAATTGTTTTGATGTTCAACAGCGCTTGTTTTGCCTGCGCCGCAAAATCATTCGGCCCTACCAGGTTGCCGTGCTTGTCGATGGCGTTCTGACCGCCGATGAACAGCATTTTTGATGGAGCTGCAACCTCAATTGCCTGCGAAAATGCAGGGCTCTTGTAAAGATCAGGCGGCTGTATTTGGTTGATATTCATCACAATCCATCCTTTCCGTTGATGCCCGGAATATACCGGAATGCCTTTTTGGTGAAACGTTTGCCAATCAGCAGCATACCGCATATCACCAGAAGGCCGCCGCACCATTGTGAAAGTCCTATCTGTTCATGCAGAAACAGAGCGGATAAAAGCATGGAAGTCAGCGGCATAACCCCGGAAAATGCGGCAATGGTATAAGCGCTGCAGCGCTTGGCTCCAGCATAAAAGAAACCAAACGAAAGCGCAGTGATCACCAGACCGTACCAGACAAGCGCGAATATCTCCACAGAGCCAAGGGTGGAGAAGATGGGAAAAGGTTGCTCCAGCAGTGCGGGAATGAGGGAGAAGCAAAACGCGGCTGCGGACACCAGCAGGGTTTGTACCATGGGGTGGATGACGATACTTTCGCCTTCCATGGACTTTTGCTTTCTGGATAGAATGCGAAAAGCGGTTTCGCTGGCAGCGCCAAGCAGTACGAGCAGATTGCCCAGCCAATGGCTATCGGTAAAGCGTGTGGAGAACAGGCTAACGCCTTGCAAAAGAAGTATGCCAAGCACAGTGGCGGCGATCCCAAGAACGGTTATTGCCGTGGGGCGTTCTTTGAGCACAGCATACGCGCCGATGGCGGTCATGGCGGGTATCGCGCCGGTCAGGATGCCCGCTTCCGAGGTGCTTGTATGCCGGACACCCAGCAGCAGAAACATACGGAACAGGAAGATGCCCAGAAAGGCTTGCGCAAGCAGTAAAAGCCACTGCCGCCGGAAAAGCGCGAGTACGGTTTGCATCACGCGCCCAAAATAAAACGGAAGCAGACCGACGAGCACGATGGCCATGCTGATGGCTGTGATGGCGAATGCGCCAAGCTTGTGGGAAAGCACGTATCCCATCACAACCGAGGTACCGGCAAGCCCGAAGGCACCCGTCAGGTATAGCTTGCCCTGTGTTGCCTGGCTGATACCACACATCCCCTTGCGCTTTCCTTGTGAACAGGTATAATGATAAACGATCAACTGGACTGTAGATAGAGCCGCTTTTTGATAATATACAAGGTGCCAGTAGGAGGAAGCCAGATGTGGGACATTCAGCTTAACCGTTCTGGGGAGGCCAGCTTGCAGTACCAGCTTTTCCGCATTCTGAAAGACGGAATCCTGTCCGGAAAGCTTGCGGCGGGGGAGGCACTGCCCTCAACACGGGAGTTGGCCAAAGAGCTGGGCGTATCGCGCAATACTGTTTGCGCCGCATACGATATGCTATGGACGGAGGGCTACATTCTCAACCGTCCGGGTGCGCCGTCGCGTGTGGCGGAGGGGCTCAGCCTGCGCTTGCCAGAGAAGCCGGATACGCCAAGGAAAGCAGACAAACAGGTCATGAATATCCGCTGGGATTTTGCGACGGGCAAGCCGGATCTTACGGCATTCCCCTGGAAGCAGTGGAACGAAGGTTTGAAACAGGCGGCAGAGAGCCTGACCGAGACACAGTTTGCGTATACCGGCCCCAAGGGCTACGCGCCGCTTTGCGAAGCGCTTGCCGGCTGGCTGAAACGCGCCCGAAATCTGGATGTTCACGCAAGGGATATTTTCATCACATCCGGGTCTACACAGGCGCTGTACCTGCTGACTGAGATTCTGCATCAAAACGGCCGGGGATTTGGGCTGGAAAACCCCTCGCATCCCGGTGTACGCACGATGATACGCGACAAGGGGTATCCGCTGTGCTGGATGCCGGCCGATGAGCACGGCGCGGATATCGCCGCGCTGCAAGGGCAAGCGCTGTCCGCGGTGTATGTTACGCCCTCGCACCAGTATCCGCTGGGCGGTATCCTTCCGGCGGATCGCCGCGCGGCGCTGATTCGCCTTGCGGAAGACAGGGATTTCTATATTATTGAGGATGATTACGACAGTGAGTTTCGCTATACGGGAACGCCGATCAGCCCAATCCGCGCGATGAGCGCGTCCCGTATTGTCTATGTGGGGACGTTTTCCAAAACGCTGTTCCCCGCGCTGCGCATCGGGTTTGTGGTGCTGCCGGAAGCGCTGCAACAGCAATGGAAGCACAGCCGGAATTATATGGATGTGCAAAATCCCGTGCTGGAGCAGGCCGCGCTTGCCTGGTTTTTGCAAACGCGGAGGATGGACAAGCACATCCGCCGCATGAAACGCCTGTACGGCCAGAAGCGGCAAACGCTGCTGCTTTCGCTCCATAGCACGTTTGGAGATACGGCAATCCCGCAGGGCGATGCCTCCGGCCTGCACATTGCACTGCGTTTCCCGGATTATATGTTCGGGGAAGCGTTTGCAAAACAATGTGAAAAAACCGGCATTCGCATCCTGCCGGTTTCCAAATATGCGGAATCTGCGTCAGCCTATCACGATACCCTGCTGCTGGGGTACGGGCATCTGACCATGGAGCAGATAGAGCAAGGGGTGAAGGCGCTTTTTGATGCAGTTGCCGCTATAAAGTGACCTAGATGCAGTTGCACCTGTTTTCGATGAACGCGCGGGCCAAACAGCCGTGCACCTCCACTATGCTTTAACGATCGACAAACCCAGCCCGCTGCCGCTGTGCGACTGGCGTCACCGCTTTGTGACGATTGACTTTATCGCGCTGCGTTCCTATAATGGCATTATTATGCTTTTCTACTTATTAAAAATTATCCGGCTTTCATAGCGCCGGGCAGCGGGAGGGCAGCGCAGTGCAAACCAAACACGAAGAGGCGTCCCTGAAAATCAGCAAACGAACGTTTATCGTTGCGTTCGTGATTCTGTTTTTACTGATGATGACAGTCGGTATCCTAACCCAGGTCATCCCCACGGGCAGCTACACCAGGGAAATGGTCGACGGGCGGGAAACGCTGGTGAACTACCAGCAAACCGATGTGGCCAAGCTCCCCGTATATCGCTGGTTTACCGCGCCCGTTGAGGTGCTGTTCAGCGCTGACGGCGCTGTTGTGATGGTGATCATCTTCTTCCTGCTCGCGGTGAGCATGGCGTTTTCGCTGCTGGAAAAGAGCAGCATTATGATGCTGTTCATCTCCAGTGTTGTGAAGCGGTTTGGCGGGCGGAAGTATCTGCTGATGGCGATTATTGTGCTCGTCTTTATGCTGATGGGCGCGGTGCTTGGGACATTTGAGGAAAACATCGCGCTGGTGCCGATTATCCTCGCGCTGGCATATTGCCTGGGCTGGGACTCGCTGGTGGGGCTTGGCATGAGTATGCTCGCCTCGTGCTTTGGGTTTACGGCGGCCATCACCAATCCATTTTCCATTGCGATCACCCAAAAGCTGGCCAACCTGCCCCTGTACTCTGGTTCCGGGTACCGTATCATCATCTTTGCGGTGTATTTCGTCGTGCTGTTTTGGTTTCTGTACCGCTATGCGCGTAAAATCGAAAAGGATCCCACAAAATCCAAGGTTTATGGCGACGATGCGGCCCTGCGCGAAAAATACAGCGATACGGGAAGCCTTGAAAAGGTGCTTGCCGACAAGACGCCTCAAGAGTACGCAAAACTAAAAAAGGCAAGCATCGCGTTTGGCATCTTCCTTGGGCTGATGCTGGTGTTGTTCGTTTCGGCTTCGTTTGTCTCCATCCTGTCCGATCTCATGCTGCCCATTCTGGGTATCCTGCTTCTGGCCGGCGGGATCATTGCCAGCGGCATGGCGGGGATCCCTTCGAAGCGCAGGCTGAAAATCATCGGCAGCGCGGCGGCAGGTATCGCGCCGGGTATTGTGCTGATCCTGATGGCGATGAGCGTGAAATTCATCATCTCCAACGGCGGCATCTTGGATACGATCCTCTACCAAGCGGCAGGCGCGATTGAGTCCACGTCTCCGTTCGTGGCGATTCTGTTGATTTATGTGTTTATTCTGGTGCTGGAGCTTTTTGTGGGTTCATCGTCCGCCAAGGCATTTCTGGTCATGCCGATCATCGCGCCGCTGGCCAATATGTTTCATTTCGCGCAAACCTCGGTGCTCGCGTTCAGCTTTGGGGACGGATTCTCCAACATGATCTATCCGACCAATCCCGTATTGCTCATCTGCCTTGGGCTAACGGTGGTTACGTATCCCAAGTGGATGAAATGGACGTTTAAACTGCAGCTGGTGTCCCTCGCGCTCGCCGCCGTGTTCCTGCTGATCGGCGTGGCAATCAATTACGGTTAATCAACAGCATGAAAAAGCCACGCCGGATATCATTCCGGCGGGGCTTTGCTTATATCAGAGAACGTTCAGGCTTCGCGCTGTATTGATCAGAAAATCCTGTACGTTGGTCACGATGCTGATGGTGGAAAGGCTTCCCCGGTCGCGCAGCTTGCCTACGGCAAACTCGGAGATATCCACCGTGTAAAAGTACACAGGGCGCAGCTTCCCGTCCCGAATCTGCCAGGAGGGAGACATATTGCCGGTCGCAATGGTGTGCAGCTGCGTTGCCAGTGCAATGACGGTCGTAGCCTGCATGGTGTGCTGCCGCATGGCGTTTTGCGCTTCGTATACGTTGGCAATCACACCGGGCAGGGGACCGTCGTCCCGGATGGATCCGGCGAGCACCATCGGCACCCGATTGCGGATGCAAGCGGCTACGATACCGTCCTGCGACGGGTGATCGGCAATGTACTGCTCAATGGATCCGGCAGCGCGGACGTCGTTAATGGTTTGCAGGTGGTTATAATGGCCATTGTACTTAAGCTCCTTGGTGTAGATATCCTGCCCCAGGCCCGTATGGAACAGCCCGGCCTCCAGATCGTGCGTCGCCAGGGCATTGCCGGCCAGGATCGCGTTCACGTATCCGTTTTGAATCAGGCATGATAGGGCTTTTCTGGAATCGTGGTCGAACGCCACTGCCGGGCCGAGCACCCAAACGATGGTGCCATGCTCTCTGTCGTGCCGGAGTATTTCGTAGAGCTCGTCATAATCTCTGGAATACGAGGTTTCCCTGGATTTCCCGGTGCGGAAGGCAAAGCTCTGCGCATTACCGCGTCCGTTCACATCCTGAAACGCCGCCGTATCGGTGTACACTCCGTTGGATAGATCTTCTTCCCGGCCAACAACCACTGGGTCGCCCTGCTTGACCTTGCGGGCCTCGGTGGCGACGGGGCGGCTGTCCCGGATAACCACGGCGCAGTCCATGCGCGCCGCGCCAATCAATGTCCAGCTGCCATCAAGCTTGAAGTATTCGGGGTAGATGCTTGTCGCATAAAAATCATCAGGCAGCACACCGTCAGACGGCGCTGGCGCAGTGCGTACATCCGGTGCAGCCACAAATCGGTTTTCTGAAAAATCCGGCGCGATGTAGTTTGGCAGCTCAAACATGGAATTACGCCTCCAATGAGATTGTTTTATGGTGCTGGTTCAATATTGGGCTTCGATTTCCTGAATGCGCTGATACAGCATATGGTTGACCGGGGTATCGAGCCCGTGCTTCCTGGCGAGCGCCAGCACGGTACCGGAAAACAGTGCGACCTCACTGGGTCTTTTAGCCTCCACATCCTGCCGCATGGACGGTTTTCCCAGTGCGCTGAGCCCGGATAGAACATTCAGCCAATAACGCAGGTCGTCTTCCGTCAGGTTAACTCTTTCATAGCGGGACAATTGGATCACTTCCCACATGGCGGCGATCATCACTTCCCGTGCTTCACCGTCCTGCTGTATGGAGCCATAATCCGGGCCGAATACCGCGACAGCCTGGTTGACACCTACATTGAGCATGAACTTGCCCCACATGCGCTTGCCCATCGACTCACTGATTTCGTAGGGGAGGTGCGTGCGCTTAAAAAACCGTTCAATCCTCCGCACGGCTTTGGTTGGCTCTCCGCTGATGCGCGTACCGATGCACAGCCTTCCGGTGTGGCCGTAGGTGAGGCGGTTGCCTTCCTTAACGGCATCCATGCCGTAGGCGACGCAATCGACAACCCTTTCCATGCCGTAGCGGCTGCCGATCTCAGCCTCGCTGCTGATGCCGTTGAGCAGGGACAGGATCAGCGTATCGTCGCCCACATGACCGGCCATGGTTTCCAAAGCGGCGGGAAGCTGTGGGGCTTTGACCGCAACGAGGATTAAATCCGCTTTGGAATCAATGTCGTCCGTTGATACATATTGAAAATCACACGCGATTCCGTTGGCAAACACGCCGTCTTGTTTGTACCTTGCGATACGGGCCGGGTCGGCCAGAATCCGCAGATCGGCTTTGGGCATGGACTTGGCAAGTATATTCCCAAACAGCGTCCCCAGCGCGCCCAACCCCACGATGGTTACGGTTTGAATCTCTGCAGGATCATGTTTGCGTGAATCAGACATCGTTTGTGTCTCCCGTTTCATCATACTGCCGTTATCATACAGTATGTGCATAAGCCTGTAAAGGGTTGCAATGCTACGATGGATTGCGTCTGCCGGACAGCAAGCCCCATCATACCGCAACAGGCAAACCGACAGTTGAGGCGGCTTGCTGCGGTATAGGGTGAACTTGCTTGCCATGGAGAGTTGGTACCGGTATAATCGCATTATGAGTTGGGTATGAAGCGTTTTGAAATGAAAGAGGGATCATCATGAGCAAACGTAAAAAAATCACACTGATCATCATCGCGCTGGTTCTGGTGCTTGCGGCGGTAGGCGGCGGGGCTTACATCGTGGTCAAAAACAACCAGAAAACCGTGTACGCGATCGATATTCAGGATGTTGATCTGGCCCTTGTGCAGAACGGCACATACGTCGGTGAATACAACGCGTTTCCAGTGTCAGCCAAGGTCGAAGTGACCGTGACGGATCATCGCATCACCGCTATTGATCTGATCAAGCACAACAACGGGCAGGGTGGCGATGCGGAGGTCATTCCGCAAATGGTAGTGGATGCGCAATCCCTTCAGGTGGATACGGTCTCCGGTGCGACCTTCTCCAGCAAGGTCATTCTGCTTGCGATACAGAATGCTTTGCAAAACGCCGTGGGGGAGTAACCATTTACAACAGAAAACTCCCGGGCTCATTAGCCCGGGAGTTTTGCGTTATGTTGTATGGTCATGCAATCCGCTTGCCTATGCGGAGAACCAGAAACGTCAGCCACGGGGAAGGCTGCTTTTTCTGCCCGAAATCCCACGCTTTCCACGGAAACCAAACGGATTCAGGCGTATAGCACCCCTTATCGTCCTGCTTTGACTGGATGATATCAAGCATTTCGAGGAAGCGCTGATCGTTGTGCAGCCAACGCATCTGCGACAGTATGTCGGCAACGTGCAGTATATCATACCATATAAACGGAGCTTTCAGCTTTCGGAAATCTGTGCCCATCCGAAACAGATAAGGCGACTGTTCCCGGCTGTGTTCCCATAGCGTCAGCAGGGACTGCGCCCCGGTGTACAGCGTGGCTTGATCGATAGCCTTCACTTGCAGCAGCATGGAAAGCATCAAAAGCGTGGCATACGGGCATGGATCGCTTTGCTTGCCGGGGCCGCGAAAGCGGCCGATTTTTGGCGAGCCCGCACAGGGAAAGCCGTTGTCGCGTATCAGGGCTGCAAGCTGATCAACACCCGGTTTCAGCAATTCATAGGGTACGCCCATTTTGAGCAGCGAGGCATATAGCCTTGGCGTATCGCAGAGTAACCAGGCATCGATATCCTCGCCCGTGCCGCCAAATGCGACCGGGATGCGCGAGGGCAACTCCAGCACTCCCTGCTCCGAGATATGTTTCAATATTTTGACGACGACAGGCTTCATGAAAGAATCATCGGCTCGTATGCCGATTTCGGCAAGAAATGCTAGCTTGTGATAGAGCAGTCCGGCTTTTTTGTGGTTGGTAATCGTTTCTCCGGGCCAGGTTTCCAATTCTTGAAACAAACCTTGAACGAGTGGCGACGAAAGCATCTGCGATCGTGCCTGAAGAACGCTGGCATCATCAAATGGCTGGTCCATCAGGTCCAGCAGCGTGCGGTAACGAACATAAGGCTCGCTGCGGAGAAGCCACTGCACCGTATTGCTCATACCAGCCTCCATTATGCTATTTCAGCTTCCTGGCGCGCTTTTCGATGATGCCTTTGATCTTGTCCACAGTCAGCGGGGCGCCGGAACCGGCGCGCTGATCATCGATAAACAATTCGTTGTGCGCTCCCCATTCCAGATAGTTTTTCCGGTCCAGGGTATCAACGGTTTGGAACACCGCCTTGTCGCCGAAGGACTCGGCGGCTTTTTTGGCTCTTTCGCATACAATATTGCACGAGGGACAGCAGCCGTTGAGGAAATAGGTTACGGTCACCTTGCCCGGATTGGCGTTCTTGGGTGGGGTTTTGGAATGCCGGAAGAAGCGCGGGGGCTTGGCGTCCGGCGTAAAGGGCTTGAACAGCAGCCGCATAATGTTGGTTTTATCCACGGCCTGATAGCCTTGCTTTTTATAGAATGCCGCGGGGATCCAATAGGGGAGTACAATACCGTGCGCGGCGATGCCCTTGGCGCCAAGCGCCTTGGCATCGGCCTCGGCGGCTCTGAGCAGCGCTTTTCCATAGCCGCGCTTTTGGTTGTCGCCCACACCCTTGGCATGGCCGTGTACCCAAATACAGTTGATATAATACAAATTCTGTCCTTCGGCGGCTGCGTACTCGATGGGGAGATACTCGATCATCCCCACGGCCTTTCCGTTGTCGTCCAGGGCAAGCTTGACGCGCAGGCCCTTATCCTTCATCTGGTTATACCAGACTTCCTTATGGTTCCCGGCCTCTTTCATCTCTTCCGACCAGTCCTCAAGGCAGACAAAATACAGCTTTTCGAACTCTTTGTTCAGGTCGATAATTTTCATGCGGTGCTCCCCTCATTCCACGTACGATATCCCAAAATGGATATGCTTGGTCTATTCAATTGGCACGGCCGCATATTCACGGCGAAATTCATTGAACTATATTCATTTTAGTATAAAACCGAGCAGTTGTCGATATCAAAATGCTTCTCTGTTATGCCACGACGACCTGCACGTGCGCCTCGGCGAGCGCGTTAAGCAGCTCTCCCTGTGGCATGACATCCGTGACGAGGATGTCAATCCGCCGCAGATCGCAGGTTTTGCATAGATAATACTCGTAAAATTTGCTGGCGTCGCATAACAGCATGTGCTTGTCTCCGGCGTCCAGCATGGCGCGTTTGATGGCCGCTTCCTCGGGTACGCTTTCCCACAGGCCGTCGGCCGTCAGTCCACGGCAGGATACCACACTCCATGTTCCGTGGTGATCCCTGAGGAACGCAGCAGCGTCCACCCCCGCAAGAGATGCGGAGTTCTCCCGCAGCATACCGCCTGTGCACATCACATGCCGCCCGGCAGTGGCGAAGGCCTGCACGGTGAGCAGCCCGGAGGAAATGATCGTCAGCGATCCCATATCCTGCAGCGCCTCACTGATGGCAAGCACCGTGGTGCTGGCATCCAGAATCAGCGTATCGCCTGGCGATATGAACCGTGCGGCGGCTTTTGCGATCGCCTGTTTTTCAACCTTGCGCTCCATACGCCGGGATAGAAGCGGCATATCCTGCATGCTTTGCAGGGGCAGTGCCGCGCCTCCATGCGTACGGCGAATACGCCCCTCTTCTTCCAGAGCCTGCAGATCACGCCGCAGCGTAGCGCCGCTGACGAACAGCTCTTTGGCGAGCGCTTCGACCGTAACCATTTTTCGCTCTTCCAGCAAATTGATGATATGCTCTCTGCGTTCTAGCGGTATCATGGGAATCGCCTTTCGTATCGCGCGCATATGTTCACATACAATGCGCATCTGTGCGGCATTACGCAAAATATTAGGGGATAATGGACAAAAACGCGTAATCTCAGTATAATTAGCATGCATTGTCATGTCAAGATGGATCGCATGGCGAACGGAGGAATTGAATGGCAAATCAGGTGACATTGCCCCAGATGGGCTTATCGGAAGAAAGCGCCGTTATCGGCGAGTTTTTCGTAGGCGTTGGCGATACGGTGCAGGTTGGCACCAGGCTTTTCGCGATCGAAACGGGGAAAAGCGTGTTCGACGTGGAAAGCGAGTTCGAGGGCGTCGTTCTGGCGCTGCTTTGCAAGGAGGGCGACGAGCTGCCCATTCAGGCTCCGGTGATGGTCATCGGGCAGGAGGGAGAAAGCTTTGATGCGCCCAAGGTAAAGCAGGATCTGCCGGAGAAGAAGACGGAACAGGCTGTTTCCGAACATAAAGAGGCGGAGCTTCACGCTGCGGTATCCTATACGGCTGAGGGTCATGAAAAGCTCACGTCCCCCCGCGCACGCATGCTTGCGGATAAGGCGGGCGTCGACGCGGCATTGGCACAGGCGACCGGTGCGGAGGGCTTAATTATCGAACGCGACATCAAGCGCATGCTGGATACAGGTGTGCCGCAAAGCACGCCCGCAGCCGCAGAGTTAAGCTATCAGGATATTCCGCTTTCTATGATGCGCAGGACCATCGCCAAGGCGATGTATCATTCTATTCAATCCATGGCGCAGCTGACCCATACATCAAGCTTTGATGCGACCCAGCTGCTGAAATACCGCAAGCAATGCAAGGCGGCGGAAGAAACCAAGGGAATCACCCTGGGTGATATGGTGCTGTTTGCCGTCTCACGAACGCTGAAAGCCTTCCAGGAAATGAACGCGCATTTTCTGGAGGATACAATCCGCAGGTTTTCCGGCGTACAGCTTGCCGTGGCGGTGGATATCCCCGCCGGGCTGGTGGTGCCGGTGATCCGCAATGCGGATCAGCTGAGCCTTATGCAAATTTCCAATGAAATGAAGCGCTTGGCCGAGGCTTGCCAAAAGGGAACCATTGCGCCGGAGCTTTTGACTGGCGGTACGTTTACTGTATCCAACCTGGGGAATCTCGGCATCGAGAGCTTTACCCCGATTATCAATCCGCCGCAGGTCGGCATTTTGGGTGTTGATACCATTACCCTCAGGCCCCGCAGGGCGGAAAACGGCACCGTGAGCTTTTACGACTGCATGACGCTGTCGCTCACCTACGATCACCGCGCGGTGGACGGTGCCCCGGCTAGCCGTTTCCTGCAGGCTGTGTGCAAGAACCTTGAAAACTTCACATCTCTCATAGACGCAGATACAACGGGAGGCAACAACGCATGACGGGAAACAAGTTCGATCTGATGATCATTGGCGGCGGCCCGGCGGGTTACCGCGCCGCGGAACGTGCGGCAGAGGAAGGCTTTCATACCGTTTTGTTTGAAAGCCATGCCATCGGCGGCGTATGCCTGAATGAGGGCTGCATTCCGTCAAAAACCCTGTTGTACTCGGCGAAGCTATACGATTACGCCAAAGGCGGCGCGGAAAAGTATGGCGTCAGCTGTGAAAACGCAAAGCTTGACCATCAGGCCGTACTGCGCCGGAAAAAGAAAGTGGTCAAAAAGCTCACCATGGGGATTGCCGCGCAGCTCAAGGCCGGGCACGTTACCGTGGTGGAAGCAGAGGCGGAGATCGTAGGACGTGTGGACGGCGGTATCGCCATAACGGCTGCCGGGCAGGAATATCTGGGCACAAGACTGCTGCTTGCGACCGGCTCTATGCCGACGCTGCCGCCCATTGAAGGATTGCAGGAGGCGCTGGCGTCGGGTTTTGCGCTGACCAATCGCGAGGTGCTAGACCTTCCGGAAATCCCTGAGACGATGGTGGTTGTCGGCGGCGGTGTAATCGGGCTGGAAATGGCGAGCTATTATGCGTCTGCGGGCAGCGCTGTTACAGTCGTGGAAATGCTTACAAGCATCGGCGGGCCGATTGACTGCGAAGTCGCTTCCATGCTGCAAAAGGCCTATGAAAAAAAGGGCGTTACCTTTCTGCTGGGCGCAACGGCTAAGAAATTCGAAAACGGTCAGATTACCATTGAACAGGATGGACAGACCGAAGTACTGACATGCGACAAGGTATTGGTCAGCATCGGTCGTCGGCCCGTGCTCCCAAGGGGTGCGGACAAGCTGAAATTGACAGTCGAACGCGGTGCGGTGGTGACCGATGAAACGATGCTGACAAGTGAGCTGAACGTGTACGCCGCTGGCGATATCAATGGCAAGAGTATGCTCGCCCACACTGCCTACCGCGAAGCGGAGGTTGCCGTCAACCATATGGCGGGCAAGAAGGATGCGATGGATTACGGGGCGATCCCGTATGTTATCTATACCAATCCCGAGGTTGCCGGATGCGGCGAAACGTTAGAGTCCGCCAAGTCCAAAGGCCTTGACGTGATAGAGAAAAAGGTACCGCTGGCCTTCGCTGGCCGCTTTGTGGCAGAGAACGAGGGCGGCGAGGGGCTTTTAAAGGTGATTATGGAGCCCTCCGGCAGGCTGCTCGGCGTTTCCATGATCGGCAATCCCGCCAGCGAAATCATCTTCGGCGCGGCCATGATGATCGGAAAAGAAATGCGCACGTCGGACCTGCAGCGCGTCGTGTTCCCGCATCCCACCGTCAGCGAAATCTTCAGAGAAGTGATATTTTAGGAGGGTCTTATGCCGCAAAGCCAATTTTACGATCCCAACGTCGTTCGCGCCAAAGGAGAGCTAAACATTCCATCCATCCCGCTCAACAGCTATCAGAAGGGCGTCAAAGACGAGCGCGCCAACTTCACGGACGAGGAATTCATCAACATCTTTCACGATATGCAGGCGATTCGCGAGCTGGAAACCATGATATTCAACGTGCGAACCACCAAGCAGTACAACGGCGTTGAATACCTGTACACAGGCCCTGCACACCTCTACACCGGGCAGGAAGCCGCGGCCGTCGGCATGGCATATACGCTGGATCTCGACGACGCGATCTTCGGCTCGCACCGCAGCCA
>Ga0116163_1000182_pt1 | contig 46677 bp, 45 predicted proteins | sample AD_UKC107_MetaG_FD_89889 | JGI IMG/M metagenome (GOLD analysis project Ga0116163, IMG submission 89889) | Active sludge microbial communities of municipal wastewater-treating anaerobic digesters from Hong Kong - AD_UKC107_MetaG | ecosystem: Engineered > Bioreactor > Anaerobic > Digestate...
GAGCTCCGGTTTTAATGCTCAGAGCATCAACTTCACAGGTTGAAGCTGCATCAGGTCATCCATGACCGTCACGCCCGGTGTGCCTTATATTGGTTAAATATATTTTTAGATTATATAGATCTTTAGTATAATGAATATGATCTGGTCAAGGTTTCGCATTAAATCGCTGCAGTGCTTGATGTCGCCTCGTGAGACGCAGGCACAGTCGCATGGCATCCTGCCAGCTCCATGAAGAGAATCTTTCACTAACAGTCAGCGACGTTGTTTAACTCAGGTAATTATGCGAAATGTGGAATTAATACATTACTCTTAAAATATTTTAACAAATCATTGACGTATTGCAACATATATGTATAATTATACATATGGAATTTGAATGGGATGAAAAGAAGAACAGAGAAAATATCAGAAAGCATAGTGTTTCATTTTTTGAAGCTCAAAATGCTTTTTTTGATAAAAAGAGAATCATAACGGTTGATATCAAACATTCAACAAAAACTGAAAAAAGATATTTCTGTTTCGGTTCAGTTGAAGAAAAAATCATTACAGTCCGCTTTACTGTCAGGAAGAATAAAATCAGAATATTCGGAGCCGGATATTGGAGAGAAGGGAGAAAAAAATATGAAAAAGAAAACAACTTATAAATCTACAACAGCCGATTTAACAGATGCCATACTTACATCAGAAAGGATTGAGGATTTTCTGCCTTCTCCGGAATTATTGGTAAAAAAAGAGGAAAGCGTAAAAATTACTATTTCTCTCAGTAAATCCAGCGTTGATTTTTTTAAAGAAAAAGCAAAAAAAGCAGGCGTTCCATATCAGGTTATGATAAAAACGGTTATTGACAGATACAGTTCGCATTACCAGAAAACCAAATAAAAAGGGAGTGCCCTGAACACTCCCCGTTCCCTGTTACGCCACCTTTCATGTCCCTGACGCGATGTATTTTATATTATTTCTTTCTCCGGCACTCTCGGGGAATAGTTGTATGGAATGCTTACTTTTTCTTTATTTCACCAACAATATCTTCAATCGTATAACTATCGAGCAGAGCATGTCTGTCTTTAGTATAATCTCCCCTTCCGGAATCAAATTGCTGTATAAAACGTATCATGCCGTCAGGCCCGAGTTTCTTAACAAGTGCTTCAATACCTTCTTCTCTTATCTGCTCAATTCCTTTTTTTATTTTCATAATAAAAGCTCCCTTACAATATTAACAGGATTCTCAATCCTGATATTCAATAATTCAGGATTTTTGCGATACAATTTTAGAATCTTATCATCTGTTGTTATAAAAATATCAGCGCCTGATTTTTCAGCAGTTGCTATATGAAGTGAATCAAAAGCTCCAAAACCTGATTTCTGTAGCTTATAAGCAAGTTCAATTATTATATCATTTAAAGTATAGAATTTTGATATATATTTAGAAAGCGATAGTAATTGAGACTTTCGTACCGGGTCAGGCGTTTTGGTTATTTCATGTTTAAGTACATCACTGCCAATCAGTTTGATTTTTCCGGTCAAAGAAATCTTCAATAATATTATTACAGATTCAGCTTCAATACGGATTCTATCCTGAGTCTGATCATCAAAGGGCCGATTTAGACAACATGCATCAAGATAGCAATTTAATATTTTACTCATCTCTGTTTTCTTCATAATTAGAAGTAAATATTATCTTTTGTTATTGCAAGAAAAAAACAGAAATTAAGACTTAAGCTTTCACGCACATCGCACAATTACCGCTATACGGGCTCCTGAACGTCGCCGCAAATTTGCCTGCCCTTCGGCTCCGCTCAGGACAAGCGGCAAACTTCGTATAGCTACGCAATTATGCTATATGCGGGATTAACTGCAAAATGTAACAAAAAATTCTCACTAATCAAGCCCGGTCTTCACAGAAGTGACCCCGCACTGACCGGAATATTATATCCCATGATTGGAACCGCTTTGTCAGAACAGACTTGTTTCTGACTGGTTTAGGACAGTCTTGTTAGTAACACTGATAATTCACATTTCTATTTTAAACTCATTTTTTTCTAAAGGTAATTTATAAATAAATTCTTTAGCTAAGTAATTAGCATTTGAACATTTTAGAATTAATTCTTCAAATTTTTTTGCATCATTAGGATAATATTTTTCTATCCTCATTTTCCTTTTATTTAAATCATCTATATTTTCTATAATTACTTTAATTCCATAACAATTTTCTAAATTTCCTTTATAGTCCATTGGAAATTCTAATTCATTTTTTTTTATTTCACTTATCATCAAATCTTTTGTTATTATTATTCTTCCATTTCTATCAGTCAAAAAATGACCTAGAGAAAAATCATTTTTTAATTCTGATAATAAAATTACATGTACTAATAGATTATTTATCATTTCCTTATTTTTATAATATTCAAAAATCATTTCTTCAGGCCAATTTTTATTCATTTACCTGCTCCTTTTAATCTAACCAAATCATCTGGATTAACTGGTATCGGATCTTTTGTGATCGCTTCAACACCTCCACCTTTTCCCCATTCAGGATGATGAGTTGGCTCGACTTTTGTAAATGGTGTCCTATTAGTTACATTTTCAGGGTCTATTTCTATTCTGTATTCAGGTTTTGTGGGTAATTGATTATAAGTTTTTGCACCCCCCGCAGTTTCATAACGACGATCAGTTATAAATATATCTTTGGGATCACCATATTTATTTGTATTCGGGATTTCACCAGTATTTCTAATAACATTAGCTTCACCCTCATCAAGATATCTATAATACTTTTTTGATGCACCTGTAGCAGCATCATCCGCTGACTTTTCCGCAAAAAGCTGTAAATCAAATTTAAAAGATGAATCTCCGCCGTATCTTTGTAATAGTGCGGCATTATCCACTTCATCAGACGCCTTACTAATCACTCCTTTAGCTATATTGCTCGAACTATCCCAGAGATATCCAAGAGATTTACCAGCCAACTGAGCAGGCTCATTAAGAGCATTGCCGGTAATAGCCATTTCAGCTAATTCATTACCATCACTCGGTGATATAAAATTCGCTGTCTTTGAAACTAATGCTGTTGCTCCATAAAATGAAGCTGATAATGGATCATTTGACTCCAGGAATTTTTGTGAATAATATTGATCATTATATTCCCAGATCTCTTTATTTACTTTTGCAACGGTATCTACAGGATCATTGAGGAAACTTGCAGCTATAGGGTGCTGGTTTTCAAAACTCTGCGATGCAAGATAATCATCTGTCTTTGCTCTATCAAGTTCTTTGAAATCTGCTAAATACTGATTATCCTGTATTAACTGTTGACTTCTCTCTTCTTCCCTCACCCCTGCCAGGTAACCCCTTGCCAGTGACGCGTCTTCAGAATCAAACCTGTCAAGAACTGAAAGTGATGCCAGAACTTCATCTCTTGAATTAGTTCGTATATTCGCCTCAAGATTTTCACGTATACCATTTGTGGCATCATCAATAACATATCCGGAGGCCAAACCCAGGTCTGACATGTCTGACCGGTCTAACTCATACCCTGCAGCTGACTTTGACTTCACATAAACCAGAGTATCAAGGGCAGTTATCTCACTACCTGCTTCCTTCAGTGCTTCATAGTCATCCATGTTAAGGCAGTACTGTACCTTATCATCAGTAGTGAAGTGATTGTATTCAACAAGGTTCCCTGTTTTCTCAACAATATAACCACTGAACTAATTTTCAACTAAAAAAAAACCGCCCTTGCGAGCGGTCTTTTCCTCCTTAATTAAACATAAAGCTTTACATAATAAAACTTATGGCTTAACAGTTGTAAGATATTTGAATTTACCGTCTTTAACAATCTTGATTACAGCGTCTTTTACAGCGTCGCCGTTTTCATCAAGTGTGATATTTCCTGCAGCGCCTTCGAAATTTTTAGTCTTCGCAATTTCGTCTCTGATCTTCTGGCCGTCAAGTGAGCCGGCTTTTTCGATAGCTGCCCTTACTACAAGGTAAGAATCGTATCCGAGAGCTGTAACAGCTGCAGGGTCTTTTTTATACTTGTCCCTGTAAGCTTTAAGGAAAGCTTCAGAAGTTTTGTTCATTGCAACTTCAGATGTGAAGAATGTAGAGAATGTTGCGCCTTCAACTGATTTTTTACCTACTTCGAGGAAAGGATCTGTTTCCCATGTGTCGCCACCGAGGAAAGCAATTTTGATCCCCTGGTCTCTTGCCTGCTTGATTATAAGGGCAGACTCAGTGTAGTTACCGGGAGCAAAAATTACATCAGGCTTGAGCTGTGCTATTGTTGTAACCTGGGCTGTAAAATCGTTGTCACCTGTATTGTAGCTGAAAGGTTTAGCAAGTATAGACTTGTCATTCTTTGTAAGTTTTTTAAATGAATCCATAAAGAATTTTGCAAGACCTACAGAGTAGTCATTGGATATTTCCTGGATAACGCATGCTGTCTTTGCATTAAGATTGTTAACAGCATATGTAGCCATAACCTGTCCCTGGAAAGGATCAAGGAAACATACCCTGAAATACCAGTCATTACCTTTTGTTACAAGCGGATTTGTAGCTGAACATGCAACCGCGGGAACTTTACCTTTGATAATAGGACCGGCTGCCATAGAGAGTGAGCTGCCCCAGCTTCCTATGATAGCAGTAACCTGCTCCTTGTTAACAAGTCTTTCAGCTGCATTTGCTGCCTCAACCTTGTCACTTTTGTTGTCAGCAATAACAAGCTCAATTTTTTTGCCGAGAACTTCAGGAAAAAGCTCATTAGCGAGTTTGATACCTTCAACCTCAAGTTCACCGCCGCTTGCGTTAGGGCCGGTCATCGGTTCAAAAACACCAATTTTGATAACACTTACTTCAGAAAGTTCAGGAGCTTTCTTTTTGCATCCTGTAACCATTACAGCAAAAATAAGAACAGCTGTAACCAGAAGAGCTAACTTTTTCATCTAGTACACCTTCCATTTTTTAAGTATATTATTACAGCAGTACTGCGGTACTGTTATAATCAAATTTGATTTTATATGTTGCCTTGTAACTGCACCTTAAAATTATTATAACTTAAACCTGAAATTTCCCCCCGCCCTGTCAGGGTACAGTCCATTTTTACCCGGCAGAATGAATTTTTATCAATTTAAACCGGCTTATTATACAATCTGTATTATACAATGATAGATATTACCAGATGTCATTAAAGTCAATTCAAAATTAGTCTTATATTCCTTAAAAGTGATCGCCGGTTCAATTTATAAACATTATTTCGATTTTGAAACACTATTATTTCAATAAAATGTATAATCAAATTAATATTATTACTTAATAGGTGTTACAGCTGTTATTTCAGGTATAATTCAGTATTTATTCCCTAACTTATTTCATGTAAAAAAAGCTCTATTACCCCCGCCGCCGAAGGCATCGGGGGTGTATAATTTTTAATTTTTACACTAAAATATATATGCAGAAACAAATACAGGGTATAATTACTCTTTTTAGTGCTCTTTAATAATAAAATTATTTTTTGAAAGGAATCAATTTTTTTATTGTGAATAGTATTGACTTGAAAAAGATAGACATATATTTTTGCATGATTTCTCACCTCGCTGGGATCATAATAAATTTTAAATAAAGAGAGTACCATGACAGAAAACAGAAGTCTTAGAGACATCATTATCTATAATGTTGCCATGTTCCTTTTCTCCTTTTCGCTGATGGCTTTGGAAACAATTTTCATGCACCAGCTCCTGATAATAACCAATTATCTTACAGCTACATATGTCATAGCAATTGCAATGATCGGTATTGGTATTGGAGGATTCGTAAGTTTCTATCTTGCCCGGATAAAGGGTTTTGCTGTAATGTTTGTTGCCGCACTCCTTTTTATGGCATCTATTCCATTATCATATTATAATATAGTCCGTATCGGCACATTTGATTATCCCTATTTTCTTGTTCTGCCGTTTATATTTTCATCTATAATAGTATCACTCCTCTTTGCCAGAGGTAATTCAAACCGTGTATATTTCACAAACCTTGCCGCGTCAGCCGCAGGTGTAATATTTCCTATTTTCTGCGTAAGCTCAATCAAGTCCGAGAATGTACTTATAGTTATTATGTTTGTCCCGGCAATATTCATCTTTACTCTCGCATTCGCTTTCAGAAATATTTTCGCTAAAATCCTTGCTGCCGCGGTATCTATACCATTGATCTTCGGTGTGGGCTATATCTACAAGGCGAACATGAAGCTCCCCCTCGAATTCTCTAAAAAGGAGTTCGAAAAGAAAATCATCCCCATGGTTAAAACCAGGTTTGACCGTGACTTCATGCTTTCAAAATATCATCTTAAAGGTGATAAATATCTTCTCTCCGGAAGTGAATATGAAAAAAAGAGAGCCAAATATATCCTTACTGACGTGGGGTATAACCAGAGCTTCGATTATACAAGTATTGATTACTGGAAAAACCTTGATATAAACTATAAATTAAAATGCGATTCTGAAAACAGGCTTAGTGAAAGAAAAGCCTGGTGTACACAGATGGCAGTCCATAACTGGAAACTAATCTTTTCTGAAGATGATCTCATGGGTAAAATTGATCTCTTCGCAGTAAATGACAGAAATATATTTTTCTGTACCAATGGTATACCCCTTGATACAGTTGATAAAAGTAACGGTACACTCTGGGATCCCCGGGTACCTCATATAGATAATCCTAAAATATTCATTATTGGTCTCTCTTATGACGGTATAGTCAAATCAGCTAAAAGGCTTCCCGGTTCGAAAGTAAGCGGTGTCGAGTTCTCTCCTATCATCATGAAAATTATGATGGAAAAAAACAAGGAGGGATATTTCTCTGAATTCGGTCATTATCCATACAAAGGGCTGGACGCCTATGAAGCTGAAGGGCGTTATTTCCTCTCAAGCAATAACGAAATTTATGACATGATTACCCTTATGAACCTTCACATGGAATACCCGGCCATTGCAACCCTTGCCCCGGAATATCTTCATACTGTAGAAAACACAAAGATGATGCTTAACAAGCTCTCTGACAAAGGGATGGTTGTATATGAGGAGATAATTGAAACTAAAAGGGCACGATTCGCTTTTTATAAACTCCTGAATACAATTAAACAGGCGATGACAGAGATGGGGATAAAAGATCCCAACAGACATATAATAATTTATTCATGGGATTTCTGGGGAACATGGAAACAGTTTCAGACTGTTATAATCAAGAAAGCCCCATTTACCCAGAAAGAACTCGCAACATTTGCGGGATATCATAACGTAATAGCTCCGAAATACGGATCTGAAGTATTCCTGCATCCTGAAAGAAATACGGGCCATATGTTTGAAAAAGTATTCAGGGCAAAAAAACCGATCTATTCTCTCACAGATTATCCCGATGGCCTTTTCAGGAAAGAGTATAATAATGAAATTATATCAAGAATTGATAAAACTGAAGACAAAGATTTCATTGAAAATTTATACACATATAACTCCAACTATAACAGGTACTATCTCAAGAAGAGGAGCATGACTTCTGAAAAATATAAGAGGCTTGAGACCATTCTTGATGATGTAAATTATCCTTACGAGATTGACCTCTCTCCGACAACAGACGATAAACCTTATCCGTTTAATATATATAAGAATAAAAAAGAGGTAACTGACGTCCTTGATTTTATTCTTAAGATTGCCGGTTTCATGATGGCACCGGTTCTGCTGCTTGCTGTTGCTAAATACGGCTCTCAAAGATTCAGGCTTCTGGGGCATACGGTTTTCTTCGCACTTCTCGGTTTCGGTTTTATGCTTATCGAGGTGGTATTGATGCAGAAATACCAGAGATTTATCGGCTCACCGATATACTCGACAATTGTTATACTGGGCGGACTTCTCTTTTTCAGTGGTCTCGGGAGCTTTTTGAGCCGGAACTTTAACAAGAGACTTCTCGTTATATGTATTTCAATAATACCTTTTATAATTCTGTTCCAGACATTCTTTATTGACGATGTATTCATGCTGTTCGCCAAATTCAGTTTCGTGATGAAACTTATAATAGCTTCACTTCTTATCTTCCCGCTTGCATTCCTTATGGGAATTCCGTTCCCGCACGCGCTGGAACAGGTTAAGCAGGACGTTTCTGATGAATATGCTACCCTCATGTTCGGGGTTAACTGTATACTGTCTACGGTTGCCGTATCACTTTCATTACTGTTGAACATTACATATGGGATGAATACAACACTGATGATTGGATTCGCAACATATGTCGCGGCTATTCTCCTCTTTATTGTGATAAAAGAATGATCAGGACAGCAGCAGGTTTAATAATGAGTATAATGTTACTTTTCTCCCTTTCTGCAGGTTGCAGCAGTAAGGGAGAAAATAATTTAAAGGTTTACGCTGTAAAATACGGGAAATCTGAATTTCCCCGTAAGTTTATTTACTATGGTGATAACACTGCAGATAAACTCCCCTTTACCTGGCTTTTCTACTACATAGAGTTCAGGGACAGACGAATACTTGTTGATACCGGATTTAATAATGAAAAGCTTAGAAGGATGTTCGATATATCGGATTTCCGCAATCCTGTTGATATCCTTAAAGAAAACGGGATAGGACCTGAGACAATAACTGACGTTATAATAACACATTCACATTTTGACCATATTGGTACACTGAATAATTATGTGAATGCAAGAATAATAATAAATAAAAAAGAATTTTCATCTTTTATGAAAGGCAACGGTCTCAATGAGGTCAGAGAATTTCTTAAAGACAATTCGGATGTATATACATTCGAAGAATCAATAACACTTTTTGATTTTTTCAGAATACAAAAAGTCGGAGGACATTCAGTCGGTTCTTCGGTGATCATTTTTAAACATGGTGAAACAGAATATTGTCTTACCGGTGATGAAGCATATACTGAAGATAATATCACCAACCTGAAAGGCAACGGCTCAGTAGTCAGTCACAGTAATAATATCCGTTTTCTTAAAGAACTGAATAAATCCGGGGCCAAACCGCTCATCTTTCATGACAACAGGTATTATAATGAGCCGGGGAATATGATTCAGGTTATCCCCTCCCGTCAATAATACTGCCGCCCTGCTCTCTTCACGGATTTAAGTCTAATTAATTCCTGCTGATAATATCAGCAATCTTCCTGCTATATATGATGATAATTTTCATTACTCTGAATGAAAATTATCATCATACATTTTTTAATAAAAGCACAACTATTTTTGATATAATAACATTATCATATTATTTTAATCTCAGACCAGTTTAAAAGGAGGTAAATAATGAAAAGTCTGAGATTGAAAGTTATTCTTCTTACACTCGGGACAGGACTGATCACGCTGGTTTTAATAATTGGTATAAGCATCTTTTCAATAAACAAGTACAGTAATCAGCTGCTTAAAATGAACAGCGATGTTGTTTTCGAGGATTATGATAAAAATGTCAAAAATCAGGTGGAGAATGCAGTATCTCTAATCGAAACAATACACAAATACCAGATTGCCAATAATCTCACTATTGAGCAGGGGAAAAACCTTGCCCGGGAACTCGTCAGAGGGCTCAGATATGACAAATCAGGTTATTTCTGGATTGATGACTTTGACGGTATAAATGTCTGTTTCCCGGGGAACACTGAGGCAGAAGGGAAATCAAGGATAGATATGAAAGACGTAAACGGCAAGCTCATGATTAAAGAGATCATTGAAAACGGCCGTAAAGCTGAAGGCGGTTTTACAGATTACTGGTTTCCGAAACCGGGTGAAACTGTTGCCAACAGAAAAAGAAGTTACAGTAAATCCTTTGATGAATATAAATGGGTCGTCGGCACAGGTAATTATGTTGATGACATAGAAAAAGTAATCAGTGCCGCGGAAGAGGCTAATCGTGCCTATATAAGGACTCTTCTGATAACAGTTATAGCTATAGGAGGAGGTATATCTTTAATTATAATTATTTTCTCAATCTTCTTTGGTAATTCACTGGCAAAGCCGGTTGTTGAGTCATCAAAAATCGCGAACAGACTCGCTGATGGTGATCTTACCAGCAGGATTGATATAAAATTCGCTGACAGAAAAGATGAAGTCGGTACACTTGTGAGAAGCATAAATCTCGCCAATGAAAACCTTGAAAATATGATTACCTCCATAATCACCTCCATGCAGAATTTATATTACGCAACAGAACAAATCAGTCAGGGTAACCAGAATTTGTCTCAACGAACAACAGAACAGGCGTCATCTCTGGAGGAGATCGCTTCTACCATTGAAGAAACAACTGCCACGATAAACCAGAATACCGATAATGCTAAACATGCCAATTCAACAACAATTGCGTCTTATGAAATTGCGGAAAAAGGAGGAGAACTTGTTAATTCGGCAGTCGCATCTATTAATGAAATAAGCGATTCAAGTCAGCGTATTGGTGAGATCATTTCTGTAATCAATGAAATTGCTTTTCAGACTAACCTTCTCGCTCTTAATGCTGCTGTTGAAGCCGCGCGTGCGGGTGAACAGGGACGTGGTTTTGCGGTTGTTGCAGGCGAAGTCAGAAATCTCGCTCAAAGATCCGGTGAAGCCGCTAAACAGATCGGAGAACTGATAAGGGAATCAATAGATAAAATTCAAAATGGCACAGAACAGGCCAATAATAGTGGTGATGCAATCAGTGAGATAATAAATTCAATTAAAAATGTTACTCAACTTATATCTGAAATTTCAGCTGCCAGTGATGAACAGAAGTCCGGCATAGATCAGATTAATGTTGCTATTATGGAACTTGACACAATGACACAGCAGAATGCCGCCCTTGTTGAGGAAACAGCTTCAGCCAGTGAAGAGATGTCCTCTCAGGCGCTTGAACTGATGAACATGCTCAAGGTCTTTAAAATTGATTCTGAAGTCGAAGTTGAAAGAAAACAGCTGATTAAATCTGCAGCTCTTACTACCAGCAAGACTTCCGACAAAAAAAACGATGAGAAGAAGGCTGCTCCGAAGTCAGGAAAGAGTGAACTTGAAGAGGATTATGACGTATTTTAAAAAATTGTGGTACTGACCTTTCTCTATCGGCAGTACCACGTTAAATTGTCTTGACAATATTCAGATATGAAAATAAGTATTCTTTAAATTGCGCCCGTAGCTCAGTGGATAGAGCGTCGGACTTCGAATCCGTGCGTCGCAGGTTCGACTCCTGCTGGGCGCGAAAAACCCCTGATAATTTCAGGGGTTTATTTATTAGCACGAGGTGGAGTCTTTCAATACCCTTTTACTTGAGATTCTTTTTCTATCTTTTTATCAAGAAGTTCTGATCTTTTAAGCTCGAAACCTATTTTAATAAATTCGGGATAAAAAACAACTTTAAGGGGATTGGATTCTTCACTGTAATTATTCAACATATTCATGACCATTTCAAGCCCCATCCCTGCACCTTCTGCAAACTCATCATCATCATTTACAAAAATATCATTCCCGAGCCTGCCAGGATTTATCTTTTTCAGTATACGTTCTTTTTCTATAAGGCTGACATTTTGATCATTAGTAACCCAGATTTCTATTAACTCCTTTGATGACTGAAATGTTATTGTATAATACTTGTCATGTTTTAAGGCAAGGGCCCTGAGATTTTTATTCTGGTTTTCTTCTATTTCTTTTCTGAAGAGCTCAATAAATTTTGTATAATTTTTTTCAGATGTTATTCCCTGTTTACTTGTCACATATTTTTCAAAAAGAAGTTTCTCATTTGCCTTGCTTGCATTAATGGCAAGTTCCTTAAGACAGAAATAAATTTCACCTGTATACATCTGAAGATTCTGTCTTGTCAGGAGGAGATCAATAATCTTTCTTATCAGTTCTCCGGTTTCAGGGGCGAGGTCGTAAAGTCTCATGGCAATTCGCCACTCCAGATCCTTTATACCCATTTTTTTACTGATTTTGGTTACTTCCCCTATTATTTCATTTACATCGATTTCATTCCGTAAATCAATTATCCTTACTTTTCTAAGAAAATTGATTTCATGTTCATAAAAAGGATCTAAAAAAAACTGTTTAAGATCCGGATCGAAAACCCATTTATTCATTTTTAAAATGTTGCAAAACTCAATCTTTCCCCATATGGAAAGGTCTCTATTATAAAAATGTTCACCTTCAAATTTCAGCAATATAGAAAAAAGCCGAACAATATCTTCATCATCAGGACAATAGTATATAAGTGTATCAGCTGCAGTTTGCCTTGGAATCGGCATACTGGGTCTGAAACCGGAAACCCGGTATAGATCAAATTGAGGATCAAATAATTTCCCCAGATAATCTATCTGCTGGGTATTTAACGAATTGATAAGAATTTTGTGAAAAATTTTATTTATCTTTGTGACCATAATCTTCTACTCGAATAAATTAAAAATACAAATTTTATTAGATATTATAATCTTAAAATATACTATTTTTTTGTCAAAACCTTATTGTTCCAGTTTGGAGTTTAAAATCAGAATTTAGCAGGAAAAATGATTAATAAAAATAATTTTTTCAAAAAGATTACATTTTAACATTAGAAATTTTAATAATACATCTATCACATAAAGGATTTTCGGCCGAAACAGGCATTTTTTCAGCGCACAGATGGCAATAATTCTCAGTTTTAATATTTTTATAATCAGCAAGACATTGTCTGCAGTATGGCCTATTTAAATTGAATGTAACCGGCATTCCGCATCTTATACAGAAACCGTGATATATTTCCGGATCATTACTATTTCCGCTTTTCTCGTTATTTCCGGGTACAAGCTGAACTGATGACTCGATAAGCGCCTGGCATTTTACTTTTATTTCATTATAGATTTTCTCATCATTGATTTTATCAAAATAAAGATTGATGTCTCCGGATTTTCTTTCGTGTATATCGTTAATATTCATAGATGAAAAGAGCATTTCACTTTCATTAAAATAGCAACAGGCATTCAATTCAGAAGAGCAGTAAACTTCGATATTATGTAATTCGGCTATATGAATCTTTTCAACAGGAGTTAATTCATCAGTTCTGAAAACTATTATTATCCCTGTTCCACGATTTGAGGTATTTTTCAGAAATTCATATATTTTATGTGAGAATCTGAAAACAGGAAAGATCAGATATACTGTCTCATCTGCGGATGTTATTATCTTTTCAATTAAATCAGATGTTTCTTTTGAATCAAGAAGTTCCGGCATCTTTTCCTCCTGCTTAAAAATATGCCGAAAATATTAAATGTCAATTATATTATCAATCTTACTTAAGATCTTTCCAGTAACGATCAACATCTGACTGAATTTCTGAAATTATTTTTTCTTTTTTTTCCGGAAAAAAGAGGTGGCTGAATCTCCCCTGGAGTTTAAGATATTCCTCTACAGGTTTCAGTTCTTTTAAAATTTTTGTATGAATAACTTCTCCATTATAATATTCCTTCAGAGGCCAGATACCTGTACTTACTGCAAGTTTTCCTACTTCTACCGATTTGCACGGTTCGAAATGCCAGCCCGTCGGACAGGGAGCAAGGGTTATAAACATTTTAGGGCCACTAATTTTCATCGCTTTTTCAACTTTTTTAGCAAGATCAAGAGGTTCCGAGGCGGTAACCGTTGCGGCGTATGAAGGATTATGCGAAGTCCAGATGGAAAACAAATCTTTCTTAATGCCGGGGTAACCATTTCCGGATGCGCTTGTTGATGTTCTTGCTCCATGAGGAGTCGCCGATGAATCCTGCTGCCCTGTGTTTCCATATCCTTCATTGTCATAGCATAGATAAAAAAAATCGAGTTTTCTATCCATTGCTGCTGAAGTTGCAGACAACCCCATACCGTATGCCGAGCCATCCCCTGTAAGAACAACAACCCGGAGATCCTCCTTCTCAGCCAACTCACCTTTTTTAATAAGTATATCAAGAGCGTCCCTGATGCCCTGGGCCCCTGCTGATGCTGATGCCATTGCCGTATAAAGCCATGAGCCTTTAAACGGTGTGAAAGGATATATCGTAAGAAGTGTCATACAACCTGCTGCATTGACAAAAATTGTATTGCTGCCAAGAATGTCCGCAAATAAATTAATGGTCTCAAGCCCGCCACAACCAGCACACATCGATGTGCCGGGCACAATTGCATGTTCGGTTACAATATCTTTCAGATTTTTAAAACGGGACTCAGCCATTTTTCGGCTCCTTCTCTATGTTAGTTCCGGCAATTTTCTGCATAGCTTTCACCTGTTCAAGTTCTGTGTGGTTAAAAAGAAGCCTCGGTTCAGGAACTTTACCTGTCTGAACTGATTCTTTAAGTTCATCTGCAACAGCTGCAAATTCATTGAAAGTTATATCCCTCCCGCCAAGACCGCCTATATAACTCACAAGTATTGGAGGGGAAGAACTAATCCCGTATAATACGGAACTTACTTCCGTATAAAGAATTCCACCTTTACCGAAAGAGATATTCTGATCTATTACCGCGGCTGCTTTTATACCTTTTAAAGCTGCTCTTAATAATTCAGCAGGGAAAGGACGAATCAGACGAGGCCTTAACAGACCGATCTTCATGCCTGATTCTCGAAGTCTGTTAACAGCATCTTTCCCTTTTGTTGAAAAGGAACCGATCATTATAAAACAGTATTCCGCATCATCCATCATATACTGTTCAACAGCAGAATAGCTTCTGCCGGATAAAGAATTAAATTCATTCGAAGCAGTTTCATAAACATCCAGAGCCTTGAGACATGCAAGATGAGTCTGGTATCTGAAGTATGAATATTGTGAGCCGCCAAGTACAATGACACCACGAGCCTGTGGCGATGTCGCGCTGTAACAGTCGTAAGACCTGTTATATTTTCCGAGATATTGTTCAACAGATTTATAATCAGGAATCTCAACCGGCTCTCTTGTGAATGAAAGATAAAATCCATCGAGGTTTATAATTACGGGAAGCCGTATTTCATTGCTTTCACTGATTCTGTAACCCATAATGACAGAATCAAGCACCTCCTGGCATGTTGAACAGTGAATCTGGATAAATCCGCTGTCCCTTGCCGCAAGGACATCATTATGATCGCATTCGAGTGTAATCGGTGACGAGAGTCCTCTTGAAACATTTACCAGTACAAAAGGTGAACGCCAACCGGCTGTAGTAAACAGCATCTCCATGGCATACATGAGTCCCTGGCTTGATGTTGCCGTGAAGACACGCACACCTGCAGTCGCGGCGCTGCCTGCAGCTGTTACCATCGAATGTTCTGACTCGAAAATTGTCATTTTACTGTCAAATTCACCATTATCAATCCAGCCGGAAAGAGTTTCTATAATTTCGGTTTGAGGAGTTATTGGAAAAGCAGGAATATATTCTGCTGAAGAGAGCCTCGCACCCCATGCCGCAGCAGCATTACCGGTTATAAGCTTCCTTGTCATCACCCATCCTCACTAATTGAAAGATTTTCATCAGTTTTTTCTATAGCATGTGATGGACATATCTCTGCACAGATAAGACACCCTTTGCAATGTTCATAATCAATTTCAGGATAGGATTCACTGTCATTATTTATTACATTTTCAGGACAGTATATATTACAGAGCATGCACCTGCTGCATAGTTCTCTGTTGATTATGGGACGCTCTGTTCTCCATAATCCTGTCCGGTTTTTAATACTGGTCGCTGTTTTCCTGATCGAGGGAGTAGATATACCTGACTGTTCCAGGGACAGGGTTATCCAATCCGCAGTGACAGGAAATTCTCCGGATACGTCCTCTGATTCGCCTACGGGACAATTGTATGGTTCCATTTCTTTAAATAAAAATCTTGCTATATCAATATTTGCTGACAACTGTGATGAGCCTAGTTCTCCAAGTTCTTCAGTTATACCCTGTTCAAGATTTTTAATATTTATTACACCAAGAAGTCCCGCTGCTGCAGAGGCGCAGATAGTACTTAAATTAGAACGATAATTTTGTATTCTGTCTTTAATTGACAAAGTAATAATATTCTCTTTTTGTCGAAGAGGTATTTTCAGTTCTTTAATGGTATTCTCTGAAATAATAAGAGTAACCGTTTTTTCATCCGTCCCCTCAAAAAGTGTTTCGGGTATAACACTTATAAGGCTGTCATCTGCTATGACAATGAGGTCAGGTTTATGGATAACTCCTCTTTCATTAATAACATGCTTCGAAGCCCTTACGTAAGCAAAAACAGGTGCGCCACGACGTTCGGCCCCGTATCGGGGGGCATCCTGGACTTCAAAACCTTCAAGAAAAAAAGACGTTCCCAGGATTCTGCTGGCGGTTTTCATTCCCTCTCCGCCGCGGCCATGAAATCTTATTCTATACATTCCCCCTCAGCATTATATTATTTGCTAATTTCAAAATAATATAATACATGGCAAAGTTCAAATTCTATGGGGATTTTCTTGTTTTCCTCATCAATTCACCGGCATATAACCAGTATTCATCAACTCCATGCTTACTTTTAAGATAATACCACCATTCTACGCCCCACATATAACAGGTATCAAATCTTGCCCGGAGCGTATACTTGATATTTTCCCTGAAGTCATCCGTTGTAAAATTCAGCATCTGCTCCTGCGGAGTCATTTCATATATCTGTCTGTAACTCCACGGTTCAGTGCCCAGCTCGATTATAATAAACTGCTGGTTATTTTTGCCTGTAAGAAATTTTGTGATATCTCTTTTCAAAGGATAAAACTCCGGTGTTAGAGGATATATCATCTGGCCGAAAAAACGGCTGTAAATTTTTCTGTAAAGGGTTGTACCGAATATATCTGAAATTGATGATGCACGGTACCAGTCTCCGAATTCCCCTCCGTCAGTCATAATAATTTTTCTGGATGGATCAAGCTCTCTAACAAGAGCTGCTTCTTTCTTAATCAGATTACTGTCAGATGGGGGACATTCTCCGAACATCAGGTACGGCTCATTTTCGACCTGCCAGTAAAGGAGATTATCATAATTTTTATATCTCTGAACTATTGTTTTTAGATATTCTGGAAGATCTCTTTTGGAATCAGCCCACAAAGGTATATGACATTCAGGCCATCGGGGTACCCTTTGGCCTATGGCAAGAATAACAGACGTTCCCGCCTCTCTGCATATATTCATCTGGGCATCAAGGCTGGTAAAATCATATTTTCCGATTTTCTTTTCAATTCTGTCCCAGTATGCTACAAGTCTTATGCCGGAGGGGTGCAGTTCATTAACTATTGCTGATAAAGTTTCGTCCCTGTCTATTTTAAGTTTTTCTGTCATAAGTTCAGAGAAGGTAACACCCCAGGAAATATCATTGATCTCAGGCACAGGAAGTGATTCATAATTTCTCTGAAGCCCGAGTCCAGCAAGGCCTGCTAGTATTAAAACTGTTGCGGTTATTTTTAAAAACGCCCTCATCCCTTTAATTGTTTCTGAAAGAATATCAGGCCGGATTAAGGTAAAAGCTGAAGCAATGATAAAAACAATGACATATCTTGCTCCATTCACTGATTCAACTATTGCAGGATGATTTTCAAGTTTTATCGCATAAAAAATAAGAAGCGACCCAACACCCGCCAGTCCCCTGTTAATGAAATAGAGTACCCTGCTCCCCTTTGCTGTATCTTTTGATTCCTGGAAAATGTTTTTTCTGAAATATGGTAATGCCAGCATCGATAGACCAATAATAAGAGTAGCACTTTTCATAATGGCATAACCTGTGGCAAAATTAGCAGTATTCTGAAACACAAGTTTTTCAAGAATATTGGTACTTCCGGTAAAGGCGGACGCAATAAGTGTCCATGGTACAATCCTTTTTATTTTTGTCCTGTCTGAGAAAAAAAGTATGAAACCTCCTGTTATGAGAAGTGAGAAGCCTGCTGTTTCTGCTGCATTTAACGGCGAAAATTCAATCAGACTCCCGGCCATGTATGTCGCAAGTGGCGCGAAGCCCCCCACAACAGGAGCGGCCTCAGTTGCCTCGCCTATTGACAGGACCTTGTAGTAACATATAAGCATTAAAAGAAATGAAAGGGCTGCAAGAAAGGAGAGGCCGATAGTTCCTGCTTCCGGCAGTTCAAATCCGAAGAAAAAGAAAACCAGACCGAAACTGCTCAATACCGAAATCCAGAAAACGTAGGGTATTACCCTCCTCTCCCCTGATTCACCGAAAAAAATTTTATCCACTACAAGTGAAATACCGATAAAAATCTGTGCAATAAATGCTACCGTAATACCATTCATATATCGAGACCTTCTTTTATAATCTTTCTGTATATCTCTGCACCTGGTCTTAATGTTCTTTTCATGGTTTTTCTGTTTACGGAAATAAGACCGAATTCGGGCCAGAATCCTTTGTCCCATTCAAAATTATCAAGCAGAGACCAGTGAAAATAACCTCTGACATACGCTCCCCTGCATATTGCATTATAAATTTCATTCAGGGTTTCTTTAATAAACCAGGCCCTTTGTGAATCATAAGCATCGGCAAGCCCGTTTTCTGTAACATAAACCGGAACTCTGTATTTCCTTAAAGATTCAATAATACGTCCAATGCCGGATGGGTAAAGCTCCCATCCCATATCAGATATTTTTTCATTAAGATTTCTGTTAAGACCATAATGGATACGGTTGTGAAAATAATAATTAAGCCCAATAAAATCGAACTGTTTTTTTATATGATCTATAAAATATCTGTTCCAGATTTTTTCAGCAGCAGAAACAAGAACATTATTTAAAATTCCACCTCCCGATTCAAAAAAAGTCATATTGCAGGAAGGGCCTGTTAAAACATCAGGATTTATCATTTTAATGGCGCTATATGCTTCTTTATGTGATTTTATCAAAACCTTCATAGCTCTGATATAGGAAAAAAGACCTTTTTTCTGTGGAGGCCACTTTCCGAGCATATAACTGTTTAAAGAATAGATTTCAGGTTCATTAATCGTAATATAAAATCTGACTTTGCCATCGAAAGATTCAGCTATTTTTGAAGCATACCTGCTGAAAAAAAAGGGAAACTTTTTATTCATTATTCCACCGGTTTCGGCGAGCCATACAGGAAGAGTCCAGTGCCATATAGTCACAAAAGGTTCTATCCCTTTCGAACTAAGCGAATCTATCATAGAAATATAATGTTCAATCTCTTTACTGTCCCACTTGCCCTCTTCAGGTTCAATTCTGGACCATTCAATTGAAAACCTGTAACCGTTGAGTCCTATTGATTCAGCTAATGAAAAATCCTCTTCATACCTGTTGTAATGATCTACAGCTTTTCCTGAAATGTAGTTATCACGCTCAGTCCCCTGTTTTTTGAATTCAGGATAAATAGAAGCATCTTTAATTGAAATATATTCATTAGCAAGACGTGACGCATTCTCCTTCTCCCACACGCTCCAGTCATTAACGCAACCACCTTCAACCTGATGAGATGATGTGGCTGCTCCGAATATAAATCCCTTCGGGAATTTTTTCATAAAAAATCTCCATAGCAGGATATCAACATCAAATTATCGATTTAATTATTCAGTTATATAACCATGTATCGCGGGTAGTTGTAAAATTAAAATTTAAATCAGTAGAAAAAAAGCCCTGCTTTTTATAATAGCAGGGCATGAATGAAGGAAGCAACAACTACTTTTAAGCTATTCTATTGCTTCGGCGCGAGAGAATATAGTCTCCGCCAGTTTTATAAGAACATCCATGAACTTCGGAGGGCCGAGTAACATTGTGCATTCAGCCATTGCTCATGAAGATGTACTTATCTAAAATTAAATCCCAGAAGAAATTGTAGAGGAGATTTGAAATTAGAGTTTCAATTCTTTTGAAGAAAGCCCCCTCTTTATAAATTTTATTTTTTTAATCAGTTAATTATAAAATTTTTTTAAATTTGACGATAACGATGATTCAAAATTTTTATATTTTTTTATCATCATTCCATCAATATCTATAAACTTAAGTTAACATTTTTTATTATCTATATGCAAATAGTTTCATTATTATTTAAATAACTATTGCTTTTTTTGAACTGACATGTCAATTCAAAAATTGATTAGAATAACTTTTTTGATAAAATTAAATTTTAATATTCTTTAATTTTTGGCTTTTATCAGCGTGTCAGAAAGATCTCTTTCAAATTGTGTAAGTATATAGTTTTTAAAATCTTCCATATTCTCATAAACTTCGAGCTCATTGGTGGCCTTTGAGAAACTGTTTTCGGCTTTTAAAACAGTTTCTCCGGTACTGCAGAGTATAATAGAGATCTGAATTTTAAAATAAAATGTTTTTATTTCGATTATTTCCTCTTCCGATTCATAAATTTTTCTCTTTCTGTTTTGAGCTATTCCACCAAAGACAAAGCCATCTGTCCTTTTTTTACGAAAACCGATTCTTTTTTCCTCCCTGTATTCATGAATTCTGAAGATGGCAACAGCGTCTATTTCAGACAGAGTAAAACCTGAACAGCCCTTGCTTTTAATAAACTTCTCGAGCCCTTTATCTGTATAATGCGTTTTTAAATTTGATTTTTTAACAACAGTGAATGCGCCGCTAATTAATGCTTTTTTTATGCTATATCTGCAGTCATTGATTAATTGTTGAGGTCTTTCATTTCCTTCATCTATGTATAAAATTGAAATTTTATTAATTTTTTTTATTTCATCATTTATAAGGGTAAATTCTGTTGTTGAACATGAGGTAAGCAGAAAAATTACTAAAACAGGAATGATCAGGCTGAAGATATAATTTCGCTTTCCAGGCATTTACTTTTACCTTTAATGAAATACCGGTAATGTGTTCAACCTCCTCCTATGGGAGGAAATATCGCGACGTCATCACCATCTTTTACAGCTGAATCAAAATCGGCATGAATCCCATTTATAAAAATAATAGCTGCATCTTTTTTATCTATCCGTAGTTTATTGACAAGCTCATAAATTTTTGTATTGCTGCTCAGTTCCATTTCTGAAACTTCAAACCTGCCGGTTCTCAGTGTTGCGAAAAGTTTAACTTTAACTATCATTCTATTCTGCCGGCATCTTATTATCATGTAATTACTGTTATAATATACTTGTCTTCGTTAAGACCGGCAATTTCTGAAGAATTTATTTTTTCATTATCAATTTTAAAATTAAATGCAGAACCAGTTCTTTCTTCAATTTTTTTGATTATACGGATTATTCCGGCCCTTTCCATAATAACACCTCTGGAAATGAACTTTCCTGCAAGATCTTTCAGTACCACATTAAATAATTTTAACATAACCTCAATTTTGCGCCCTGTTTCAGCTATGCTTCCACCTTTTTCAGTTATACTTTCTCTCATCGCCGCATAAGGACTGCCGATCCTCATCATAGCCCCTACAAGCCCGGGCATTGCACCTGAAAGAGCAATGACTGAGCCATTACGAAGCCTTGCAGTTTTGAGATCGTCTACAGGGTTTCCGTTATGGAAAATTGTTTTAATTTTATTACTGATATATTTGTCAGATAATCTGCAATTGTCTGTTAAAAAGGAGATAAGAGAGATTCCCTCTTTTGCCTCAATATAAAATCCTCCCTGAAGTTCATAATAAAGGATCTCTTCAGCTTCTATTAAATTTATATTTATTCTTTTAATCATATGATTTTATCATTTTAAAAAATAATTATTGTAAAAAAGCTCCCTGCCTTTCAAAGGAATGGGAGCTTTTCAAGATAACCAGAACTAAAATTTAATACTACCAGTTATAAACACTGTCAAGTTCCTTGTCTGTTACACCGAAAACAACATTGTGAGGTGCAACTTTCTCAGTATAGAAATATCTTGGCAGCCTGTCGTGTGCAGATGTAAATCCGGCTTTTTTATTAAACTCACGTTCAGCTGTAAGTACTTTTTTACCAAGATCTGAAACACCATCCGCATCAAGACTTAATCCGTAGAAAGCATTGAGCATATCAATGAGGGCCTGGAAAGTTTCAGGCTGATCAAGAATAGCGAATGCTATGAATAAACACATTCCTGTTGAATCCACTGCAGCTGTTGCAATCTGGAGGTTTCTTGAAAGTTCTACCTGCCCTTCCGGTTTAAGAGGATCAACAAAGCCTCCTACTTTCAGTATATTGGTTGCAATACAGTAACCTGCTGTATGGTCTGCCCCCATAGTACTTGTTGCGTAAGTTACACCAATACCCTGAATTGCTCGCGGATCATACGCAGGCATTGCCTGACCTTTTACGACCGGGGCACGTTCAACACCGAGAACTTTTGCTGTAACTGCAGCACCACTTCCTATAATCTTGCCGAGATATGTTCCTTTTCCGACCTCCTTAATAAGGTTAATGGCTCCTTCTTTATCACCGAAAGGTATTACACCGGCTTCCATGGCAATACCTATTGCAGCACCCATATCTATCGTATCAAGGCCGTAATTATCATCAAGAAAATCAAGCATAGCTATAGTATCAGGATCATCAATACCGCAGTTAGCGCCATGAGCCCAGACAGTTTCATATTCAGGCTGCTTTGTCAGGAAATTTCCATCCTTATCATTATAGATACCTGAACACTGTATTACACAACCTTTGTGGCATCCATGAGTCGGTTTACCACCACGCTTGGTTTCAATATCAGCATATGTTTCACCGCTTATTGAAGATACGCCTTCAAATCTTCCTTCCTTGAAATTCCTTGTGGGGAATCCTCCTGCTTCATTAATTATATTTGAGAGTACGTTTGTACCGTATGCTGGGAGGGCTTCACCTGTTACTGCGTGTGAACGGAGTCCCTCAACCCACTTTTTATTGGCTTCTCTGAATTTTTCTGCATCTTTGGGCTCTCTGTTTTTCAAACCTGCGTCATCCATTATAATAACTTTTACGCCTTTTGAGCCCATAACCGCACCAACACCGCCACGGCCAGCATGTCTGGTCGGCCTGAATTCAACATCAGTACACGCCACGGATGATGCAGCAAGTTTCATCTCTCCTGCCGGCCCTATTGACATACATGCTACTTTATCTCCATATACACCTTTTATTTTATCAATAAGATCATAGTTGGGGAGCATCTTGTATTCATCAGCAGGTTCAACTTTTACACCATCCTTATTGATAAATATCTTATAAAGCTTTCCTTCAGGAGCGGTACCTTCCAGAACAATCGCAGCATAACCGAGCCTTGCAAGAACCTGGGCAGCCTGTCCGCCTGAATTGGCTTCTTTAATTCCGCCTGTGAGCGGGCTCTTGCATCCAACAGATATACGACCCGACATTGCTGCTATACTTCCACTTAATAGACCAGGGGCAAAAACCAGTTTATTTTCAGCGCCAAGGGGGTTAGCCATAGGGTCAACCTCTGTTGCTATTATCATTGAAGTTAATGCCCGTCCGCCAAGTCCGGCATATTGTCCCAGACTATCCATTGTAACTTTCGGACCACCGGGTGCACCCATATCAATGCGCATTATTTTATCCATACGAACTCCCTCCTATATCACGTTTATATAAATATAATATACTATTTCTGCATTTTGTACCAAAAATTATTAAAAAAAATATAACTATTTTATTAAATATGTCAGTTACGGCATATCAAATTATTATACTGAAAAAAACATATTTGAGAATGATAATTAAAATATATAGTTAAAATTAACATATATAATCATAGTACATATCTATTCTTTAAAAACTAACCGTTTTATAAAAAAAATAGTCGGTTTTTAATATTCCTGATTAATTTTATTCTCTAAAAAAATGGATTTATCCCCAAATAGAATCGATTAAAGATTTTAAAAAATAAAAATTTTTATTGTAATATTTTTAAATAGTTAATAATAGCACATTATGAACAGATTTGATAGATACTTGGAAATGTGTCATGGTCTGGAAACCGACTTTATTAAAGTATTCTATTATGAATTCCCGGATTATTATAAAGATATTTACAGATCTTATGAATATCACCGTGTTTGTACTATAATTGAAGGGAATAAATTGGTTGAAGTAGATAAAATGGATAGTTTTGTCTATAATGAAAACCAGTTTATAGTCCTGCCGCCTGAATCAACTGTATCAATGGAAATATCAACCCCAACCCGTGCGCTTGTTCTTGAAATAAGTGATAAACTGATTGAGGATATAAGCAGTAAAATATGCCTGGAGCTTGAGATTGGGATTAACCCGGTTGATAATGACGATAATCCCATATTCAAAAAAAATAATGCTTTTATAAAGGATGAACTGAACAAGATTACCGCAACAGCCCTGAGCGGTATGGCCAACAAGGAATTTCTAATTGATCTGTATGTCCAGGAAATGACATACAAGCTTCTAAACTGTATGGGGCACAACATGATAATTCATGGGCAAACTGATAACCCCATAGGAAAGGCTATTGAAATTATGAAAAACTCAGCTGAACAGGATATTGATATAGCCGGAATTGCCAGCTCTCTCGGGATGTCTCCCCCCTCTTTTTCAATGAAATTTAAAAAAATAACAGGGTTGTCGCCTATAATGTATTTCACTAATATCAAAATGAATTTAGCGAGGAAGTTGCTGAAAAATAAATCTGTAACAGAAGTGTCTTTTGATCTCGGTTACGATAATATATCACACTTTATAAGACTTTTTAACGAAAAATTCGGTATTACCCCTAAACAGTACCAGAAAAATCTCCAGAATGGGATGCTCTGAAAACCTGTATTGAATTTTCTACTAAAATCCGAAATAAACAAATATCTGAAAATATTTTAAATCAGGGTAATCGCTGCCCCGTCTTTATTTTTTATCCTTCCGATAATTGAAGAGCTATTAACACCATTTTCCTTTAATTCATCAAGAAGCTTTAAGGCTGATTTCTCCGGAAGTGATATTAAAAGGCCGCCTGATGTCTGCGGATCAAATATTACATCACTGTAAATCTGTTCTACATTATCATTAAATGAAAATCTGTGAGAAACATAATCCCTGTTTCTATATAATCCGCCCGGGTTCAGTCCCATTGAAGCATATTCATCAACACCTGAAAGAAGAGGTATGGATGCTGAATTAATTTCAATTGAAAGTTCATTACCTTCAAGCATTTCAAGAAGATGTCCGGCAAGACCAAATCCGGTTACATCGGTACATGCGCTTACATTATATTTCATCATTACTTCCGCGGCGGTTTTATTCAGCGTAGCCATAGATGAGATAAATTCTCTTTCATGTTCTTTCTCCGCCATATCCGCTTTAATTGCAGTTGCTATTATACCGGTACCGAGGGGTTTAGTGAGTATGATTACATCGCCCTCTAATACAGAATTATTTCTTAAAACTTTATCAGGATGAACACTTCCTGTAACTGAGAGACCATATTTAAGTTCAGGGTCATCAACACTATGACCGCCGAGAAGCTTAGCGCCTGATTCATCAATTGCAGACTGCCCCCCTTCAAGTATTTTTGATAATATATCAAGGGAAAACTTTTTAGTAGGAAAGGCAACAATATTCATTGCTGTAAGAGGTTTGCCTCCCATTGCATAAACATCTGAAAGAGAATTGCATGCTGCTATTCTGCCGAACTCATATGGGTCATCACAAATCGGAGTTATAAAATCAAGTGTCTGTACAAGCGCAATATTATCATCAATCCGGTAAACTCCCGCATCGTCTTTATCACCGCTGCCTACTATTACATTGCTGTCAGAAGGGATAACCATCCCGTTCATTACGCGATATAGATCCTCCGGACCTATTTTTGCAGCTCAACCAGCGCCGGTAACAGATTCTGTTAATCTCTGTATGTTAAGTTCAGGTAGTTTACATGAATCATTCATATAGTCTCTCTAATTTAGTTAATAACAAATTTTTTTTTCCAGGTTGCTGACTGTTTCATTTCACTAATTAATATTATTTATCCAGCAAAAGATTTGCATAAACGGTTATAATATATTGAGCATGATAGACATATTTATATTATATACCTTCAATTCTGTCAAATTCAACATTGTTTATTTCAATTATTTTCATAACAGAATCAAGATGTTCAGTTTTAAATCGTACGCAATATCCGCAATCAGAACTCAGGTGTCTTGGCACAGGTACCATTTTATGCTCTATCGAATTCTTTTTAAGAATATTTGACATCCTGATTGAATGGTTGGTTGAATGAAATAGTATTACAGATAACTCAGACATGGTTTTCCTTTTAATACCGGAGGATGACTCCTCCGGTATATGAAGTCAATAAAAAATTATTTTTTGGTGACGTTGATTATAAATGTATCACCATCTGTTGTTACTTCACTGGATAGTTTATTTTTTTCAACGCATCTCATTACATTTTCTTTAGATACTTCAGCATCTACTAAAACCTGAAATTCGGTAAGGCCACTTTTAATTGCCTTTTGAGTAAGAATAACAGGTTGCGGGCATGAAAGCCCTCTTGCATCAACTTTGTCTGCCATATAATTCCTCCTTAACTCACCTTTTCTCTCATGGTAAAACCTATGATCAGGCAGAATATAATCCCGATCACTACTGCCGCAGGACCGAATGCCCCGGTACCTTTTGGAGAACTTGCAAGCAGAAAATTATGTGATATTCCGGCCCCTACTATCATTCCCATTACAAATACTGCCGCATCGGAATCGCCTTCTCCAGAAAGAATAAGCTGCCTTCCCGGGCATCCACCTGCAAGAGCAAATGCCAGTCCTGCAAGAGCCATACCCATAAAATTCCAGAGATGTACAGTATGGGCTACAGGCTGTGCTTCAAATCCGGCCTTAAACTGGCCAAAAGCTAAATTGAATATTGTAGCAAAAACCAGCATAGCCAGAACACCTGTTGCAAGATGGAAATCTTTCGCAAGAATTATATCCCTGAGCGATCCCATGGTACAGAATCTGCTTCTCTGCGCAATAGCTCCAATAAACAGACCTGCTGCAAGACTCACCATTAACGGAGCATGTTGAGCACCCGGGCCTTTTTCGCTGAAAAAAAGCGGCCCTGCATCTGATACCCTGAAATTAAAAAACAGCAGGATTAAAAGTGCAACCATAAATGCTGGAAAAACCCAGCCTGAACTCATTTTCTGCTTATAATTTCTACCAAGACTGAAACCGTTTTTAAGAAAAACGACACCTACTGCAATTCCTGCAATAAGACCGGCGAGACCTACTATTGCGTTCCAGTCACCGCCTGAAAGCCTGAGAAGGGCTCTCCATGGGCAACCAAGAAAAACGAGGGCTCCGATCATTGCGAATATGCCGAGAAAAAATCTTATAAACGTTGAAGAACCGGCTCTTGGCTGATATTCTTTTTTAATAATAGCAATAATGAATGAACCAAGTACAAATCCGGCTATTTCCGGTCTTATGAATTGTACAACTGCAGCTCTGTGCAGACCAAGGGCCCCTGCGATATCACGTTCAAAGCACGCAACGCAAATACCCATATTGGCGGGGTTGCCGAGTTTCTGGAGAGAAACAGCAAGAATACCGATAACAGCACCTGTCCCGATAATACCCCATCTTGATGAAAAAAAGTTTTTCATAAAATCCCCTCATAAAGAAAATAAATATTTTATATCAATTTTTTTGTTGATTGAGGAATTATGCAAGCAATTAATACATTATATTAAAAAAACTTAATATTTATATATTACTTTTAATAAAATTTTACGATAATATTGTACTAAAGATTAATGGCTGAAATCCCATAATAGAGCACGCAGAGTTTGTATGCGGGAAAAAGAGGTAATTGCCTGTGAGGAGAATAAATCAGTCAGTTATTATTTTATCAGTTATCATTTTAACAAACTGCGAAGCCGGTTCAGTAAGAATTTTGGCCTTGGACGTAACTATATAAAAATTTCTTTCTATATTCAGATTCTTAATTTTTATTATCTTAACTTTGCCCAGTTTCAAATCGCGTTCAATAGCTATTCTTGAAATGAAACCATAACCTATCCGATTAATAATAGCCTCCCTCACACCTTCGGACGATGAACATTCCATGACTATATTAAGTTCAGATGGTATTATCCCGCAGTCATGAAGATGGCTCTCAGTTATATTTTTTGTTCCTGAACCGCTTTCACGTGAAACAAGCGGAATTTTACGAAGTTCGTCCGGGGTGTTTACATCTTTAAAATCAGGATGCCCGACGAATACAATCTCATCCTTTAAAAATTCTTTAAAGTTCAAAGTTGGATGTTTAAGCTCTTTTCCTGTTATACCAAGATCGGCTTCGCCCTGTTTAACACGTTCAATTGTTTCGCGACTGTTTAGTATTTCAACTCTGAAAAAAATATCATTCTTATCATTCATGTAGGAGGATATAAGTTGCGGCACTATGTAGGTTCCCGGTATTGAACTTGATACTATATTAACCACCCCGCCGAAGGTGCCTGCTTTCATGTCCGATTTAAGTGAATTGATATCCTTCATAATCTTTTCACAAAAACGGTTAAAAACCTTGCCTTCGGGAGTTAAAGAAAAATCCTGACTTGTTCTGTGTATAAGTTTCACTCCAAGCATTTTTTCAAGCTGCCCGATCTGGTGACTGATTGAAGCCTGGCTTACCTTGAGATTCCTGGATGCATTGGTAAAACTTTTTTCATTAACAACTTCAATAAAGGATTTAAGTTGCCTGAGATCGAAATTAAAATCTTTAAAGTTCATATTTGCTCCGGGAACAAAAAAGTTATATCTGAATAGATTATCTGTGGTAATTCCGGTAAATTTCCGGCATAAGTATCCTTAATTAACCTTATTTATATTGATAATGAATTTTATGGTGTCAAGTTATATATTAATTATATAAAAACATTGTTTGATGGCAGTTATGCAAATAATTGAAAATCTCCGGCTTTAAGCCGGAGATTTTTTTAAGGAAATAAATTTTGTTTCAGGCCGATTTTTTGTTAGATCTTCGCCATACTTTAAATTTATCAGCCTGTTTAATTAAATCTTCCCTGAAATCGGGATGTGCAAGATTAATCATTTTTTCAGTTCTCATCCAGGTCGGGGCACCGCTCATTTTTTCAGCGCCATATTCAGTTACAATATATTCAACCATCTGTCTTGGAATTGTGGTTATAGTTCCGGGCTGAAGTGCCGGTATAATTCTGGATTTAAGGTTCCCGTCTTTATCCTTATATGTAGACGGCAGGCATATAAAACTTTTACCACCTGGTGACCATTGAGCTCCAAGAACAAAATCCCACATACCACCATTCCCTGAAATCTGGCTGCCTTCAAAACTTTCAGCATTTATCTGGGAGAATAAATCTACCTGAACCGCATTGTTAATACTGATCATATTGCTTAATTTACATATAACCCTTGGGTCATTCGTATAATCAACAGAATACGAAGCGTATACAGGATTATTATCAATATGATCATACATTCTCTTACTTCCTATTGCGAACGTATAGCCGACTCTTCCCTTATCAATCTCTTTCATTGAACCATTCATTTTCCCGGCTTCGATCATATCTACATATGCGTCCACAAGCATCTCCGTATGCCCGCCAAGATTTTTCAGATCCGACTGCGCAATCAGTTTTCCTACCTGATTCGGGATTGCACCGATGCCAAGCTGGATACAGCAGCCATCATGGATAAAGTTGAGAATATTATCTGCTATTTTTCTGTCAACATCACCCGGTTCAGGCGAACTCATTTCAAAACATAAATGATCTTCCGGCGCTTCAATTATATAATCTACTTCAGAAATATGAACAGATTCAGATCCTCCCCCTATACAGCGGGGCATCTTCGGAACGACCTCCACAATAACTTTATGGCAGTTTTTCAGTTTAGCCAGTGTTTCAGAGTTCTGCGGACCGAGATTAAAATAACCATTTTCATCCATTGGGCAGACCCTTACAATACTTAACCACTTTGTGTCTTTCCTTTTATCAGCATTATTATAATAAAAAGATCTTACAGAGGGGTCTTTCAGGAAATAATCATATAGTTCAACTGCGTAATGATATAAAATCGGGGAATAAAAGGTGCTGTTAAATCCTTTGTCGAGCATTCTTGTCAGCCTGCTCCATTGCCAGTCCATATAAATAAAACTACCGGGATGTTTAGCGACTTCCGGGATAGGGGGAAGTGATACTGCAGAATAAATACTTACATCCTCAAGTTCCCCTGCCCTCTGTGCAAGTGCCTGATCACATAATACCGGTTTTCCGTTAAAAAAACCATAATCAATAACATCGCCTGAATTAATAATACCTACCGCTTCCTCAGCTGTTGATAATTTACTTTTGTAAAGATCTGTGAATTTCATTAAAACCTCCAAAAAGTTTTTATTTTTAAATAGGTGAAATTATTATTTAAGTAATTATAAAATATTTATAACACAGCAACTCTATATGGATTTCAAATTATGACAATAGTGTATTTTTGCACAAGATTGTAGTTTTATTTAGAAAAGGGAGTAGTTATTTTGTCAAAAGTATGTAGTTTAATATAACAATGTTGAAAACATATAACATATCATTTATGACAGATTTATCGGATTATATTTATAAATGTAAAATTAATTTAGGAGGGAGTCTTTTATTGTAATTGACTATTTATTATAATCAGTATTAAATAAATATGGTAAACAGTTAAAATAATACTGCAAAAAATTTCAAAAAAAATGATAGATAAAAAAGAAATTAAAAAACAGATTTTTGAAAAGTGTATACCGCTGATAAACGAAAAAGGTTTCAACAGCCTTGGCGTAAAAGAGATCACTGACACTGCCGGAATGTCAAAAGGTTCATTTTATAATTATTTCCCCAGTAAGGAAAAATTCGGTGTTGAACTTATAGATTATTATAATATTAAAACTGAAAAAGCTCTACGTTCAATTCTTTTTGTTCCTGGATTATCATACCGCGAAAAATTTATTAATGTATACCTCTATTTTAAGGATATATATGATACACAGGGTATAAAAGGAGTTGAGGGAATACTTGGGACTTTTAGTGTTGAACTTTCCGTGGTGAGCCCTGAAATAAAAGATGCCGTAGACAGGGCGTATAATGCAATTAAATCCGTTTTTGAAGAAGCTGTTGAAGCCGGTCAAAAAAACGGTGAAATATATATTTATCTGGATAAAACTGATATATCTGAATTTTTACTGATAAGCTGGTATGGTGCTATACTCCGCATGAGGGCCAGCGGAAATTTCGCTCCATTTAAACTTTGCCATGATTTTGTAATTAATACTGTCTTCATAAATGATATTGACAAAACAAGTTCCAACGATCAGAAAAATTCAACCGAATAGTTCTTTCTTAATGAATGCTTCAGAAATTTTGATGACGGTTTCCCCAGAGCAATTACCGCATGTATCCTGTTAGTACCGAAAATATCCAGTTCTTCTCTTAATTCAGTGCTTCTGTTCATAGCTTCAACTGCAAAACCAATCAGGCAGGTTCCCAGGTTCATATAATGAGAAAGCATACATATGTTATAAGCTGCATATGTCCCATCCTCTATGGGAGTACTTCCTTCCATTGTACTGTGGATTATTATCAGACAGGGGGCCCCATGAAAAAGAAGATCTCTTCCTTTCTCAGACTCTTCTATTGCCATTTTAACTGTTTCATAATGATCTCTGTAATAATTAAGAAGCGCTCTACCCATGAACGGAATCGATAGAAATCTTATCAGTGGATTAGCTGCAAGTCTGTTTATTTTAATGAAGAATTCTTTTATCTGTGTGGCGAATTCCCACACCTTCTCTCTTCCATTTATTACTGTAAATTCCCATTCCTGACAGTTACTCCCCGAAGGGGCAGTTACTGCGAATTCAATAAGGTCACGTATTGTATCCTCGCTGATCCCCTCTTCCCTGAAACGTCTTATACTCCTTCTTGATCTGAATATATTTATAAGCTGTTCAGGGTTAACATCCTTTGAACTGAGTATTTTTTCCTTATATTTAAATGTATTAAATTTAATATTTTTCAGAGTATCATTGAAACTGACAGCATTGAATTTACAGACATCATAGCAGTGTGAACAGAGCATGCATTCGTTATCATTACGACAGACCTTTTTATCTCTTATGTAAAGAACCTCTTTGGGACAAATTTCAATACATTTGCCACAGAGAGTACATTTTTTACTGTCAATTACCGGTATATTATTCATTAACTGACTCCTTAATTAATCCTTTATTTTCCAGTCTCCTGACTGTATTATTTTACAGGATAAATATTTACTTTCATCATTACCATAATAAATCAGACCTGAAAGACCGGACTTGCATTTTACTATATCACGTTGGTATAATGAATTTTCATCACCTTCCCTGTATTCTTCAATTATGTCAAGCTGATGAAGTGTTAATCGGTTTATCTTATATATTTCAATTTTAATTTTTAAATCCGGGCAATCACGTAAGAAAGCCATTGGATACTCGCCAAGGTCTCTTAATATAAAACCCTCAAGTTCAGATTCTCCAATATATTCGGATCTGTCAAGGCTGGAGGAATACATCTCCCCTTTCCTGAGTGTTCCATATACAAAAATAATATAATTTCCTGTTTCCGTCATTTTTATCTGATTACTCAACTATAAAAAATATTTTTAATAAACCTGTATCACCTTATACAATAAACTTTTTACCATTGTGAAAAAATATTGACACATTCGAAGCATGTATTAAGTTGACATCCGTCCAAACGGGGCGTGGCTCAGTCCGGTAGAGCGCGTGGTTTGGGACCATGAGATCGGAGGTTCGAATCCTCTCGCCCCGAAATTTGTATTGCGCCCGTAGCTCAGCTGGATAGAGCAACAGCCTTCTAAGTTGTGGGCCAGAGGTTCGAATCCTCTCGGGCGCGAATAGAAAAAACTTGACTAACGGCAGGTTTTTTTTATCTTTAAAAACTTATTATGGTGACCGTAGTTCAATGGTAGAGCCCTGGATTGTGGTTCCAGTCGTTGCGGGTTCGAGCCCCGTCGGTCACCCACATAAAAAACCCGCTTGTTTCTTGGCGGGTTTTTTATCTTAAACCGATATTTAAATAATCAGAAAATATCTCCTTTTTCCAGAACTTTTCAATAACTTTTGCGGTTATACCATTTTCAGTTAACAGGCTGCAAAATCTTTCAGCATGTTCATGCCCGCAGATGAAGAGAATATTTGAGTTAATCTTATTACTAATTTTATCAAGCCAGAATTTTTCTCTTACATCCCAGTATTTTTTCACTTCCGCATTGAGTTCAGATTTAATTTTTCTTTTTAATTCTGCATCTAATAAAAACGGATCTCTGACATTATTCCTTTTAAATATTCTATCTTTTAAATCTGCATGGTATGGTATTCCGAGTAACTCCCGCTCATTACTTTCAGGATCGCAATAAAGATGTTCAATCCCGGCACGTTCAGCTGCTATCTTTGCAGTATCTTCAGTAGCTCCATATACATCTTTAAGAAATTCATTGTTAAATTCTTCTGCTATAATTGAGATTTTCAATGCCCTGATTTGATTTTTTAAAAATGAATGAAACTCTTTGATAAGATATTCCGGAACCGGGCCGTTATATTGAATAAGATGATCTACACCGACTATATATACCATTTCACATATTATTTATTACCAGAGAATTATTAAGCACATCAATAATTCTCTGACAGGCGTCTTCTATCTCATCAATTGGAACAGGTCCTGCGAAGTCGAGATCTGATTTAATTTCAGAAGATATTTCCTCAGAGAAAAATGACAGAATATAATCTTTTAAGCTTTCAGAGGCAATACGCAATGAACATTTTAAATCTTTTAAATCAAGGGATATTATCTGTTCAGTTAAAGCGGGAGAATTCAAAGTTAAGAGATCTTCCATGATCTTTATTTTTTTTTGAGGGAGAGTTATCGAACAGTCCTCTGTAAGATGAATAATTATATCTTTACGTCTTATATATGAGGTATATTCAAGCGCATAAACCAGAAGCTCGGACTTATTCTCTTCAAGTCTTGACGGATCGGGATAAATTGAATCGAACATTTCTTCAAGGCCCTTGAAAATAGATTCATCAAAATCTTTTGTTGCAAGTATCCTTTCTGTAAGTTCAAAAGCAAGTCCAAGAGGTATTGTGGAAAGTATTGTTCCGGACATTTGAGGAGTCAGAGAAAAAAGTAGAACAGCAGCCATTTGAGGATGAAGCTGCTCTATCTTTTCAATCATACTTTCTAAAGAAATATTTTCCATACTTTTTATCTTCCCCCGGCGGGATTTGATTATGTTAAAATTGTATTTACAACAGACAGTTCATTCTTAAGGAATAATTTTATTAGAGATTGATACTGTAAATACCCCCTTCAGCCCGCAGTCTTTTTCAAGATCAAATTCGATTACAATTCCTTCGGGGAATAATCCTTTACAATTATCCGGAATTATTCTTTCAACAGTTATCTGGTAATGATTAATCTTCTCTTTTGAAACACTAACTTTTTTAATATTAAGCCTGAATGAATTTTTTTTCGTACATCCGCCTGTATCTGCTGTAAATGAAAGACATCTGCCATTAACAGAAAGTCCTTTTAAAATAATCTCTCCTGTTTTGCGCTGACTGTCAGTAAATGTCTCCGCAGTCACATTAGTATAGAAAAAAAATAATAATAACAAAATTAAAAATCTCTTCATTAAATTATTCCATTATAGCTGATTTAGAAAAAAACTCTTTTATAAAGAACCATATTTATTTATTTTTCAATAATAAAATAATTTTTAAATTCAGTATTTATCCCTAACTTATTGCATATTAAAAATGTATATTCCACACGCTGACGGCTGAGGCCGGAATATACATTTTTTTGACATTTCCTACCAGGATACATTTAAAATTTATTCTGTATTAAATTGTTTTATTAAAATTAAATAATTTATGATTTAAAATTTTTCATAACCTTCATCATCAAAAATTTCTGAATCTCTGTTCGCTGATTCCGATTCAGTTTTTACCTTTGCATCATCAGTATTCTTTATTTCCATTTTCTTTTTCTCACGTCCTGAAAGGAGACTTTTTTTTGTCTCGGAAGTTTTCAACTGTGGAGTAATTTCAATTATTCTGTCAGCCGAATCCCCGACATTAAATCTTTTAATCATTGCCAGAAGTTCCCTGGCCTGGGCTGACATCTCTTCACTCGCAGCAGCTGTCTCTTCCACAAGGGCAGCATTTTGCTGCGTCATTGTATCCATATCAATAATCGCAGTATTAATTTGTTCTATTCCTCTTCTCTGTTCGTCACTGGAAGCAGCCATTTCGGAAACAAGCATTGTGACTTTTTTTATAGCTTCAATAATCTCCTTAAGAGCAACACCGCTTTTATTAACGAGCTCAGTACCGGTTTCAATTTTATCGACCGAATCTTTTATTAACATATCAATTTCTTTTGCTGCACTGCCGGCACGTTGCGCTAGGTTTCTAACTTCGCCTGCTACAACGGCAAATCCTCTTCCCTGTTCGCCAGCACGTGCGGCTTCTACGGCTGCGTTAAGAGCAAGAAGGTTAGTCTGGAATGCAATTTCATTGATCATATTTATAATATCTGCTATTTTTGAACTTGATGCATTGATTTCTCCGATAGATAGAACAGCCTCCTCAACAACAGTACCACCGTCTTCGGCAAGTTTTAGTGAACTAGTTGCAACATTATTGGCTTCAGAGGCATTTTCAGAATTCTGTCTTGTTGAAGCATTTGCCTCTTCTATCGTTGATGCAATCTCTTCTAACGCTGATGCCTGTTCAGTTGTTCTCTGTGACAGATTCTGATTATCCTGACCGATCTGATCTGTGGCTGTTGCTACCTGCTGTGCGGATTTAATTATATCTATAACAGTAGTTCGTAATATTCCGATCAAGGTCTGGAAGGCCTTTGCAAGTGTTCCGATTTCATCTCTTCTTTCACAATATTTTTCAGAAACATCACTACTTAGATCGAGTTCTGCCATTTTTTCAGCATACTTTACTGTTGCAATTATCGGGTTGGCTATACTTTTTCCAATAAAGTACGCAAGGATTCCACCTAGAATAAGAAGGCTGACTGTAATAAAAATAATTATATTTCTGAGATAGTTTATTCTACTGAGTAATTCTTTTACCTCCAACGCAACACAAACAGACCATCCATCTGTATCCTGGATTGGAGCAAAAGAACTGAAAATATCTTTTCCATTAAAAAAATACTGTGCGGCTCCTTTTTCGCCAGTATTCGCACGTTTTATTAAATTCGCCAGTGGTATTAAAGTTTTATCTTCAGCTGATGCTTTAATTGGATTATACATATCAGTTACCAGCTTGTTGTTTTTATGTCCCTGAATTGTTCCTGTTTTATCTACAACATAAACATATCCTGTTTCTCCAATTTTAATATTTTCAACAATGTGAGAAATTTCATTCCCGTCCCTTATTCCGTAGAGAACTCCTGTTATTTTACCATTTCTTTTAATAGGAACCGCTACAGATACACTTGGAAGTCCTGAAACCCTGCTGACAAATACTTCTGAATATGTAGATATTCCGGACATGGCTCTTATATAATAATTCCTGTCAGATATTTTTGCTGCAGCTCTTTCGAGATTAAACCTTGTTGAATTCCCCTGGGTGTCCGCTATGGCGAATATATCGAAACCTGTTCTTTTTGCCTCTTTCGCCAGGAACGAAACTTTTTCAGGCCACGGGGTATCATCATCAATAATTCTGCGCTCTGCAAGAGTTTCAACAACCGCGATATTTACACGCATGCTATTCTGAATAACCCTGGATACTTCTCCTGTAAGCTCAAGGTAAGATTGCTCTGTCTGTGCCAGTAATATATTTTTTGACTGCGTGTAACTGACTATTCCAAATGCTATTGAAACCAAAAATAGAGCCCCTACAATTAGCAGAATTAATTTAGTTTTTATTGATTTCATATTTAACCCTTATCCCGTGAAATTATTATTTAAAATAATAGATTTTTTTTTAAAAAGCAATTTTATAAATAATAATTATCACAAAATTCTCTAATAACTAAACGCCGGATATTTAAAAAAAAGAATTGTAATAATTGTATTGATGATTTCTTCACAGGAATCTTTCAATTATTAAGCTATTTGGATAATTTATTTAATATTAAAATTAATAAACAACATGGAATGAATGCATAAGTCAAAACCCCTTCCGAAATAGGAAGGGGTTAAAACCGGAATATCTAAATTAAGATTAAAACCGGACAGCTCTATTTAAAAATTAATCAGATTTCTTTCAGATAAATTGAGCCTTTAACCGAATTGTCATTAAGGTAAAAATTCTTTTTCCCCTCTAAAAATTCAGAATCAATTGAACCAAAAGCTTCAGATAAAAGATTTTCATGAATGTAGGCTCTGTTATCATCAGGTAAAACAAAGCATGCGACAGCAGTGTTTAAATGAATATTTTTTTCGGAATAATCCTTTTTAAGTATTTTTAATTTTTCAATGTCTTCCCGGATTGACCTGACAGTATCCGGATTGGATGCTGATTCATTATTACTTATTACTTTTAATTCTATTGCCCATTCATTTTCAACGAGAATATCAACCTCAACATCTTCACCACCTACTTTTACAACAGCTTCAGGAATTATTTTTTTCTTTCCTGTAAACCCTTTTGCCAGAACACCTGCTGCTTCTATCTGAAGCCAGCTTTCAATTTTAGAACTGTCTTTTGTAAAGACCGGCAGCCCGTTTGAACTTTCAATGCTCAATCTAAGATCGCTTTCAATAACTCTTTTTAATTCCTCAAATTTCATTTCGCTACCCCTCTTTTATATATTTAAACCTGTACTAATCCTCGTATTTTTAAAATCAATACAAATAATCAGTTTTTGTTTAATTTTTTAAAATTTTATTATAAAAATATAGTGCAAATTGATACAAAAATATATAACTATACAGTCTCGTCGACTCTGAAGTCAGAAAATTTTATTATGATAATATTAATTAAATAAATATGTATATATTTTATTAAAATAATTATATTATAATTTATCTTCAGATGATAATATTTTAATTCTGAATGTCATCAAATATTCCGGGATAGTATTTACGTTATCGGGGATTGAATTTTTTAAGGGTAAATTATATTACATTAATTAAAAAAAAGGCGGCAAGATAATCCGCCAAATTAATATTTAATTATGCTGAATCGGCAAACAGTAGCAGCATAGCAGCCTTAAGCTGTTAGCTTATTTCTGCGCACCCAGATTTTCTGCTGTTCCGCCATCCTGACAAGGTCATCCCTGACAGCAGGATGGGCTATATTTATAAGTTCCTCAGCTCTCTGCCATGTAGATTTTGCTTTTAACATGGCAATCCCATATTCAGTTACTACATAACTGGCTATACTTCTCGGGACTGTAACAGTAGCACCGGCCGGAAGAGTTGGTATGATCCTGGAAATAACTTTCCCATCTACTATATTTGCAGACTTAAGACAGATAAAACCTTTGCCTCCGGTTGAGCGGTATGCGCCGAATATAAAATCAAACTGGCCCCCTGTACCTGAAATTTGTCGCATCCCGGAAGATTCAGAACAAACCTGACCGTAGAGATCAACTTCAACAGCATTGTTTATAGCTATAACATTATCATTTTGCGATATCCGGAACGGGTCATTTGTGTAACTAACGGGGTAACTTGCACAAACAGGATTATTATCAAGAAAATCATATAACTTCTGGGTACCCATAGCGAAAGTATAAACCATTTTACCTTTATCAATTGACTTATGCTTTCCTGTGATTCTCCCATTATTATACATATCAACGAAAGAATCAACCAGCATTTCTGTATGGATTCCCAGGTCCTGCAGATCCGATTCTGCAATCATTTTACCAATTATATTGGGCATTGCACCGATCCCCAGTTGCAGACAGGCTCTGTCCGGAATTTCTTTCATAACTATTTCGGCTACTTTACGATCCACATCCGTTGAACTTGTTTCAGGCAGTGACAGAAGTTGTTTGTTATCACCATGAACTATATAATCCACCTGTGAAATATGTATCGATTCTCTCATGCCGCCAAGACATTTCGGTACCGACTCATTAACTTCAACAATGACCGCCTTTGAAGATTCACACATACCAAGAGTAAGTGAATTACTTGTGCTGAGATTGAAAAAACCTGATTTGTCCATAGGGGCAACCTTAATCATCGCCACATCTGGCTTTATATAACCTTTCTCAAAGAAGCCGTTGACTTCGTGATATGTTATCGGGATGTAATTGCATAAATTTTTATCATGCGATTTTCTGCTTGCAGAGCTGAAATGCCAGTCATTAAAAATAAAATGCTTTCTATCAGGATCCTGCTGTACTACGAGAGGAACAAATGGACAGCACATTGACCGTATTTCCACATCCTTAAGTTCATTCTTACGTTTTGCAAGAGCTGCATCAAGGAGTTGTGAATTCATCATAAACTCGCCATAGTGTACAACATCACCGGATTTAATGATTTTAACCGCTTCATCAGCAGTCACAATTTTTTTTTCATATTCCTTTCTGAAACTCATATTTTTCCTCCTTTTTCTACACTATTTATGAATTTCACTGATGAGCAAGGCTCACGATTAACCTGTTAAACACATCTGAATTCAGGTTTCCTTTTCTCATTGAATGCTTTCATTCCCTCTTTTTGATCAGAGGTTGCAAAACATAATCCGAATACAAGGTTTTCATATACTATAGCTGTTTCAATGTCTGTTTCCATACCTCTATTTATGGCCTTTTTAGAATACCTTACTGCGAGTTGCGCCCTGGAAACCAGCTTTTCTGCAAAACCGAGTGCTGTAGTCATCAGTAAATCTTCAGGAACAACTATATTAACGAGACCGATTTTTTCGGCTTCTGAAGCAGGTATAACATCACCGGTAAAAATCATCTCCTTAGCCTTTGATATACCGACAATCCTCGGCAACCTTATACAACCGGAAAAACCCGGTGTTATTCCAAGACTTACCTCAGGCTGTCCGAATTTCGAATTTTCAGCAGCAATCCTTATATCACAGCACATTGCGAGTTCGCATCCGCCCCCGAGGGCAAATCCGTTGACGGCTGCGATAGTCGGTATTTCCAGTTGTTCGATCTTTGAAAACACTGCCGAACCGAGTTCACCCCATGCCCGCCCCTCTTCACTGCCAAGGCTCATCATTTCAACTATATCTGCACCTGCAACAAATGATTTTCCTTCACCTGTTATGATTAGCGCGTGAATATTTTTTTCACCCGATATTAATCCGATTGCCCTGAGAAGTTCGACAAGTAATTGCCTGTTTAAAGAATTAAGTGCTGTAGGTCTCGAAATTGTCAGTATCCCGGTTTTGCCGGTTAAACTAAATTTTAAAAATTTAAATTCTTCAAGATCAAACATTATATTCCGCCTCCTGGTCTACCTCTCGAATATCATTGCCATCCCCATGCCACCACCAATACACATAGAAATGATCCCTGTTGAGAAATTATTTCTCTTCATCTGGTACATGGTTGTAACAGTCATCCTCGCTCCTGTACATCCTATGGGATGGCCCAGTGAAATACCACTGCCTAATTGATTCGGAAATTCATTATCCAGCCCAAGTTCTCTGAAACAGCCTATTGCCTGCGAAGCAAAGGCTTCGTTGATTTCAACCATGTCAAAATCCTTTATTGTCATCCCCGCAAGTTTAAGAGCCTTTCGTACTGCAGGAACAGGGCCAAGTCCCATATATGCAGGATCAACTCCACCAACAGCAAAAGATTTAATCTTAACCATCGGCTCAAGCCCCATCTCCTTTGCCTTTTCCGAACTCATCATAAGAACAGCGGCTGCACCGTCATTTATACCTGAAGCATTTCCTGCCGTTACAGTACCATCTTTCTTAAACGCCGGTTTCATCTGAGCCATCTTTTCAAGAGTTGTTTCCATGGGCCTTTCATCTGTATCCACAATTTTATCTCCCTTTTTTGAAGGAATTATAACTGGAACGATCTCCTCTTTGAAAAGGCCTGTTTTAATAGCATTGATTGCTCTCTGGTGCGACATGAGTCCAAGCTTATCCTGCTCCTCCCTGCTGATACCGTATAGTTCAGCTATATTCTCTGCTGTTATACCCATATGATATCCGTTAAAAATCTCATATAACCCGTCATATACCATCAGGTCATGTATATCTCCAACACCTGTAAGCTCCATCCGGTGGCCCCACCTGGCCTTTTTCAGGGCAAGAGGCGCGTTGCTCATGCTTTCCATCCCTCCCGCAACAACCACTTCTGATTGTCCTGTCATGATCGACTGTGCACCCATGGCAATTGCCTTGAGACCTGAACCGCATACTATGTTTATCGTACAGCCGGCTGCCTCCTTCGGTATACCTGAATATACCGCTGCCTGACGACCGGGGTTCTGTCCCTGGGAGGCCTGGAGTACACATCCCATTACTGTCTCATCGACATTAATTTCTTTAGCTCCGTCCTCATAGTTATAGCCTTTCTTTTCTATCTCAAGCTGCCCTGCATGCTTTAATTTGTCCGGCGCTAAACTTATCTGTTCACCTGAAACAACCGGCTTAAGATTTATTTTCCTGAATACTTCACTCATTACAAGAGAACCGATTTCTATTGCTGAAACGTCTTTCAGGCTCCCCCCGAATGAGCCTATGGCTGTTCTTGCTCCGCTTACTATTACCGCTTCTTTCATCAATCAACCTCCAACATGTATTTAATCCGCAAACTCAGATAGAACACCTGTTGCAATAACAAGCCTCTGAATTTCTGAAGTTCCTTCATAAATTTCAGTAATTCTCGCATCCCTGTACAGCCTTTCAGCAATGTAATCTTTAACATAACCGTAGCCACCATGTATCTGTATACATTTATGAGCACACCTGTGAGCGCATTCAGAAGCGTAAAGCTTTGCCATTGCGGCATATTTACTTACAGGTTTTCTATTGCTTCCGTTCTTATCCAGCATTGCAGCAGCCTGGTATATAAGTAGTCTTGCGGCCTCAATTTCAGTTGCCATATCAGCTATCATCCACTGTATAGCCTGAAGCCTGCCGATAGAAGCTCCGAACTGGACCCTCTGGTTTGCGTATTTAGCTGCTTCTTCAAGTGCAGCCTGAGCTATCCCGAGAGCCTGGGCTCCAATTCCAACACGGCCTCCATCAAGGGTATGCATTGCAATTTTAAATCCTTCTCCCGGTTTTCCGAGCATCCGATCATCCGGAAGAACGCAGTCCGTATAAACCATTTCAGTTGTTGATGAAGCGCAGATCCCGAGTTTATCCTCGACTTTCCCCACTGAAAAACCCGGATCTCCTTTTTCAATTATAAAGAAAGATGTATTTTTGTTTTTACCTGCATTTTTATCTGTTACTGCCAGTGTAACATGAACATCCGCGTATTCACCGTTTGTTATAAAATTTTTACTCCCGTTCAGGAGATACTGCCCATCATTTTTTATTGCAGTTGTTTTTGTCCCTCCGGAATCTGATCCTGCATCAGGTTCTGTTAACCCGAAGGCTCCTATATGTTCTCCACTGCAGAGTTTAGGAAGGTATTTTTCTTTCTGTTCCTTTGTTCCGAAATAATAAATCGGAGATAGACATAATGAATTATGAGCAGAAACTATCACCCCTGAAGACGCGCAGATTCTCGATATTTCTTCAACGGCTATTGCATACGAAACATAGTCCATTTCTGCCCCATTGTATTCACCGGGATAAACGACACCCATAATACCGAGTTCACCCAGCTTTCTTGTTGTTTCCAGCGGGAACCTGTGTGTCCTGTCAATTTCTACGGCCTGTTCTTTTAATTCTTTTTCTGCAAAACCGCGACACATTTCTCTGACCATTAATTGCTCTTCAGTGAGTTCAAACATACCTGAAGCCTGTGTGTATGCTGATGAATGTTCTGACGTGCTGTTTACATCAATTGCTGTACTCATAATTCCTCCTGTTGTTTTACAATATCCTGATCTTATTATAAAACATGACACTATAAACGTAATTTGACAATCGGTAGGTTACATATTTGTTTAATATGAGGATTTATGATTTATGAAATAGAAGGCTTTATAATAAAAAAAGTAGGGGCTCCCCCTATTAAAAAAGGTAAACCTGCTACTTCTTTCTGGTCAGTTCCCATTGAGATGCGTGTTTTATGAGCTCAGTTGCATTTCGAAGATTCAGTTTGTCCTTTATATGTTCACGGTAAGTATCAACAGTTTTAACACTTAAGCGGAGAGTTGTGGCGATCTCTTTTGTTTCCAATCCTTTGCCAATAAGCTCAAAAACCTGAAGTTCCCTGTCGGTAAGAGCGGCAAGCTGCAGTTCATCATTATCCCCGGTTCTGCCGATTGCCTTTTTGAGAAGACGGCTCTTAATTTTTTCACTGGCATATATTTCTCCGGAAATCACCGTACGTATTGCTTTTATTATTACCTCCGAAGCTTCCTGCTTCATTATGTATCCCATTGCTCCGGCATTGAAAGCTCTTTCAGCGTAAATTGTTTCATCAAAAACCGAAAGAACAAGAATCGGAATGTTCTGATCAATACGTCGGATATATTTTATCAGATCAAGTCCGTTCATATCCTTTAACGAAATATCTATTATTATTATATCAGGTTTGCATGTTTTAAGAAAAACAAGGGCATTATCACCACTCTCCATTTCACCGCAGATCGACATATCATCAACTTGTGATATAAGCATTGACAGCCCCATTCGCACTATGGAGTGATCTTCAACGATCAATACCGAAGATTTTTCTGATTTATCACCGGTTATCATTTTTAAACCTCAGAAAATTTAAAGTTTGCACTCTATTTTTGCTCCCATACCGTCAATATTGTTCCTTATTTTTATCTTAGCGTCAATAAGCTTTGCCCTGAAGCTCATCAGTTTAAGGCCCAGACCTTCGGAGTAAGCAATATTATCAAGTTCAAAACCTTTTCCATTATCACGCACTTCAAGAACAGTCTTTCCCCCCTCCTGCCTTAGAATAATACAGATTTCATCCCCCCCGCTGTGTTTTACCGCATTATGGACTGCTTCGTTTGCTATATAATATAACTCAGTTGCCTTCATTATATCAATATCTACAGGCGAGCATTCATCATTAAAAATGCATGATATATTATAAAGCTCATTTATTGATATAGCAAGATTTTTCAGGGCATCAGGAAGACCTTCATAATTTATCTCAACAAGAAACATTCCCTTTAAAAGTTTCTTTGTTATACTCAGTGATTCCCCGATTAAATCCCGGATTTTACTTATATCATTCAAGTCTACATTTTTTTTATCAATCAATCTTATTTCAAGACTGCGAATGATGAGAGAAATACCTGTAAGATATTGAATAAGATTATCATGAAGCATTTCTCCAATACGCTGCTGTTCTCTTTTACTGATTTCGTTAATACGGTTAAGCAGATGATTATATTCCGTCATATCAATAAGAGTGACTACATACTCAAAATCTTCCGGTCCACGTGCCATCAGGCAGTATACATCTTTAAGATTCCCGATTCTGTCCCTTGCTTTAAATTCATTTTTAACGATCTGCGAAGAACTGCCTTCCATAAGATTAACTGAGGACTTTTGTATTTCCTTTACATACTCAGGCAACACGAAATCGAGCCATGACATTTTACCTTCAAGTTCTTCTCTTGAAAACCCCGTGAAACTTACCATTTCATTATTTACAAGCATAAGAACATCTTTATTTACAATTGTCATAGCAGAACCGGTACATTCGAAGATGGTTTTATACATATCTTCAGACATCTTCAGGGCATCTTCGAGTTTCTTCTTTTCCGTTACATCAAAAAATATTGATATGATGCAATTTTCTCCATCAATAAATATCGGTTCCGCAGAATAAATATAACTGTGTAAATCGCTGTTTTTATGCCTGAAACATATCTCTTCATTTTTTACAGACATTCCGGCATTAAGCAGTAATAATACATTTTCACGTTTTGATGCCGGCTCCCACAACTTGATATCAAAAACAGTTTTCCCTACAACTTCCCTGCGAGTATAACCGGTATTTTTAAGAAACTCATCGTTGACTTCTACGAACCGACCATCTTCAAGAGTTGTTACACTGATGCTTATAGGTGCCAGTCGGAATGAACGGGAAAATTTTTCCTCTGATACCCTTAAAGCATCTTCAAGAAGTCTTTTCTCTGTTATATCAAAAAAAATTGAAATAAGGCTATCTTCGTCGCCCAGCTTCACAGGTTCAGCAGAATATATATAATTATGAATTTCACCGTTTTTAATTCTGAAATTAGTTTCAAAATTTTTTACAGGAATACCCTTTCTGAGAACAGGAACAATCTTTTCACGTAATTCAACCGGCACCCAGAGATTAATATCCTGAACAGTTTTACCAATAATGTCTGAACGTGAATACCCTGTATTCCTGAGAAATTCATCATTAACCTCAAGAAATTTTCCCTGTTCAAGTGTTGTTACGCTAATACTGATAGGGGCAAGTCTGAAAGCCCTGGCAAGTTTCTCCTCTGATATTCTGAGTGAATGAATTCCTTCAATAAATTTATCATAGTAATCATTCTCAGGCTGCTGCATTCCGGTAAAGGGTATCTCTGAAAAAATATAAAAATGATAGTTGCCATTTGTCAGTTTTTTCGATATAAATGAAATCCTGACTGATTTTGTGAGACCTGATGCGGTTTTTACTCGAACTGATGAAATAACTGACTGTCCGGGAATCGTGGTTTCTTGTAAATCGAAAACCGTTTCATGCGAGGATTCATTGCTTTCGTTTTGAATTGAAACAATGTGTAATATTTTAAATACTTCATCAACCGGTTTACCAAGGGCTGTATTTGCCGTAATTCCGGTTAAGATCTCCATGGAAGAATTCCAGATAATAACATATCCGACATGATCAGTGATAACAATACCATCAGACAGGCTAGCATAAATATCTGACAATTCTTCAATTATTTTATTCATGATTTTATTATAGTTAAATTTTTCCGCCTCAAAACACAGCCTGATTCAAATAATTTATTTTATTTTATTATCTATACTGCAAATGTCAACAGGTTTTAAAAGAAGGAGTAGGATTAAGCTGTTAATTATCATTACTTTAAATGTATAATTTTTGACTCAGATAACTCTGATAATTATAATTTATATTAATTATAATTCTGGAGGGTGTTTATATGAATACAGAACTAAACATGCTTGAGTCGCAATTTTTAAGGATTTTCAGAATCAATAATAAAAGAGCAGATGAAAACCTGGAATACGATATGGTTCTCGAACAGGGTCTTGAGGCTCTCAGAGACGGTTTTGATTCACTGACAAATTCTCTTATAAACAAGGGATGTATTATTAAAGAAGGAGACAAACTGATTTTAACAGATAAAGGTGACCAGTATCTATATAATAAAAAACTGTACAGTGATTATTAAAAATACTTACTGAATACATCTTTTATAGTGCAAAATCTCAATAAGTATCACTTTATATTATTTTATTGAATTTTTTACACTTTTTTTATTGTGTTTAAATTAATTATTGCAATTGATCCCACCCCTGAAAATAGTACCACAAGTAAGTTTAGTTTTAACCGATAAATAAAATGATAAGTAGAGGTTAAAATGAAAAAGCGATTTTCAGAAGAACAGATAGTAAAAATTTTAGGGGA
>Ga0116163_1000185_pt1 | contig 46460 bp, 43 predicted proteins | sample AD_UKC107_MetaG_FD_89889 | JGI IMG/M metagenome (GOLD analysis project Ga0116163, IMG submission 89889) | Active sludge microbial communities of municipal wastewater-treating anaerobic digesters from Hong Kong - AD_UKC107_MetaG | ecosystem: Engineered > Bioreactor > Anaerobic > Digestate...
CTGACTCACCCCGTTTCGGGTCAGGCACGCCTATGGCGCATGTCTTAAACACCTGAGGAAGCTCATATATCACTTCATCTACCTCACGGGGATATACATTAAATCCGCTTGAGAGTATCATGTCCTTTTTCCTGTCCACGATAAAAAAGAACCCGTCCTCATCCATGTACGCCAGGTCCCCGGTATAGAGCCATCCGTCCCGCAGGGCGTTCGCTGTTTCGTCCTCGTTTTTCCAGTACCCTGACATGATATTCGGGCCGCGGGCTATAAGTTCACCAGGCTCTCCCACAGGCATATCCTTTGTCCCTGTGTCTATGTCCACTATCCTTATATCTATGTCAGGCCATGCGAGCCCCACACTTCCCGGTTTTCTTTTTCCGAAAGGTGTGCATGTAAGTACGTTAGATGTCTCGGAAAGTCCATAACCCTCTGTTATCTTTGCGCCTGAGAGTTCCTCGAACTTCTTCATTACCTCAACAGCCAGAGGTGATGAACCGCATATCATACCCTTGATCGACTTTATCTTTGACTCAGGCGTGGCCGGGTGCTGGTTAAGCCCGAAGATCATGGCAGGTACTGCGGAATAATAGTTCGGCTCATGCTGATTTATTGCGTTCAGTATGTTATCCACAGTTGGCTCTGTTACTATTATCGAACATCCCCCTGCCACTTTGTTTATGTTTATGTTGGTATTGAATCCGTATATATGATAAAGAGGCATGCAGCAGAGTGTTTTCAGGTAGGCCTCCGACGCGTAGCTCCCCTTGAACCACTCATGGTCCTGATGTGCCTGTGAGAGGATATTGCGATTACTGAGCATGCACCCCTTTGACACGCCGGTTGTCCCCCCTGTATACTGCAGCATGGCAAGGTCTTCAGATGAGACAGCCACATCGGGTTCAGTATCTGGAGCGGCTTTTAATATATCCTCGTATTTCAGTATATCATCCGAAAAAGGAAAAGTCCCATCTTCTTTATCTCCGAAAACAATAACCTTTTTCAGCGCGGCCATCTTTTCATTGAGCACCTCTACCGGTTTGGCAGCTATACCAGCCCATGCGATTACCGCCACCGCACCGCTGTCGCTGAACTGGTGAGTAATTTCCCTCACCGTTGCCATAGGATTTGTCGGCACAACTACAACTCCAAGCTTATAGCAGGCCTCAAGTGCAATTACATACTCCGGAAAATTCGGAGACATAAGGGCCACTCTGTCACCCTTTTTAATCCCCAGTGCCGTTATAGCATTGGCCAGTTTGCGTGCTGACAAATTTGCCTCTGAATAGGAGATCTCCCTGTCACCGAAAATCAGATAGGGTCTGTCCGGGTTATTTTCCGCGTTCCTGTTAAACATATCCCTGAGAGGGATCTCAGGGTAATCAATTGATGCTGATACGCCTTTGTCATACCATTTGAGCCATGGTTTTTCCATAATAATCTCCCCTCTTTTTTTGGGATTATTATGAAATTTTAATTTTTATATTTCAACAATTAATTGAACATTTACTTTATTATTTGTCAGGTTTTTCATCCAACAGGCAGGCAACCCTCTGCCCCGGGGAGGCCTCTTTAAGGGACAAATACTCCTCCCTGCATCCGGGCAGAGGGGATTAAAGGGGCCTCCCCGGGGCAGATTTATCGGCAAGGGGACATCCCCTGCTACATAAACAGTATCCTGTTTGAAAAATGTTCCACTGCTGTATATATTTTTTTTTCTTTTTTTAATTGCCATAATATATATATTAAAGGATTTATTCTTTTACCAGATAAACCCTTTAATTATCCATATCCGGGTAGTCACAATTTGATATTCTGAAAGTCCGGGATAGAACATGTTCAGTTTTGTTCTCTTCCCCATATATCACAGGACTCTTAACGGGTGTTAAGGGGGGCGGCTGTGTTCAGCAGATATTTCCGGGACTCCCGTTTTAACTTTAATTAGAATATATGTCAGGGAGGTTTAATATGGATGACTTTCTGATTTTTGACGGAATATCAAAAAGTTTCGGGAACAACAAAGTCCTGGATAATGTATCCCTGACAGTAAAAAAAGGTGAAATATTCTCTCTTCTCGGGCCAAGCGGGTGCGGCAAGACCACGCTGTTACGGATATGCGCGGGACTGGAGGAGCCTGATTCCGGCAGGATAATCCTCAACGGAGAAGATATAACATCACAGAGCCCCAATAAGAGGCAGGTCAACACCGTATTCCAGAACTATGCCCTCTTCCCGAATCTTTCAGTCTTTGAAAATATAGCTTTCGGCCTCAGGATCTCGGGAATAAAAGAGAATGAGCTGAAGGATGAGGTCTATAAATACCTTGAACTGATACAGCTTACAGACCACGCACGGAAAAAACCTGATAAACTGAGCGGAGGGCAGAAGCAGAGAGTGGCGATTGCCAGGGCCCTTATAAACAGGCCGAAAGTACTCCTCCTTGATGAACCACTTGCAGCCCTTGACCTGAAACTGCGCCAGAGAATGCTCGTTGACCTTGATAACATACACGATGAAGTTGGGATTACCTTCCTTTATGTAACCCACGATCAGAGCGAGGCGATGAGTTTAAGTGACAATATAGCAGTCATGAATGACGGGATTGTTGAACAGGTAGGGACGCCAACTGAAATTTACGAAGCCCCGAGAACAAGCTTTGTTGCCGCTTTCATAGGTGACACCAATTTCTTCGAGGGGAACGTAATAGAAGTGAAGGAGCCCTACAGCAAACTCCGCATAGAGGACTTCACCGATGTCATAGTGTATAATGATAAAAAGATAAAAACAGGAGACAGGGTCTACCTCTCAATAAGGCCTGAAAAATTCACCATAACACTTCAGAAACCTGAACTTTCAGACAAATACAATTCCGTGAAAGGGGTTGTTGAAGAGATAATCTACATGGGGTATCACACCAAGTACTGGGTAAGGGTGAACGAATATCTCATAGAGGCAAAGCGGCTGCACAACAGGTACATGCTTGACGAAAAGATGATCACCTGGGGGGATGAAGTATGGCTGTCGTGGCATGCGGATTTCTGCTACATGCTCGAACAGTACAAGATGGAGGATGAAGCCCTCCTTGCTCTCCCGGATGAGGAGATAATGGCTGAAATTGAAAATGAAACTGGAGAGGGGGAATAATGCTGTTCCGCAACTTCAGAAAACGTAAAGCGGAATTTCTCATATCCGCTTCTCCAATGGGATGGCTCCTCCTTTTTTTTATAATCCCGACGCTCCTGGTGATTGCAATGGCCTTCAGAAGCGCTGATCCGTACGGCGGCATCGGAGATCAGTGGACACTTGACACGCTGAGGGACCTGAGGAACCCCAACTATCCTCTTATTATCTGGCGGACTGTATGGCTCAGTGTGGCATCCACGGCAATCTGCATTATCACTGCTATACCGGCAAGCTACTACATAGCGAGAATTAAAAAACGGTACCAGGATATAATTCTGCTTTTTATAATTGTCCCCTTCTGGATCAATTTTCTCATAAGAATTTTTGCATGGAAGGTATTCCTCCATCCCGAAGGATTGTTCAAGCAGATACTGGTTTTTCTTCATATAGCGAGTCCCGACTCTCTGCTGCTTTACAGGCCTGAGGCCGTACTTGTTGTTATAGTCTATTCATATCTTCCCTTTGCCATTTTACCGATTTACGCTGCTGCTGAAAAATTCGATTTTCACCTCATGGAAGCGGCTTACGATCTCGGGGCGAGCAGGCTGCAGGCATTTACCAGGATATTTATCCCCGGAGTCAGGCAGGGTCTCCTCACTGCAATAATAGTTGTTTTTATCCCGGCCCTCGGTTCTTACGTTATACCTGACATTGTTGGCGGCCCTTCAGCTGAAATGATCGGAAACAAGATCGCTCAGAGGACCTTTATCGACAGGAACCTGCCGCACGCGAGCGCGCTCTCCGCTATACTCGCCTTTGCTGTAATTGTACCATCTGCGCTGGCACTGACCAGAAGGTTCTTTAAAGAAAAAAATTCAGGTTCACTGGGGATATAATAATGAAGAGAAGCCGGTTCCCTTTTTACATGACAATAGCGATACTTGTCTTCTTTTATCTTCCCATAATAATAGTGTTTACCCAGTCATTCAATGCTTCACGGTTCGGAGGGGCGTGGAAGGGGTTCACCTTTGAATGGTATTACAGGCTGTTTTCAGACAGGAACATCTGGCATGCATTTTCGAACACCCTCATAATCGCTTTCAGTTCCACTGCCGTATCCGTTGTACTTGGCACACTGTCGGCCTTCGCGCTTTACAAGTATAAAACAAGGCTGCAGATAACTCATAACATACTGGTATACCTTCCTCTCGTAATGCCGGATATACTCATGGGGATAAGCCTGCTCCTCTTCTTTGTATCACTGAAGCTGGGGCTTGGCCTTATTACAATTCTTTTTGCGCATATAACCTTCAGTATGAGTTACGTCGCCATGGTGGTTCTGGGAAGATTTCAGGATTTCGACTATTCTATTTTTGAAGCTGCCCTTGACCTTGGCGCGACCTGGTGGACAGCTGTAAAAAAAATAATGATTCCATACCTCATGCCAGGTATCGCGGCAGGAGGACTTCTGGCATTCACACTGTCGCTTGACGATTTCGTGATAACCTTTTTTGTTTCAGGGCCGGACTCAACGACCCTGCCCCTCTATATATACAGCATGATGAGGCACGGCTCCCCATCTGTGATTAACGCGCTCTCTGTCATAATGGTCTTATTCACATTTATTATAGTATTTATAAGTAAAAAACTTCTGGAGGTCAAGGAATGAAAAAAAACCTGATTCTGATTGCGGCCCTGCTGCTGTCAATTATCTTCATCTCATGCGGTTCCGGGAAAAAGGAACTTTATATCTATAACTGGGCCGATTACATGAACCCGGAACTTATTGAAAAATTCGAAAAGGAGAACAATTGTAAAGTTGTAATCAACTATTTCGATTCTAACGAGGCCCTGTACGCCAAACTTAAAGCGGGAGCTTCAGGTTATGATATTCTTTTCCCTACCAGTTACATGTCAAAGCTTCTGTATGAGCAGAAGATGGTCCGGGAGATAGATCACTCAAAACTGAAAAATCTGAAAAACATTGACATGAACTTCGTAAAGAAGGGACTCGATCCGGAGATGAAATACAGTGTCCCCTATATGATGACCTTCACTGGAATTGCTTATAACAAGAAAAAGGTCAAGAACTTCAAGGCTTCATGGTCCATGTTTGAAAGAACGGACCTTTCAGGGAGGATGACGCTCCTCAACGACCTGCGCGAAGTTATCGGGGCTGCGCTTAAATACAACGGATATAAATACAATTCAACAAATGACGCTGAACTCGAAAAGGCGCTGAACACTGTCATCAAGTGGAAAAAGAATATCGCGAAATTCGATGTTGACGAGGCCAAGAGAGGGCTTTCATCAGGAGAGTTTTTCCTTATTCAGGTTTATAATGGCGACGCTCTTCAGCTCATAAGTGAAAATTCCGACCTGGCATTCGCGACACCGGCTGAAGGGACCACCCTGAGCCAGGATGATTTTGTAATTCCCGCAACTGCAAAGAATGTGGAACTTGCCTACAGGTTTATAGACTTCATGCTTGATCCTGAAAATTCAAAAACAAACATGGAATTTGTCTACTACCTTGCCCCTAATATTCCGGCTCAGAAGCTGATGGACAAAGAGTTTCTTTCAGACCCGGCGATTAATCCGCCGAAATCGGTCCTTACAAAGAGCGATTTTCTGAAAGACCTGGGTGAGAATAATTCCAAGTATTCTGTCATCTGGGACAGGATTAAATCCGCAAACTGAAATTAATTACGGTGTACCCGGTCTTTTCCCCTCCCGAAAAGGTGAAAAAGACCGGGGATAAAAAAATCCGCAGAGCAGACTAACTTAAAAACAATAACAATGAACCAGATACTACTATTTCCGGAAGACTACATATCAGAAAACAGGGTAATACTGAAAGAAAGGCGTCTTAACCACCTCCGTTCTATTGTTAAGATCAAAACAGGAGACTCCCTGAAAGCCGGCTTAATTAACGGACCGCGGGGCAATGCTGTTGTTATAGAGACAGGAGCTGATTACGCCACACTGGAAACATCTCTGACAGACACCCCTCCGCCCCCGCTCCCCCTTACCCTTGTAATGGCAATGCCGCGGCCGAAAAGCCTGAAAAAAGCTGTGCATTATGCAACAGCCATGGGTGTTAAAAAATTTTTCATCATGCGCACATGGAAGGTGGAGAAGAGCTATTTTGACTCACCTGTACTGCAGAACGAAACACTCAGAATGGAGATGATACTTGCCCTTGAACAGTCGAGGGACACGGTAATGCCGGAGATACATATAAAAAAGCTGTTCAGGCCATTCGTGGAGGATGAACTAAATTCAATATCGGAGGGGACAGTAAAGCTCACCGCGCATCCGGCTGGAGAATATGAATGCCCGCGTGACATCAGGAAACCGGTAACCCTTGTAATCGGGCCGGAAGGGGGACTGATAGACTTTGAGATAAGGCTTCTTGAGGAAACAGGTTTTGTCACGGTAAACATGGGGGAAAGGATACTCCGGGTAGAAAATGCCATACCGGCAATTATCGGCCGGCTGTACTGATAGAGGCCGATTTTTTGAAACCGGGAAATCTTTTTTATCCTGAAAATTAAAAAAAGTGTTTAACACCACCCCATCAGAAAAATCTGACAGGGTGGTGTTAATAGGAATATGGGGGGTGATCAGAAATATCTATCAAAATATCATAATCTGAAAAAACTTATTGTATTCTTAAGCATAACAGAAACTTTTAAAAGCTGTTCCGAACCCGCTGACAGTTCCTCTGCACCGGAAGCATTATACTGGGTCATCTCATTAATACTGGAAATAGATTTTACAATTTCATCTATTGCTGTTTTCCCCTCAGCTACAGCAGAGGCTATGGCATCCGCTTTCTCAGAGACCTCGTTAACACCGGCATTAACCATTTCATTGCTGGATATCTGGTCAGATGTAAGTTCATATATCTTTTTCATCATAACATTTATAGATTCATTACCTTCAAGAATGAATTTAACCATGACAATCACAGAATTTATCTTTTCAAGTCCGAGCCCTATATTGCTGTTGTTCTGCTTAATCAGATCATCTATCTGCTTAAGGCTGGTTGTCGTTGCATCAGCAAGATGGCTGATTTCATCAGCAACAACAGCAAAACCTCGTCCCGCTTCACCGGCCCTTGCCGCTTCAATGGCCGCGTTAAGAGAAAGAAGATTTATCTGATCTGAAATATCATTTATTATTCCCACTATACCCAGCATGTCTTTTGAACCTTCAGATGTTTTGTTCATAATAGAAATCATTTCATTCATACCGGTCTCACTTGACCTTACTTCATTTGTTATCTTCTCTGTCAGATCAGTTGTATCGCTTATATTGCCGGATACTTCATTTATAATTACATTGAGTTCCTCAATTCTCCTGTTCAATTTCTGAAAGCTTTCTTTCTGAAATTCAGTTGATGAGTGCATACTGTCTTCACCAGCCGATAATTCTTCAATAGTTGCATTAACTTCCTCAATTGAAGCTGCCTCCATCTGGATATTGCCTGACAGTTCTTCAATTATTTTATTCATCTCTTCCGATGAGGATGCCACCGAGGAGGATACCTCACGTGCCTGTGCTATCACATTCCTGAACTTATCCATTACCCTGGAGAAACTGTTTTCAAGGATATCAAGTTCATATCTGCTTTCTTTATTTCTGGCTTCTCCTTCTACGGACAGGTCCCCTTCTGACAGACTTTCAAATTTTTTACTGAGATTGAGTATAGGTTCAGAAAATTTTTTAGTTACCCACCATGCGAAAAGCGCCAGCAGTATCCCGAAAAATACTGCCATAAAAAAACTTATATATAGATTTCTGTTTGTATTACGGAAAATATAGGACTCCGGAAGAGAAAGAATTGTAGAATAACCTGTTGTTCCGATTGGACCGTAAAAATAATATGACATTTCTCCTGAATCGATATCATCAAACTGCATGTAGCCGGATTCCCCTTTAATCGCTTTTTTCGCAAGCGCTGTGAGATTATTATTGTTCATTTCAAATATTACCGGCGCCACAACATTCATCTTGCCTGAAGAATCCTTTTCAAGGTGGATAATATACTTATCATTTCTATGGTAGAAAAATTTTCCGCTATTGGTAATGACATACAATCTGGCTTTCCCCTGGAAATAATGCTCAAGCCTGGAAAATATTAATTCTTTCTGCTTGGCGAATTGTTCATATGTTATTGAACCGCCGAGGGTGCCTCTAAGATTTTTATTATTATATATCCCGTGAGCAATTACTATCTGTTTCGCTCCCGTTGATTTTGAAAGCATTATATCTGATACATAGCTGGGATTTTTAATATCAGCCTGCGGACCGGCAGTCATCTGCCAGTAATCCCGCTCCTTCAGGCTTTTAGTTTTGGCAGCAGGGTCCCTGTCGTTGGCCGTAACCAGAAATCCTTTAGCCGGGTTTCCCGTGCTGGCCGTATTATAGTATGTTCCATCCCTGTTAACCAACAGAAGTTTTTCGAAATTTCCTGAACGTGCAACCTCTTCTTTAAGGTATCCTCTCATTGAGATCCAGTTCATCGATCTCACTATATCATTGTTCGCATACGTGGCGACCTGTGTTATCCTGTCAGTAAAAAACCTTTCAAAAATTGAATTAACGTATTCCGTGGATTGCTGTAGCAGATCAATATCCTTCTGTCTTGTATGTTTATAATTAAGATATGAAATTATCATCACCGTACTAATCAGGGGAACAAGACCCGATATAATCAGAATAACGACAAGCCGTCTACGGAGTGTCAGATTATTCATTTTTTCTCTCCTGTTTTTTAAAATCCCATTACGCAATCCGTGCCGGTTAATCAATTTGCATATGGGATGAACTGAACATTAAAATTATAAAACGGTAATTACCCGCATAACTACCGTTTTATAATTTTATCACATAAATCTTTACAGATAATAACTTTATTATACGGAGAGGCCTTTAACAAAGCCCCTCCGCACTAAAAAATGAAAACTATCTATCAACCACCAAAAATTGCTCTTGCTATAAGATAAAGTATAGACGGACAAACAAGGCATCCAAAGCCTGTATAGAAAGTAGCAACCATTGCACCATATGGAACAAGTTTTGGATCTGTTGCAGCAAGACCTGCAGCTGTTCCACTTGTTGTACCCATGAGGCCGCCATATACCATCGCAGTCTGCGGATTATCAAGACCAATCGACTTGGCTACAAATGGAGTAAGTATCATTACAAGGATAGACTTTGTAACACCTGCAGCAATACTCATTGCAATTACCGCTGAACTCGCTCCAAGAGCGGCACCTGTAACCGGGCCAACTATAAAAGTAACAGCACCCGCTGCGATTGTAGTTGCATCAACAACATCTGTATAACCGAATATAAGGGCTATTATATAGCCTACTATAAACGATGAAAGTATTCCGGCGAAGAGTGCTATTGCACCTGCAAGCCCGGCTTTTTTCATCTCTTCAATTCTTGCGCCAAATGCTGTTGATATAATTGCAAAATCTCTCAGCATTCCTCCACCCATGATACCTATACCGGCGAACATGGGGATATCAGCAAGACCGGTTTTTCCACCTGTATAAGTTCCACCGAAATAAGCAAGCGCGAGGCCTATAAGTATCGCAACAGCTGAGCCGTGAATTCTGCCCTTCGTAAGTTTTTCAGAAACCTGATAGGCCACGTACATTACAAGACCAATAACCATGAAAGACATTACGAGGCCGTATTTTGTCATTATTGTAAGAAAAATCTTTTCCATTAATGTCCTCCCTATTGCTCGATTTTAGTGATATCAGATTTTTTTGCCAGCTTACTAATGGAAGGCACCAGAAGAAAAGCTGCAGCAACTGCGACTACCCCGGCAACGATAGCTGTGGGCCCTCCCTTTAATGCTGCTACAACGTTCTGCCTTGCAGACATTGCAACAATAATAGGGATATACATAGCACTCCAGAACTGAATCCCCTTCTGAGCAGCATCAGAAAGCTTACCTTTCTTAAGAAGATAATCGACAAGTAAAACAAGGATAAGCATTGCAAAACCAACACCACCGACATTGGCCTTTACACCTATAACTTTGCCCAGCCCCATACCTATGTACATTCCGCAAAACATACAAAAGCTTAAAATGGTAACACCATAAATAGCCATAAATATTCTCCTGTTGTTTTATATATTTTATGATCAGCCCCATCTGAGGCGTCTCATAAAATTTCCTGAAAAGAATGGTTAAAACTATTCTATAACCATCATTAACTGACCGGCTGAAATTCTGTCGCCGTCTTTCACTTTAATCTCCTTCACTGTTCCATCAAGCGGACTGGGAAGAGGATTCTTCATCTTCATTGCTTCAATTTCGATGATTATCTCACCTTTTTTTACAGCTGCTCCTTCGGCAACCTTGACTGATAAAACTTTACCCTGCATTTTTGATTTAATTTCCATAGGGTCCTCCAATAAATATTATTAAATTTTATTAATAGTCAGTTTTCTGATCATCCGGAAGTCAGTGATTTCATCACAACACTTCTTTCGATCAGGCTAACACCATTAATGTTCTTGCACAACAGAGTCGCGGTTTTCATAAAGAGTTCCGCAAGTTTAACTCCTCCAATATCAGGCAGATCAACTTCACCATCAATCCTGACATTAAGCCTTTTCCCCAGATTCTTCATCTTTATGAAAAATTCCTCCAGGGCTTCAAACGGTGCCGGTTTTAAAAGTATATCCAGATCTGAACTGTCATCAGTAAAAGGAAGGCCCGTATGTATTTCCAGACCAGCCGAGCCCCAAACACCTGTTATAAGGCCCATGCTGCCTCCACTTGAAAGTACCTCCTTCAGTATCTGAAGACAGTTATTCCGGAGCTCGAAAGTCTTCCCGGCATTATCGTATGGAGTATAGACAGCCTTAACTTCAGCCTCATATATAAAGGCAGGTATCCTTAACCGTCTGCCTCCAATACGGTTCAGAGAAGCGAATCCCACAGGAAAAGTCCCCTCCGGCATCCAGTCTTCATAACGTCTCACGATACCCGGAACGAATACGCCATTGTATCCCTCCAGAATAAGTTTTCTGAATTCATCATCACAACTGCTGTCTACCTGCTGAGGCAGCAACTCCTCAAAGAGCCTCTCTCTTCCTGAAGCAGTTATTTCAACAAGATGATGTCTCATGAAATTCATATTTATCTTCTCTTTGTCCAGATAGGATCATTTTTAGCATTGTCCTGAAGATCAATCTGCGCCTGAACAAGTCTGTCAAAAAGAACAGTTTTATCAGGCCCTTTAATAATCAGCGGTTCTTCAAGCTGCATTTTTTCTGAATCGATTCCGGGTTTAAGCTCTAAAACTGTACAACTGGAATTTGTCTTAACATCAGGAGCGACCTTTACCACCCTGCCCTTTATTCTGAGTATTGTTCTTGCTGCCCTTTTCAGCGTCACATCTGACGCCAGAGTGGTCTCCCTGACCCAGACCTCGTACTCCGGATCAGTTCTGTCCCTTCTGTATGTTATTATCTTCCCATCCCTGTTGCAGACATGCCCTGATTCCGAAACAACAAAGCTGTCCCCCATGGGAAGACCTCCGACTACAAATTCCATGGCGCCCTCAACCCCTGACGGGACAAGACTTATATCATTTCTCAGAGGGATACCATTAAGAGTAAGCCATCCGAACTCCTGGCAGCCATACAGATCGTATACCTTATATCCGTATTTCCCGGCCACATCGATAAGTTCAAGATCAAGCGGGGTACCGGCGACAATAACTATTCGCTCTTCAGGGATATCCTGCTCCAGTCCCATACTTTTAGCATCTTCAAGGGCCGCCCTTATGAATGTCGATTCCCCGACTATTACCTCCGGCCTGTTTTTACAAAGCTGGTAAAGAAATGCATCCCTGCTGGATCTAATCAAAAAATTCCAGTCAAGCGGATATTCACTTAATGCTCTATTCGTAAAAACATTCACCAGAGGAGGATATGTCACAAGCATTGTACTCCCGGGCAGCACGCCACATGCTTTGAGCGCATTTTTTGCGGCATCAATTTTCTCCGGAAGTTCGGCAGAAGTTACGCCAACAATATTCTGAAATGCCGTTGATCCGGTTGTAAAAGTAAGATATGCCAGATTAAGAGGGACATGCACCTCCTCAATGACATGAGCAGCAGTCGGGCCATTAATACCTTTAGCCGAGAGATCTCTTCTGGGCATCTCCTCAAAAGTCGGAGCTGTTCCGAACTCCTCAACCATCAGTCCAAGTTCCTCAATAAAATCTGACATATCTTTTCTCCATTATTATGCTGAAATCAGTTTGTCAGCAACAGCGTCAAACTCCTGCTGCATCTTCTTTATAACTTCCATTCTGACGATACGACCCTCTCTTTCAGCACCCACGAGACCGCGTCCCCAGGGGCCGAGCTCTTCATTCCTGCCGGCCTGCTTAAGTTCACGAATCTGGGCTATATGGGCCTGCACTGTCTCTCTCATTTTAGCGTCATCACTGACAAGCTCCTGCACTCCGCCGAGCTTATAGAAGAATTCAGCACCGGCAGCGAATACCGGATTTGATGTAGAGAGTTCCTCAAGCCTTTCAATATTCTGTTTTGTAATACGCGCGATACTTGTTAGAGGCATTACGTGTATCATTACGTTAAAATCCTTGGTCAGAGAAAGAATATGATCAGCCTGGAGCCCGTGGCACAGGAACGCTCCGCTTATCGCCCTGCCTACAACCATTGCCACAATGGGATGGCCGGTTTTTCTCGCTTCAGCAAGAGCGAGCTGATATGCTCCGGTCGACTTATTCATACCGAAAATCTCTTCAACTTTTCCGGGACCGTTTCCGGGAGTGTCAACGACAAGAATTATAGGGCGTTTTTTATCAAGAGGCTTATCTGCATCAGCTTTAATTGTATTGTATACAGCTAAAGCCATCTTGTATCCCTCCTCCATTCCGATAACACCGGCGAAAACAACCGGGAATTTCTCATTAAAAACCATCGCATCATTTGCAATGATTGTTGCTGTTTCGTTATTTACAGAAGCGGTTCCTATAACCGCACCCGGACCGAATGTTTCATCTTCTATTACAAATGAATCTATCTGGTTTTCTTTAAATGAACCTTCATCAATTATAAAATCTATCGCTGCGCGGCCTTGTCCGACAAATGTATCCACAATGCACCTCCTTATAGTCCCTTCTTAGGATATCTCTTTGCTGTTTTCAGAAAATCCTCAAGCGGCATATCAGTCAGAGCTTCAGGATTTTCATTCCCAAAGTGTTTCCATACGTCCCTGGAGTCACTGGGGTTCAGTTCCGCAGCCAGAGCAACAAGTTCAACCTGTTCCTTGACCAGCTCCTCGCTTCCTATTCTTCTGAATTTCACTATCTCGTCCATTGTCATGGAACAGATATCAGATATCTGCTTTCTGAAGGATCCGATTTTATCAGCCACCAGGAAGTTGCAGTCCTGCATTATGTACTTATGCTTTCCTCCGGTAGTTCTGAACACAAGAGACTTGTCATCAGCATTGAATTCATCTTTACCCATCTCCTGCTCAATTACCTCAGGGCCTGTAAGTCCAAGCCGTCCGAATTCGCTCATCACTATCACATCTGTCGCTGCAGCAACAAACCCCATTCCGCCGAAACATCCGACCTTACTCCCGATAACAGATATGATGGGCACCTTCCCCCTTGCGTTCTGGAACTGATCCATAACTTCAGCATGGGCGAGAAGTCCGGCGTTAGCCTCATGAAGTCTCACACCGCCTGTCTCATAAGATATAACAACTGCCGGTCTCTTCTCTTCAGGCAGATCAGGATTCTGGGCTTTCATTTTATCATAAAGTTCAACCGCAAGTTTTATAGTGTTAACCATTTTCGCGCCGCTTACTTCACCGATTGAACCACCGATAAATTTACCTTCCTGTGATACCACGAAGACAGGTTTTTTCCCTATAAGGCCAACTCCGGTAACAATACCGTCATCAAACTCTATCGCTTCTCCAAGAACAGGAAGGTGAGGGCTTGAAATTCTGTCAACCGGAGCGATAAACTCAGTAAAAGATCCTTCATCCACGAGACCTAACGCACGCTGTCTGGCAGTTGATTCCAAAAAACTTTTATCCTGTAATTCATTCCATTTAGACATTCTCTCAACCTCCTATTTCAATCCAGCCTGGATTTCAGCAAGCGCCTGCCTGAGCCTCATTGAGACAATAACAGGCGTAGCATTATTATCATTTATCTCTATAGACAGGTTCCCCAGGTTGTTCTCATTGATAAATCTGCCTAAGACCTTTTCCCATACCGCGTCAAACCCGCTTACAGGTGTAACAATTTTAGCTTTCACCGCGCCTCCGAGATCTGCGGATTCAATAAGGACCTCCATATCACCGGAACCTACAACGCCGTAATGATGAACTGTAAGATCGAGCTTAACGGGACTATCTACTTTATATTCAAAATTTAATTCATTAAGAGCCATTCCTTTACCTCCTCATTTTACCAGTTTCTGAACTTCGCCGGAGGATTATAGAGTCCGCCGGAGCAATCGACCAGATCCCTGACACTCTTTGCGGCAAGCATTGACCTGTTGGCTCTGCTTACATCAATACCGAGATCATCAGGATACTTCACAACGCCTCTCTGCCTTAATTCCTTTGTGACTTTATCATCAGCCTCAAGGCCTATTTCAGTATATCCTGCAACCGCTTTTATCGCGTTCATCCTCTCTTCCATGCTTGTACACCTGTTCAGGTAAGCGATACCTACTTCAGTAACAATATGGGTTACATCATCTCCGTATATCATAACAGGAGGGATAGGAAGATTGGCGTTTTCAGCAAGTTTCCATGCATCAAGCTTATCAACAAATGTAGGCTCCAGCTTCTCTTTGAATGTCTCCTGCATCTGTACAACCAGTTTTTTACCTCTCGGCATATCACCGATAAGGCTTTCCCTTGTTCCCAGTTCACCACCACACTTAAACCAGGACTCAGAAGAATGTCTCCTTCCATGCGGGTCACAGCCCATATTCGGAGCGCCGCCAAAACCTGCAACACGGTTTGCTGTGGCTGTACTGCTATTACCATACCTGTCTATCTGAAGTGTTCCGCCTATAAACATGTCATTAGCGTAATGTCCCGCCATCTGGCTGTAGCACCTGTTTGACCTCAGGTTCCCGTCCGGACCTACAAAGAATACATCTGCTCTGCTTTTAACATACTCCTCCATTCCGAGCTCCCCGCCGAAGCAGTGGATAGACTCAACCCATCCGTCCTCTATAGCCGGAATCATTGTGGGGTGAGGATTAAGGGCAAAATGTTTGCAGATTTTACCTTTTAGTCCCAGTTCATTACCATAAGTGGGAAGAAGGAGCTCAATAGCTGCTGTAAAAAAACCGATTCCATGATTAAGCCTCTGTACCCCATACTCTGCATAAATACCTTTAATACACATCATAGCCATAAGAATCTGTGTATCGGTAATCATGGCAGGGTCTCTTGTAAAAAGAGGTTCAATATAGAAAGGCTTTGGTGCCGGTATTATATAATCAACCCAGTCAGCCGGTATGTCAACTCTGGGGAGTTTATCCACAACCTTATTTACCTGGGCCACAACAATACCCTTTCTGAATTTTGTCGCTTCAACAATTACAGGAGTATCTTCAGTGTTAAAACCGGTAAAAAGATTTCCATCCTTATCTGCCTCATAGGCTACGACAAGAGCAACCTTCGGAGTCAGGTCCACATAGTATCTTGAGAAGAGTTCAAGATATGTATGTATAGCACCAAGCTCAAGCTTTCCTTCTTTAATAAATTCAGCGACCCTGCCCGCCTGCGGCCCTGAAAAAGAAAAATCCACTTTCCTCGCCACACCGGCCTCAAACATATCGAGATGGCTGGGGAGCGACATTACAGACTGAACCATATGAAGGTTATTAATTTTACCTGTATCAACTTTGCAAAGACATTCAGCTAAATAATCCGCCTGTTTCTGATTGTTTCCTTCAAGGTTGACTTTATCGCCCGGCTTTAATATTGCTTCAAGTAAAGCCACTGTCTTGTCAGCTGGAACTATCTTCCCATCTGTCAAAAAAGCTTTGCCTTTATCCATTCTTTCCTGGTAATCTTTTGCCAGCAAATTCCATGACTTTTTAACTTCCATCACTACCTCCTCGTTAAAATTTTAATTAAAAATCAGACTTACTTCTCCGGAGTTAATTTTGCGCACAACATTGTTTGAATCTAATATCTCTAATGAGCCTGACTGGTCCATACCCACAGCCTGCCCACAGTAATATTCATCCCATAAGTTGACCTCAAGCATTCTGCCGATTGTAACGTTATGTTTAATCCACTGCTCACGAATCTCGTGAAAGCCGTTGCTCAACCATATATTAAACCACTTATTAAATGATTCTATAATGTCAGAAAGAAGCTTCTTTCTGTCCAGTTCACTCCCCGATTCCATCAGGAGAGATGTTGACTTCTCTTTTATTTCCGCTGACATGTCATCAGATGACATGTTCACATTTATTCCAATTCCCACGATAACATAAACATTATCAATGTCACTGCCCGGTGCGAGTTCAGACAGGATCCCGCATACTTTTCTGTTATTAATCAAGAGGTCATTGGGCCATTTAATACCGATATCAAGCCCTGTATTATTCTTTAATACTTCAGCTACAGCAACAGCGGCAATAAGCGTCACCTGAGGAACATTGGCCAGATCATATTCAAATGGTTTTACTATTGAAAACCACAGTCCTTTTCCCTCAGGGGAATGCCAGATCCGGTCAAATCTCCCTTTTCCGCATGTCTGATGATCCGCCACTATAACTGCACTATGTTTTAAATCACGCTTCGCATACTCAATAGCCAAATCGTTCGTTGACCCCAGTTCCTTATACCAGTCAACATGAACATCATCCGGGAACACATAAGCCTGATAGGGATTAAATGAATACCCGTCAGAACTGTTATTTTCTGAAATAACTGTTTCCTGTTCATCAAATGTATTTAAACGACGGGTATTCATTCACAATCCTCCTGCTAACCGTTAAATCTCTTATCTGATTAAAAAAATCGTTGATATGAAAACACCGGTCGCGATGGCTGAAACGATCAGACCGCTGACTCCTGCTCCCATGGCAAGAGGCATAATGATACAGTACGGATTTTCCTCATATGCTGTTTTCTGGGCTATCTTCGCAGTAGTAGGAAGACAGGAAACACCTGAAATACCTATAACCGGATTGTAGTTTTTCTTTGTAGCAAAATAAACAACCCAGCCGCCGATGATTCCGCCCACGCCTGATACCGCAAGCGCAACTATTCCGAGAACAACCAGTATACCGACTTTAGGATTAAGGATTGTCTGGGCTTCACAGAGAACTCCCAGCAGCAGGCCGAGGAAAAGAGTTGAACCGTAGGTAATCGGCCCTTCAAGAAGCTGCCTGAAAGGTTCTATCTCAGCTTCCTTAATTGCAACACCTAGGAAGAAAGACATTATAAGAGGCGATGCCACCGGCAATAGTATACATAACACAAAACATACTACTATTGTGAAGATAAACTTCGCTTTCTGTGAAACTTCCGGCGTAGGTATATCAACTTCAATACCGCGGTATTTTTTCGGTATAAGCATTTTTATAATATACGGATAGCCCGCATACGTAAGGCTGAGATACAAATACGCTATTATTGAAATAGGCACAAACAGCTCAGGTGCCAGTACCAGAGATGTGAAAAGAACCATCGGACCGTCCGCTCCGCCTATAACAGCGACAGATGCAGCCTCATTAGGTGCAAGCCCGAACCATATACCAAGGCAGAGAGTAACGAAAGTACCAAGTTCCGCGAAGAGGGCCACAACTATACTTGCCCATGGTCTCGCCAGGATATATCCTATCTCACTCATTGCGCCTATTCCGAAGAAAACAAGACATGCAATAAGACCGTTACTGAAGGTCATCGAGTAAACAGGCTGAAGCCAGTTAACCTGCATAATATCAACCAGTTTTGCAGGATCACTGACAAGGGGATCCAGAAAGATAGTACCTATCCTGCCGCCATCAAGGAAAAGAACACCGGCATTAATACACATCATACCTATACCCATTGGCACCATAATTAAAGGTTCAAGGGTTCTCTTGAAACCGAGATACGCCAGGATAAATCCGAAAATTATCAGGCCTATCCTTGTGAATGCAATGACAGGGTCCTGCACGAACATTGAACCGATGCCGGGAAATAGATTAATCAATACATCCATTGGTTACACCTCCCCCTCTTCATGTTTACCGTAACGATTCATAAACTTATTTATTCCGACTACAATAGCTATTACAGCAAATGATATAACAATAGTTATGCCGTAGCACATAGCTGAATAAAGAATAACATTCATAACCGCCTCCTAATAAATGATTAAAATTTATTTACCTCAATCTCAGTCCCGTTTACATCTTAAGGACTGGAAAAGATTTATTAATAAGCAAATAAGAGCTCACAGTTACAGAAAGAAGATCCGCCGATCCTCCCGGACTCAGATTTTCCCTAATGCATAAATCATTGAGTCTTTTAATTTTCTTTTTCCCTTTAGGAGTAAAGACACTGCCGCACACAAGTATCTCCCGGGCCTTCTCCCGGATCATGTCAAGAGCACCGGCTCCTTTCCTCCACAGGATAGTTGAATCATCGACGCAGGTCACAAGGCTGATAAGTGCATGAACAAGGCAGTCGTTAAGCCTGCATCCTTCTGCTATTGCTTCATTAAACGCCGGGAGTCCCATATCTCTTACCGAAGGAAACCCTTTCTCGACCTCCCCCCTGATTCCCGTGGTGCCGAATTCAAGAAAAAGCTTTTCCCCGGCAGTAAGAATTTTCTTACTTTCCAGAAGTTCTCTGTTCAATTCTCTGTCAGATAATCCTTTTGTCATTAATGCTGATGTCTGAAAAACATCGGCAAGGGAATGTTGTTTTAATCTGCTGTAGGAATAGCCCGCAGCTGCAGCAAATACACCGCCGGCAAAAAGAATACCACGCTGGGTGTTCACGTTACCTGTTGATTGCAGAAGTTTTTTTTCAAACTCAACACCTGTTGTTCTTATTTCAGAAAGAAGTTCCGCGGGCTCACCTTGGCAGTCCAGGCCCGCCTGCGCGAAGAGAACGAAAGAGGAAGAAATTGAAGAAGAACTCAACATGAATGTAAGTATATTCATATCGGAATGAGCCCCCTGTGAAACAGAGCTCACAAGCCCGGGCTTGGGATAAGATGCTACTTCAAGAAGCATCCCCGTAAGTATAGTTTCACCTATAAACCAGGATACGTCATCAATTAGCACATTATCAGATATTGCTGCAGAATTATCTTCTTCATATAAAAGCTGAGAATTATTCTGTGTATAATTCATAAAGCCTCCCAGGCAACCTTGATATGGTAATAAAAAGGCATAGCTACCGCAGCCAACATGCGATGCCGCAGATAGACACACTACTACACAAAGTCGTGGTAAGACGCACTATTACACAAAGTCGTGGTAAGGCACACTAGTACACATACTTAAGTAAGTCACACTAGTACACAAAGTCGCGGTGAGAAACACTTATACACTAAATTGAGGTAAGGCACACTAGTACACAAAGTCGCGGTGAGAAACACTTATACACTAAATTGAGGTAAGTCACACTAGTACACAAAGTCGCGGTGAGAAACACTTATACACTAAATTGAGGTAAGGCACACTAGTACACAAAGTCGTGGTGAGAAACACTTATACACTAATCACAATTTCACTCATACTGATATACTAACACAAAAACAATATTTGAATTTTGTCAAATTAATTTTAAAAAAAATTAAAGATGCATAATACCAAGGCATGCACGCTCATGATTTGTTAAAGGATAATATGAAGAATCACCATAAATTGCAACAGCTATCCAGTCCGGATCTGATACAATCGCGACTTTCAGTTTAAGGCTGCCGTCAATTGCCGCAGAGTGGGTAATTCCGGCAAGCGCATCTATTCCCGCATGAACAAGTGCGTGTATTCTTTTTCCGCTTTTTTCTATAACATTATTCTGCAAAGCGCAACCGACTATTGATCTTAAAAACGAAGTCTTAATCTCACTGGTCAGTCCGCTCACACAGGTCACAGCAACCTTATAATCCCCATGTTGAGTTTTTATTAATTCTTTTAAAAGCTTTTCCTCTGACTCATCTGTTATCGCAGTCATAAGTGCTATTCTTCCGATACGATTGAGTTTTATATCCATACACGTCCCCATTAAATTAAACAACTAATATCATAATGAACAGAATTAAATCATAATTTTAAGGTTCTCTACTTTTTATAAAATTTCATTTCATAAATGCATAACACCCAGACATGCACGCTCATGATTTGTCAGTGGATAGAATGCTGAATCACCATATATTGCAACAGCTATCCAGTCCGAATCTGCTACAATTGCAATCTTTAATTTAAGACTCCCTTCAATCGGTGCAGAGTGAGTAATACCCGCAAGTGCATCAATACCTGCATGGACAAGGGCGTGTATTCTTTTATCATTTTTTTCAATGATTTCATTCTGAAGAGCACACCCTATAACAGATTTTAAAAAGGTATTTTTTATCTCACTCGTAAGACCACTGACAAAAGTCACAGCAAGCTTGAAATTAAAATCAGTTGCTTTTGCCAGTTGTTTTACAATCTTTTCCTCCTCTTCATCGGTCATGGCCACTATTAAAGCAACCTTGCCAATACGATCACACTTTAAATCCATAAAATTCCCCCTCTTAGCGGAGTAAATAAATATCAGTTTGATAATTAAATCAACCTTTTTATAAACTTTGAGAAGTAATTCCCCCGCAAACATAAATTTTTGCTGAATTTACCCACACACATGTTTTAATATAATCATAATTTCCTGAAAATTCAACTATACAGCCTGTTCTGTTCCCAGCCGGCAAATAATACATGCATAAAAGAGAGGCGGACAGAAAGTCTACTTCAAGGAGCAGCATCTTAAGGAAAGCATTGCCCCTGTTGAGAAAAAAATATATATATAAAATTTCATTTCCCGGCTGCCTGGTCAGAAATACCGCATCAGCCTGTATACAAGTAAAAGCCCGAGCAGAAGTATGATTATATTAATAACTATTAAAAAAATATAACCGGAAATAAAATAACATCTTCTTCTATCCTTCCTCTCAGGGCGCATCCTTAACTGCTCCGTCTGCCTATCAGTTTTTTTATAAAGATCTCCTCCCTCTCCATCTCTTCAAGCCTGTCCGATATATATTTTTTCGTCTCCTCACGGGCAGGGATGAAAATCTTTTCAAGGGCATTCACCCGCCGCTGGACTTTTTTAAGTTCCGCGGAAAGAAGAAAAACCTTTTTGGCCAGAGAGGCGTAATCCACCACAACTTTCAGCACCGGGGCGGAACACTCCCTTAGCATATCATAAGAGGCCCGGGTGCGGAACAACGGTGTGTTTAATCCCGGCGTCTCGGTTTCAACAGTGTGGTCAGGGACAGCTATCCCCATCAGTTTTGTCCATGCAGTATTTACTTTATAAATTACGCTTTCAGAAAATGATTTGAGCGCTATAACTTCAGCGCCGGAGTCCACTGCTGCAGCCCTGTACCCGGCATAAAGCTCCTCAAGGTTTTTGTTGAGTTTCTCCTCCGCCTCCTTTATGCTTTTGATCGTTTTCACTATCTCTATTACAAGAATCTCCCTCTTCTGGTTCAGGAGCTCAAAACCCTCGTACGCGAATTCCAGGTCCGCCTTCACCTTTCGCAGATTTGATTTTGTCGGAGCTATATCGATCCTGGGCATCCCTATACCCCTCCCCTGTCAGGAATGTAGTACTGCATAATGTCTTCCCTTGAGATACGATAAAGTTCCTCTGCCGGAAGATATGAAAGCATCCTCCATCCTATGGTCAGGGTGGTCTCAATGTCACGGTTCTCATCATACCCCTGGCTCAGGTACTCCTCTTCAAATGCCTTGCCGAAAGCAAGGTAGAGCTTGTCAATCTTTGAAAGCTCCTCCTCGCCGACTATAGCGGCAAGAGACCTTATCCTCTTCACCCTTGCGTAACAGGCAAAGAGCTGTGCTGCCAGTCCGGCGTGATCCTTTCTTGTCCTCCCCTCGCCGATACCGTCTTTCATCAGCCTGGAGAGTGATGGCAGCCCGGCAATGGGAGGATAGATCCCCCTGTTGAAAAGTTCCCGTTCAAGGACAATCTGACCCTCGGTGATATATCCCGTAAGATCGGGCACGGGATGGGATATGTCATCGCTCGGCATTGTCAGCATAGGGATCTGCGTGATCGACCCCCTCCTCCCCCTTATCCTTCCGGATCGTTCATAAATAGACGCAAGGTCGCTGTAGAGGTACCCGGGATAACCTTTCCTTGAAGGGATCTCCCCTCGTGAACTTGAAAGTTCACGGAGAGACTCGCAGTAGTTTGTCATGTCGGTAAGTATAACAAGAACGTGCATCTCAAGATCGTAGGCAAGATATTCAGCAAGGGTCAGGGCCGCGCGAGGCGTAATAAGTCTTTCAATGGAGGGGGAGTTGGCAAGGGACAAAAATACGGCCGAGTTGTCCAGTACCCCGCTCTCCTCAAGCGAATTGATAAAAAACCATGCCACATCAAATTTTACACCCATTGCGGCGAATACCACGGTGAACTCCTCCTCCGAGGTGAGTATCTTTGCCTGCCGCGCGATCTGGGCGGCAATTCTATTATGCGGCATCCCGCTCCCTGAAAATACCGGGAGCTTCTGGCCGCGTATAAGTGTATTCATTCCGTCAATTGCAGAAATCCCTGTCTGTATAAAATCCCGGGGGTACTCCCTGCTGTACGGGTTTATGGGAAGGCCGTTCACGTCCCGCATAATATCGGAAACAACCTGCGGCGCCCCGTCTATAGGCCGGCCCAGGCCGTCAAAAACACGCCCCAGCATCTCCCTGTGCACCGGGATTTCAAGTGTTTTGCCGAGAAAGACAGTTCGCATATTTTTCTGTGACAGCCCGGTCGTTCCCTCGAAAACCTGGACAACAGCTTTGTCCTCGTCCACCTCAAGGGTCTGCCCTATGCGCACCTCGCCCGAGGGGGTCCTTATCTCAACAAGCTCACCGTAACCCACACCCTTGACACCTTCAACAATGATAAGCGGCCCGGTAATTCCCGCTACATTCATGTACTCCCGCTCGGTCATGTAACATCCCCCTCCCTGGCCTTCTTCATAAGCTCAAAGAGTTCAGAATCTAGCTTAGACTCAAACTCATCGATCAATTCCTGTTCATCATTCCCAATCTCCGACTTGAGTCTTGTCATATCCGCCAGCGACGGGATTGAAACGATTTCGTCAAGTTCAACTCCCGCTTCAAGGAGTTCGTTCCCCTCCCTGAAAAATTTCACCATTAATTTCAAAAGCTTCATCTGTTTCAGAGGAGTGCTGTACATATCCTTGGGATCAAAGGCATTCTGCTGAAGGAACCCGTTCTTGATAAGCTCGGCGCAGTGAAGGACAAACCTCTCCGAGGCAGGAAGGGCATCGGGCCCCACAAGTTTTACAATCTGCTGAAGCCTCTCCTCCTCCAGCAGTATATTCAGGGCACCGGCACGGAGCTCCCGCCATCCCGTACCAACACCGTTCCACCACTCGCTTATATCATCCAGGTACTCACTGTAGCTCTCTATCCAGCTTATCGACGGGTAGTGCCTCGCGTCCGCCAGCACCTTGTCAAGGGCCCAGAAGCACCGCACGAAACGTGTTGTATGCTGCGTCACAGGCTCGGAAAAATCACCGCCCGGAGGCGAAACAGCCCCGATGATAGAGATGCTCCCTTCATGGCCGCACAGTGTATCAACAAACCCGGCCCTTTCATAAAACTCGGCAAGCCTTGTGGCAAGGTAGGAGGGGAACCCCTCCTCCGCAGGCATATCTCCAAGCCTGCTTGAAAGCTCACGCAGGGCCTCTGCCCACCTTGATGTTGAGTCGGCCATAATGGCCACATTGTACCCCATGTCACGGTAATACTCGGCAATGGTGACTCCGGTATATATACTTACTTCTCTTGCAGCAACAGGCATGTTTGAGGTGTTTGCAATCATAACTGTCCGTTCCATCAGGGGACGGCCCGATCTCGGGTCAACGAGTTTAGGGAACTCGTTCAGAACGTCGGTCATTTCATTCCCCCTCTCGCCGCACCCTATATACACAATAATTTCAGCGTCGCACCACTTGGCCAGCGCGTGCTGCGTCATGGTTTTACCTGTCCCGAACCCTCCGGGAATGGCGGCAGTGCCACCACGTGCCACAGGGAAAAAAGTATCAATTATCCTCTGTCCGGTTATAAGAGGGGTGACCGATTTTTTCTTATCACTGAAAGGACGGCCTTTACGCACAGGCCAGTAGCTGGCCAGTTTGCCTGAAAAGACCCCGTTCTCCGTTCTGACCCGGTACACCTCTTCCTCGATAGTGTGGCCTCCCCCTGGAACAATGTATTCAAGCTTTCCGGAAACCCCCGCTGGCACGACGATCCTGTGGATCACCGACTCGCTCTCCCTGATCCCCCCTATGACTGTACCCGGTTTTATTTCGTCACCCTCAACCGCAGTAACATCTATTTCCCATTTTTTCTCAGTATCAAGTGGGGACGCCTTAACGCCCTTTGTAATGAATGAACCTGAAATCCGGTCAAGGCTTATGAGGGGGCGCTGTATACCGTCATAAATATTGGAAATAAGCCCCGGCCCCAGAAGCACGGAGAGAGGCCTACCTGAAGTCGTGACCTCATCACCTGGCATCAGGCCGGTATTGTCTTCATAGACCTGAATTACCGCCACCTCGTTCTGGAACCTTATCACCTCGCCGATCAGCCGGTGAGGCCCCACTTCAGCCATGTCGAGCATACCCGCACCCTTCAGGCCCACCGCTTTTACAATAGGGCCGTTGACACTTATGATTTTCCCTGTGAGTATGGTCTCATTCACGACTTTTCCACTCCATTAATGTATTCATTCAATTCCTTTACAATAATCCTTTTTATCTCATCCATCCTGCGGTATACTATCCTTTCCACGGTATTATTGAAAACCACCTCGGATTCCTCATCAGTAACGATTGCCCCACCTGACTCCATATGTTCATCACTCTTTATCATCACCTCAAGTTTACAGCCCCGATCCCTTATTTCATTTTTTATCAGGTCAGAGTAGTTCATGTCGGAGGGGGAAAGGGAAACAGTCACGCGGCCCCCGGCAACATTCTCCAGGGCCGGCATAACACACTGTTTCAAAAATTCAGCATACCGGGAATCAGGCCTCAGGGCCGCGATGGAAAATTTTATAATTCTATTTATGAAAGCATCAACAACTTCAAGCTTCTGTTTCTTCATCTCAATTGAGGTGAGGTTCCTCATGCGCCCCTCCTCATAGGCAATAAGATCATCAATCTTTTTCTGTTGCCCGGCACGGAAACTCCCGACATCATTCTGAATCTCGTCACTGAACTTTCTTATCTCTCTCTCCGCGGATCTGTTTATCCCGTTGATTTTTTCATCAATACTATCACGGACAGATTCCACGAGCAGTGAAGGATCATTCTTAAGAGTTCTCCCGGGAACATCCGCAACTCCCGCATTATCTGTGGGCCTCATAAGGCGACCCCCAGCGCTTCGGTAATATAACTTGTAAGGGACCTGCCGAATCCCGGTTCATCATCAATGCCCGGTATCTCTATAATTATTCTCCGCACAGATTCAAGGTTCACTTTCCTTATTATCTCCCCGCAGTTTTCGGCACACTCCCGCGTCAGAAGTATCACGAAAGCGTCATCGTTCATAAGGAGTGACTTTAGTATTTCTTCTGAATTTGCCGGGCCGGCATTGAAACCCTCAATCCCGCATACCCTGAATGCGTTTACAGAATGCTCATCTCCTATGATAAAAATTTTATCCATAACACCTATATTTTATTCAAAAGCATAATAGCCACGATAAGGCCGTATATGGCAATCCCCTCAGCCATACCGAGAAACACAAGGGCACGACCCCCGATCTCAGGTTTTTCACTCATAGCCCCCATGGCAGCAGTGCCGATTCTCGCCAGAGCATAGGCGCTTGTAATACAGGAAAGCCCCACTGCAGCAACAGCCGCATAAGCGAAAAGCGCCCTGCCGTTCTCGGTCTTGACCATTTCAACCGCACCTTCCGCACCGGTTTCCGCTCCTGATGCCGCAGCAGCAAAAAACAGCGCAGTGCCAGCTCCCGCGATCATGTAAAAAACCGCCTTTAAAAATAATCCCTTTTTATTCATCTTCAACCTCCATCTAGTTCTCTTTAAACTTCAATGAAAAGGGGGCAAAGGGGATGCCGTCCCCCCTGAAAAACTTACCGAAAAACTCGTAATACTCAAGCCTCATCGACTGTATTGAACAGACCAGCCCCTCAAGCAGTATGATGAAAACATTGCCTATAATAATAGCTGAAACAGCCCCGACGCTTTTCATTGAGGGGTCAACAATCTCTGCAAGCGTAAAAACCGCGATACTTAACCCCGCATGGCTCAGGGCGAATGCCCCGGCACGTATATATGAAATAGTGTTCCCCACAAAATTCGAAAACATCTCGATAACTTCAACAAGGGACTCCACTGTATATTCAAAAATTCCGTGGGGGAAAACAGCCTCCCCGTGAAAAAGTATATACCCCAGGGGCCCTCTTATGACAAACAGCAGTGCCGGGGGCAGAAGCACAATCGCAAACTCCCCCGCATCGGGCAGGGTGCCGACCAGGACATAACGCATAACAAAAAATATAACTGAAAGATAAACCGCAAGACCGGCAGCACCCCTTGTTCCGAACAGGGCCTCCTCATAATGCCCTGCTATAATTCCATTAACAATACTGAAAAGAAGCCCGGCTGAAATAAAGACCACGCCCATTGTTATTGCCATGAGAAACAGCTCCATCATGTTCTCCATGGGGTGAAAGAGCAGAGCGGGGAGGAGGTGCTCATTACTGAAAACAGAGCCGTAAAGAAAACCGAACAAAACAGATGAAAGGCCGCACCAGATCATTATGCCGCCGAAACTGGCCATACCGCTGCTCCTGCCATGTTTTTTCCTCCCGAAACGCCATAGCATCACCCCTGCCGCGGCAAGAACCAACCCCTGGCCCACATCGCCGAACATAACTCCGAAGATCAGTGTATACGCAATTGCCGCGACAGGGGTCGGATCAACTTCACTGTTGCCCGGGGTTCCCATCATCTTAACAAGCAGTTCAAAAGGCCTGAATAAATTAATGTTTTTAAGCAGCACGGGGATGCCCCCCCTGAACCTGCGGTTTTCCTTTAATGTAGCTACCCATAAGTAAAAACTGTTGCCGAATTCATTCCTTAAAAGGTCCCACAGGGCGGATGAATTCTCTACATCAATCCATCCGCTTATAATCGCCAGTTCTTCTGAAAACCTGAGAGTAGATTCAGCTCCTGACATCCTGAGTAATATTGAATATACAGATAAGAAAAACTGCATCTGTTCTTCCTGTTTTAAAGATTCATTCTCATAAAACAGCTCCACCCGCTGCAGCCGATATTTCAGAGTTTCCAGGCGTTCTTCAATCCGCCTCAGAGCTTCCTCCCTGCCGGTCTGAAATTCAGATTGAGCCTCAGACTCTTCAAAACCGAATCTACTGAGAACTCTCAGAACATCCCTCCTTTCCTCCGCGGGAAACAGAACAAGGAGCATATTGCCGCTAAGATAATAAAACCACCTCTCGTTCATCTCTCTGACAATTTCCCTCTCCTCAACAGTTCCATAAATCGAGGAAATAAACTTCAGGTCCTTAATTCTGCTGAGTTCGAAACCGTTTTCACGCATCTTTCTTATTCTTTCTATATTCAGTCCGGCCTCCGCAATCTGTTCCTGCAGAAGGTTCCTCACCCTTTCATACTGTTCCTTCTTTGCCGTTATTCTCACAACTTCCCTGAGGTCATTACCCGCATGCCGTGAAAAAACAGCGTCCGGCTCATCAAGCAGCGAATCCATGTCAGGCCATGCTTCAGGCGGAGGTCCATCCTCTCCAAAAAATTTTTCCGCTATGGAAATAATCTTTTCAGCAACAGCAGCACCTGAAGAGAGAGGGCCTCTTTCTGCAAGATGGTCTGCCCCATCCTCACCCCTGAAGGGATCAAGATGCATAAGGCCGCTCCTCCCCAGCTCAACCATGAACTCACCATGCCGATCAGCCGGTACAAGGATATTAACTCTCCTTATATCGCTCTTCTTAAACATCACCCCTCACATATAATATCATCCATTATCATATCAGGCTCAAGTCCGAACCTCAGACCGTCAATGATCGTAAAAAGATTTCTTATCTGCCTGTAAAGCAGGGCCAGATAACATATTACCGTGTTTATTGAATGAAAATTCTCATGAAAAGTCCTGCTGAAATCACGAAGAAGAACACGCTCCATTACCTTTTCGGCTGAGAGTATCCCCGCGCCCCCTCCGGCCACCACATCAACATAATTATTTTTAACCTGCATCAGAAGAAACCTTTCCCACTCCTCGACAGAAGAACGCATAGCGAAACCGAATGCCCGGGGTATATAGACATTGGATTCAATATACCTCATCGTGCTCCCCTCATCCCAGGCGTATATATGCTGAAGCCTCCAGCTCCAGGCCAGCCTGAAATAGGCCGCCAGCCCGGATACTATCTTCATTGAGTCAGCCCCCCTGGAAAAGCTCATCGAATTGGGAAACTCTGCCGCGAGCCTCAATGCGGCCCGGTCTATCAGGAATTCCACCTCTTCAAACGTACCGGCCGAGTCTACAGTGAGTATGTCCCTCATCCAGGTGTTCGTGGTATATTTGAACAGGGCGGCGACATCGGTATTTTCTGAAAGCATCTCCCTGTCCAGCACGGCAAATTCGCCGGTATTGTACCAGACCATGGGGGACGGCATTCTCCCGAAAGCTTTTGCGTAAAGAGTTTTAAGATTTAACATTTCGAAGTAACGGAGAAATAAAATAAAAACCCTGCTGTATGAAACGGACGCTTCAGCCAGTGAAACCACCAGTTTTATCTGGCTATCGAAAAGTGACTCTTTTAATTCTGTATAATCATTTTTAATATTTCCGGCATTGAGTCCGGCTGCAACGGCATTAAAATTTCCGCTCCTTGCCATTTCGTAATAGTCCTTCCTGGTAAGGAGAAGACTGTGCAGCGCGTAAATCTTCGCATGAATATAACTGCTGTCAGCATAGAAATTCATAACTGCACCTGCCTATGTCCGGTTTTCAAGTATTACTGATACTATCCTCCCGGTTATTTTTTTTTCCAGTTCCGCATCATTAAGGACACGCTCCTGAGTGTCATGCGCCTCCTTAAGCTCTTTATCCATTCTGCTCTTAATTTCAGTAAGCCTCACTTCTTTCATCCTGCTGAATTCCTCTGCGATGCGGCTTAACTCGGACTCCTTTTGTGCTGTCAGAGCCTTCCGCTTCTCTTCAATCCTTTCACGGGCAGCCTGCCTGGCGCTCTCAAGCTGCTTTACCAGTTTCCCCTCCTCTTCAATAATATATATTATATCTGAATCCATAAACTCACCGTACACCTGTACTTTACCTGTTATTAAATTAATAAGGAAATGCCATTCGGTCAAAAAAATATCTCTGAATTGAATAATAATTCCCGGATTCCGGAACACCCTGAATCTCTGCTTTCAGCGGGCAGGGGGTATAATCCGGTCTGCCGGCCGTACAGGGGATTTGATTCGCATGCCGTTAAATAATCCCGCAGGGAGCCTTAATAAAAAAAATCTAAAAAATTAAAAAAAAGAGATAAAAAATGTCACAGATCCCCGTGAAAAAAGTATAAGTAGAAGAGGAGAGGAAATTCATGTATAACCCTTTTACTGAAATAGAATCCGATGATGATGACAAATCCCTCATAGGAAATGTTCTGCAGGGGGACCGGAAATCCCTTGAGAAGCTGATTCTCCGCAACCAGGGGTGGATATACAACATCGCGTTCAAAATGGTCATGGACCATGATGACGCAAGCGACATCACCCAGGAGATCCTGATTAAATTCATAACCGGCCTCTCAACCTATGACCCTGAGAAAGGAGCGTTCAGAACATGGCTCTACCGGATCGTGGCAAATCATGTTCTTACCATGAAGAAGAAAAAATTTGAAACGCGTATTCACGATTTTGACACCTACACCGGTCTTATAGAGAAGCTCCCGGACAACAGAACCTTCTCTCACCCCGAAGCGGGCATCCTTGAGGAGGAGCTTAAAACGGGCTGCTTCATGGGGATGCTGATGTGCCTCAACAGGAGGGACCGGCTTGTTTTTCTCCTGGGGGCCGTGTTTAACGTTAATGATGTTGCGGGCGCTGAGGTCATGGATATAACGAGAGAAAACTTCAGAAAGATTCTGTCCCGCGCAAGAGAGAAGCTTTACTCTCATATGAACGGTTTCTGCGGAGTAGCCAACCCGGAAAACCGGTGCCGTTGCTCCTGCAAGACAAAAGCTTTTTACGATATGGGGATGCTCGATCCTGCGAATACAAGGTATTACAAGCCTGACCGGAAAAAGGTGCGGGACATGCTTAACAGAAAGCTCCGTCATTTTGATGAATCTTTTTACGGCCCGTTTCTGGATATATTCATAGACCAGCCGTTCTACAAATCACCGGACATGGTGCAATGGCTGAGAGATATGCTGCGCCATGATGAGTTCCGGGGAATCTTCGACATACACTGAACAGTACAAATTATAAAGGAGATATATATATGGAGGATTTAAAAAAAAGAATCCGGGAATCTTTCCGTATGGAGATGATCGGAGCAGGACTGTACAGAGCTCTTGCGACACAATACAGAAACAGGCCTGAACTTAAAGAAACGTTTACCGAGTTTGCCGGGCAGGAGGAGATGCACGGTCGGATGTTCAGAGAACTTTACAGAAAAAATTTCGGAAAAAGAATCGGAAACGGAAAATTCTGGATGTTCACCGGAAGATCAGCCGCTTATATAATGGGGCCGCTCCCTCTTGAAAAAAAATTAAAAAAACTGAGTTCAGCTGAATCAGATGCTGTAAAAAAAATAGAAGAAACCCTGGCAGGAGAGTGCGACACAGGTCTCAGAAAAATAATAGAGAGGATACTCCCTGACGAAATAGCTCACGCCGCGTTGTACGGTAAAATTTTCAGTTAAAAACAGAGTAAAGGAGAATAAAAAATGAAGTTTTTAAGACTCACAATCCCCCTCATCCTTGCCGCAATACTGGCTTCATGTTCATCACAGAGTGTGAAAAATAAAGCAGGAGAAAACGCAGGTAAAGCATACAACTTCACCCTTCCGGACCAGAACGGCAGGATGACATCCCTGAGTGAAATCCTGCAAAATCAGAAAGGCGCTGTTATTGCCTTTTACCCGAAAGATGACAGCAGAAACTGAACCCCGGAATTTGCTGAGTTTCAGCAAAATATAAAACAATTCCATTCAAGAAAGATCAGGGTAGTCGGCATCAGCGTTGACTCCACTGAATCACACAAAAAATTTATATCAAAGCACGGGCTTAATGACATTATCTTTCTGTCAGATACGGGAAAGAATATCATAAAAAAATATAATACCGGGCACTGGCTCCTCCCTGTATCAAAACGGGTTTACATAATTGTGGACAGTACAGGAAAAATCATATACAGAAAGGACACAGGTTTATCCCTTCTTGAAAACCAGACATCTGTATTGCTTGATGAGATAGACAAAAAAATACGATAAGGCCTGTTAAAAAGGGCAGAGAATTTTTTCTCTGCCCTTCCGTATATCACCACTAATTAAAAATATTACTTTCTTTTAAAAACGATCTTTTCAGAATATTTTTTCGAATCGGAAACCCATTTCCCTTCAATCCTGCTTTTATTCACAACCCTGAGATCCATTGTGCCGTTTTCAAATCCTTTCGGTTTATTTTTAACATACCTGTATCTAATATTAAGATCATTGCCGTTCAGTTTACCGCTGCCTACCCATTTCACATCTTTACCATTCATGGTAAAAGTGGTATTAAAAAAAATACCCGCAGCAGTTTCAGTTATCTTCACGCTGCTGCTGATCCCCTCTATCACCCAGTTTCCCGCGATTTTGATCTTAGCGGATTTATCTTCCTTATCCTCCCTTTTCGTATCAGGAACCACGGCGGAAGAGCCTGTTTTCTTCCAGGATTTGCTCTGTCCCCCCCAGGAGGAGACAGTAATAGTGTTATTATCAAGAACCATAAATGAAGTTTCCATCGGCTTTATCGAGCTTACAAACTCCTCCTTAAGCCTGAGCAGATATCCCTCGATCTCACCGGTTAACTTCGAGTATTCTTTACCGTTAAAATACTTTACGCCTGTTACTTTTGAACCAGTCTGTTTTATAACATACTTCGCGTTAAAATACTCCCATGTGCCTGTAATATTGAAAACAGGATACCTTGTTGAATTGCTTATCTTCTCCCAGTTAACAGTGGAAGACTCAACAAAATGTGTGGAACTTTTTATTCTGGCAGTGGCTTTCTGCCCCACTGAGTATTGAATCCTGAGGTAATTCCCGCTTACAGTGAATTTTCCCGTATGCTCGTGTCTCTTCCCCCTGTAAAAAGAAATTTTCTTAAAATTGTAGTTGTCCCCGGAACCTGTAACAACTATCTGATAGCAGTCCTTTTTAACAAGCCATATACCGCTGTAATCAGCCGCCTCTGCATTAACGACTGCAAGGGGCAGCAATATAAAGAATGATATTAATACTTTTGCCATAATTTTCATAACAACCTCACTACACCTGTTTATTATCCTTCCACATAAGCCTTTTAATGACCCTGTCTTTCAGAACATAATGGACTTCCGCGCCGTTTTTCAGTCCCCTGTTCCATATTATGCCGATCTTTATTTAATATAAATACCGGATTTACAGAATCCGGGACCGGTCAAAAATTACAACCGGCCGGGAGGGATTTATAATTGATGAACACACATCTTAGCAAGAATTTTTTTATAAAAAAACCTTTATTTCCCGGATAATTTTAAAACGGCCTGTTAGGTTCTGTCACCTTTCAAAGTCTATTATGAACCTCGCACCTTCGTTCCTTTCAATCCGGATATTTCCCCTGATCTGTTTTACCAGCATACTCACAAGCTGAAGCCCGAATCCTGAAGATGTTTCACAGGTAACAGACCCGGGCAGGCCTATCCCGTTATCCTGATAAACAACAGTTATCATTTCACCTTCCCTTGCCACCTTCATTTTTATAGACCCGCCGGCACGGCCCTGAAAAGCATATTTCATGGTATTCGTTATCAGTTCATTTATAATAATACCAAGGGGGGAAAGAATATCTGCAGCCAGATCAATATCTTCTATATCAGTGGAAATTGCAACATCCTGAGCATTGGGAAAGATAGATACGATCTCTTTTATCAGCGCGGGGAAATAATCGATAACTGAAACATCGCTTTTTATCTCGGAACGGTATAACTTATCATACAGAACCATCATACTCTGCACACGCCCTGCTGAATCGCGTAGAACATTCTTTACTTCAGGAACATCATGCGCATCAGCTTCAAGGGCAAGCAGCCCGAATATGGTATTCATGTTATTCTTTATGCGGTGATGGACCTCTTTAAGGATAACCTCTTTCTCCTTAAGAAGGTTTCTTATCTGCAGGTCGGCAAGCTTCCGTTCTGTTATATCCCTCGAGACCCCTACCAGTGATATAAACTCACCGTCGTCCCCTATGACCGGAGTTCCCGTTGCCGCATGCCAGTGCCAAGTACCGTCGGCATGTTTAACACGGTACTCCGGGCCGGGCAATACAACGCTTGAATGAGACATCTGCTCCAAGTAATTAAGGCAAACATCGACGTCATCAGGATGCACCATGGGCTGAAAAAGGGTCCCCACAATTTCTTCAGGAATGTACCCTGTCACTCTTTCCCATGAGGGGGAAACATATGTAAAAATGCCATCCAAAGCAAGGTTCCATATCAGATCAGATGAGTGGTCCACAAGAAGCCTGTACATCTCTTCACTTTCACGAAGGGATTTTTCGATACGTTTACTCTCGGTTATATCCCTCACTATACAGACGAGCCCTCCGTTGTCAAGGGCCGTGAGAGAAAGCTCCTGATCAAAGCTGCTCCCGTCTTTTTTCTTCCCCACCGCCGAACCACGGTATGCTCCGGAATTCTTTAACTGAGGCATAATCTCATTATCAAACCGTAAAAGTTCATCGTTTCCGTAAAGTGCTCTCCAGGATCTGCCGATCAGTTCCCCGACATTTTCATAACCGTAAGTTTCAGCATGCGCCCTGTTCAGATATTTGTATTTCTGATCTGCATCAAGTATTGCTATACCGTCAATGGCCGCCTCCATTGCCAGGGTCTGGGCCCTGAGCCTCTCCTCGGTCTCCTTCCTTTCCGTTATATCTACCCCGACAGAGAGATAGCGGAGAGGCCTGCCGCGGTCATCGAAAAAAGCCCTGTTCCTCCACTCCTGATAACTTATCGAACCATCCGAATCAAGATGTGTCTGTTCATGAAACTCCGTGGGTTTCTCAGGAGAGAGTCCCCTGATGATCTGTTCAATTTTTTCCTTTTCAGAGGGGACTATAAAATCGAGAAAATTTTTCCCCGTAAGCTCCCTGCTGTCTATTCCCGCCATTTCGGCAAGAGCGGGATTTGCATAAGTCATGGTACAGTCAGGAAGGAAGGTGCAGATATACGCAGGGACATCCTCTGACAGACCGCGAAAGCGTGCCTCACTTTCAATCAGTGCATTCTCAATCTGCTTCCTTTCAGTTATATCTCTGCCAACACCGAGTATGCCCGCAGGTTTTCCGCTACTGTCCCGTATAAGCCTGAAAGAGGACTCACTCCAGCATGTTGAACCGTCTTTACGGATATATTCAAGCTCAATCACCCTGTATAGATCAAGATCAGGATCAGCAAGCTTTTCAGGCGCCATCTCCTCAGAAACCATCTTTATAAAACGTTCATACGACTCCCGGGTCATCCTTTTCTCAAGAGGTATATCGTTAAGTTCTTCAAATGAATATCCGTGCCTTTTAATAACAGAGGGAGTTACGTACACAAGCCTCATGTTCAGATCAGAAAGAACAACTCCCTCGGACATATTCTCTGTAATAAGGCGAAATCTTTCATTGATCTTTTTCAGTTCATCCTCTGCGCTCTTACGTTCAGTTATATCAACAAGTGTACCTATCACCGCCGGCTTGCCGTTAAAGATAGTGCGGGCGCTGTAGATCTCAACGTCACGCAGTTCTCCTTCCCTGGTTCTGATCCTGAACTCATAACGGTTGGATTCCTGCTCCCCTGAAATCCTGCTTCTTATATTATCCCTGACAAGGGGCCAGTCTTCATTATAAATCACGTCTTCCGGACCCATTTTATGTACAAGCTCACTTATGCCGTAGCCCAGTATTTCCGCAAGAGTTGAGTTCGCATAAAGAAAACGATCATCCTGAATAAAATAGATCCCCACAATGGCCCTGTCCGACAGGTTCCTGAAGATCTCCCGGCTTTCCTGCAGTGCGGCCGCCTTCTCCTTCTCTTTTATCCTGGACTCGAAAAGTCTGAATGCCATTTTTATCGAAGCATCAAGTACTACTATTCCGGAATTTTTAACAACATAGCCGTAAGAACTGATTTTTTCAGTTTTCTTCACTATTTCTTTTTCAATGTAGGAGGAGAGAAAAACAACCGGTATGTCATGTTCTTTTAAAATTTCAGCCGCTGTCTCAGTGCCGTCCATGCCGGATCCCATGTCTATATCCATCAGGATCAGATCGGGGGCCTCTTTGCCCGAAGCCATAATCTCTATTGCCTCTTCCCCGCTCAGGGCCATAATGACCCTGTAACCTTCACCCTCAAGCTGCCGCTTTTCGGCTGCAGCAAGCAAAGGTTCATCATCGACAAGAAGTATGGTTCTCTGTTTAATTTCACTCATAAAAATCTTTCCACTGCAACGGCTTACTGACAGAACAGAGGCACAGGCATCACCTTTAATAAATAGTACAATATAGAATATATTTAATATAACATCTTATTATTAAAATTACAACAATACCCGGGTATCAGCTGCTGATTAAACAACCGCTTCCATATCCCCCTTTCAATGCTTACGCAGCTGTTCAGCCGCGGAATGAATATTTCCCCAGGCTTTCAAAAGGGCCGGATTGTTCTTTATCAGGAATCAACAGACGCATTAAAACATTATATTGGCATAAAAATCAGGGTAATGTTAATAAGGTTATACCTGAAGCGGGTAATTGATACGGGAAACGACAATTCAGATCTTTATTTTACAGCGGAACGGAATTACAGGCATAATGCCGTCCCGCTGTATTGCAGGTAAAAAATTTTATTTTATTTTTATCCTGGAGGTTTTCTTACCCTTCCTGATCTTTTTCCTGTCAAGGGGCTCCCCATCCCATGCCTTTTCAAGCACCATGAGCATATCATTATAATCAAGCTCCTCAGGGTTGTATACCATGGCGCCGTCATTCAGAGAGAGGCGTGCGATATCGGGAAGACTCTCTCTCGGAATCATCATGTTTCCGTCCCTGTCCACAACCTCTCTGAGGCATGTGGCGTGTTTCCCTCCCGTTGCTTCACGGAGTTCTCTGTTCATCTCCCTTACTGCCGCAATGGCAAGAAGCGGCCTTTCAGCCGGTTTAGCGCTGTTATACACCTCCTCCCCTTTCAGGGGAAAAAGAAGCTCGCCCGTAAGGTGCCCTGTTTTATGCAGGTTATACTCAAGCCCGTAAGGGAGCAGTATGCTCATGCATATTCCGTGTGCCACGTGACAGATCGCCCCTATTGAATGCCCTATGGCATGGACCATGCCCACCATTGAATTTGAAAAACTCATCCCGGCAAGCGCCGAACCGTTAGCCAGGGCAAGGCGGGCATTCATGTCACCGGGCTTTTTCACAGCCTTCAGTATGTTCTCGCTTATAAGCCTGATAGCGGTAATTGCCGTGACATCACTTAGAGGATTTTTGGAAAGACATGTGTAACCTTCACAGGCGTGAGTAAGGGCGTCCATCCCTGTAAACGCTGTCAATGCCGCAGGAAGGGTTTTGGTCATCCTCGAATCAAGAACCGCAAAATCAGGAAGGAGAAAAAGAGAGGGGAAGAGCATCTTAACATCCTTCTCATGGTCTGCAATTACAGCTACAAGTGTCATCTCTGACCCGGTGCCTGAAGTTGTCGGCACTGCGACAAGGGGTTTCAGTCTTCTCTTCAGGGCGCCGAAGCCTACAAAGTCCATCAGGTTATCTGAATCCTCAGAGACAAGTATATTAACACCTTTCGCGGTATCAAGCACCGAACCGCCTCCCACCGCGATTATTGAGTCACACTTTGCCGCCCTGTATTTTGCGGCAATATCCTTCACTGTTTTTACATCAGAATCAGCCGGCACATCATCATACACACCGCCAGCCTTAATCTTTGTTCCCAGTGCCTGCTGCACCGGTTTTACAAGTCCCGCTCCCATTACACCTTTGTCTGTTATGATCATCGGCCTCACCGAATTCACGGAAGCGAGCATCTCCGGGAGTTTATCAAGGGCTTTATGCCCTGAAACCGTTCTCACTTTATTGCAAAATTCATAATATCCGGGTATCTGCATTATTATTCACTCCTTTATCAATATAAACATTTTCAGAAAGTAAATGTGCGCACGTATATAATCACACGACCGATATACTTTCTGAAGGGATTCATCTGTGACCACTTGGGATATCTTTTCACAGCAAGGCCTGTTATAATTTTAGGGAGGAGGTAGGTCTCCACGATATTAAGGATTCTTATAAAAGCCATGGTATCAGGGACATTACCTGACACAGCAAGCCTGCTGCGCGCCGAGGCGATGCACGTTGACTCCTGGAATGTAAACATCAGAATCGCCCCTTCAATGTTTTTCACCTTCATTTCAAGGGTTATCTTCTTCCCTTTAGGGTTCCATCCCATGTACTTGACCTTACCGTTTTTATCCTTGCCCACAATCATCCCGGGGCCTGAAGGGAGGACATGAAGGTGCATAATGAAATCATCAGGCAAAGCGGCAAACTCCTCTTTAACCTCGCGGTCAACTTTTGAAGCAGCCTGTATTGCGCGACCCACAATCCATAGCATTATTGCCACATATATTTTCTTTACAAGCTTTCCGCCGCTCTTTATTTCAGGATATTTATTAATATTCATTTTTCAGAACCTCCCGTTGACAAATCTCCCGCATAAGCTGATTCAAGAATTCGTCCGCAGGCATCTTTCCCGTATCGCTTCGCAAATCCTGCCTCAACTGCGGATACCGCATTGTCCAGTATATACTCAGGTATAATAAGAGATTTAAAATCGAGGGGGATATAACGCCTCATGCCGGCATAAAGTTTCTTCAGGGACTGAACAGCCATCTCTCCCCTTTCAGATTCAGGTGTAGCGCAGTAGGAATCAATTCCCCCGAGAGGAAGTAAAAGCTCACCCCTTACCCCCTCCTTCATGTTATTCAGCTTATAATCAAGCATACAGGGGAGCAGAATTGTCGAACATAAAAGCCTGCTGTGACCTGTTGCTTTTGCCACTTCCACTGCAAGTTCACTGCATCCACCCTCCGGAGCATTGGAGAAAACAATCCCGGACATCGCTATACCGTTAGCAAGAGCAAGCCGGTTTTTTGACGAGCGGATATTTTTTACGGCAGGTGAAATGTTTTCACTTATAAGCTGTATAGCCGCAAAAGCGAAGGAATCATTTAAAGGGTTGGCGTCACTTTCCGAGCAGGCCTCAATACTCCGCGCCATTGCGCTCAGCGCCGTAATTACTGTCTGTGATTTTTCCCTCTTTTTCAGCATCCTGGGATCAATAATCACTATATCAGGCATGAGTTCACCGGACTTGTACTTACGCCCGTCTATTTCACACATTGAGGACGTTTCAAGGCCGGTTGAATCAGATGTCGGTATAACGATAAAGGGTCGAAGATTTATCGTATCCGGCAGTGTATCAAACTGCAGAAGGTCATCGGTTTTATATGAAACCAGCAGGTTAAGCCCTCTGGCGACAGAGGCCACGGCCTCCCCTCCTGCCGCTATAATTGAATCGCAACCCCGCGCCCTGTAAAGCTCTGCCGCGTCTATAGCTGTTTTTGTTGAAGCGTAAGTCGTGACCCCGTCAAACACCCCTCCTATAACACATCCGGAATCACCGTAGGCGCTTATCAATGTTTTGATAACACCGTCATTCACTGTCGCTCTGTCCGTGATTACAAGGGGCTTTACCGCGTCCATACTCTGAAGTTCATACGGAATATTCTCCAGCGCTTTACTGCCTGAAACAATTCTCGTCTTATTAAAAAACTTAAAGTAATCCGGTACTTTCATAATATTTCACACCGCCATTTTTTTTATTTTAAGTTTCCTCAGGGTCCTCTCCCTGGGAATACCGTTTTTATCAAAACCTCTCACCAGGTAATACCGGTTCAGCATCTTCTCAAGAGGTATGGGCCTCTGTTTTGAATCACACTTCCGGAATTCGTTAAGCAGCCTCGCCGGCAGCGTATCATCCTTGCGTGATATCCCCTCGGCGCAGTTCATATGGCGCTCAAGGACCTGGGCCCTCTCCCCGGCACGGAGAAAAGATGTCATCCCCAGTCTCCTTCCGGTTACCGAAGACCAGAGTTCAGGCCAGATACTTATATCAACAAATCTCATTGCCACACCTGCCATGAGGTTCATCATGAATTTCAGTACAGGCCTTGGCGAATATTTCATAAGAGGAGTTTCAAGCTGGTAGGGGAATGCGGTAAACACGCATGTCTGCAGCCCATTAATGGCTGACATGATATCCTCCTGAAACTTGACAAGAGAGGCTTTGCTTCTGTAGGAATAGGCCTCGATCAGGTCCTGGTAAACCTCAAGGGCAAAAGAGGTTGAGGCCAGGTGGCATGCCCCCCTGTTTGCCACTGCGTAAGAAAGTCCCTGGCCGAATGATCCCCTTGGATCATAGGCGGCCATTTCAAGGCCCTTTACCTGTATCGCAAAATCCTCACCGCCGTATTTTTTTGAACAGTACCTTGAACCACGGGCAAGGTCTTTCCCAAGCCCCTTCATATAAGCTATCTCTTTGAGGATTTCAATCACTCCCTTATCTGACCCGAACTTCAGGCCCGACTTAATCAGCCCCCTTTCGGTTGCCTCCATTGCCCAGGCTATTGTGCCCCCGGCTGTAATCGTATCCATCCCCATGAGTGTACATATTTCGTTGAAGTCTGAAATTTTTACCGGGTCAAAAATTTCAAGGTTTGAGCCCATGAGCCCGATGGTTTCATACTCCGGGATCTGCCTTACCTCTCCCCCTATATTACCCTTGTGACCGCAGAGGATAGTGCATGGTTTGCAGGTGCTGTACGTGGTTTTGAACTTCTCAGCCATCTCCTCTCCGGAAATCTTATGGGCCTCTCCATGGGTCCCGCCGGTAAAATTCCTTACGGGGAGAATCCCCCCGGCATTATTAAGGTTTACATTTGCATTGGTGCCGAAATTGCGGTATCCATTTGCCGATACGTCATTCCTGTTTATATAATCCGTGGCTTTCTTCTTCGTTCGGTCGAACTTATTTTTCTTTACAGGTACAATCTTGAACTCCTTACCTTTTGCCACGATACCCTTCAGTTTTTTTGAACCGAAAACCGCTCCCATGCCTCCCCGGCCGAGAAACCTGTGGCCTGACGCCACATTTGCGTAACGGACAAGGTTCTCACCTGCAGGGCCGATAACTATTGCCTCACCCGGGTCCTTCGCAAGGGCCTGCTGTACTTTACGGGTGTCCATGCCCCACAGCTTTTTAGCGTCCCTGAACTCAACACCCTTTGAATCGATGTAAAGATAGACCGGGGATTTCGCCGTGCCCCTGATTAAAAGGCCGTCCCAGCCGGAAGTCTTCAGAGACATGCCGAAAGGACCGCCGCATGAACAGGAAGTCATTATCCCGGTCAGGGGGGACTTGGTAACAGCCGCGAACCTCCCCGAACAGGGAGCTCCCGTACCCATAAGCACACCGGTATGGAACGCCACCATATTATCCTCGCCAAGAGGATCAACTCCCGGCTTCATCCTGTCGTAAAGAAGTTTCAGCGCCAGCCCTTTTCCGCCGAGATAGAGTCTCAGGTCCTCTCCGGAAACCTCATAGACACTGAAGCTTTTTGCAGTCAGGTCAACATCCAGAATTCTGTTGCTTGTGCCTGTTATCTCCTGCATTTATTTCTCCTTCATTTTATAGAATTTTATATATTTATTCAGTATTTATTCCTTAACTCATTTCAGGTAAAAAACTCTTTATTACCCCAGCCGAAGGCGGCGGGGGTATATAATTTTTACTTTTTAAACTATAACATTTTACGAAATGATTAGGACTCCGTCATTCCGGTTTTGTCGCAGAGAAATACCGGAATCTCATAAAACTAATACTATGGGATTTCCCACAAAGGGACTTCCGACTGCATATACGTATAGTTCACCCGCCGCCTGAAATTCTCAGGCATGAAACCTCGGCTGAATCTTTAAACTTTGTTCTAAGGGAAATCCTTTCACCTCCTGAAAAAAAGGCGTAAGGAATGAGTATTTTCAGTCCCGCTTCAGCAAGAAAGCGTTTAAGTGATATTCCCCGCCTGGACTCAATTATTATGCCTGAATTGACATCATAATCACCAATCTCCAGTTCTTTTTCCAGACCCGAGTAAAGTTTCAGAGTTATAATTATACTGCTCATAAGATTAATATATATAATACTTTCAGGTTATACGACATGTTAATATTAACAGAATTAAGGAAGAGATCGTCCGAATCTATATATCCGGACAGTTTTTTTACTGAAATTAAAAGAACCCATATCCGGGTAAATTACGCCAGCGGTATTGACAGATAAGTCCCTTCCAGACCTGATGCAGGGGCGGGAGCCTGCAGGAACCGGAAAGGCCGACAGGCAACAGGCGTAATAAAGTATTGGGGAAAATTTTTCAGACTAATAAAATGCTTGTTACAGACAGTAAAAAATATATAATAATACTATGCGATTAAAAGATGAAAAAGTAGAACTGCTGAGAAACGTTGATATATTTTCACAGCTCCGTGAGTATGAACTCGATACAATTGCGAAATACAGCGACTTTATCACTCTGAAAAAGGGGGAACCGCTCTTCAGGCCGGGGGATGAATCATTTGAGCTTTATGTTGTCGGGAGCGGCAGGATAGGAATAATCAGCTTTGACGGAAACAGCGATGCCGTGATTGCACAGATTGCCCCGGGTGAATCATTAGGTGAACTCGACTTCTTCGGCAGGACAGAGAGAAACGCGGCAGCTTTTGCTGACGAGGACTCTTCGTTATTACGCTTCCCGGCTGCCGGCCACAGGGCCGAGGAGATCTTTTTCAGGCACTCTTTCATATTCGCACATGTGCTTTACAGGCTTCTTTCCACTGTATCAGAAAGGATATGGAACGTGAACAGGCTGCTTTTCGGCAAAACCGAATGGCTCAAGGGGCTGCACAGACAGCTCCTTTGCGACAAAATGACAGGCCTCTACAACCAGATATTCCTTAAAGAGGACTTTGTAAATCTGCTCCCGGGAATAGGCAGCAGCACTGCCCTGATAATGATAAAACCGGACAACTTCAAGGAGATCAATGACAGGTTCGGCCACGAGACCGGGGATGCGGTACTTAACCTTATGGCAATATTCCTGCAGTCAGAGCTGCTGGAGGACGACATCGGAGTGAGATACAGGGGGGACGAATATGCCGCCATCATCCCGGACGCTGACAGGGATGACGCCATAAGACGCGCCGAGGAGATACGGGCCGCATTCAACGGGATGGATCTCTCTGCAATGACAGGTGCGAATGATATTAAAATTCAGGTCAGCATAGGCATAGCAGTCTACCCCGATGACGCTGACAACAGCTCTTCCCTGGTGTCAGCCGCCCACAGGAAGATGTTCACAGCAAGGGAGAACGGAGGGGGGGTAACTGTAGCATGACAATTTCAGAAGAGCTGAAAAAAATTGACCTGTTCAGCGTCTGCACAAAACCGGATCTGGAAATAATAGAAAAATACACACAGATCAGAAATGCCGTAAAAGGTGATGTCATAGCGCGCGAGGGAGAAATCCCCTCCGAACTCTTCTTTATCACCCGGGGGAGAATAACCGGCTCCATGAAACTCCCCAACTCCGCGGAAAGAAAACTTGGCGATTACTGCGCCGGGAGTTTTTTCGGCGCATCCTCGGTCTTCGGCAAAAAACCTCTGACTGACACCTATACCGCATCTGAGGAGAGCACCATAGTTTTCGTCAGGGAGAAGGGATTTACAGCGCTCATAGAGTCAAACCCCTCGACAGCAATACTTTTATTCTCGATACTCCTGGGAAGGACCGTTAACGAGTTCAGGAAGACCAGCAGCTTCCTGGCTGATGTAGTGCAGTGGGGAGAAAAGGCAAGCTGCAGGGTAATAACTGATGAACAGACAGGGGTTTATAACCGCTCTTTTCTGGATGACGCAATTGAAAACTTTTTCAATATATCCAAAAGCAACAGCAAGCCGCTCTCACTTCTAATGCTTGATCTTGACAACTGCAGGAGAATTAATGAGACCATCAGCCATGACACAGGGAATATAATCATAAATAAATTCGCACAGATAATTAAAAACAGCATAAGCAGACACGGAATAATGGCCCGCTACGGGGGCGATGAATTCACCGTGCTCCTCCCCGAAACTGATCTGCAAAAAGCCTCGGAGATTGCAGAAAACATAAGAAAGACGGTCGAAGACCATGACTTCTCACCCCTCCTGGCTGACAGCGGAATAAAGGTAACAACCAGCATAGGTATAAGCTCATTTCCTGAAACAGCGGTAGACATTGCAGCCTTTAAGTCAAAGGCTGATGCCTCCCTCTACCGCGCGAAGGAGCTGGGGAAAAACAGGATAGAATATGTTGACTGAAAGCAGAACAGACAATCTGTCACTCCCCGCAGGCGGAGCATCAATAACAGAGCGAAAGCAGATATTTACTTCGCTGCATAATTCTTTCTGAACTGCAGAGGGGTCACGCCTGCTATTTTTGTAAAAGCGTCGTAGAAAGTCGACTTGGAGTTAAAGCCCGATTCATAGGCAATATTAAGGACTGTCCATTCTTTCTTTTCAATGAGAAGCTCCTTCGCAAACTCAACCCTGTAGGTATTTACAAATGTGTTGAAATTCATGTTCAGCCTTTCGTTAAGCAGCTGGGAGAGCTGGTGCCGGCTGATATCCAGCATGACTGCCGCCCTGTTTAATGTAATCTCCTCATCAAGGAATAGCTTATCATTAAACATAACCTCATCAAGCCTCTTCATAAGCCCGTCAACATCCACTCCTTTAAGAAGCGACCTGGAATAGGCCCCCTTCCTGACATTCATTGAGAGAAGCTGCAGGAAATGAGGATACCTCATACTCACAAGGTAGGTAAAAATAAAACATACCGATATAAGCAGAGCGCTGTATCTGATAGAATCGCTGTCACCCCCCAGGTAACCGGGAATGGCGAGAACAGTTGATATTGTTGAACCTATAGAATAGACAAAGGTTATATAAATAATACTCCTGTCCCCTCCCCCCTTAAGAGACGGCAGAAGAACCCTGACAAGGGCAAGATGATATAAAAGCAGCTGCAGTACCGCCCCGGCAGCTGTGACTTTAAATATCAATACACCGGTTGTGTTGTTATTTAAAAAAAAGTCACTTACAATGGAGATCTTCTCTTCATGCTCAAGGAGAACAAGCCAGGTATCCAGCCCGAACGACAGAAGAGCCGGGAGAAAAAAAAGATAGAACCTGCGGGGAGGCTGAACCCCGGGAAAGGCCACCACGTAATAGGCATAATAAAGGATGGGAGAAAAAATAAATATAACTGTGCCGTGATATGAAATCAGTTCAGGCCTTGAAAGAATCGCACGTGTCACTACAGAGTGAAACTGGAGCAGTATAATCCCCATTAGCGCAAACAGGACGAAAAGATTGATGTTTTCCCTCTTCCTGTTGCGTACAACAAGCTGCCCTGCAGCTGAAAGAAAGCAGGCGAACCCTGAAAAAAAGATGAATTTTTCCGCAGCAGAGAACATTATACAGCTATCCTTTTTCTGACAATATTAACGCGTGCCTTAAACTTTCTTCAAGCATTTTACATTTTAAATATCATTATTAATAATTCATAGTTCCTTTATGAATTTACTGCCGATTTGTTTTTTTCCGGATCAAATATTATTTTAAAAATGCAACTATTGCCCTGAAAATTATAAATTATGAACCGGACAGAGAATAGAATCCGCAAGAGAGACCTTTTGATAAAACCCCTGATAGCCATAATAATACTTTCAGGGGTTTCAATCGTCACGTTCCAGCATTTCCATCAGAGATGGATATCATCACTGACCGAGATGGTGGAAGAGCAGCACCGCCAGAATATATCCCAGATTGTACATGTGGCACGCAATACTATAGAGCCCCACATCCTGGAATACAGGGAGGGGAAAATAAACCGTGAACAAGCTCTCAGGAAAATAACCGCAACGGTCCGCACAATGAAATACAGAGATCAGTACGGGAACAACTATGTTTTCATGAGTTCATACAGCGGAAAAATGCTTGTACAGCCCTTTGAGCCGGAAAAAGAGGGATCTGACCAGTGGGACCTCAGGGACTTACATGGCCTCTATATTATACGTGAACTGGTAAGAGCCGCTCAGACCCGCCCTGAAGGATCTTTCGTAAAATATTACTACTATCTTCCCGGCGTGCATGCAGAACAGGAGAAACTCGCATATGTAATGGGGATCCCGGAACTTCATTGCTATATAGGTACCGGGATGTATATGAACCGGGCAATACTGGCCCAGAAGGATATATTGAAGAGGGTAAACCTGGCCTCAATATGGTTTTTTATAGCAATACTTATACCCCTCTCCGCAGCCATTCTATTCATACTGAACAGGAACCGGCTGCTGCTGAATGAAATAAACGTTCGTGAATCTGTTGAGGAGGAGCTGAAAAAGAGCGAAGAAAAATACCGTTCCATTTTCGAAAACATCCCGCAGGGTATTTTTCAGACCTCAACTGACGGACGGTTTATAAGCGCAAACAGGACACTGGCCAGGATGTACGGATATGATTCCCCGGAGGA
>Ga0116163_1000187_pt1 | contig 46178 bp, 32 predicted proteins | sample AD_UKC107_MetaG_FD_89889 | JGI IMG/M metagenome (GOLD analysis project Ga0116163, IMG submission 89889) | Active sludge microbial communities of municipal wastewater-treating anaerobic digesters from Hong Kong - AD_UKC107_MetaG | ecosystem: Engineered > Bioreactor > Anaerobic > Digestate...
ACCTATATCGGCGTCAGCGATTGCCGGATGAACGAAGGCAGCCTGCGCTGCGATGTCAACCTGTCGATCCATCAACCTGGCGAGCCGTTTGGTATCCGCACGGAGATGAAAAACCTGAACTCGTTTCAAAGTGTGGAGCGTGCCATCAAGGCCGAGTACGAACGCCAGATTGCCGCACTGGAAAGCGGGGAAGAGGTTGTACAGGAAACCCGGCGCTACGATCAGAAGACCGGGAAGACCTCCAGTATGCGCCGAAAGGAAAACTCCTCTGATTACCGCTATTTCCCCGATCCGGATCTGCCGGAGGTTCGCCTGACTGACGATCAGATGAACGCGATCAAGGCGGAAATCCCGGTATTGCCAGACGCGCGCAGGGAAGCCTACATGCAGGATTACGGGCTGACCGCTTATGCGGCAGAACAGCTGACCAGCGAGCGCTGGATCGCCGATTACTTTGAAAAGGCGGCCAAAGCGGCCAAATCCCCCGTCAGCATCGCAAACCTATTGCAGGGCGAGGTGTTTGCCATCCTGTCGGCAAAAGCTGCCGAAGCGGAGAAGGAAGGTCTCGCAGCAGTAGAGGGCGTAGAATCGCTTCCAATCACGCCAGAGCATCTGGCCAAACTCAGCGATCTTTTGGTTGACGGGCGCGTGAACAGCTCCACCGGCAAGAAAATCCTCGCCGAGATGTTTGCGTCCGACTGTGAACCGGAAGCGTATGCGCAGGAGCATTCCCTGTTTGCGGTATCGGATGACGCGGTACTTTCAAAAGCTGTGGAAACGGTTCTGGCACAGAATACCGATATGGTGGACAGTTATAAAAAGGGCAAGGTGACCGTGGAGCGTGCCTTGATGGGCAAAGCCATGGCTATGACCAAAGGCAAGGCCGATCCCGAGCGGCTATCAGCGCTCCTGCATGACGCATTGGAACAGCTTGTGTAACACGGCGTATAATTGACAACGCATGCGGAGCATGCTAAACTCGTGAGATAATCAGGCAGAAGGTAGGGGAACGCTATGGTTCGCGTAGGGATCATTGGTGCGACAGGCATGGTGGGTCAGCGTTTTGTGCTTCTTTTACAGAATCATCCATGGTTTCAGATCACTTGTGTTGCGGCCAGCAAACGCAGCGCGGGTAAACCGTATAGCGAGGCTGTCGAGGGCCGTTGGGCTTTCAAGGCAACGCCCATCCCCAAAGCCGTTGCTGAAATGCCCGTAATGGATGCGGCGGATATCCAGGCGATCAAGGAGCAGGTCGACTTTGTTTTCTGCGCCATTGCGCTGTCAAAGGCCGAGACCCGCGAACTGGAAGACGCTTATGCCAAGGCCGAAATCCCCGTTATCAGCAACAACAGCGCCTGCCGCGGCATGGACGACGTTCCCATGCTGATTCCCGAAATCAACGGCAGCCATGCGCAAGCCATCGAAGCGCAGAGAAAGCGCTTGGGCACAAAGCGCGGTTTTATCGCCGTCAAACCCAATTGCAGTATACAGAGCTATGTACCGGCGCTTTGGCCGCTGCTTCAGTTTGAGCCGCAGGAAGTGATGGTCTGCACCTATCAGTCCATCAGCGGCGCAGGCAAGACCTTTGAAACCTGGCCGGAGATGATTGATAACGTCAATCCTCTGATTCCCGGCGAGGATGAAAAGAGCGAAATTGAACCGATGAAGATATTCGGTTCGATTGCCGATGGGCATATCGTTAATGCCAAGCAGCCTGTGATCAGCGCGCAGTGCCTGCGCGTGCCCACCTCGGACGGCCATTTGGCGGCTGTCAGCGTGAAATTCAAGCATAAACCGACGATGGAACAAATCCTGGAGTGCTGGCAGAACGCACAACCGGCGACCGCCGGTATGGGCTTGCCATCCAGCCCCGAACCATTTCTTAAATACATGACCGAACCGGACCGCCCCCAAACCCGTCTGGACCGTGATTTTGGCAACGGCATGGGCATCACCGTCGGCAGGCTGCGCGAAGACGCCGTGATGGATTACAAGTTCGTATGCCTGAGCCACAACACCATTCGTGGTGCGGCCGGCGGCGGACTGCTCAGTGCTGAATACCTGTACAAACTTGGCTATCTCTAAGAGGAGCGATACGATGGCTGCAATTTTTCAAGGCAGCGGCGTCGCGCTGGTCACGCCGTTTCGAAACGGTAAGGTTGACACAGACGCCATTGTGCGTTTGGTGGAAATGCAGATTGCTGCAGGAACCGCTGCGATCATAGCCTGCGGTACGACAGGCGAGCCGGCAACCATGAATGCGGACGAGTGCGAGCTCGTCGTTCGTACCTGCTGTGAGGTGGCCGATGGCCGCATTACAATTATTGCCGGAACAGGCTGCAACGATACCTTGCATGTGATCGAAACGGCCAAGCGCTATGAAAACCTCGGCTGCGCGGCACAGTTGGTTGTGACGCCCTATTACAACAAAACAAACCGGGAAGGCCTGTACAGGCACTTCATGACGGTTGCGGAGAATACCAAGCTCCCGATCATGATCTATAACGTGCCCAGCCGTACAGGGATTGATATTCAACCGGATCTGCTGTATCAGCTGGCACAGTGCGAGCAATTTATCGGCGTGAAGGAATCCAGCTACGATTATCCCACCGTGATGGAAAAGTTCGCTGCCGTCAAAGGCACGCAGGTCGCCATGTATTCCGGTAACGACGATATGAACTACGCGTTGCTCACGCTAGGCGGTCAGGGCACAATTTCGGTTGCGGCCAATTTCATCCCTGATAAGCTTTTCAGCATGGTCAATGCATTCATGCAGGGAGATACCCAGTCGGCACTGGAACAGCAAATGGCGCTGATGCCCATTAACCGCGCGCTGTTCAATGAGGTGAACCCCATTCCTTGCAAGGCAGCAATGGAGATCCTGGGCTTGTGCAGCGGAGAACTGCGTCTCCCGCTGTATGAAATTGGCTGCGCCTGCAGAGAGAAGCTGGTGGATGCGCTTCAGGGGCTTGGCCTTGTATAGGGGAGAGAGCATATGAAAATCATCATCAGCGGCGCACTGGGCCGCATGGGCAGAGAGCTAACACAGGCTGCAAAGTCTTCAGGAATCAATATTGTTTGCGGTGTTGATAAAACAGTCCAGGTGCAGACGGATAACTTCCCCATGGTGCGAAGTTACCAGCAGATTCCGGAATCAGCGGATGTGATGATTGATTTTTCGGTCGCCGATAATCTGGACGCGCTTCTTTCCTATGGCTTGAAATCAAAAACGCCGTTGGTGCTTTGCGTAACAGGATACAGTAAAGAACAGCTTGCGGAAATCAAGAAAGCATCTGCAGAGATACCGATTTTACAGAGTGCCAATATGAGTTTTGGCGTCCACGTTATGGCACAGCTGGCTGCGATGGCTGCGCGCGTCCTGGGTGATGATTTTGATATTGAAATCGTGGAAAAACACCACAACCGCAAGGTGGACAGCCCCAGCGGCACCGCACTAATGTTTTCTGATGCCATCCGCAAGGAACGCGTTTGGCTCTCTCCCGTGTATGGCCGCCAGGGACAAACTGGACAGAGGCGGACCAACGAAATCGGCATCCACGCGGTTCGCGGCGGTACAGTTGCCGGTGAGCATGAAGTGGGATTCTACGGCGATGCGGAAGAAATTATCCTCACACATCGTGCGGAAAACCGCGCTCTGTTTGCCCGTGGTGCGCTGCGAGGTGCCGCGTACCTAATCCATCAGGAGCCGGGCTTATATTCCTTGAAGGATGCCGTAGCCGACAGCTTCAAGAAGATATAATGGAAACCTATTCTCCACAAACAAACGGAACAAAAAGAGATGAAGCGTATACTCCATCTCTTTTCTTATACAGAAACCTTAGATTTCCATAATGATGGGAAGGATCATCGGGTTACGCTTGATTTTTTCGAAAATGTAGCGGTGCAGCTCGTCTTTGATGCGGTTCTTCATGGTTTGCCATTCGCTGCCGTCGAGGCTTGAATAGCTGGCAATGATGAAACGCGTCAGCTCGCGCGCATTTTCGATGATATCCTCGCTCTCGCGCACATACACGAAGCCGCGGCTGACGATATCCGGACCGCTGACAAGCTTGCCCTCGTCGCGGTTGATGGCCATGACGACGATAATCAGGCCATCCTGGCTCAAATGCTTGCGGTCGCGGAGCACAACGTTGCCCACGTCGCCAATGCCAAGGCCATCCACCAGAACGCCGCCGGTGGGAACGATGCCCGTGATGGCCAGGCTGTCCTCGCTCATCTCAATCACCTGTCCGCGCTCCGGAATCACGATATTTTCGCTCGGCGTGCCGACACCCTCGGCAAGCTCGGCGTGCTGCCAGAGCTTGGAATAATCACCGTGAATGGGGACAAAGTACTTCGGCTTGAGCAATACGTGAAGCAGTTTAAGTTCCTCCTGGCAGGCGTGGCCTGAAACGTGCACCTCGGCGATCTGACCATAAATCACGTTTGCTCCGCAGCGGTAAAGCTGGTTGATGACGCGTGCGATGGGTTTCTCGTTGCCGGGAATCGGACTTGCGGAGATGATAACCATATCCGTAGGCTTTATCTGAAGCTTGCGATGCTCACCGTAAGCCATGCGTGTCAGGCCTGCCATGGCCTCGCCCTGGCTGCCAGTGGTGATGATCAGAATCTCCTCATCGGCGTAATTGCTCAGATCGTCGATATCCACAAGGTTTTCCGACGGGATCACCAGCTCGCCGATCGACATGGCCACACGGGAGACGTTCACCATACTGCGCCCCACAAAGCAAACCTTGCGCCCAAACAACGCGCCGGAATCGACCACCATCTGGATGCGATGGACATTGCTGGCGAACATAGCGACAAATACACGCCCCTTGGCCAGCTGGAACTGATCAACGAAGGTTTGGGAGATACGGGTTTCGCTCATCGTATAGCCTTTACGCTCGACGTTCGTCGAGTCGCACATAAACGCAAGCACACCCTTTTTGCCGAGCTCTGCAAAGGTAGCCAGATCAGTCACGCCGCTCTTGATCGGGGTATAATCGATTTTGAAGTCGCCGGAAAACACCACCGTTCCCGCAGGGGAGGTGATGGCAAGCGATACGGCATCGGCTATGGAATGATTCACATGAATAAACTGCACGGAAAAGCAACCCGCCTGGACGACGTCCGGGGGCTTGACAACGTTGAGTTGTATGCCGGGTAAGCGGTGCTCTTTTAGCTTGAGATCAACCAATGCAAGAGTCAGCTTCGTACCAAACAGCGGTACCGGGATTTGCCGAAGGACATACGGGGTTGCGCCGATATGATCCTCGTGGCCGTGTGTAATGAAAATGCCGCGAATTTTTTCCCTGTTCTTGATCAGGTAGGAAACATCCGGGATGACCAGATCTACGCCCAGCATATCCGCCTCAGGGAAGATGGAGCCGCAATCGACTACGATGATATCGTCCCCGTACTCGACGACTGTGATGTTCTTGCCGAACTCATCAACTCCGCCGAGCGGGATGATTTTCAGTCTCGTCTGCGCAGCTTCCGTCATAGAATAACCTCCTTTATGCTGCGAGAGTTCCTGCATTCGTAAAAAGACAAATGCTATTCAAAGCGTATGTTTCTTTACAGCGCAAGAATACTCCGTATGTTAATGTTAATGGCATACCGTGTTCTATCGCCATTTCTATAAACAGCCCATTACCATGGGCATACTATATGATTATCGGCAACGGTTCGCGCTTTCTATTAACAACGGCATTATATCACAAGAAGCTTAAATTGAATAGAAAGAAATCACAATCGGAATGATTTTGTCATAACCTCACAGGGAACATGCTGATTTGCTGTGCTCTTGTGTTATGATGCATTGCATTGAAGGTCTGTATCAGCAGGTTTATCGGGGTAAACGGCGGTAATTTTCGGTGACCATTCCGGTTTTTTGGCAATATGCTTGTCAACGAGATAAAGTGTTACAAATGATACGAGTAAGCCGACCACAGCCCCCAGGACCGTGAAAAGGTCGCTTCCGGCACTGAACAGCCATCCCAAAAGCATGCCCAAAAGGAGGCCTGCAAGGGGGATGATATACACAAGCGTCGTGGCTTGCACGAAACGGTTTTCAGGAAGCTCGATTCGTACCCATTCGCCGACATTGCGATCGGAAGGCAAAGTGATCTCGCTGTTCTTGGAGCCGTATCCGCAGGCGTGGCAGTTGCCGCAGGCTTCCGGGCGCGAAAACTGTACAGTGATCATGCCCGAATTTTCGTTTTTGTCTCTAATCTGGCCGAATTTGATCATGAGGATCCCTTCTTATGCAACGTGCGAATATAGTCTGGGAATTTCAGGGATTCACTTGACTATAGACGGGTTTGGTGATAAAATATAAAATTGCATTAGTATCGTCTGTTCACGGGCTATACTGTGCCCGTAATCAGTATTTTACAGCTTGCGAGGATAAAAAGCAACTGCGAAATGCCAGGGCATGGAAACCGTGTGCAAATGGTCAGGTGCAAGAACATGAGGGGTGATAGCATTTATGGTGCACGAGGTTCAAATGGGGAAACTGAGAAAGCGCATGAGCTTCTCACGCATCGAAGAGGTTTTGGATATGCCAGACCTTATCGAGGTGCAAAAGAACAGTTATCGACGCTTCCTGCAAGAAGACCTCCGCGAGGTGCTCGCCGACGTATCACCGATCAACGATTATACGGATAATTTGGTCCTTGAATTCGTAGATTATTCACTTGATGAACCGAAAAACAGCGTAGAACGTTGTAAAGAGCGCGACATGACCTATGCCGCGCCCTTGAAAGTATTCGCGCGCCTCAAAAACCGCGAAACAGGCGAAATCAAGGAGTCCGACGTCTTTATGGGCGATTTTCCGCTGATGACCGAGCACGGTACCTTCGTGATCAACGGAGCCGAGCGTGTTATCGTCAGCCAGTTGGTGCGTTCTCCAGGTGTCTACTACTCTGATTCGATTGACAAAACGGGCAAGCACCTGTTTTCTACAACCGTGATTCCCAACCGCGGCGCCTGGCTGGAGTTTGAAACGGATTCCAACGATGTTCTGTGGGTTCGCATCGACCGCGCGCGCAAACTGCCCATTACGGTGCTGCTGCGCGCCCTGGGTTACGGAACGGATTCAGACATTATCAATCTCCTGGGTGAGGAAGAACGGCTGATGTCCACCCTGCAAAAGGGTGATAACGCGCAAAACCAGGACGAGGGCCTGATAGAAATCTATAAAAGGCAGAAGCCCGGCGAGCCGCCGACGCGTGATAGCGCCCAGAGCCTGTTAAACTCGCTGTTCTTTGACCCCAAGCGCTATGATCTCATGCGCGTGGGCCGTTACAAGTTCAACAAGAAGCTCTCGATTGCCAAGCGCATTCAGGACCAGGTTGCAGCCGAAGATATCGTGAGCCCGCAGGATGGAGAAGTCTTCGTAAAAGCCGGCAAGAAAATAGACAAGGAAACCGCAAAGGCAATCCAGAACAGCGGTATCAATTCTGTGTCGATCAAGCTGGAGAACCGTACGCTGAAAATCGTTGGCAACCACTTTGTGGAAGCGAACGAATATCTGCCGTTTGATCCCAAATCCGTCGGTGTGCTCGAAATGGTGCACTACCCGACGCTGAAGCAGATTTTGGATGCCTGCGGCGACAACGAGGAGCTGCTCAAGCAGACCATCATCGATAACCTGAATAATCTTGTTCCCAAGCGCATCCTGACAGACGACGTTGTGGCGGCTGTCAGCTATCTGCTGGGTCTGCCATATGGCATCGGCCATACGGATGATATTGACCATCTTGGCAACCGTCGCCTGCGCAGTGTTGGCGAGCTTTTGCAAAATCAGATCCGCATTGGCCTAAGCCGCCTGGAACGCGTGGTACGTGAGCGCATGGCGATTCAGGATGCCAACGACGTACGCCCGGGCGAGCTGATTAACATTCGCCCGGTCAGCGCGGCGATTAAGGAGTTCTTCGGATCCTCCCAGCTGTCGCAGTTCATGGATCAGCCCAACCCGCTGGCTGAACTGACGCACAAACGCCGCCTGTCAGCACTTGGCCCCGGCGGCTTGAACCGTGACCGTGCTTCGTTTGAAGTCCGCGACGTGCACTACAGCCACTACGCGCGTATTTGTCCCATTGAAACGCCTGAAGGCCCCAACATCGGCCTGATCGGCTCGCTGGCGACCTATGCCCGTATCAACGAGTACGGCTTTATCGAGGCTCCGTATCGCCGTGTAGATAAGAAAGCCGTGCGCGTCACTGAAGAAATTGTCTACATGACCGCTGATGAGGAAGACTTTTACAAGGTCGCCCAGGCGAACGAGCCCCTGCAGGAGGACGGCGCTTTCGTCAACGAGCGCGTCACTGTGCGCGACAAATCCGAAATCATTGAAGTACACGCCGATCAGGTTGACTTCATCGATGTCAGCCCGCGGCAGGTAGTTTCCGTTGCAACGGCAATGATTCCGTTCCTTGAAAACGACGACGCCAACCGCGCGCTGATGGGTTCCAATATGCAGCGCCAGGCGGTGCCGCTGCTAACGCCGGAAGCGCCGATCATCGGAACAGGTATGGAATACAAGGCCGCGCAGGACTCCGGTGTGGTTGTCATCGCCAAGGAAGACGGCGTTGTGAAAAAAGTCGCCGGCGACTCGGTGATTATCGCCGACAAGCACAACGAAGAACACACCTATCATTTGCAGAAGTTTGCCCGCAGCAACCAGGGAACCTGTATCAATCAGCGTCCGCGCGTGAAGGCGGGGGAGACGATTGAAAAAGGCGATCTGATCGCAGACGGCCCCTCGACCGAAATGGGCGAGATCGGCCTTGGCCGCAACGTGCTTATCGCCTTCATGTCCTGGGAAGGCTATAACTTCGAGGACGCTATCCTGATCAGCGAAGAGCTGGTACGCGAGGATAAATACACATCCATTCATATCGAAGAGTTCGAGTCCGAAGCCCGTGAAACCAAGCTCGGCTCTGAAGAAATAACCCGCGATATCCCCAACGTCGGCGAAGACGCGGTGAAAGATCTGGACGAGTTCGGCGTCGTACGCATCGGCGCGGAAGTGCAGGCTGGCGATATCCTGGTCGGCAAGGTAACTCCCAAGGGCGAAACCGATCTGACCGCGGAAGAGCGCTTGCTGCGCGCGATCTTCGGTGAAAAGGCGCGCGAAGTACGAGATACCTCGCTTCGCGTACCGCACGGCGAAGGCGGCATTGTGGTGGATGTGAAAACCTTCACACGCGAAAGCAAGGACGAACTCAGCCCCGGCGTTAACGAGATGGTGCGTGTCTACATCGCGCAGAAGCGCAAAATCAGCGTCGGCGATAAAATGGCAGGCCGCCATGGCAACAAGGGCGTCGTCAGCCGCATCCTGCGGCAGGAAGATATGCCCTTCATGCCCGATGGTACGCCACTGCAAATCGTTTTAAACCCGATGGGCGTGCCTTCGCGCATGAACATCGGGCAGGTACTGGAAGTGCACTTGGGTCTTGCGGCCAAAACCCTGGGCTGGCATGTAGCCACGCCGGTATTCGACGGCGCGCATTACTCCGAGATTACCGAAACGCTGGAAAAAGCCGGTATGAATCCGGACGGCAAAACGCTTCTGTACGACGGCCGTACCGGTGAACCCTTTGAAAACCGCGTCACCGTCGGTATCATGTACTTCTTAAAGCTTCACCATCTGGTGGATGATAAGATGCACGCCCGTTCCGTCGGCCCGTATTCGCTGGTAACCCAGCAGCCGTTGGGCGGCAAAGCCCAGTTTGGCGGCCAGCGCTTCGGTGAAATGGAAGTCTGGGCGCTGGAAGCCTACGGCGCTGCCAACACACTGCAGGAAATCCTCACCGTCAAGTCCGATGATATCGTCGGCCGTGTGAAGACGTACGAAGCGATTGTCAAGGGTACGAATATCCCCTCGCCGGGCGTACCGGAAAGCTTTAAGGTGCTCTTAAAGGAACTGCAGTCACTTTCGCTGGATATCCGCGTGATGGACAGCATGAAGAACGAGATCATCATCCGGGAACTGGAAGACGACGATACCGAGGAAATCACCATGCCGGTGCGCAATGTGGAGCGCGAACGCCAGGACAGGGACTTCGAACCCGAGAGCCTGGAAGAGCCGCTTGATGAAGAGGTACTGGAAGACATCGACTTTATCGAAGACGATGATCTGGATGATTTCAACATGGATCTTGACGATGATCTGGAGATTGATCTTGACGGAGACGACGATCATAACCCAGGCGACGACGCGCACAAAGACTGACCCACAAAACAACGCCGTTTTGATCGTTCCATCAACATGATTGTCCAATATCCGAAAGGAGTGTCAAACTTTGTTTGAACTTACGAACCTTGATTCGATACAGATAGGTATGGCGTCGCCGGAAAAAATCCTCGCTTGGAGCTTTGGCGAAGTCAGCAAACCAGAAACCATTAACTACCGCACGCTGAAACCCGAACGGGATGGACTGTTCTGTGAACGCATCTTCGGACCGACAAAGGACTGGGAATGCAACTGCGGGAAATATAAAAGAATCAAATTCAAAGACAAGAACAAAATCTGCGACAAGTGCGGCGTGCAGGTTACACGCGCCAAGGTGCGCCGTGAGCGCATGGGTCATATTCAGCTGGCGGCCCCTGTTAGCCATATCTGGTATTTTAAGGGCATTCCCAGCCGTATGGGCATGCTGTTGGATATCAGCCCCCGCGCGCTTGAAAAAGTACTGTATTTTGCAAGCTTTATCGTGCTCGATCCCGGCGATTCCAAAGTGACGGGCTTGAAAAAGCACGAGCTGATTACCGATGCCAAGTACCGTGAGCTGGAAGCCCAGCATGGCCGCGGTTCGTTCCGCGCCGGCATGGGTGCCGAAGCCGTGAAGGAAATGCTTGTGACCCTCGACCTTGACGATATCAGCGAAAAGCTGAAAAAAGAGATCGCCGAACTTGTGGAGAAAGAACGCGACCGCGATACCGAAGGCCAGAAGCGCTCTCGCGCCGTCAAGCGCCTGGAAGTGGTGGAAGCCTTCCGCCAGAGCGGCAATCGCCCCGAATGGATGATCCTAGACGTTGTGCCGGTCATTCCGCCGGATCTGCGCCCCATGGTGCAGCTGGACGGCGGGCGTTTCGCCACCAGCGACCTGAACGATCTCTATCGCCGTGTGATCAACCGCAACAACCGCCTCAAGAGGCTGTTGGAGCTCGACGCGCCGGATATCATTGTACGCAATGAAAAACGCATGCTGCAGGAAGCTGTTGATGCGCTGATTGATAACGGCCGTCGCGGCCGCGCCGTAACCGGCCCCGGCAACCGCGCGCTCAAGTCGCTGTCCGATCTTCTGCGCGGCAAGCAGGGTCGTTTCCGTCAAAACCTGTTGGGAAAACGTGTTGACTATTCCGGCCGTTCAGTTATCGTCGTCGGCCCGGAACTCAAGCTTTACCAATGCGGCCTGCCCAAGGAAATGGCGCTTGAGCTGTTCAAGCCGTTCGTGATCGAACGCCTGGTGGCGCTTAAGTATGCACACCATGGTAAGAACGCAAAGCGAATGGTGGAAAAGGGCCGTCCTGAGGTGTGGGATATTCTAGAAGGCGTGATCAAAGAGCACCCTGTGCTTCTCAACCGCGCCCCCACATTGCACCGCCTGGGCATTCAGGCGTTCGAGCCTGTGTTGGTCGAAGGCCGCGCCATTAAACTGCATCCGCTGGTCTGTACCGCGTATAACGCCGACTTTGACGGTGACCAGATGGCCGTGCACGTTCCGCTGTCCATGGAGGCACAGGCTGAGGCCCGCTTCCTGATGCTAGCGCACAACAATATCTTGAAGCCACAGGATGGCAAACCCGTGATGTCCCCCTCGCAGGACATGGTTATCGGCTGCTATTACCTGACCATGACCTATCCCAAACGCGAGGATCTTGAGCCTAAGGATATTCCCGTATTCTCCAACTATGACGAAGCGATGATGGCCTATCAAACCGGAAACATCACCCTGCAGCAGCCCATCCGCGTCCGCATTACCCGTTCGTTTGAGGCGGAAACCGGAACCAAGGTGATCGACTGTACGTTAGGTATGCTGATCCTCAACGAGGTTATCCCGCAGGATATCGGCCGTAAACCCCGTACCAACCTGGACGATATGTTCGCCCTGGAAGTCGATACGCTCTGCGGCAAGAAAGACCTTGGCAAGATCGTTGATCAGGTCTATCAGCAGCACGGCATCCATATTACCGCACAGGTGCTCGACGCTATGAAGGCGCTTGGTTTTAAATACTCGACGCGCGGCGCGATTACAGTATCGGTTGCGGATATCAAGGTTCCCCCGCAGAAGCCTGAAATGCTGGCCGAAGCGCAGGAACAGGTTAATGAAATCAATGACAACTACTTCATGGGTATGCTCTCCGAGGACGAGCGGTATCGTGCCGTTATTGATGTGTGGAGCTCCACGACCGCCAAGCTCAGGAATATGATTCTGCCCGGTTTGGACGAGCGCAACCCCATCCGTATGATGACCGACTCCGGCGCACGCGGCAGCGCATCACAGATTGCGCAGCTCGCCGGTATGCGCGGCCTGATGGCTTCACCCTCCGGTAAAACCATCGAGCTGCCTATCCGCGCTAACTTCCGCGAGGGTCTGTCGGTGCTTGAGTTCTTCCTGTCCTCGCACGGCAGCCGCAAATCTCTGGCAGACACCGCGCTGCGTACCGCCGACTCCGGATACCTGACCCGCCGCCTGGTGGACGTATCCCAGGAGGTTATCGTACGCGAGCTGGATTGCTTCACACATGGCAGCGAAAAAGTGCGTGGTATTACGCTGGAAGAGATCGCCATTAACAACCAGGTGATCGAGAGCCTGGAAGACAGGCTGGTCGGCCGTGTGGCCGCTGAGGATATCGTTGACCCCGTAACCGGTGAAATACTGGTAGCGCTCAACGAACTGATCTCCAACCAGAAAGCCAAGGTTATTGTGAATGCCGGCGTGAAGAAGGCGCAGGTCCGCAGCGTCCTCACATGTCGTAACGAAACGGGCGTTTGCGCCCGCTGCTATGGCGCCAACCTCGCCACAGGCGAGCCTGTGGATATCGGCGAAGCCGTCGGTATCGTGGCTGCCCAGGCCATCGGCGAGCCGGGCACACAGCTCACCATGCGTACGTTCCACACCGGCGGCGTTGCCGGCGGTGACGATATTACGCAGGGTCTTCCCCGCTTGGAAGAGCTGTTTGAAGCCCGCAAGCCCAAACGCGACGCGATCCTCGCCGAAATCAGCGGCAAGGTCTTCATTGGTGAGAACAAGCGCAAGCGCGAGGTTGTCGTCACCAACCAGGACGATGTGACCGAGCAGAAGACCTATACCATCAACTATGGCAGCCGCTTGAAAGTGGAGGACGGCCAGATGGTCGAAGCTGGTGACGAGCTGATCGAAGGCTCCATCAACCCGCATGATCTGCTGCGTATCCTCGGCGTGAAAGCCGTACAGGATTACCTGCTGCGCGAGGTGCTCAGCGTGTACCGCCAGCAAGGCGTGAATATCTCCGACAAGCACATTGAAATCATTGTGCGGCAGATGCTCAGGAAGGTTCGCGTGGAAGACTGCGGCGACACCAACCTGCTGCCCGGTGCGCTGGTGGATATCTTCCGGTTTGAAGAGGCCAACCGCGAGCCCATTGAAGCGGGTCTGCGTCCGGCGATCGCAAAGCGTATCCTTTTGGGGATTACGAAAGCGTCCCTGGCAACGGAAAGCTTCCTCTCGGCAGCCTCCTTCCAGGAGACCACACGCGTTCTCACAGATGCCGCTATCAAGGGCAAGGTTGATCCGCTGCTTGGGCTCAAGGAGAACGTTATTATCGGCAAGCTGATCCCCGCTGGTACGGGAATGCCGAGGTACAAGGACATCGAGCTGGTCGAAAACTTCTAACCTACCAAAGCGGCAGAACGTAAAACACTCTGCCGCTTTTTTCATCAATGTATATCGGAGGCTACAATGGCTTATCGCGCGCTTTACAGGGAATGGCGGCCGAATGTTTTTGCTGATGTCATCGGCCAGAAGGCCGTTGTAAAAACGCTGCTGCGGCAGATCACCACTGGAAGGATCGCTCATGCGTACCTGTTCTGCGGTTCCAAGGGTACCGGCAAAACAACGCTTGCCAAAATCATGAGCCGTGCCGTTAACTGCTTGAATCCAAGCGAAGGCGAACCGTGCGGCGTATGCGAAGTATGCAAGGCCATCCTTTCGGAGAGCACACTGGATGTGATCGAGCTGGATGCGGCCAGCAACAACTCGGTCGATAACGTGCGCGACCTACTGGAGCAGGTGCGTTATCCCGCACAACTTGGGAAGTACAAGGTTTATATTATCGACGAAGTCCACATGCTGTCTACAGCGGCCTTCAATGCGCTGTTAAAGACGCTGGAAGAGCCCCCTGAGCATGTGGTATTCATTCTGGCTACAACCGAACCGCAGCGCATTCCTGCCACAATATTGAGCCGCGTACAGCGCTTTGATATTTCCCGCATTCCTGCTGTGTTGATTCAGGAGCGCATGGAACAGGCTCTGGAACGCCTGCAGATCACCGTTGAACCAGAAGCGCTGCGGATGATAGCCCGCGCCGCCGAAGGCGCGATGCGCGACGCCTGGAGCATTCTGGACATGGCAGTCTCGGCAGCGGTGGGTGACCATATTACCGCGGAAATCGTTCGGGATATCCTGGGGGCAGCCGATAAGGATTTTCTGTTCGGCTTTGCAGACGCCCTGGCGGCACGGGATACCCGCGCTGTTATGGAAAAGATTGATCAGCTGATACGCGCCGGATATGAGGCGCAGGTCTTCTTGCGCGAGCTGACACGCCATCTTCGAGCGCTGTTGATCGTTAAGGTTGTCTCCACGGACGCTTCTGCTTTATTACAAAGTACCGAGGAAGACGAAAAACGCTACCGGGAGCAGACCGAGAAGTTTTCGCAGGCACGCTTGATCCGCATGATGAACGGATTGATGACAGCTGACAGTGAGCTTCGATATGCCGCTTCCCAGCGCATCGGACTCGAGATCGCCGCCTTGAGGGCCTGCCAGGACGCAGAGGGGGAGAGCAATGCCGCCCTGGCGGAACGCGTTGCGGAGCTTGAAATCAAGCTCAATGAGCTGCCAACGACAACAACACAGCAGCAGTCCGCCATACTCCCGCTGGAAAATATGCAAGAAACAATGAAGCAGACCGTGAAACCGGAAACGACGACTGTAAAGAGTGTTGAGCCTTCGCAAGAAGTGAATTTGGAGCAGAGTACAAGTTCTTCGGAAACTGCCGATCAGCCGAAGTATAATGATGCGGATATCTGGAAGGCGGCACTGAAACAGCTAGCCGCCGGGGAACCCGCCATTTTCGGGCTTTTAAAGCGCGAGCACTTCCTGGGAGAGCATGGAGGTGTATTCCGTGTGAGGGTCGCACAGAGCCGCGCTGGTTTTTCCTACGCCAACCTCAGAAAACCGGAGAAGGTGGAAGCGATCGTTAAAACACTGACTGCCGCTGCCGGACGCCCGGTGGGGTTTGAAGCGATACTTGAGGGGAATGACGAACCCAAGGCTGACGTACGCGAGAGCATTCAAATGCTTGCCGAAGCAGTCGGGCGTGATCTTCTGCAGATCGACGATACGGAGGATTGACTTGAAACGCAATTCTGGCGCAATGCCTACCTATGCAAAACCTGCTGTTCATCACAAAAAAGATCTTGGACAGCATTTTTTATACGACATGGAGCTCCTGCGTTCACTTGTCCGCAAGGCAAACGTTGCAGAAGGAGACGATATTTTAGAGGTCGGCGCCGGCGCCGGCACACTGACCCGCGCGCTTTGCGAAACGGGTGCGAACGTCGTCTCCGTAGAAGTGGATCAAGCGCTTCTGGCTAATCTGCAAAGGATGGGGGAGGAGTTCCCCAATCTGACGATTATCAAGAGCGACATACGTAAGCTCGATTTTTCGACACTGCCGTTTCAGGGAGTATTCTCAGTCGTTGCCAATATCCCATACAATATCACGTCGCAGATATTGGATTTGTTCTGGGGAAAGGGACTTCAGGTCAAACAAATGTCAGTGATGGTGCAAGAAGAAGTGGCGGATAAGCTGGTCGCCAATCCGGGTGATAAGGCTTACGGTTTGACGAGCGTTCGCGCTCACTATTACTGTTTGACGGAAATCGCCGAGCTAGTCCCCGCTGCCGCTTTCACACCACCGCCGAAGGTCGACAGCGCTTTTGTGACGCTACCGTTTCGGAAAGCTCCGCCTTTGCCGGTTGAGGACGAGGCATTCCTCTGGCGCATTGTAAACGCCAGCTATAGCATGCGGCGTAAAACCATGCAAAATGCCCTGAAAGGCGTTCTGCCGTTTCCGGCTGCAACCTTTCAGGGCATTTTGGATGAACTGGGATTATCCGCGACGGTGCGGGGCGAAACGCTTAGCGTGGAGCAGTGGATTACACTATCCAACGCGATTGTGGCTAAAACCCGTTCATGCTTTGCATCACCGATTCGCTGAGCTCCGGCGGCAAGTTATCAATAATATTGAGAACCGTCATGGTTAAGCCACGCTGCAATGTGAGCATATAGCTTTCCAGCTCTTCGTCGGTCATCTGCAGGAGCTGCACAGAGGTATCGGGGGAAACATCTGTAAGCGCTTCAAAGAAGCCGCTGTCCGGCTGCGTAACAGTGTTGACCTTGAGAGTGATCAGACCGGTTTCATCAAGAGCGGATTTGATGGAATCCACTGTTCCGCCGACGTAGAGAGCGATCTCAGTATCGGTAACATTCTCGGCCTTCTGCTGATCAATCGTCAGGTATGCGGATTGTTCATTGCCGGCATAGTTATCATAGACCGTGAAGGAGACCTCGGCGTTGGTGTGATCGGCGTTTTTCTTGTCACAGTTAAACGAGGCCTTGAAAGCTGGCTCGTCGGGCGATTCATACAGCACATACTCGCCGGAAACAAACGCTTCGCTCATATACAACGAACCCGTTTGAATCTCCATGGATTCGCCATTCTGCATCACAGTCGTGGAGAATTGATAATACTTCGCTTCATCAATGGTTGTGCGGGTGAGCGTAGCATCAATACCGATGGGCGTTGCTTCGCCTTCATAGCCGCTCATTTCGCCGTTCATATTGAACACAAAGGCGACAAGCTCGTCGTTTTTGGTATAGACTGTTACATTGACTTGCAGATTGCTGTCCATTAGCTCGCTTTTAGCTTCCGCAACCATTTCTGCAACCTGGTTATCGACGTCTTCCTGAGAAAGTGCTTCATCATTCGCCATCAGCTGGCCAGCCATCTGATCCCTAACCATTTGCAGATCCAGAACGCGGGCAATATCTTCAGTCGTCATGACGATCATGATTTTCTGATCGGCTTCGTCGCTGCCGTTAATGGCAAAGGTTCCGCTTTCGATAACCTTCTTGGCATCAATATCATCAATGTATGCGAGCAGGTCTTCATCAAGACCCATCATTTCATACATCTGCTCATCCGTCATCGTGCCGTCCGTCATGGCACTGTTCATCATGGCCTGATATGATTCCATCTCGGCTGCCACGTTCATCGCCTGCATATCCAAGCCCTGATTTTCAGCATATGCTTCCATCTGCTGTGTGATGAAGGTGCTGATGTCTTCCCAGCTAAAATACAGAGGTGTTTGACCAAAGATGCCGCTTTGTACATAAACGCCATCCTGTTCAGCTTTGAACAGACTCTGCAATGTATCAATGTTGTTGAGCGTCAGCACAAATGCGCCGTAGCCATCAGGCATGGTGTGGATGCGTATGGACGCGGTGTCCAGTATCTGGCCCACTTCCACAGGCTCGGCCAGCAGCGGACCGGCTTTCAGAGATAGCGTGGTCACGGTTTCCGTGCTCTGGTCGGCAGAAGCAGAAGTGAAACCCAACGCCAGCAGAACAAGGCACATTAGCAGCGCGAAGACTTTGTTTTTCATGTTAGTTCCTCCTCGATTTTCAATCGATTGATCAAGATACAGTATACACAAAACGGATTGGGTTGTGTACGAAAACAGTATATAAGCAGTGAAAAATTGCGTAAAATGTCGCTACCGCCGTTTCAACGGAATGCAAGTGGTATAGCGATATCATACCTGATGAGCACCTTGTAGGTCAAGTGAATTAGTTATACTCAATGGTGCGCTGATAGGCACGGTAGGTGGATGTATGCAGCAGCTCCCGTTTAAACTCGACACCATTCTGGTACCAGACCTTGTAGGTATCCACAACGTATCCCGTGCGGAGTTTGATAGTCTCCTTGCTGGTTCCCACAGGAAGCTCAGGGTTGTACACGTAGTTGATCTCAAGGGGCGGCTCGATTGTCTTGACCACTTTGGAGGTTAGATCAATCGTCACATTCTCGCCAAGGCTGACACCCCAGATTTCTGCGGTGCATTGCCTGTTTTTATAGTATGCGATCACAAACACCGGCGCATCGGTATTGTTCGTGAACTTGAAATCCAGGTTCGGCCAGTTAACCGTGGCGTCTTCACCCTTATTGACATAGGTACTGGGCCAGGCGTGCGGGCTGCGGCTTGTAATCTGCAGATTGGCGCGCGCAACGGCGTTGAACAGAGTAGAGCTGACCTGGCAGATGCCGCCACCGACTTCGTCTATTAGCTGACCGCCTGATATAGCACCCGCTTCGCGATACCCACGGGCATAGGTGCGCTCGCCAACGGTGCCGTTGAACGAGAAGGTCTCTCCGGGAAGCAGCACCGTACCATTGATCGTTTGGCAGGCTAGATTAATATTGTTGTTCCGGTTGGAATCGGATGTAGTTTTGGTAGTAAAGGCGGAGATCATCTTAAATGTGCTTTGAAGATCATCCTTGGTAATGGTGGGGAAGGTGAGCGATGGGGATACGGTGATGGCTCGGTTGACGATGCCCTGTTCCAGCAGACCGATAATCTGGTTGTACAGATCCTCCGCGTCGATGGAAACGCCTGGCTGACCATCCGAAAAGGTGAAGCTGCGGGAGTTGAAATCGAAACTCACGATCTGAGCGTCCACGGGGTCGCGGGTAACGTAATCGTTGATTTCCGAAACGATGGAGCGAATGGCAGCGTAATCGTATGTCAGCTTGCTATAGATGCTTACGTAGTTTTCCCGCAGGGCAATCACGGCTTCGGCACGCTCCATAAATGGCGTGCGCCGTGTGCCCTGAATTGCGGTTGTGTTCTTGCGGCCGATGGAATACGCTTTGAGCAGCGCGCCGTCAATATCACGATAAGCGGGGACGTTTTGGTTATTGAGCGTCCAGTTTTTATCGCCAATATTGACCGTGATGCTGAATGCTGCGGCAACTGCGTTATCGTCGCTGAGCTTTTCCCTGGCCTCCGTGGGGGTCATTCCGCCGACATGAATACCGTCGACAAACACACCGGGATAGATGACGTCCAGCTGCAGGTAATCCCGATATCGTTTATAGTTCGCATCCGCTGTTTTATCATACCGCAGCAGCTCACCGTTGATGAACGCGTAATTATCAAAGGTGGTCCAAAAATACCCGGTGAGCTGCGGCATCATTACGACACCGACTGCGCCGACGATCACAAAACAAACCACGATGACTGTGCTATAGACAGTCAGCAGTAAGGTTCGTCGTTGCTTCTTTTTGGTTTTTAGTGGATCGGGCGGAATCTGTTTTTGCGCAAATGGATTATCTCCGACATGTTCCATATAGCGAACAGGTTGATCAATGGAAATTCGATCCATCGGCTCGTTCCAGGCCGGGGTATCATCAAAATTGAAATCAAGCGTGTCCGCGTTCTCAGGCTGGTTCTGATCCGGATATGGCGGTGGCGCTTGCGAACTGCGAGGCGCAGAGTAAGGCGCGTTACGCGGGGTAAGGTCCGGCATGCAGCGGAGAGCCTCCTCTCAAAAAGGGCTGGCGAGGCGAGCAGAATTACGAATTGCTCTCCTTGATCTTGTAAGACAGCACTTGCAGCCCCTCCTCAAGGTGAACGCTGACAATCGTTGCATCTTCAGGAATATCAAGGTCGGCGGGTACAAAATTCCAGTAGGCGGTAACGCCAAGATCATGCAGCCTGTCCACGACAGACTGCCCGTAGGCGAAGGGGACGGCCAGTACGGCAATGTGAACGGGATTCTTCGCTAAAAAGGAAGCAATATCCGCATAATCCAATACGGTTAACGGACCGATTTTCTTCCCGATCTTCTGGGGATCCACATCAAATATCGCAACAGTGTTGAAATTGCTGGTGCGGAACGAATCGGAAAGTGCTACGGCGCTACCGATGTTACCGGCTCCTACGATAATCATATTCTGTTTTTTATGAATGCCAAGCACTTTGCCGATATGCTCCCTGAGCTTAGGTACAGAGTACCCAAAGCCCTGACGGCCTTCGCCACCGCTGCAATTGATATCCTGCCGGATTTGGGAAGCGGTCAGACCCATGCGATCGGCGAGCTCCTTGGATGAGATCTGCATGATATGATCAGCTTCCAGGTCGCTGAGGTAACGATAGTACCGCGGCAATCTCCGCAAAACAGCTTCTGATACACAATTGCCCATAAGGTTCCTCCTAACGCTGCGTGCTCCATTGCAACCGCAGACATCACATATAGAATTAACTGCCTATAATTATACCATACTCTGTACCACTGACAAAGTATGAACTGTAAACTCCCGGAAGCGTAAGCTGCCGGGAGTTGAAGTGAGCTTTAACAAGTAACCTGAACATAACAGATCAGTCAGGATTTCAGTGAAATCACAACGTGCCGGTTGGGCTCGTCGCCTTCGCTGTGGGTGGTTACGGCGCTGTTTTGCTGTAACGCACTGTGCAGGATGCGGCGCTCGTAGGGGTTCATGGGCTCCAGAACCACCTTGCGGCCGGTTTTCACGGCGCGGTTTGCCATGCGGTTGGCCAGGCGTTTCAAGGCTTCTTCCCGTTTGGCGCGATAGTTTTCGGTATCAAGCGTCACGCGGGTGTAATCATCCTTGCCATGGTTGACGTTCAGGCTGGTCAAATACTGCAGGGCATCGAGGGTTTCGCCGCGGCGACCGATCAGAATACCGAGTGTATCGCCATGGATATTGACGCGGACATTGCCTTCTTCATCCGTACCGGATTCAACAGACACATCCAGATTCATCAGCTTGGTGACATTGACCAAAAACTCCTGCGCGACGCCTGCCGCAGTATCAGGATCCGCTTTTGCATACTGCTTCAGAGGCTCTTTGGGGGTATCTGTTATCTCCACTTTAGGCTTCTGCTGCTTTGCAAGCTTGTCAGCAGGTTTCTCAACGGTAGCTTCGACAGATTTAACGACAGGTTCTGATGTCTTGGGTTGTGAACGCTTTTTTTGCTTTTTGGGCTTGCGGGGTGCGGAGACGGGGGTTTCTTGCGCAGCAGGCGCTGTCTGAGGAGCAAGCGTGGAGAGAATATCGTCGTCCAGTCCGTCGTCCTTAACGGTCAGGCGCACTTTGGCTTCTTTGGTGCCCATGATGCCAAACAAGCCTTTGGAGCCTTCTTGAATGATGTCAATCGTCACGTCGCCAAGAGATACATCCAGCTTTTCCAAACCTTGCCGTATTGCGTCTTCTATGGTTTTTGCAGAAGATTCGATGCTTCTCATTTCAGGCTATCCTCCTGGATAATTGTATTGTTGTTAGCCGATTGTTTTTCCATCATTTTGTTGATGATGATGCCTTCGCCCCAAGCGATCAAGTTGGCTGTCACCCAGTAGATGGAGAACCCGGCATTGAATGTCGAACAGATATACAGCGAGAACAACGGGAAGAAATACTTCATAAACTGTCCGGTGCCCTTGCTGCCGGTAGCGCTTGGCGTTTGCGGCTGGGTAATGGTCATCAGGTATTGCGTTACGGCTGCCAGTATGGGGGTTATAAACAAGCCGTTGTTATTGGCAAAGATTTGCAGCTTAAACACCAGCAGGTTCACCTCAGGCAGCGAAGCCCACTTGGTTAAAAGCGCCGTATATTCGGGCATTACAAGCAGTTGTGAAAGCAGCAGCTGGTAGGTGTTCGTATCGATGGTATCAATGACAATCCCGACGCTTGCAAGCTGTTCCAAGACATCCGGTGTGAGAACCATCCTCCAGATATCGACTGGAATAGCCTTAAGCTCCGTTTCCGTAGCTACGAACGAAGCAAATGGGCTATCAGGCATCCACAGGTTCTTCACCCAGAGCCAGCCCTGGTTTTGCTGTGTGCCGGTGACAATGAAATCGATGGTCTGTTTGGCAAGCTCGTTATTGGCCACCATACGCATGGCGCCGAACATTGCGATCAGCACCGGGAAGCTGAGCAGCATCGGCAAACAACCGGAAAGGGGGCTGATGTGCTCTTTCCGATAAAGCTCGGCCGTTTTCTGGTTGAGCTTCTCTTTGTCGTTGGCATACTTTTTTTGCAGCTTGGCGACCTGCGGTTGGAGGTCGGACATGCGGCGCATGCTTTTTCTGCTCTTAAAATCCAGCGGCAACAAGAGCGTTTTGATGATGACCGTGAAGATGACGATCGACCATCCGTAATTTCCGATAAAGCTGTTAATGCCACTGAGAATGTTGAACAAGAATGTATTAATTGCACCCATACGGCAGTCAATTCCTCCTTATTGAAACGTCGGTATTTTCCGGGACGGGATCATACCCGCCCTTTCCAAAGGGATTGCATCTGAGGACGCGCCAGATCGCAAGTCTGAGACCCTTCCACATGCCAAATCGCTGAATCGCGGTGACAGCATACTCCGAACATGTGGGCAAAAACCTGCACGACGCGTGGGTGTGTGTGCTGATACGTGTCTGATAGAATCGTATCATGCGGATGAGAAACCTGCTCATGACTGCAACCGGTTACTTTGATACAGGGAAAGCTTCCGAAACATCGCATCTGTACAGGATTGCATCTGGCTGTACGAACGATTGATTACGGCAGGATGCGCAATCACGACGTAAAGGCCGGGCTTTAGGTCCGGCATCAACGGGCGAATACACTCCCTGAGCCTGCGCTTGATCAGATTGCGGACAACCGCACCGCCAACCTTCTTGCTGACTGAAAACCCCACGCGTTTTTGATTGCTTCTGGCGTAGATCAGCGTGAGATCCTTGCAGGACGTCCGCATCCCGCGGCGGTATACATAGCTGAATTGCCGGTTATGACACAGCCGATACTGCTTCTGCAAAAGAAAGCCTCACTTCTCAGGGTCGGTTCCGGCTGACATTGAAAAACCCGTGCCCACATTACATTGAAGTAAAAGATGGGTGCGGGTATCCATCACATCGTCAAGGGTCGATGCATTATGCGCTGAGCACTTTGCGGCCGCGGCGGCGGCGGGCAGCCAGAACGCGGCGGCCATTTTTGGTGGACATACGCGAACGAAAGCCGTGTACTTTGCTGCGCTGTCTTTTCTTGGGCTGATAGGTACGTACCATTTTGCACAACTCCTTATCGTATCCTGTATACCAAAAGGCATACAAATTCGCATAGATTAACCATTTAATTATAATGGCTTTGTGGTTGGTTGTCAATATATGAATGTCGAATGAAACGCCTTTTCAGACAATCAGAGAGACTTTTCAATCTGTATTTTGAGCATCTCCAACTGGTCAGAGTTGACGGAAGCGGGCGTATCCATCATTAAATCGACGCCGCCCTGGCTCTTGGGGAAGGCCAGTACGTCGCGCAGGCTATCCGCACCGCAAAGGATCATCACCAGACGGTCGATACCAAAGGCAAAGCCGCCGTGGGGCGGGGTGCCGTACTGGAAGGCCTCCAATAGGAACCCGAACTTGCTTTGCGCTTCATCAGGTGTAAGGCCGATGGTTTCAAACATTTTGGCCTGCAAATCGCTGCGGTGGATACGGATCGATCCGCTGCCCATCTCCACACCATTTAAAACCAGATCGTACGCCTTGGCGCGCACCGAACCGATATCGGTATCCATCAGGTTGATATCCTCATCCATGACCGATGTGAAGGGATGGTGTTCCGCCACATAGCGATTGGCTTCCTCGTCCCACGAAACCAACGGGAACTCGGTGACCCACAAAAGGTTATACTGGCTTTTGTCGATCAGGTTCAGCTCGTGCCCAAGCTTGAGCCGGAGCTGGCCCATGGCGGTGAGGGCGGTGTATTTCTTGTCGGCAATCACAAACAGCGCATCGCCGACGCCGCACCCGGCTGCGGACAGGAGATTTTGCATACTGTCGCCCTGCATGGCTTTGGCAAAGCTGGAGCGTATACTGCCGTCCTCCTGCGGGACTGCCCAGGCAAGGCCTTTCACATGATAGGTCTTCACAAACTCCGCAAGACCATCCAGCTGTTTTCGCGTCAGGCTTCCCGCGCCCTTGGCGCAGATTGCGCAGATGGTCTGGCCTTCCGAAAGCGCGTTTTCGAATACTGCAAAGCCGCAGCCTTTCACGGTTTCGCCGACATCCAGAATCTCCATGCCAAAGCGCAGATCAGGCTTATCGCTGCCAAAGCGACGCATCGCCTCCCGCCAGGTCAGGCGCGGGAAGGGGAGAGTGAGCTCGATATTCATGACGGTTTTGAACACGTTCTGATAGACGGACTCAATGACGTCCTGCACGTCCTTGGGTTCCACAAAGCTCATTTCCATGTCGAACTGTGTAAACTCCGCCTGGCGGTCAGCGCGGCCATCCTCATCGCGGAAGCAACGGGCCAGCTGATAGTAACGGTCGATACCACCGACCATCAATAGCTGCTTATAAATCTGCGGGCTCTGGGGAAGCGCATAGAAGAGCCCCGGCTTCTGCCGGTAGGGTACCAGATAGTCGCGCGCGCCTTCCGGCGTGGACTTGGTCAGGATGGGGGTCTCGACTTCGATGAAGTCTTTCTGGTCAATACAGTCGCGGATGGCCTTGGTCACCTTGTGACGCAGCCGAAGCACGGCCTGTACGCCAGGCTTACGCAAATCCAGATATCGGTACTTGAGACGAACGGCTTCCTGCTCGTTTGCTCCGTCTTCAATATAAATTGGCGGAGTTTTGCTGGCATTGATGACTGTAACGGAATCGGCGAAGACCTCGATCTCGCCGGTCTTCATCTGCGGGTTTACGGCATCAGCGGAACGGGCGCGTACTGTACCCAATATTTCCACAACAAATTCGCCGCGCAGGCTTTCGGCTATCTGAAAGTGTTCGGCGCTCATCTTTGTGGAGTCGGCGACCACCTGTACAATGCCTGTGCGATCTCTGAGCTGGACAAAAATCAAGCCGCCCAGGTTGCGGGCACGCTGCACCCAGCCCTTTAAAACAACTTTTTGTTCTACGTCCTGTTTGGTGATCTCCCCGCAGTAGTGCGTGCGCTTGTTCATAGAGAACATGCCTCCTCTGATTGGTTTCCGAGTCTTTGTTTCATGCTTTGCGGGGCGTCCGCCAGAGAGACTTCCCATTCGTCGCCAGATTTCATATCACGCAGTTTCACAACGCCTTTTTGGGCCTCATCTTCACCGAGAATCGCTACATAGGAAGCGCCAAGCTTATCGGCAAACTTGAACTGCGCGCGCAGCCCGCGCGTGGTGTGGTTCATATCTGCCTTCAGGCCAAGACCACGGAACTGCTCCAGTAACTTAAACGCCAGAGGCGCAAGCGAACGATCCAACGGCGCGATATAGATATCCGGATTGCTGTCGGCGACCTTTAATTTCTTCTGATCGTCCTGCAGCGAATCATAATGCATCAGTACGCGTTCCATACCCATGCCAAATCCAACGCCCGGGATGCTTGGACCGCCGATTTCCTCCACCAACCCGTCATAGCGTCCGCCGCCAAGCAGGGTCAGGGGGCCGTTTTCGGTTTGGGCGATAATCTCAAATACGGTTTTGGTGTAATAATCCAGTCCGCGTACCAGTTTGGTATCCACTGCATAGGGGAGTCCGGCGGCGTCCAGCATCATTTTGAGCGTATCAAAGTGGTCTTTACACTCGTCGCACAGGTGATCCATCATTCGCGGCGCGTCCGCAAGCTGTGCCTGACAGGTGGGAACCTTGCAGTCCAGTACCCGCAACGGGTTGACGTCGATCCTATCCTTACAATCGCCACACAAAAGGTTTTCTTTGCTGTGCAGATAGTCTAACAGCGTTTTGCGGTAGGCAGGGCGGCACACCGGGCAGCCGATGGAGTTAATCATCAGTTCGACATCCGTGATGCCCATACTCTTCAGCAGATCCATCCCCAGCCAGATAATTTCGGCATCGGCCGATGCCTCCTGCGCGCCGAAGCATTCCACACCAAACTGGTGGTGTTCACGCAGCCTGCCGGATTGTGGCGCTTCATAGCGGAAATGCGGCGAATACAGGTAATAAAACTTCACTGGCAACGCCTGATTGTGCATGCCGGATTCCAGAAACGCACGCACGACGCCCGCCGTAGTTTCAGGCTTCAGGGTAATGGAGCGGCCGCCCTTATCTTCAAAAGTATACATTTCCTTGCGGACGATATCGCTGGATTCGCCGACGGAGCGCGTAAACAAAACCGTATGCTCAAAGACAGGCGTCCGAATCTCCTGATATCCAGAAAGCCGCGCCTTTTCACGGATCAGGGCTTCCATTGCCTGATACTTGGCGGACTCGGCGGGCAGTATATCCTTGGTGCCTTTGGGCATCTGCGTCAGCATTTCGTTCACCTCAAACGTATAGATTAGGGGGATTATACCGTGTTTGACTATATAGCGTCAACTTAAGTATGCGCTTTTGTCAGCAATAAACTGATCATAGGAGATCAGCACTTCGCGGGGTTTGGAGCCCGCGCTCTGGCTGATGATACCACGCTGTGCCATATCGTCGATCAGGCGGCCAGCGCGCGCATAGCCGATCTTCATACGGCGCTGCAGCATGGAGATACTTGCCTGTCCGTCGGAAATGACCATCTCAATCGCTTCTTCCATCCTGTCATCAAGTCCTTCGTCACCATTGCCGCCGCCAAGAGCAGCGGGAATGCCGCTATCCTGACCCTCCATCAGCTCGTTGATACTGGTATCATAATCGGGCTCGGAATTCTTGACAATATAGCCGACGACATCGCGAATCTCCTGATCGCTGACAAAGCAGCCCTGCACGCGGATCGGGGAGTTGCTGCCGGTGGGATAGTAGAACATATCGCCGCTGCCAAGCAGCTTTTCCGCGCCGTTGGCATCCAGAATGGTGCGGCTGTCGATGCTGGACGCGACCGCAAATGAAATACGAGACGGGAAGTTTGCCTTGATCAGGCCTGTAATGACGTTGACCGTCGGGCGCTGCGTTGCGATGATGACATGGATACCCGCCGCGCGTGCCAGCTGCGCCAGGCGGATGATGCTGTCTTCCACCTCGCGTTTGCATGCAAGCATCAGGTCGGCCAGCTCGTCGATTACAACGACGATGCGGGGGAGAGCGGGTTCGTCGCCCGCACGACGTGCGTTGTAGGATGTGATGTTGCGCACGCCTTTGGACTGCATTTTATGGTAACGGTCCAGCATCTCCTGCACAGCCCAGGCCAACGCGCCCGCAGCCTTGTGCGGGTCGGTCACAACGGGGATCAGCAGGTGCGGAATCTCATTATATCCCTGTAGCTCCACGACCTTCGGGTCGATCAGGATCATACGCAGATCCTGCGGAGACTGGCGGAAAAGGAGGCTGTTGATAATGGTATTGATGCAGACGCTTTTGCCGCTGCCGGTTTGCCCGGCGATCAGCAGATGCGGCATTTTTTCCAGATCACAGATTACGGATCTGCCGGAGATATCCTTGCCCAGCGCAATGCAAAGGTTGCCTTTGGCGCGTTCCATTTCAGGGCTGGTCAGCACTTCCGCAAGCGACACCTTGGAAATCTCACGGTTTGGAACCTCGACGCCAAACAGATTGGTTCCTGGAATCGGAACCTCAATGCGCACCTGTCCGTTTGCGGCCAGCTGCAAAGCGATCGTCTCTGAGATCCCAAGAATTTTCTTAACGTTGACGCCGCTGGACGTGAGCCCAAGCTCATAGCGGGTCACAGCGGGGCCGTGGGTAACACGCTGTACACGGGCGGGAATATCAAAGCTTGCCAGCGTATCTTCCAAAGTTTGGATGCTTTCAATATCATGCTGCCTGTCAACCGGCGGCGCGAACTGGGTGAGATCCAAAAGCTCAATCATCGGGTAGGGATACGCGCTGACCTTCGGCTTGGGTTCGTTTCGTTTTGCAACAGCGTTTTGCTTGGGTAAAATGAGAGCCGGGTCATCCAGCCGTTTACCGCTTGGCGGGAACTCGACCACAGTTTCGCGTTTTTTCGGCCCCTTGTAAGCCTCGTAAGGATCCGTTTGCTTTGGTGGCTTGCGAACCGGAGGCGCGGCTACAGGAGGCCAGGCATCCAGGGTATCAGGCGATTCTTCTCCCATTTGACGGGCAATCTGCGCTTTCCGCTGACGGATTTCATCCATGCGCTTGAGCACCTTGCCCGTATCGCCGGTGGGTTTCAGGTTGGCGATGGCCGGATCGGCAACGATGGTTTCGTCATACAGCGTGACCGGCGCTTGCCGGACAGGCTTGCGTGTCGGCTGCCCTTGCCTGGGCTGCTGCCGCACGGCAGGCATCGGTATGGTATTGGAAAACTCTTGCTGCACCGGCTGATCCGGCTGTTGATTCCGGCGCATAAAGGCAGGCAGTTGCAAACTGCGCTTCTCGCGTTCTTCCTCGGCCTTTTGCTTTTCCATCTTCTTCAAATGCGCCTGACGGCGTTTTTCCAGCTCGCGCTGATCCTTGGTGGTTTTACGGCCGGAGCGAAGCTGCTTGATCGAACCGATGAAATCAAAACGCGAGAAGAACAGCAGGCATAACAGGCCCAACAGGGATAGAATAATAGCGCCGCCAACAGTGCCGATAAACGTGGCAAGCGGCCAGGCGGTCAGCATGCCAAGGCCGCCTCCAAGGCTGCTCTGGTAAGAATCAAACTGATAGCTTTTGGAAACCATGCTGAGGTAATCGTCTTTGTTATCCCTGCCGAAATATTCAAGCAAGCCCAGCCCGGAAATTTTGGAAAGCAGGTTGATGATACCCAGTACAAACAGGTAAAACAAGAACAGAAGCAAGAAGGCGCGCAGAGAAACCCTGCGATACGCCGACAGCATTATAAGCAAGCCGCCCCAGATGATAAACAGCGGAACACCGAGGCAAAGCGAGCCGCCAAGCCCCTGTACGATACGGCGAATGGCCTGGAAAACGCTGCCCTGCACAATCCCCAATGCGGATACGGCGGCAAGCACGCCGATTGCCATAATGAGGATGCCGAAAATATTCCGAAACAAGATGGTGTCGGAACTGTAGTTTCTTGCGCGAGCCCGTTTTCTAGTTGCCATAGAACCTCCGCTTTACTTCTTGAGCTGTACGGCGTACAGCACGCCGCTCTCGTCGGCATAGAGCATCAACTGTGTATCTTCAAATGTATAATAGTCCGCCGTACCCACTGGCAAGCCGTAATCGGCGGCAGTGTAGGCGTCGTAGTCAACCGTCCATGGCTCTCCAAGAATTTCGCGCCAGCGGCTTTGCTCCGTAACGCCGATCTGGATACCGTAGAGGTTCATCCGCCGTGCCAGAATCCCCTGTACAACGGATGATTCATATCCGGAGGTCAGCGCGTCGGACAGAATCAGAATCTGGCGGAACGCCGCATCCTCAAACTGGAAATACCGACCGCCAGGGAACTGATCTGGGGTGCCCGGCAGCCTGTAGGCAGAGATCAAATCGGAAATCGAATCCCCTAATTGCACATTGATTCCGGGGAGAGTACCCTGAGATACCTGGGCTTCAATCAGTGTTTTGATCTCCGCATCTGTATACTCGGGAACAATCGCGCCCAGCCGAACCGGTACGGATCCTTCCTCACGGATTAGAAAATTCTGCAGCTCGCCGTATTGAAACTGCACGGCTCCGCTATACTCCGAGAGAAGCGAGAATTGGTGATACGGGTAGTAAAAAGTGATGCCGTTTTGATCAAACGAGAAATTGTCTAAGGGCAGCGGCGTAAGCTCAGCATATAGAAGGTAGGTGGACAAATCATCCTCAAGGGTTGATGTCAGCTGCTCTTCCATCCAAGCCTGTGCCGCCTGTGGATTCAAAAAGAAATCTGACATCGTCAGGCGTGTTCCGGTTTTCAGGTCATAGGATAATGCCGTATAAACATGACCGTTTCGTTGGTTCTCCATCACACCCTTGGCGCTGATCGCTGTGGAAAACAGCATGTCATGCAGGTATGCCGTATAGGAAACCTGTAGTCCCGTTCCGCCGGGCTGGAGCATGCTGAGTGTGATCAGCCGCTGGCTGATGCCTGCCTCGTTGACAATCGCATCGTTGACGGCATTCTGTATTGGAGTGTCATCCATACCGGCAAGCTGCGGATACCGTATATAATTATCTCCGCTTTCCGTTGAAATATCCTCGATATGTGCATCTGTTGTGCTATCTGTTGAGCTTGCAAACGCGGTATTGAAAACAAAAAGAGCGCAGACCAAAAACAGCGCCAAAACGGATGTGAACCTCCGCAGTATCACGCGCATCTTTGCCCGCTCCCTTCTCAAAAAGTATACCGTATACAAAGGTTTGTTGCAAGTATGTTACGAATTGAAGAAAAAAGCGCAAGCACGCGGCTTGCGCTCAATTGCGGTGCGTGTTTCTATAGTATAAAACGCTCGTCAGGCTTGGTTTGTTCCTGCATTTCCCTGGCCTTTTCGACATACTTCGGCTCACCGGTATTGCCAAGCACGGCGAAGCTTGCAATCTTGGAATTTTCCACGCCGGGCTGATTGAATGCGTCGATATTCAGGAGTTCACCCATATAGGCGGTTGCCATTTCAAAGAAGAACAGCAGCTGCCCGATGGTATGCGCGTTCACTTCAGGCAGAATGATGGTCTGGTTCATGCGCCCAGCCTGGCAAAGCGCAAATTCGGTGCCTTTGAGTTCTGCGTCCAGGAGCTGGTTAAGCGTCTTTCCGCCCAGGAATGCGACGTTCTTAAACTCTTCACAGCCATGTGGGATCGTGTACTCCGTGCGGAACGATTCCACCTTCAAGAAGGTGATCACTTTATCGAACGGGCCTTCGGTGTACAGCTGCAATTGGCTGTGCTGATCGGTTACACCCAGCGCTTTGGTGGGCGTTTGGCCATAATGCACCGCCTTGCCATCACGGGTAACATTCTTGCCCAGGCTTTCGGCCCAGAGTTGGCAGAACCAGTCCGCCATAAACTTCAGGCTGTCGGCATATGGCATCACAACCTGAATATTCGCACCGTGCCCTTCGGTGGCGACGAGCTGTAAAACAGCTTCCATCAGTGCTGGGTTGCGCCAAACATCGTCGGACTCGCAGCGCTTGTCCATAGCCGCAGCACCTTCAAGCATCGCCTGGATATCAATTCCGCAAACCGCCGCAGGCAGAAGACCGACGGGGGAAAGCTCGCTGAAACGGCCGCCCACACCGTCGGGAATGACAAACATACGAAAGCCCTCTTCTTTGCCGATCTTGATGAGGTTTCCGTTCTTTTCATCCGTCGTGGCGATGATTTGATTCTGCCAGCCTTCGCCGACCTCTTTTTTCAGAAGATCAGAAATAATCAGGTACTGGCTCATGGTTTCGGCTGTTGCGCCACTCTTGGTAATCACATTGAAGCAGGTTTTCTTCACGTCGATTACATCCAGCAGCGAGGCCATGCGTTCAGGATCGATATTGTCTTCCACGTAGAACTTCGGACCGTTGCGATGCGAAAGCTCATTCCAGCGCAGATGGTTTAGCGCTGCCTGCACGGCGATGGGGCCCAGCGCGCTTCCGCCGATTCCCAGAACAACAAAATACTCATACGTATCACGCACATACGAGGCGGCAGTTTTAATTTCCTTGACAATCTCCGCCTGGTTATATGGCAGCTCCGTCCAACCGAGCATTAGCTCGTTATTACCGCGATTTTTGGCAACTGCTTGCTGGGCGCTCTTGGCGCGTTCAGCCAGCTCGTCAATCGCAGTCGTGGTGATGCCATGCTCGCCATGCAGGCGACCGCGCATCATATTATTGAATTCCAGAGTGATTTGCGTGTGATTGGGTTGGTTCATAGCGTTTCCTCCTCATTTCCTCTCTGGGATTATAACACAGGGATTCAATCAAAAAAAGAGCGTTTCCATCATGGAAACGCTCTATGTGTGACAAACGCTTACGGCTGACGGCCGATATAGGCAAGAATTCCGCCGTCCACATACAGGATATGCCCATTCACGAAATCCGAAGCGTCGCTCGCCAGAAATACGGCTGGGCCAACCAGATCCTCCGGATTACCCCAGCGGTTGGCGGGTGTCTTGGCGCGGATAAAGGCATCAAACGGGTGCATGGAGCCATCGGCTTGCTTCTCGCGCAGCGGCGCGGTTTGCGGGGTGGCGATGTAGCCGGGGCCCAAGCCATTACACTGAATATTGTGCATGCCGTATTCCGAGCAAATATTGCGTGTCAGCATTTTCAGGCCGCCCTTGGCGGCGGCATAGGCGGATACGGTTTCACGTCCCAGCTCGCTCATCATCGAGCAGATGTTGATAATCTTGCCGTGGCCCTTTTTGATCATGGATGGAATCACAGCCTTGGAAACAATGAATGGCGCGTTCAGGTCGACGTCGATCACCTTGCGGAAATCTGCGGCGGTCATTTCCGTCATCGGAACGCGTTTGATGATACCCGCATTGTTGACCAGGATATCAATCACGCCGATTTCCTTTTCAATCTGGGCTACCATGGCGTTCACGGCGTCCTCATCTGTAACGTCGCATACATAACCGTAGGCTTTGATACCCGCGTCCTTGTAGGTCTGCAGGCCTTTATCCACCAGTTCCTGATTGATATCGTTGAATACGATGGTGGCTCCGGCTTTAGCATAGCCTTCTGCAATGGCAAACCCGATACCATAGCTTGCGCCGGTGACAAGCGCTATTTTATCCTTGAGTGAAAACATTGCGTTCATGCTTTTCCTCCTTATCGCTGTACGCGCCCGGAGCCGCTGCCCTTCATAAGGCTTTCGACCTCGGATACGGTTACGCGGTTGTAGTCGCCGGAAATGGTGTGTTTCAGGCAGCTTGCGGCAACCGCAAACTCCAGCGCAGTTTTCTCGTCGGCGTAGTGATTCAGACCGTAGATCAGACCTGCGCCGAAGCTATCCCCGCCGCCAACGCGATCTACAATATCAGTTATGGCGTACTTGCGGCTGAGGAAGAACTCCTTGCCGTTGTACAGGCACGCGCTCCAGTCGTTATGATTGGCGCTTTTTGATTCGCGAAGCGTGATCGCCACGCGTTTGACATTTGGACAGGTTTCCATGGCAAGCTTAGCAATAGCCTGATATTGGGCGACGTTCAGCTCCCCGGTTTCCACGGCGTCCTGGCTTTCGGCTTTGAGCAGAAGCGATTTCTGGAAATCCTCTTCGTTGGCAATGATGGTATCCACATACTTGACCAGCTCGGTCATCACCTGATCGGCGGTTTTACCGTATTTCCAGAGGTTTTTGCGATAATTGAGATCGCAGCTGACATGAATGCCGCGCTTCTTCGCTTCTTTCACAGCCGCAAGGCTAAGCTCCGCCGCGCTTTCGCTGATCGCCGGAGTAATTCCAGTCAGGTGAAACCACCCGGCGCCAGCAAACGCCTGATCCCAATGAATATCGGACAGGGATGCTTGTGCAATGGCGCTGCCGGCACGGTCATAGATGACTTTGCTTGGGCGCTGCACTGCACCGGCTTCAAGGTAATAAATCCCCATACGGCCTGGTTTGCGGACGATAGATGATGTATCAACGCCAAATCCACGAAGCTCACGAATACATGCGTCGCCAACGGCATTGTCAGGCAGTATGGTGACAAAGCGCGCATCCATGCCATAATTGCTAAGGCTGACGGCGACGTTGGCCTCACCGCCGCCAAAGGTGGCCTCCAGCGCAGGGGACTGGAAAAAACGTTCAAAACCGGGGCTTTTCAGGCGAAGCATAATCTCGCCGAAGGTTACGACTTTCATACGTCAATCATCCTTTATCCGATTACTTTTGCAGAAGGTGGAACGCAAACCCGGCGATTTCATCCTTAAAATAGATGGCCATCAGCTTGCCGTCCTTATAATACGAGCTTTCATCATCAAACGCGAATCCTTTCTGCTCCAGATACCAGCGGGCGCGCTGGATATAGTTGGTGCCAAGCGCGATATGGCCGTGGGCTCCGCGGAACGGCTTTTTCATAAACTCTAGCGCTGTGCCGGTAAAGGTAGAGCTATTGCCGTCCTTCACAGGCCAACCGAGAATTTTCGCCAGCGACAGCGCATCTTTCATTGCCTGTTCCGGCGTGCCGGAGTTAATGCCGATGTGCTTTAGCTCAAAGCCCAGCATACGGTTGACGGCGCTGGACGTGAGAGTCTCAATCGCATCCCAATCCTTGGCGTCGATTGCCTTTTGGTCCACCATCCAGCTGCCGCCGCACGCCACAATCTTGGAGAAGTTCAGGTATTCAAGCAGATTCACTTCATTAATACCGCCGGTGGGCACAAAGTTGACATCCACATAGGGCGCGCTCAATGCTTTGATTGTTTTCAAACCGCCGACCGCTTCTGCGGGAAAGAACTTCACTGTTTTCAATCCCAGCGACAGTGCGATTTCGATTTCGGAAGCGGTCGAGCAGCCGGGTATGACGGGGATACCAACCCTTTGGCAGTGTTTTACGACTTCGGGATTGATCCCAGGGCTCACTATGTAAGTGGCTCCGGCGGCGACCGCTCTGTCCACCTGCTCGGTGGTCAGCACCGTTCCCGCGCCGAGCATGACGCCTGGAAGCTCCTTATGTACACGGCGGATGGACTCTTCGGCGGCATCGGTGCGGAAAGTAATCTCCGCCACAGGCAATCCGCCGTTTAACAGCGCCCTACAGAGGGGAACAGCGTCCTGTGCGTCGGTAATCTTGATGACTGGGATCATTCCAGCTAAAGACAGTTGCTTGATGATATCCATTTGCAGTCACATCTCCTTTTGCCGAGTCACATTATTTAAGATCGTTCATGGATACGGCATCCATATCGTCAAACGCCTGATTTTCGCCAACCATGCCCCAGATAAACGAATAGCCCTGCGTGCCGCTGGCACTGTGGATGGACCAGCTCGGGCTGATGACAGCCTGGCGGTTACGCACGACCAGATGGCGGGTTTCCGAAGGCTCGCCCATATAATGGAACACAACCGCATCATCTGATAGATTGAAATACAGATAAACCTCCATCCTGCGTTCATGCAGATGACAGGGCATGGTATTCCAGACGTTTCCGGGCATCAGGTTGGTCATACCCATAACGAGCTGGCAGCTTCCCACCTGTCCGGGGAGGATGTACTTGCAGATCGTCCGGTGATTGCTGGCCTCCTGCGAGCCGAGCTCCACCTTTGCGCAGTCCTCCGGCTTGATCAGCGTGGTGGGGTAGACACGGTGGGCCGGAGCGGAGTTTAAGTAAAACATCGCGGGGTTATCTGTGTTATCGCTTTCAAATATAACGTCTCCGGCACCCATGCCGACATACAAACCGTCCTTATATCGAAGCGGATATTTCATCCCGTCGACTGTAATAGTGCCTGCGCCGCCGATGTTGATCACACCCAGTTCGCGGCGTTCCAGGAAGCTCTTTGCATGCAGCTCGTCTCCGGATGGAAGCGAGAGCGTTTGCATTACGGGCACGGCGCTGCCTGTGATAATGCGGTCGATGTGGCTGTAGACCGTTTTCAACTCGTCCGGTGCAAACAAATCCTCAATCAAGAATTCCTGGCGAAGGCGTGTTGTGTCATAACCCTTGACGTCAATTGGGCTGGATGCATAACGCACGTCCATGTGAATATATCCTCCTTTAGTTTATATACAATTACTTATCGAATGGATATTCGTTGCCATGATTTGGATTCCCTTTTAATCCTGAAATTTCTTTCCAAATCGCGCGGAAAGTACTGTTTTCATACCATATTGTTTAATCTCTTCCAGGATATGCGACATGGTTTGCGCTAGCCCCATAATTGTAGACAAGTTATCGCACCAGAACAGTTCATTTTCCAGAAAGGATACAACCTGCTCCTGCACAGGCAGCTTGGAGACTGCCAAAAAGAAACGCAGAACCGCTTCATCGTCAAGAATCTGATAGGTTGATCCGTCGCGCATACACTGCAGTGCTCCGTCTTTGATCTCGTACCCCTGATACAGCGCCATCAGCGCTGCAAGCGAAAAGGTAAGATGAGCAGGCAGATCGCCGGTTTTATCAATGTAAGTCAAAAAGCTCGGCATGCAGCGTGCGCGCCACTTGGAAACCGAGTTTAGTGAAATTGACAGAAGTCTATGTTCAATATATGGGTTTTCAAAGCGGCTGATGACAGCATCGGCAAAGGATTCAAGGTCTTTCTTTGGTAACTCCAGTGTTGGGATCACCTCTCCGTGCAGCGTTTCCAAGACGAACTGCTTGATTGCCGGATCGTCCATTGCCTGCTTGACGGTGTCGTGTCCGCACAAGTATGCAACGGGCACAAAAGACGTATGCGCGCCGTTAAGAATACGTACTTTTCTTTGTTTATACGGCTTTTGATTGTCAGTGAAGATTACGGGCAGACCGCATTTGTCAAAAGGCAACTCATCCCTGATATCCTTATCCGATTCGATGACCCAAAGGCCGAAGGGTTCGGCGGTATCCAGCAACTGATCCTCATAGCCAAGCTTCTGCCAAAGCGCCTGGGCTTCTCCGGCCGGATACCCGGTGACAATACGGTCGACAAGCGTTGAGGTGAACACACAGGCGTCATCCAGCCAGCGGATGAATTGCTCGCCAAGTTCCCATTGCGCTGCCAGCGCGTATACGCAGCGCTTGAGGGCAATCCCGTTATCGTCAATCAACTCCACAGGCAGGATAATCAGTCCTTTTTCCTGGGCATAATGAAATGCCCTGGCGCGCTCGTACAGGAACTTGGTGAGCTTTCCGGGATACGTGATCGGCGGGTTATACGCAAGCCTGTCGTTTATGTCAAGCACAATTCCGGCTTCCGTGGTGTTGCTCACAATGAAGCGAAGACTTGCAAGCGATGCAAGTGACGCGTACTTTTCGTATTCGGTATAGCAGTCGACCGCATCTTGAATACAGGTTACGAGTCTGGTTGACTCAACCCGCTTCCCATTTTCGATACCGCGAAGCAGCACTGTATATCGGCAATCCTGGGCATGAAAACGGTCAAGATTACCGTATTCGATCGGTTTGGCAATCACAACATCGCCGTCAATGTAGCCGTTTTCATTGGCAATATCCAGAAAATAATCAACGAATGCACGCAGAAAGTTGCCTTCTCCGAATTGCAGAACTTTCACATTGCGTGGTTTGGCAGGGGCTAGCTGCGCAGAGAGTCTTTTCATAGTAACTCCACCTCAAAATGATATAGAATGTCTGTAATTAAATGATTTCTTTTTCATTGTAGCCCCAACGCGTTAGACAGTCAATGGATATAAGTAATATGAAGGGTTAGGTGTTCATTCGTTAAAAACTGTCTCTTGACAGTCTCGTCCATCACAGTATGATATTGAATAGAGTGAAACACCGATGCTGTTCTCTTCACTGATCAAATTTCGCAAACATTCTCAAGTGCGAATCCATCGAAATGAAAATGAATATATCTAGTGCTATTGACGAACTGATACCTCTACTGCTAGAATAATGCTTGTTATTTTTCAAGACCGAAGGGAGCCAAAGGGTATGGATACGAAATTTATCTTCGTTACCGGCGGTGTGGTATCGTCGCTGGGCAAAGGGATTACCGCGGCATCGCTTGGGAGGCTCCTCAAGACTCGGGGGCTGCGGGTATCCATCCAGAAATTTGATCCATACCTGAATGTGGACCCGGGTACAATGAACCCCTATCAGCACGGCGAGGTATTCGTGACCGACGACGGCGCTGAAACCGACCTCGATTTAGGACACTACGAACGCTTTATCGACGAGAACCTGACCCAAGCCAGCAATGTCACCAGCGGACGCGTATATAAAACTGTTATCGACCGTGAACGCAAAGGGGAATATCTGGGTGCGACCATCCAGGTCATCCCGCACATAACTAATGAGATTAAGAAAAATATCATCGCCGTCAGCCGCACCGAAGCCGCGCCGGATGTCGTGATTACAGAAATCGGCGGAACGGTGGGCGATATTGAAAGCCTACCGTTTATTGAAGCTGTTCGCCAGATGCGTGCGGAAGTCGGCAGGGAGAACTGCCTGTACCTCCACGTCACGCTGATACCATACTTAAACGCGGCGGGCGAATTGAAGACCAAACCCACGCAGCACAGCGTGAAGGAGCTTTCTGGCATCGGCATCGCGCCCGACATTCTGGTGTGCCGCAGCGATCACGAGCTGCCGTTTGAAGTCCGCGAGAAAATCAGCATGTTCTGCAATCTTCCCGTGGAACGTGTGTTCCAGAACCTCAACGCAAGCTCGCTGTACGAGGTTCCACTCATGCTGCACGAGGAGGGTCTGGACGCGCAGGTAGTAAAGCTTCTCGGGCTGGATTGCCATGAGGCGGATATCACCGAGTGGAGTGCCATGGTCAACCGCCAGCTGCAAAGCAAAGATACTGTCACGATCGGTCTCGTCGGCAAATATGTTGAGCTTCCCGACGCCTATCTGAGTGTAGTCGAAGCGTTAACCCATGGCGGCATCCACCACGGTGTGAAGGTGAAAATCAACTGGATTCCCGCTGAAACGGTTACGCCGGAAAACGTGGAAGAAAAGCTCAAAGGCGTCAACGGCATCGTGGTACCGGGCGGCTTTGGCTCTCGTGGACTGGAAGGCAAGATGAACGCGATCCAATATGTTCGTGAGAATAATATTCCGTTCCTGGGCTTGTGTCTTGGCATGCAGATGGCGGTGATCGAGTTTGCCCGCCATGTGCTGGAACTGCGCGATGCACATACTTCAGAAGTGGATCCGCATACCACGTATCCTGTGATTGACCTGATGGCCGGTCAGGATTTGGAAAACCTCGGCGGAACCATGCGCCTTGGCAAGTATCACTGCGTGATCGCGCCCGGCACGAAGAGTGAAAAGGCATATGGTGAGACCAATATTTGGGAACGTCATCGTCACCGTTACGAATTCAATAACGAATATACAGATCGCTTTCTCGCCGCCGGTATGGTCATGGCCGGTCGCAACCCGGAGCGCAACTTAGTGGAGATTATTGAGCTGCCAAATCATCCGTTCTTTGTCGGCGTACAGTTTCATCCGGAACTGAAAAGCCGTCCCAACCGTCCGCATCCGCTATTTCGGGATTTCATCGGTGCAGCAGTGAAAAACAAAGCCGAATAATCTGCGAAATTAACATAAAACAGCCGCATCCAAGGATGCGGGTGTTTTTGCTGTCGGGTCAGTTCGATTCCTGCTCCTGATCATAGGCTTCCCATAATGGTTTGTAAATGGCGACAGCCGCATTGTGCTCTTCCAGCGTCTTGGAAAACGCAAGTTCGCCCGATGCGGGATCCTTGGCGCAGAAATAAAGATACTGTTCGGCAACAAACACCGTGTCAGGGTATAACGCAGCACGGATGGCATCCGGCGATGGATTGCAGATCGGGCCAAGCGGCAAGCCCTTATGGAGATAGGTGTTGTACAGGGAATCAATCGCAAGCTCGCTGGTTGTCAGCACCATGCGACGCTCACCGGTAAGGTAGTTGACAGTTACGTCGCTGCCGAGCGTCATCCCTTTTTTCAACCGATTATGAAACACTGCCGACACGCGGGCGAAGTCTTCGGTCTTGGCTTCCCGTTCAATCATCGATGCCAGGGTCAGTACCTGGTCCATGGTCATCCCAATTTCGGTGGCGCGTTCCTGCCATGCGTAGTCAAACACTACATCGGTCTGATCCAGAAGCTTCTTAAGAAGCGCGGCAGGTGTTGTATCTGTATAGATTTCATAGGTGTTTGGCGCTAAGTAGCCTTCCAATAAATATTTTCGCTGCGAAACATTTGCAGTTGCTAGCACATCGCGAATGAAGTAGTAGTCAGAAAGGCCGTCGCCAGATCTGCACAGTGACAAAAACGCCGTGGTATCCTTGAAAATGCCTTCTTCTTTCAGCATGTCAGCGACGTCTTCCACTGTCCAGCCTGGAATGATAGTAATCATTGCGGTCAGCGGTTTGCCGTCGCCTGTGGTGAGCAGCTCGGCTATCTCAAAAACGTTCATATTCTTTTTAATGATATAGTCGCCCGCCTGAATCTTCTGCCCGAAGCCGACAAAGTCGCAGTAGTACTTGAATACTGAATCGTTTCGAATCAGCCCCTGTGTTTCGAGGTTCTTGGCCACGCGCGTCAGGCTTTGCCCACTGGCGATGGAAAAAGGAATTTCCGTAGCATCCTCAATATCGACAGCACTGAAGTAATTGTTGTTGATCGTATTGAAAAGACCGCTTAGCAACCCAAACACGAGCACAATCGCCGTTGCGACGATCAGTACAGATCGAAGTACGCGCCATAGAGAGGCATACCAGTAAAACCCATACTGGCGATCCTCCTGGTGCGGCTCTTGATTGTATTCCTCGTAAATATCGCTGCGGCGTGCCATGCGTCCTCCTACATGCCGGGAAGCTTAATGTCCAGCTCGGCAGCCTGGGTGATGGTCTGGAAGACCTCGCTGAGCATCTGCTGCAGACGAATCTGCGCCATAAAATACTGCGAGATGCTCGCGTTCATCATCAGGAGCCCTGACATTTGCTGAAATCGCTGCACGTCGTCAGCCGTTGAATCAGCGCCGGTCACGGCGGCCATTTGCAGCTTGGTTTGCAAGCGCTGGTACTCATCAATCAGCGCTTTATTGGTTGTGTCTGCCATGACGGCATCTTTGATTTGCTTGTAAACGGCGTATTCGTCACTCTTGCGGATGGCCGCAGCCAGCTGCGCGGACGCTGTTTGAATCTCGTAGTTTGCCATATGCTTGCCTCGGTTCAGGCGTGTAACGAACGGATGACCGACCCGTCAAACGCCTTGATTTCAAATCGATCGTTATCCCAGTCAAGCGTCATGTAGCTTTTGGGCTGACCCTCATGCGGCAGCGCGGCCGAACCGGGATTGATGTAAGTGACGCCTGCATGCTCCTCCGTGGTATTAATGTGGGTATGTCCGTGAATAATAAGGTCACCGGAGGAAAGCTGGGGCATATTGTGGATGTTATACAGGTGTCCGTGCGTAATGAACGCGATATGGCCGGAGTGGAGGGGAAGCATGGTATAGTCCGCCATGATGGGGAAGGACAAAACCATTTGATCGACTTCCGAGTCGCAGTTGCCGCGCACAGCCAGCGGTTTGACCGCCAGCTTGTTCAGCGCGTCAGAAACTGCCATGGGGCTATATTCGTCGGGCAGGGGATTGCGTGGACCGTGATACAGCAGATCGCCAAGCAGAATCAGCCTGTCGGCCTTTTCGGTCTCAAGCTGTTGAAGGATGGCCTTGCAGGCCGCAAACGAACCGTGGATATCGCTGGCAAATAAAAACTTCATCGGGATCCTCCTTACGTAAGGTCGAGCGTCAGGGTCACGGGGCAATGGTCGCTGCCGAAGATCTGGTCTTCTATATCGGCGTCAATCACCTTGCTTGCAAGCCGCTCGCTGACCAGAAAATAATCAATACGCCAGCCAACGTTCCGGTCCCGCGCCATCATGCGGTATGACCACCAGGAATATCGGTCAACTTCATCGGGGTGCAGCAAACGGAAGGTGTCCACAAATCCTTTGGACAGGAGCCGCGTCATCTTTTCGCGTTCCTGTGGGGTGAATCCGGCGTTGGCCTCATTGGTTTTCGGGTTTTTCAAGTCAATTTCCTTGTGCGCCACATTAAGGTCGCCGCAGACGATCACGGGTTTCTTTGCATCCAACGCCTTCAGGTAATCCGCAAACGCTTCCTCCCAGGTCATGCGGTAGTCAAGCCGCTTGAGTTCATTTTGACTGTTTGGCGTATACACAGTCACCATATAGAATGCAGGATATTCCAGGGTAATGACCCGGCCTTCCTGATCGTGCTCCTCGATTCCGATACCGTAAACAACGCTCATCGGTGTGTGCTTGGTAAAGATCGCTGTGCCGGAATAGCCCTTTTTTACCGCGCTGTTCCAGAACACCTGATATCCGTCCGGGTTCAGGTCAATCTGGTGGGGTTGAAGCTTGGTTTCCTGTACGCAGAAGAAGTCCGCGTCCTTGGACTCAAAATATTCCATGAATCCCTTATTCATACAGGCTCTCAGGCCGTTAACATTCCATGATACAAACTTCATACTTACCTCCTGTGTCGGTTACAATATGATACCATCATAGCATATAAACAAAACGTCAACAATCGCATGGAAAGACTGTTACAGGTTCATTTTCCAACACAGAAGGAAGAAAAGATTTCGTCCAGCAGCTTGTCGTCCACACTATCGCCCGTGATGCGGCCCAAAAGCCATAACGCTTCCCGCAAATCGACGGCGATCAGATCCAGCTGCGTACCGTCTCTGAGTGCTTCAATAGCCAGAGTAAGCTTTGCAGCCGCTTGCTGTGCCAATGCAATATGGCGCTGATGTGTGAGCATATCTTCGCGCGGCTGTGTCAAGAACTGGGAAAGGTACGTGAGAACCTGCGAAAGTCCAATTCCGTTCTTTGCGGATATCGAAAAGACGGGAACATGTTTTTCGGCTTTGATATATTCGACAGTTAGAACAGGCGGTTGATCTTCCTTATTTAAAAGCACAGCGCTGGGGCAGCGCAGTTTCATCGAAAGCAGCTCATGCTCCGCTTCGTCCAACGGTTTGGTTGCGTCGATTAACAAAAGCGCTACGTCGGCATTATCAATAACCTGCCTGGCGCGCTGTACGCCAATGATTTCCACAGCATCGCTGCTGTTGCGCAGGCCCGCGGTGTCCAGCAGAAACACCTGTAAGCCGTTGAGGGTAAAGCTGCCTTCCAGCACGTCGCGTGTTGTGCCTGGTATATGGGTAACAATGGCGCGGTCTTCCGCAAGCAATGCATTGAACAGCGTGCTTTTCCCGGTGTTTGGCGAGCCATACAGCGCAACGCGCAGGCCGGACCGTAAAATTCGCGAGGCCCGCTCGTTCGCTGCGGAGCGCAGTTTACCTGCAAGGGTTTCCAGTCCGCAAAGGAGGGAGGCGGTAGCTTCGTCTTCACCGATTTCCTCCGGATAATCTATATAGGCTTCCACGCCTGCAATCAGTTTGATCAGCTCATTTTGCGCTTCCGCAATGAAACGGCTTGCCCCGCCGGACAACAGCGCTTCCTGGCTTTTTAACGCCGCTGCTGAGCGCGCGCCGATGATACCCATGACAGCCTCGGCCTGCGCCAGATCAATGCGGCCGTTCATAAACGCCCTGCGGGTAAATTCACCCGGTTCGGCAGGCCTTGCGCCTTGCTCTATAAGCAGTTTCATCACAATCGATGCGGCGGCATGTCCGCCGTGAACGTGCAGCTCACAAACGTCCTCCGCCGTATAGCTGTGTGGAGCGGCCATGACCACGCCCATGGCCTCGTCAACAGTATCGTTGTTTTGATCGACCACAATGCCGTGCATCAGTAAATGATCGGGAAACGGCGGCCTGCGGCCGGACGCATGAAACACAGAGGTGAACAGCACAATAGCGTTTTCACCGCTGATTCGCACGATTGCGATTCCGCCCTCGCCCGGCGCTGTTGCAACGCCTGCTATGGTATCCGACATCGCTGTCACTCCCCAAATCGTCTTTTCTGTGATATCATATCATATAGAGAACTGACAACGCAAAAGGAGGGTTGCGCATGGGAAATATACGTGTTCTCACGGCCCGTCCGCATCGACTCCTGCCAAAGATAGTGCAAACAATCGGAGAGCTTCACAGCGAGGGGAAAGAGTGTCTCTTGCTCGTTCCCGAGCAATTTACATTGCAGGCCGAGCGCGAAATTCTTACACGCCTGAAGCTGCCGGGACTGTTTTATGTTGAAGTTATGTCGCCTACACGGCTCAGGCACCGTGTAACAGAAGCCGTTGGAACGGACGAGCGCGTACCGCTGTCCGCCGCCGGGCAGCAGATGGCGGTCAGCTTCGCATTGGAACAGTGCCGGGATCGACTGAAATTCTATCAGGCATCCGTCAATCGGCGCGGATTTGCACAAAAGCTGACGGCGCTGATTTCTGATATGAAACGCGGCGGACTGGAACCCGAAGCCCTGATGCAGTACGCTGATAATTTACCAAACGGTATGCGCAAGGAAAAACTCAATGATCTGGCCTTGCTATATTCACAGTACCGTGAAACGCTGAAGGATAAGCTGGGCGACAGCGACGATCTGAACCTGTATGTCACCAATCATCTTGCGGAAAGCGGCGTTGTCGCCGGAAGGCACGTATTCTCTTACGGGTTTGACGCCATGTCAGAGCAGATGATCGTTCTATTGTGCGCAATCGGCAGCAACTGCGAAAGCCTGACAGTTGGACTCATCTGCGACACAAGCTATGCAGCGGATGAGGCGCTGTATCAGCCCGTGCGGCAGAGCATCGCGCGCTTTCGTATGGCGCTGGAGACGCATGGTCTGGATTTGAGTGAAACACCCGTTCCCAAAGAAACGCTCCGTCACGCACCGGCAATCAGTTTTTTGGACGAGGTACTGTTCTCCTATCCACATCGGAGATTTGAAGGCGAGCAGAACAGTGTGTATCTGTCGCAGTTCCTTTCGCCGTTTGAAGAAGCAACATTCGCTGCCCAAAAGATATTGCAGCTGAACCAGCAGGGTGTATCGCTTGAGCGGATCGCCGTATTTTACCCTGATCAGCACGGATATCCGTTTGCGGTCAGAGCCGCACTGGCGGACAGCGGGCTTCCGTATTATACAGATGAAAAGCTCCCGGCATTCTCTCATGCGCTGGTCTGCTATCTCATGGCGGCGCTGCGCTGTATTTCTGACGGATATAAGAACGAAGATATGTTTGTGCTGCTGAAAACCGGATATGCTAAGATCGGATTTGACGATGCCAGCTTTTTGGAGAATTACGCGCGCGAATTCGGCATTGACCGCAGCCGTTGGCTGACGCCGTTCAAACTCGGGGACGACGTTGTCTGCCGGTATGCCGAAGCGCTTCGGCGCGATGTTGTTCAGCCGCTTGTCGAGGCTCGTGAAATGCTCGTGCGGGCAAAGGATACCGCACAATCACTCAGCGCCGTTATGCACCTGCTTACCAGCGTGGACGCATATGAGACATTAGGGCAGGAAGAAGATGCATTAGTCGCGGAGAATCTTCTGGTTCGGGCTGGACAAAACAGCCAGATTTGGCAGATGATTCTGGAGCTCATGGATCAGCTGATGATTTTATCCAACGGCAAGAGAATTCCCCTGAACGCGATTGCGGACAGGTTTGAGAGCGGTTTCTCCGCCATTTCACTGGCGGCGCTGCCTCCCGCAGCCAACATGCTGCATGCCGGCGTTCTGGGACACTCACTTTCCAGCGATGCGGACACTGTGTTTGTGCTGGGCATGAACGACGGCATTCTCTCCAAAAGCACCGAAAGCCTCCTGACTGAGAATGAGCGCGCGGAAACGCAGGAAGAGACGCAGTCCTTTTTGGGTATGACGGAGGATAGCCGCCTGGCATATGCAAAACTGGATATAAAAAGCGCGATGACATTGCCGAAAAGCACACTGTATCTCAGCTATGCCAAGACCGATCCGGCGGGGAACGCGCTGCAGCCGTTGGACCTTGTGAATGATCTGGAAGAACAGCTGTTTGAATATCTTCCTGACGCAATGACGGCTGACGAAATGTTGCCGGTATCCTCCGGTCAGGCGATGTCTGTACTGAGCGATTTATTGCGAATGTATGCAGATGGTGATACGCAACCCCTCCCGGATCACTGGAAGAAGCGGCTTGGCACATTGTTGTCTTCTCCCAAAACTTCTGCACAGGCATTCCGGCTTATAAACGCAGCTGGATTTCAGGTAGAATCCCTTCCGCTGACGCTCGAAACCGCCAAAGTGCTGTTTGGCGATCGCGCCCTGTCCGTCAGCCGCCTGGAGGATTTCGCCGCCTGCCCCTTCCGGCATTTTGTAACCTATGGTCTGCTGCCCGAGGAGCGCAAGGAGTGGGAAGTAACGCCCATTGAGCGCGGCAACTTCTTCCATGCCAGCTTGCAGCGA
>Ga0116163_1000206_pt1 | contig 44176 bp, 48 predicted proteins | sample AD_UKC107_MetaG_FD_89889 | JGI IMG/M metagenome (GOLD analysis project Ga0116163, IMG submission 89889) | Active sludge microbial communities of municipal wastewater-treating anaerobic digesters from Hong Kong - AD_UKC107_MetaG | ecosystem: Engineered > Bioreactor > Anaerobic > Digestate...
CACAAGCTCGGGAAAAGCAACAGGCAGGTCTATTATGCTTTTAGTTATACTTTTTCCGTAAAAATCAAACCGTGACAACGCGTAACCGATCGGAATAGAAAACAGAAGAACAAGAACAGTTGATAAGGCACCTGTCCATAAAGAAAGTTTCAGAGAGAAGATCATCTCCTCTCTGAAAAAATTTTCAATAACCTCCGTCCAGTCCGGCACAAGAAAAAATGCCCCTATAGCCATCACCAGAAGAAAAGTTATAAACAGAGACAGGGCTATTAAAACCGCCCTGAAAAAATTTACTTTGCGCATGGCTCAAAACCCCATTTTTGCCACACCTTCATCCCTTCCTCTGAAGTGATGAAATCATTAAATTTAAGGGCGAGCTCCTGGTTTTTGCTTTTTGTCGTTACCGCAGTAGGGATTGTCTTAATTATATTTTCCTTTTTACTTATCTGAACAACTTCAATTTTTTCTTTGTCCTTTGCCCAGGCTGTTACATCCTTCCATACAATAGTCGCGTCAACCTGCTTCAATGCCGGATAAATAACCAGCTGGTTTACGGTCGGACCTTTAACAGTAACATTCTTCTGAATTTTATCCCAGAGCTTGTTTTTCTCCAGAATTTTTTTGGTTATACGGCCTATCGCCGGACCTTTAGGATCTCCGATGGCAACCTTAACTCCAGGTTTTGCAAGATCACTTAAAGAGCTTATTTTCCCGGGATTGCCGGCAGGTACGGCAATTGTCGGTTCATGAAGAACTATTTTTTTTATGGTGTCTCCCTTTACCCATCCGTTTTTTAAAGCATCCTCTGTATATTTTTCAGCCCCCGGAATCAGAATATCGCAATACTGCCCCGCGCCAATCATTCCGAAAATTTCCCCTGATCCGCCGTAATGGGCATTAATCTTCACACCTTCTTTTTTTTCAAAAGCAGTAATCAGCTCTCCCACAGGTTTAATAAGGCCAGCACCTGAAAAAACGACAAGGTCAGCCGGCTTGTCCTTTCCGCAACCGGGAATAAAAAAAACTGCGGCGATTAACAGAGAAATCATTCTTTTAAAAAGACTTTTTTTCATATATAACTCCTTAATATTGTTATTTGCGAAGAATTGCAGGGAAACTTATATGACTAATTTGCAGGATGAAAACTTGAGGTTTTGACATAATGTGTTATTATTTGTCATTTTTTTCATTAAGGTCAAGAAATTTTTGTAATCATCTTTTTTAATAACTACATAGAACTCTCCATAACTTATTTTAAGATTTAAGTCTGCATTTGTTCTTTAGTTTTTTACTTTTTTACAACCTTAATGTTCAACTTCTGAAATTAAGCAGATTCTATTCATATAAAAAAAAGTAATTCTAATTGACAATTACACTTTTTTAACATCTTTTCTAAGGTTCAAAATAACCTGTTCTGCTGTTTATTCAGAAGTATTATATCTGAATAGCAAAACAGGTTATTTCATTTTCTATTACTGATTGGAAAGCCTGATAAATCTTTATATTTCATTTCAAAAATATAGCTTATCCAATCATATTACTATACAAAATCCGAGGAGGTTTTCTGAATGAAGCGTTCAATCATCTTAGCAGTACTTTTATCACTCTCCATAGCTGCAGCGGGCGGATGCGCCAGTCTGTTTAAATCCGGAGACTATTATGGAGTTGAAACCCAGGGTAAAAACATAGTTTTTCTCATCGACATTTCCGGAAGCATGGAAGGGAGAAACGAGGGGAATGTAAGTGATAAACTGAGGGCCCAGGCGATGTCAAAAGCTGGCAGCACAATAGGGAACAAAATAGGCGGTTTCGGAGGAAGCCTCGTCTCCTCGGCCATACAGAAGAACACCACTAAACTTGCCAGCGCAAAAAGAGAACTTGAACCTGCCATCAGGGGCCTTGATGTATCAACAAAATTCACAGTAATAACTTTTTCCGATAAAGCTGCCTCCTGGAAAGACTCTCTCCAGTCTTCCGAGACTTCAAGCCAGTTATCATCCATTGCCTTCATAGAAAGGCTCAGTGCAAACGGGGGAACATCCGCACTCAAGGGACTGAAAAAAGCTTTCTCTGTAAAAGGGGTTGATACAATCTTCTTTCTTTCAGACGGATTCCCATCTGACGCAAGCTCATCAAAGATTCTTAAAGAGGTGAGCAAAATGAATAAACGAAAATCCATTACAATCCATTCCATCGGTCTTGGCGACAACAAGGACGAAGACTTTATGAAAGAACTTGCTGAACAGAATAACGGGTTCTATAAAGAAGGATAATTATTTATGTAAAGGGCCTGTCAGCATGCAGGCCTTTTATTTACTAATAGAATCATCCATGATTTATTTTTTTATCATTTTTGCCTGATATTATTTTTCAAAGGAGCTGCAAATGAAAAAAATTATTATGTTATTACTTCTGGCTTTAGTTTTTGTTTCATGCGAAAGTATTCAGGAAAATATTGACGCACGAAGAAATCTTTCAAAATGTAAATACCAGTTTATCAGGGTAGAGCCGAAATCAATTAAACTTGACAAGGCAAACCTTAAAGAGATCAATTTTAATGCACTCTTTAAAATTACCAATACCACAAAGACCGACGTTGCAATGGACCATATAGCAGGAACAATCTACCTGGATAACCATAAAACAGCCACCTTCAGTCATAAAAAATTTGTAAAAATTAATCCGGGAAAATCTTCAACAGAAACAATCAGCCTTAATGTACCCTTTATTGAAGCAATGAAGTCACTCGGGGGAAAACCGAAGTATATCGTTTTCAAAGCCAAAGTATACATGAACTTAATCATCGGGAAATATACTGTTAACACAAATATCCCCATTGACCTGGAACAGAAAGTTGCAATCCCCTACAGTACAATAAAAAAGCTGATACAAAAAGAAGCAAAAAAGGCCCTGAAAAATAAAAATTATAAGGACCTGCTGAACAAACTGCGTTAAACCCGGGTCTGAAAGAAAATAGACTTTATTACTCCCTTTTACCCCTTTAGAGAGGAACGATAACTCGTCGGCTCTTAATATCACTGTGAAAAGATTTTCCTCAGATTAATAAAATACTGGTATCAAAACCTCTCCCTCTTTATTATATTAAATATACGGGGGAAACTTTGCATATAAAAAAAATATTCTGTTTCGGCGATTCAAACACATGGGGCTGCAACGCAATTGACAGTTCACGTTTCGACGAGACCACGCGCTGGCCGAAAGTCCTTGAAGCCCTGTCCATTAATAATTTTTCAGTCATAGAGGAGGGGCTTAATGGGAGGACACTCCTTGCTCTAAATCCTGAAAACCGGGAAGCAGGCGGCGTCTCCTGGATACAGGAAGCGCTTACTCCCCATATACCCGCAGACATTATTATTATAGCACTGGGAATGAATGACGTTTTTGATCCTTCAGAGGTCTCCCTTGCGGAAATAGGTGAAGGAATGAAAACAATAATAAGGACCGTCAGGGCGGTCCATCTATCCGCGTCCCATCCGGAACCTGAAATTATACTTATGGGCCCCCCGGCAATTGACAGAAACTTCGATGGCGCACAGTTTTTTGAAATGCCGATTAATAAAATGATCGCGCTCGGCCCTTTATATAATGATATTGCGGAGGAGGAGTCCCTGCATTTCTTTGACGCCTCGTTATACATAAAGACCTCAGGAATAGACTGTTCACATATCAACGGTGAAAATCACAGAATTTTAGGAAGGGAGATTGCCCGGTTCATCATGGAGAAGATTCCATGAGAATAGATCCCATTCTCAGGAGGAGAGAGCTCCATATAATATTCTGCGTCACCATGATCGCGGTCATGGAGGTGTCGGTAATCTCCCCCGTCCTCCCGGCCATATCGTCGGCACTGCAGATAACTTCAAGGGAAGCCAACCTGCTTATAGTTGTTTTTACACTGCCGGGGATTTTTCTCTCCCCGCTCATGGGCATTGCCGCGGACAGGTTCGGCAGGAAGAGGGTGCTTGTCCCCTCCCTCCTTGTTTTCGGTTTCTGCGGAAGCGCATGCTATTTTGTAAACAGTTTCAGCCTGCTTCTTCTCCTGAGGCTAATGCAGGGGGCCGGTTCCGCGTCTATAGGGTCACTTAACCAGACAATTATCGGTGATATCTTTCCCGGACATGACCGTCTCAGGGCAATGGGGTACAACAGTTCAATAGTTTCAATAGGAACAATGATCTATCCGGCAATAGGAGGCGCTGTTGCACTCCTGGGATGGCACTATCCCTTCCTCGTATCCTCCCTGGCCTTCCCTGTGGCGATCCTTGCCTTAACAGACCTGGAGACTCCCGATCTGATTAATAACAGAAAATTCAGGGATTATCTTAAAAATTCATTCACTCTAATCAAAAGGAGAAACGTGCTTTCCCTCTACTTCGGGACAATGTCAGCCTTTATTCTGCTTTACGGAATTTTACTGGCCTTCTACCCCTTTCTTATGAGGCAGAGGTTCGGAGCGTCAACCTTTGAAATCGGACTTGTAATATCTGCGACATCAGTGGGTGCAATAATCGCAGCTGTAAACCTGGGGAGGCTTTCGATATTCTTTTCCCCGAAAAAACTTATAATCACGGCATTTGCAATATATGCCCTATCTTTTACAATAGCATATTTTACAGATAGCCTCCCCCTATTCGCGCTCCCTGTTTTTATACACGGACTGGCCAACGGGATACTCATCCCCAACATACAGACACAGATATCGATCATCGCTCCAATGGAGATCAGGGGAGCCTTCATGTCCCTGAACTCATCTGTACTAAGGATGGGGCAGACAGCCGGCCCCCTTATTTCAGGAATAATACTCGCCGAAAACGGCGGGCCTTATGTTTTCCTCACAGGAATTCTCTTTGCCTTCCTGACCATTGCGGTTCTTTCATGGGGAGTGAAGGACAACGTAAAACTGAATTAATCGATGCAGGAATTTTTAACACCGGCAAGGCAGTCAATTATATCCTGATCCTCCCTGCAGCATTTAAGGGTATCGAGGAGTTCATCACTGTTTGCCATTTTTTTAAGGATCTCACCCCTCTGCGGAGAATCAAGGCCGGAAAAGACATCCTCGTTTTTCAGAATTTCCCTGGCCCTGCGTAGTTTATCAAGGAGTATATCTATCTCTTCCGGGATCTGCTTTTCCAGTTCCCGCCTTATACGGGCGGCATATGCAGGTGACGACCCTGCTGTTGAAAGCGCGAATAAAAAGTCCCCCTTTCTCGTGAAGGAGGGGACATAGAACGAACAGTTCTCCGGATCATCAACCGCGTTTATGAATATATTCTCCCCTTCCGCCTCCATAAAAACAAGCTCATTAACAGAACGGTCATTGGTGGCGGAGAATACAAGGGCCGCTCCCTCAAGGTCGCCATACTCATATTCCCTTTCAACAAGTTCAAGAACACCTGAAGTTCTGAGACTGGTTATTGCATCATTGATTTCAGGGGACACGACCTTCACCCTGGCGCCTGAATCAAGGAGATCAGCAACCTTTCGGGCAGCAACCTCCCCTCCTCCCACAACAACCGCGAGCCGGCCTTCCATGTTTACCATTACAGGATATAGTTTCATCAGCGGGCAAGCTCCGCAGGAACAGGAAACTCCTCCCCTGTATTTTTCAGATAATCTTTCTTTTCAGCATCAAGGCCAATCTCCTCATCAGTGAGGTAACACTGCGGATCCGGGGCCCAGAAATCCCCGTATGCCCTGTAGCCGCGCACCCTCATAGAACCTGTACAGAGATCTTTATATTTACATAATTTGCATTTCCCTTTAATGCGTTCAGCTTTATTTTTTAGGCCTTCCATTAACGGGTCTGACTCATCCATCCATATATCGCCGAAATTCCGTTCACGGACATTCCCGAAAGTATAATCCTGCCAGAACTGGTCCGGGTGTACATTCCCGTTAAAGTCAATATTCCCTATTCCGACTCCGGTTGAATTTGCAGCGCCGCCGTTCCATTTCAGCAGGGAGTAGACCTCATCAGCCTCCTGCATGCCTTTCTCTTTCATTTTCATATAAAGGTAAACACCGTCAACGTGGTTATCAACAGTGAGTATATTTATATCAAGCCCGCGCCTGAAATAATCGGCAGTTCTATCCAGTATAATATCCATGGCCTTCCTTGACTCGCTGTGAGAAAGGTCATCATTGTACATTGAAGTGCCGCGGCCCGAATATACAAGGTGATAAAAGCACGCCCTGTTTATCCCCTCTTTTTCAATAAAATCGAATATTCCGTTAAGGTCCTCGTAATTCCGCCTTGTAAGAGTAAGGCGGAGCCCCACTCTCTGGCTCACAGACCGGCAGTTCTCGAACCCCTTCATTGTCCGGGCGAATGCACCTTCAACGCCCCTGAATTTATCATTAATATGTTCAAGGCCGTCAAGGCTGATACCCACGTAAACAACTCCGGCATCCCTTACCCTCTTCGCCGCATCCTTATCAATCAGCGTCCCGTTTGTGGATATTACAGGGCGAACGTTCTTCTTCGCTGCGTATTCAAGGAGCTGGAAAAAATCCTTTTTCATAAAGGGTTCCCCTCCTGAAAAAAGGAGAGATGGTATACCGAAATCCGAAAGCTCATCAATGAGTTTCATCCCCTCTTTAGTATCAAGTTCATTATCATACTTTCTGTTGTCAGAATCCGTATAACAGTGAACGCATCTGAGGTTGCATGTACGGGTAGTGTTCCATACGACTATAGGCCTCCTGAGTGAAGCGTCCTTTTCAACCCTGTGCGCCGTGTTACCGTGACAATCAGGCTTTGATTCTGTGCCATACCTGAGGCCGTCTCCTGTTGATGTGCCCCCACAGTAAAGTTTACCTATATCAATCATAATTCAACCTTTTCCATTGTTTAAATTCTTCTGAGAAATATGCCACCCTCCGCTTCTTGAACTCTTTAAGAGACTCAAGAACGAGGTAGTCTTTTGCCCCGCTTTTTTCAGAGAGATCTTTTATTATCCCCTCGAGTTCCTTCTTTGACTTAGCGTGTATCATTGCAAATAACGGATGCTCCCACCTGCCTGGATAAACCGTCCTGTAATAAAGGTGAGAAATAGCTTCACACTCCCTGAAAGGCCCGTCGTCAAAATCCTGGTCCGGCCGCCATGCTGTCATTGCATTAGCTGTATATCCCGCGCTCCTGTGCCTGAGCACAGCAGCGTATCTTCGCATTATCCCGGTTTCAAGAAAAACAAGAAAGTAGGACAGCACCTGCTCCTCATTATCGATATACTTCCCGCTTTCAGCGATTTTTCTGAACGGACTTTTTTCAACAGGAAGATCTTTCTGAAGAAGAAGAACCGCATCTCTCGCTGTTTCGTCAAGTTCAGGATAATCTCTGTGCTCCTCCTCATAGGGGACAGCAACATCATTAATCTCCTCTTTATCCCCGATATTCAGATAAACACCGATTTTCAGCAGGTTTTCATTTTGCAAAACAAGATAATCCTCTGCCCCCGTTTTTTCTGCAAGAACAGATACTGTTTTAAAAAAATCATCTTCACTCTCTTCGGCAAGAGTAAACCATATATTATACTTATGACCGCGCAGATAATTATGGCTCACGCCCGGATGGGAGTTTATAATTTCCGCCGCCTTTTCTATATTCTTTTCAGGAACCTGAAAAGCCACAAGGCTCAGGGTGTATCCAAGTTTTTCGCCATTGAATATACCTGAAATATTACGTATAATTTTTTTTTCTTTCAGCCGGGAAACTGTTTCAAGGAGATCGTCCTCTTTCAGGCCGATCTCCTCCGCCATAACCTGAAAAGGTTCACTCGCACAGGGGATGCCCATCTGCACCCTGTTTAAGACAAGAGCTTCCTCCCTGCTGAATTTCATCAGGCGCGCCCCTTTACAGGCTCGTATAAGCAGTAAGGCTCCTCTCCCAGCATATCATTTTCAGCATAAAAAGCCCGTGCCCTGCATCCCCCGCACACGCTTTTATATTCACATGCTCCGCATTTTCCTTTTAGCATATTAAAATCACGAAGCGTTGCAAAAAGTTCCGATTTTTCCCATACCTCGGGGAACGGGGTTTTTACCACATTCCCGGCGGAGAGGGGGAGATATCCGCAGGGCTGCACCTCTCCCCTGTGGGAGATAAAGCAGACCCCTGTTCCGGCAAGGCACCCGCGGGTCATGGCCGCCATTCCGTCTGTTTCAAAGGAGAGCGTTCGCCCCTCCTCCTTTGCCCGCTGCCTTATTATTCTGTAATAATGGGGAGCGCATGTTGCCTTGAACTCTATATCCACATCACGTGACCTGTCATAGAACCAGTTAAGGACCTCTTCATATTTTTCAGCGGAAATCATATCGGTTTCAGCAATCTCGACACCGCACCCCACGGGCACAAGCATAAACAGGTGTAACGCCGCCGCTCCCTCTTTCACGGCAAGAGCCAGAATATCCTCTATTTCATCCACATTTCTCTTTGTCACAGTCATGTTAAACTGGAATTCAACACCGTTCTTCTTTAAAAGCCTTGCCCCGTTCAGCGCGCTTTCAAATGAACCCGGGATGCCGCGGAAACCGTCATGAGATGGAGCAGTGCTTCCATCTATTGAAATGCTTGCCCTGGCTATTCCGGCGCTTTTAATCTTCTTTGCAATATCATCATTAATAAGAGTACCGTTAGTTGCAAGGGCCACCCTGAATTTTTTTGAAACAGCATAAGATGCTATATCAAAAATATCGGCCCGGTAAAGGGGCTCCCCGCCTGTCAGGATAAGTATAGGTGAATACTCAGATGCTATATCATCCATAATTTTTTTTATTCCCGGAGTATCAATTTCACCGGAATAATCTATATCTTCTGCCTCTGCCCGGCAGTGAGCGCAGTTGAGGTTGCATCTCTTTGTAAGTTCCCAGAAAATAAGTCTGGGGATATTCTTGTTCATCATTTAGTGAAAAGGTCCTCCAGAAATTTCGCGTTTTTATATACATCTTCGGCATCGCCGTCATGACACGCAGCTGTACTTTTCTTCAGGTTTATAATGGGATTGTGGAGAGTGCGGTTCATGATTGACAGTGTAAGTTCCTCAATCAGGCGAAAATCTTCTTCTGAAAAATGCTTCATCTTTTTATTTCTGTTTCTTTCCAGTTCGCCTGTCCTAATCTCATCAAACTTGTTTTTTATCGCGGTTATTGTGGGAGCAAGAGAACTCTCCTCACACCACAGAAGAAAATCTTCAACGTCCTCATCAACTATTCTCTCAGCTCTTTCCATCTCCGTTTCCCTGTACTTTCTGTTATCCTCGGCTATTTTTTTAAGCGAATCGACATTATATAAAAACACATTTTCAATCCCTGCCACTTCAGGGTCTATGTTTCTCGGCACTGCTATATCAATGAAGAAAAGAGGTCTACCCTCCCTATCAACCATAATCTCCCTGGTATCACCGGCTGTAATAACATGGTGCGGGGCAGTAATCGATGATATTACGATATCAGCTTCAGTAATTGCCTGATCAACTTTTACTATAGGTATTATTTCTGCCTGAAAGCAGATATCATTGCATATTCTCTCTGCATTCTCAACAGTCCTGTTGGCTATTATGATTCTGTTCAGGTTCTCTTTCACCAGGTATTTGAGAATAAGCTCACCCATTTCTCCCGCTCCTATAAGAAGCGCGCTCCTCTCGCTCATATCGTGAAAGATCGACCTTGCCTGTTCAACCGCAATAGAGGCAACGGAAAGGGGATTTTTTGAAATACCGGTATCTGTCCTGACACGCTTGGCGGTTGCAAAGGCCTTATGAAAAAGCCTGTTTAAAAGGGTGCCTGTAGCTCCGCATTCAACCGCTTTTCTGTACGATTCCTTTACCTGTCCGGTAATCTCATTCTCACCAACAACCATTGAATCGAGAGATGAAGTTACACCCAGCAGATGTCTCACTGCATCCGACCCGTACATTGTATAAACAGAATTTCTAAACTGTTCATGCGGGAGCTTGGTATAGAACTCCATCAGCTTTTTTATGGTTTCAACAGCGGATTCCTGGTCATCCGCTGTCATATACACCTCAACCCTGTTGCATGTGGAGACATAAACAGCTTCATCAACCCCTGCCTCACTGAGTCTCTCGTAAAAAGCGGGAAGCTGCAAAGCCGGCAGAGAGAGAAGCTCCCTTGTTTCAACAGGCGCTGTTTTATGGCTAAGGCCTATAAGTATAAGGTTGCTGAAATTAGTATTATAATCACTTCTTGCATGCATATCTTTACCGGGCAAAAAATTAAATAAATTTCTGTTTGTTTAAAAAAACCGGGTAAAAAAGTTTAACAGCCCCTGACCTTAAAGGGTAAGAGGCAAAGTCTCCCCTTTTCTACATTCATATATCTTTTTATGAATTATTACTGAAAATCTGTTACTTTTTTCCTGATTATTCTACCTGTTATAAAAAAGACAAGCACAATTAATATAAGAATAGCTATAGAAAGCGCAATCCAGAATATACTGTGACCTGCAACTGTCTGATAGAAGAGCACAGATGCGCACCACGCAAGAATTGTCATATATACAGCCTGCGTCACGGCAACGAACCATCCCGCCTCCCTGTATACCGCCCCCACGGTTGCAATACAGGGGAAATATAGAAGTATAAATAAAAGATAGGCATAAGCACCGGCACCTCCGCCAAAGTGCCTTCTCATCTGCTTGAGCATTGTCTCTGAATCACCTTCAGAACTTTCACCGTCTGAAGCGCTGCATCCGGGTATCGACTGAGCAAGGTTAACAGGAACTGTTTTAATCCCCTCAATTATCTTCTCCTTAATCGACATTCTTTCCTCAACAATCTCCGCCGAATGATCCATCTGAAGATAAAGAGTATTCAAAGTGCCTACGATAGCCTCTTTAGCGAAAGGACCTGAAAAAAGAGCAACAGCAGCAGGCCAGTTTTTCTCCTCCACTCCGAAAGGAGTAAATATCGGGAGTATGTTTTTCCCCAGTTTTGTCAGCACCGATTTACTGCTGTTTTCATTACCGAAAGATCCGTCAGTACCTAGTGAATTCATAAACGAAAGAACCATTACTGCAATTACAATGATTTTACCTGCACTGAAAAGAAAAAGATTCAGCCTTGTCCAGGTATGTATCATTATATGCTTAAACCTTGGAAGATTGTAAGTGGGGAGCTCCATTACAAAATATGAAACTTCCCCTGTATATATCGATTTCTTTATCAACAGCCCGGTCAGGACCGCAAGAATTACTCCCACCGCATAAAGAGAGAGCACAATGAGCCCCGCGCTTCTATGAAAAAAAGCAGATGTAAATAACGCGTAAACAGATAATCTGGCACCGCATGACATAAATGGCGTCATAAATACTGTAATTATCCTGTCCCTCTTCCTGTCAAGGGTCCTTGCGGCCATTACTGCAGGCACGGAACAGCCGAAACCGATCATAAGAGGCAGGAACGCCTTTCCCGGAAGACCGATAAATCTCATGAATCTGTCCATGATAAATGCCGCTCTTGCCATATAACCTGAGTCTTCAAGAATAGCCAGCATAAAGAACATGGCAAAAACCACGGGGATAAATGAAGCTACAGCCTGTATACCCCCTCCTGCCCCGTCAGCAAAAACTGTAACAAACCATTCAGGAGCATTAATTGCCTGTAGAATAAACCTCGTGCCGTCTATGAAAACCGCGCCTGTAACAGCGGAAAAAAAATCGATAAACGCCCCGCCGGCAAAAAGCGTTACCCAGAAAACAGCATACATCGCCAGGGCGAATAGAGGAAGAGCCAGAAACCTGTTAAGAAGGATATTATCCAGCAGATCCGTTATCTCCTTCTTATCACTTTTCCTGATAACGCATTTTCTTGTAATACCCTGAATAAAGCCGTACCTGTAATCCGCAATTATAATATCCGATGATTCATGCAGGAGTTTTTCCACAACAGTTAATTCATTATCAATGTCCTCAGCACTTAAAAGCTTCAGGGATACTGCAATTCCGGTTACCCACTGATCCTTTTCAAGAATTTTAATTGCAGCCCATGCCGGGTCAGGAGAGTTGATGGAAGAAATATTTTCAAGAGGCCCGGACCATTTCCGGATAATCTCCTCTATTTCATTGGGAAATTCAATTCTTCTGGAGGATGGCTCAACAGAACCTATATGTGAAACAATTCTTTCTTTTATATCTTCCATTTCCCCCCTTCTTGTTGCCACAGTTTCTATGACAGGGCAGCCAAGCTGGGAGGATAATATCCCGCTGTCTATGACCTTTTTCTGTTTCTCAGCCATATCTACGCGGTTAAGAACAATAATAACAGGGACTTTCAGCTCAATAATCTGAGTTGTAAGATAAAGGTTCCGCTCCAGGTTTGAAGCATCCACGATGTTGATAACAAGATCGGCCTTACCGCTCATGAGATACTCACGCGAGACCCTTTCATCCTCTGAAAAAGCCGAAAGGGAATATATACCGGGGAGATCTATGACCCTTATATCCCCGCTCTCATGTCTCATAATGCCTTCAATTTTTTCTACTGTAACTCCGGGCCAGTTTCCGATCCGTTGGTTACTTCCTGTAAGACCGTTAAAAAGGGTGGTCTTGCCGCAATTCGGGTTTCCGATTATAGCTATTGTTCTCATTATTACAATTAATTACTCTGACAGGTTAGGATAAAAGGTTTTATAAAATGCAGCTGTTCTGAAGACAAGGGAAAAATTCTATTTCATGCAGGAGTTCTTATAAAATTAATTTTTATTTTTCACATAAATCTTATAAGCCATTCCGTGCCCGAGAGCAAGCCTTGTATCGTTAACTTTCAGTACAACCGGACCATTTTTTCTCGAGGAGAGAATCTCAATCGCTTTACCCGGAAGTATACCCATACTTATTAGTTTCTCCTTGAAAGCACCGCCACCCTCAAAACTCTCAATGACAACGGACATCCCTGACTCAATATCAGTAAGCCTTTGACACTTTATTTTATTCATATAATTCATTATTTCCTGAAATAGCCATTTATAATTTTATTAGATAGAACTAACATAAAGAAATCAGTTTCTATGTCAACATTAATTGATTAGAAAAAATTTTTATCCAATATAGTCTTGAATATTATAAAAATTTTAAACCCTTGAAAACAATGTCCCAAAATAGAGCTGTGTTTTACATAATATCAAGCTCCCGGATAATATAATAAGTATTAAACGTACAAAAATTGCATATGTAAACTGTATTAATTTTAATAAAATCGAATATTAAATTTTTTCATTTTTTTTTCAACATCGCTCTTTTTATACTTTATTTTATTCTTGAACATTTTTTAATTATCTTCGATATAGAAAAATGAGAAAAAGTTACCATTAACAGGGGAAATTGATGGCCAGGGCAGTAATAGTAGATGACTCAAAATTTATGAGAAAAATAATTGCAGATATTCTCACCTCCGCGGGACATACGATTGATGGAGAAGCTGAGAACGGGCAGGAAGGCATTCGTTTATACGAGGCAACAAAGCCTGATATCCTCACAATGGATATAACCATGGGGGGCAAAGACGGAATTAACGCAATAAGAGAGATAAAAAGCAGGTTTCCTGATTCTAAGATTGTTGTTGTATCCGCTCTGAATCAGAATACTATAAAAATGAATGATGAGGGAATAAATGCCGATGCATTTATTACAAAACCATTCACAAAAGAAGAACTGCTGACTATAGTGGAAAAAGTGCTCCAGCAATAAGATGGCACAGAATTTTCTAAAATTATATTCCCAGAACTCAGAACCGGACAGCGCATTTTTTCTTAATGGCGGCAACGTTTTCCTGTATGCTTCCAATAATGACAAATATTCGATAAAGGGGCAGAACCTCATAATCGGCTCTACTGAACTTATTATGAAACACATTCTGGGGGAATCGACCCTGAGGCTTGAAACCGCCGTAGCCACTGCTAATTCTAAAATAAAAAAAATTCCCGCTGAAAAATTCATCAGCAGTATAAATTCCTTCTCCTTTCTTATTAACACGTCAATTGTTCTGGCGAAACAGGTGCTTCTGACAAATAAAATTATAAACAAAAACATGGATGCGCTGGAAGGAAATGACAGACTCCTTAAAGACCTGTCAATTAAATACTACAAAGGCATATGTCTGCTTACGCAGGAATACGAAAAGCGAAAGCTTCCATGGCTCAATGAAATTACGAAAAAACATGCCACCTCCCTCAATTTTAAAAGAGGAGAGGCTTTTTGCAAGTCACAGGAATCATTAACAGTTGAATCCTCGAGCATGCTTTCAGATCGAATGATTGAATACCCCAGAGGTTCAGCAATATGTGAAGAAAACACTGAGGGAGAGGAACTTTATATTCTTCAGGCAGGATCAATTGATGTTGAAATTGGAGGAAACCGTGTCGCGACAATTGATAAAAAGGGAACTGTTTTCGGAGAGATGGCCCTTCTCCTCAATGAAAAAAGAACCGCAACTTTAAGGGCAAAAAACAACACTGTAATAACAAAAATATTAAAAAGCGAATTGAAAGAAGTGTGCGAAAAGGACAATGAACTGCTGAAAAACGTTGCTTTTTCCCTCGCACAGAAACACTATTTCAATATTATAAAAATCGGGGCCGTAAACAAATCTCTAATAGAGCATGCCCTTGATGACCAGTCAGGAGAAGATAAAACTATTAATCACGTTGAAAGGCTGAAACTCGATATATCAAAACTTAAAAACGATATTGATGAGGCAATATATAAAAAGGAAGCTGATTATCTTAGGCCGGTTATTGACGAATTAAGCTGACCCGGCTCAACTTTTAAGAGTTTTAAGCCATGCCATTTCAGCCTTCAGATGATGCTCCAGATATGTAAGTATATGCCTGTACGCCTTCTCCTCTCCTGAATTCCTTTCAATCTTATCTTTTATGCTTTCAATCTTATCTTTTATAATTGCAGTCCTCTCCTCAAGAAACTGCTCCTTCTGTTCCTCTGAAAGGAAATCAAAAAACATAAGAACGATATCAACATCAAAATGAATAAAATTTGAATCAAAATACTGTTTGAGAAGCTTTTTGTAATGCTTTTTCCCGGCGGGAAGTATTTCATAAACATATCGTTCAGGATTTCCGCTCTCCTTTTCTGTCCCTACACGCTTTACCCAGCCGTTATCCACCGATTTTTTTATCGCATAATATATAGAACCGAATTTGATATCTACATAATCCTCAAGACGCTCAACAATCTTTTTCTTGATTTCATAACCATAGAGATTCCCTTCCATCAGAAGACCAAGAATAGTTATTTCAATTTTCATCACCAAACTCCATGAAATAATTTTTTAAACTATAATAAATCTGCCCGCTATTAATATAATTAAAATATTTATAAAAAAATAAACTATTTACACTGCTAAATCAAAAAAAATATAATATTTTTTATACGCTATAAGCCCTTTTCATTTATTTTACTCTAAAATAATACAAAAAGCAATAACATTATTATTATTTTACAAAAAAATATACATTTTTAAACATATTTTTTTAAATAACACACAAAATTCTAAAATCACATGAGGAACAGGATGAAAAAACTATTACTCCGCACCCTTGTTAAGGAAGAAATAATTAATTCTTGCTTTTTTTCTTAAAAGGATGTTTAAATTTCATTCCCTATTTTAATTATCCGGTCATTATTGTTTTCAACAGGGAGAAAATTTATGTCACTTATAAAAGACCTTTATAAAAAAAGGGAAAGAGAGGCTTTCAAAATTACAGCCCTGGGGGATTCTCTTACCTACGGATGGCTTGTAAGTAAAGGATATCTTGACTACCTGGGTGAAATGCTCAATATAAAATATCCTGAACTGAAAATTTCAATAAATAACCTCGGTGTTCCGGGAGACACTGCCAGGGATGGACTTCGAAGAATTAACGAGGTTATAAAAAGCAATCCCGACTTATGCATAATACAGTTTGCACTTAATGACGCCTTTACAGGGATGAGACCTGATGCTTTCAAAATGAATATTGAACAAATTGTAAAAAGAGTCCAAAGCGATACCTCTGCAGAGATTCTTCTTCTCACCTCAGTGCCTGTGAGTTCCGCATATGAGAATAAAATTGCTGAATCATTTTATGATGAAATTATACGTTGCGGGGAGGATTACGGTATTCCTGTAGCAAAAGTTCATGAATACTGGAAGAAAAAAATCAGTGGCGGAATCAATCATTCATCTCTGGTGCAGGGTGATGGTGTACACCCCGTTGAAAAAGGCTACAGACTTATGGCTGAAGCGGTTCTGGAGCTGCTTTAAGAACCCGCATGAGCTTCCTCTTATAAAAGATCCATACCAGACTGAATATTGTAAAAATCCCAAGAAATAGATAGAGGCTTCCTGGACCCCCATCCGCAATTGTCATTATAATTCCAAGAATCGCCGAAAGCGACCATATAATCTTCAGGGTAAGCATCGCATTAAAAGCCTCCGCCCCGCCCCCTGACATAAGGAAAGAATTTACTCCTATTGCGGTAAGCGCCGCGCCGGTCAGTCTTGCTGTAAGATTGTTAAAATCAGCAAAGCCCCAGAAAGACATAAAGATCTCAGGCATAAAAATCAAAGGAAACGCAAATATAATATCAAGAGCAAAATGAAGGATAAACCATTTCCTTAATAAGGGGGGAACGTTCATCTGTTTTACTCAACCAGATCTTCAAGTTTTCTTGAAATATCTCCAGTTACATTTACAAATTCAATCCCCATGCCTGCTTTACCGGTATCTGTTTCATCATTTCTGATCCACTTCACAACACCCTGAACATCTATTTCCCCATTTCCGGGAATCATTATTGTCAAATTAACAGTAGAGCCATCATTAATTGGTTCCGGCGTGGAGATAAAAATTCCTCCCCTGCTCAGGTCAACGGATGAGCTGAGTGTAATGGATTCCTCTGTGCGGACTTCCGATTTTATTTTTTTATTTACTCTATGTGTTTTTCTCTGATCCTTCATTTTACACCTCTCTCCTATAACAACATGCACACCTCACTTAAAAATATACATATTGACAAAATTTACAATCTTTTTTTTTCTAAGTCTGTTTTATACTATCATTAATTAATCGAATTCAGTATTTATTCCTTAACTTATTTCAGATAAAAAACGATCTATTTCCCTGCCGTCTTCGGCGGTGGGGAAATATAATTTTTTACTTTTTACATTAAAATATATATTTATGGATTATTACTGAACCGAATTACTGATAATTCAGAAAACCGGGAGTATAATAATTATCTGATGGAGACTGGTTCTCTAAACATTTTCTACCTGAAAAAAAAGGTACTCTTCCCTCACTGTTCAGTTACAGTACGGATGAGGATTTCCAGGCATACTCTTTCACTTAAGCAGGGTGATCAGATAATAGTCTTCCCGCTGAGAAATATAACCGACCTTTTCCGCATAAAAAAAAGGATATCAACTCTTGCTGAAATCGTTTCCATTGAAAAAGAAAATAAATCCATAAGGTTTCAACTTAAAGGCCTGAAAAGAACAAAAGTAACAGACCTGCAGCACTTTCATCTGGCTCAATATATTATCATCCCTGAAGCGCCGGCCCAGCAGGACTCAACACTTGCAAAGGAATTAAGAAAAAAAGCTCAGGAACTTATCTTTCTTATAAACGTTGAGGAATCGGACCGGCTTATAGAGCTGATGAACTTCCTGGTTGACCTGGGACAGATAACAGACTTTATATCAAACTACTTTGTACTTGATGATAAAATCAGAAATGAGCTTCTCAACGAAACCGATATTTCTGAAAGAAGCCGCCTGCTCCAGACCAAAATTCAGCAGATTATTAAAAATATAGGAAAAGAGGATTAACCGCATGTTTAAAAAAGATGTTCGAGGGGATGACGTATATTACTTTCTGGAATGGTCCCGCCTGTTCGAATATGACAGGTTTACCGCAAGACGGGTTATGCCTGAACTCCCCGGCATTGTATGGCTTATGCATCCGGTAAAAAAGGAGATGGAAAACCTTCTTTTCTACGCCTGCTGGAGAGACGGCCTGAGAGTGGGCCTCAGGAAACTCCTTGATGATTCATTTATAAATACAGGCAAAGAAGAACTGAGGGAGATTCTCCTTGACCATGAACTTTACTACAGATTCTCTGTAATTGATACCAGTCCCCTTGACATCCAGGACATTATGTACTGGATGATAAAAGAATACAAACCGGTTTACAATGACATTACATCCTTCTCTGATTCAAAACGCTACATGAACATCTTTGTAAAGGAAAGCGGCCCTGATATCTCCGAAATAAAAAGAAGATAACATCACGAAGCAAGGCCGAACATCTTGATATCATCAGGCCTGTAAAGATGGCTGACATTATACTTTATCTGAAAAAATTCAAGAACGTACTTAAGCCTTGCACAGGCATCAAGAGGAAGAGATAGTCTGAAGTCTGATTGTGGAGAAAACTGCTGTATTCTTTTAACATTCAGGGATTTTTTCTCAGAATCATATATAAATATATCCTTCTGAAACAGCTTAAAGGTATCATAAACCGCCTTAATAATCGCTTCCGACTCTATAAGATTTGCAATATAGAGACTGGTATCAGAATCATGAATATTACGGGTAAAAAATTTCAGTATCCGAAGTACAATTTCAGGATATAGTAAATCATTAAACAGCCTTATTATTTTTTCTTCGAGCTCAGCATCATGCATCTTCTTTGTGGGATAGGCCATGTGAATCACGTAAAACGCGCCAGTCTGCACCTTGAAAAACGTAAATTCAATAAGCCGGTCAATAGCATCCTTCCTCATAAAATGCTGTTCGGCAAATGTTGATTCGATCAGTTTTTCAGCAACATCCTCAAGTTTTTCATTTTTAATAATTTTATCAAAGTTTATAAGCTGGCTTTTCCCGGGATCAATACTCTCCAGTGATTCGGGCTTGAATGCTCTGCTCTCCATATGGTAAAACCTCCGCTGCCTAAAAACCGGTTTTAATACCGGTAAGGACCTCCTTCCTGAAATCATCCCCGTCATTATACTCATGTGCGCTCTTCACCGAGCCAACGATAGAATAATTATAGAAAGAGAACTCTATCACAGAAAAAAATATCATCTGAAAATAATTCCCCCTGCTGTAGCCGTTATATGCCAGAAACAAAAGAGCGCCGTTTGTTGCCATAGACACGGCACCAAGCCTGTAATTCCCTGTATAAAAATAACCTGAACCGGGAATAACAGCCGAACTCAAACCGGCAATAAGAAGGCTCTTCTTATCCCTGTTTCTCTCGTGATTTATCGCAGCTTCAAGAGAGTCCGCATCCGCAAGATATCTGCCTGAAGGGAAAATCTCCCTGTAACTCTTCACCAGCCTTAACGCTTCATCATAATTTTCGGCAAGAGCTCTGGCCCTGCATAAATTAAAAACCGCGTCCTCGTAAAATAATCCCCCTTTATACACAAAATTATACTCCTGAAGGGTCCTTGCTCCGAAATAATATGACCCCGACAGAATTCTCACAATACCTGAATAGTAAAGCCCCTCTTCCCCCTGAGGCATTCCGCTATACCTGTCATAACATTCACCGAATATTTCTATGGCCCAGTTAGGCCTCCCCCCCCTGTAATAGGATTTGCCCATAATAATCATACTTGAAGAAAAAAGCCCGCCCTTCGGGTAGAGGTGCTGGTACCTCATCGATTCGGTAATAGCATTATAATACTCGCCATTTTTATAATAATACCCGGCTGTTTCAATTATATCCTTTCCATCAGCATAAAGATGAAGATTCAGCAGGAGGAGTATTGATACCACGACTTTTTTCAATTCAGTAGCCTCTCTATATCAATACATTCCTCAGGACTATACTGACCATACCTGCTCTCAATCAATTTATATTCATCATCGATCAGTTCCCTGTTTCTACGTTCAGCAGAATTCCATGCGCCGTAAATGTTCCCGGCGTGGAAAAGCCCTGAAAAGAAGAACAGGGTATATGAATACCCTTCCATACCCTGATTACGCATGTAGACGCCTCCCAGGGCAGTCAGGGCAACTGAAGCCAGTGAGATCAGGCCGTCGCCCGGATAGCCTGAGTATAACTGACCCAGCCCGGGGACTACAGCAGACATAAGAGAACTTTTTAAAGGCGATTTTATCCCCGCTTCTCTGAACCGTGCAAGTTCTTCCCTGAGAGAAGTAAAATTGTAGTCATCCTTTAAAAATTTTTCAGCAGCTGACTCCTCCGCATTCATACCATTAATGTCGCCCGAAAGGAGAAGCGGTTTTATCCTGTGAAGAAACAAGCGTGTATCCTGTTCCTGATCCCCGGTATAGAGATAGCCTTTAAGAGTATTATGACTCTCTTCATACATCCCGAGCCTCAGGTAGGCCATTGAAACGAGAAATCCTGAACAGGGACCCGGAGTTGACTGAGAATAATTATATCCTGCCGCAACTGTTCTGAATTCACCGGCCAGATAGTAGTTCATATAAATAAAATAATCGAGTTCCGGGGTATAATCTTCCGCCTGCAGCCTTCTTGTTTCGGCTATACAGTCAAAATACCGGCTCTCCTCGTAAAGGGTCTTTATAAATCTCTTCTGCATTCTGTTGAAAGGGGTATCCCCGGCAGCATAAACCGCCGAGGCCGAAAAAATCAGAAGGAATAATGAATTAAGAAATCTTTTCATCTCTGGAACGGCCTTTCCGGAACAGGGTCTCTTGATGGAGGATAAAAAGGATTGCACCTGAGCAGCCTGTCACCTGCAAGTATTGAACCGATAAAGGCTCCGTGCATAAGGACCGCACGCCTGGCATAAACACTGCACACCGGGACATGCCTGCAGTTAGGTCCGTCCTGCGGTGAAATGAAAACCTGGAAAAACCGGACAAGGAAAAAAGCCCCTCCCTGTGCCCCGTTATACACATGCGTCCTTTTATTCCCCGCAGCAGAGTGATACAGTTCATCCCCGGTCAGAACATCACAGTCCCATGGCTTATACCGGGCCTCCAGAGGGAGACAGAACGCAAAAAATGCGGACAATAAAAATATTTTTCCTGACAAGCGCAACATGGTAATCAGATAGACGATAGATAATTATTAGTCAAATAATTTTAAAACATCATTCATACATAATTGGATCTCTTTCATTTTAAAATTTTTTTGTTCATCACGGGTTATTTAGTATATGAAAATTGCTTGATATTTTAAATAATGTAATTCAACATGATAGATTATTTGTTTACCAATTATTATTGCCTTTACCGGGCAATAATCACCTTTCCTTTTGTGAGGACTTTTAATGAATCAGGAAAAAAAACTGGAAAAGATTCTGGACCGTGCCCTTTCTGAAGACCTTGACGATCACCTGAAACTCCTTAAAGTTTTAAAAAAGCGTCTCCCCCTGTTCGGTGGTACCAAAAGAATCGCCGCAGCTCTTCTCAAAGAAACACTGGGCGATATCTCCAAACTCGATATTGGAACTTTCAATATTACAAACAAAACAGAAACCGGCAAAATCATCTTTGAAGACATCAAGGATGGAAGAGCCCGACTCTTTATCAACATCGGAAAAAGCCAGAACATCTCTACAGGCGACCTTATCCGTGAAATAGTAAAGAGATCAGGGATCGACGGAAAAACAGTGGGAAAAATCGACATCCATTCAACCTACGCATTTTTTGAAGTCCCTGAACAATATGCTGAACTTGTTCTTCATTCATTCGACAGCGCAAGGATAAGAGGAGTTCCTGTTGTTGTTGAACCTGCAAAAAAGAAAACCAGAGGCAAATGAAACCGGAATCAGAAAAATGTCCCGTATGCGGGAAAAACGAAAAAAGAAGCATCAGCAGCAGCCTGAATTTATGCAGAAACTGCCGCATTATTTTTAATAGCGATTGCAGATCCCTGTCTTATGACAGGGATTATTTTATCAAAGAATACAGGGAACAGTACGGAAAAACGTACCTGGAGGACTACGGTAACATCTACAACCTATCTTCGGCACGCCTTGACGAAATTCTCAGGCTCCTTGCAGTTGACGGGAAACTATCCCTTCTCGATATAGGGTGCGCTGCCGGTTTTTTCCTTAAATGCGCTAAAGATCGCGGGATATCCACCCTCCTTGGAATAGAAATCTCATCATACGCAGCAGACTATTGCAGAAAGACATTCGGAATAGATGTAATTGAATCTCCATTCGATAAAGTTGAACTGCACAAAAGGTTCGACATAATCACATCATGGTTTTTCATCGAGCATTGCATGGACCCACTGGGCGCCATGAAGAGGATATACTCCATGCTCAACAGGGGCGGGGTTTTCGCACTTTCAGTCCCTTCCTATTTCGGCCCGATGTATTACTTTAAAACTGAGGAGTGGATAAAGACCCATCCCGCAGACCACAGGATAGATCTCTCCCCCTCTTCGGCCAGAAGAATTCTGAAAGAGATAGGGTTTAGAAAAATATATGCGATTAAAAGCGGGTATCACCCTGAAAGGGTGATGAAAAAAAGGTCTTTTCTATTCCCGCTTTTTGAGCCGCTCTACAGAAAGTTCACTGATCTGACAGCATTTTCTGACACAATTGAAATTTATGCAGTAAAATAATACAAAGGAGCTATGCGCTCTTTATAATATCCCTGAGAATATCTGATTCTGTCAGTACGCCGCTATACCTGTTTTTTTCATCCAGAACAAGGACCTTGTACTGGTGTTCTCTTTTCATCTTTATAACAGCCTCCCTGATTGGCGAGCTTTTCTTTATGCTGATCACAGGTGAAAGCGGGATATCCTTTAATCTGCTGCCCGGCTCAACACCCTCTGCAATAAGTGCTATTATCGATTCAGAATAGATCATCCCCACGGGTTTATCAGAACAGTCCATCACGGCTACAGAGTGTATATGCTCCTCATCAAGAAGCTTAACGGCATCAACAAGCGTTGCTTCCTGCCCGAGGGAGAAGATCCCTTCATTCATAATATCTCCCGCTTTCGACTCTTCAGCCTTTCCGAATATTCTGTCTGTAAACCGCACAAACCATGCTCCGGACTGGACCTGCACAATATATGAAATCGCAATAATGAGTGCTATGTCAGATCCCTCTGAACCAAAAGCTATCATAGCTATTGCAAGAGCTATTGAAAGATTACGCATTGCAGTTCCGTACACAAGCGCAATAGCATCCCCCCTCCTGAAAAAAAGCTTCCCCGCTATTGTACTTACCGTAAAATTTATCAGGTAAAGAATCGTCAGTGGTATGAATATATAGAGAAGATTCCCGGGATCTCTCATTATACTTGAGGCTTTAAGAGCCATCGCGACATAGACAATCCCAAGCACCCCTGCTGTTGATAACGCGGGGAATTTCTCTTTCAGATCCTTCTGGTAGACCGCCATCCCATAATATCTGACAAGAACCTTCCTTGTAAGGTATCCGAGAAGCATGGGCAGAAAAACAATCAGCACTATCTGTCTGAATACTGCAGCCACAGGGATGTCAACAAGAGTACCCATTAACCATTTTCCGAACAGAGGAGTCAGGAGAGAACCTGCCACAAGGCCTATTATAGTCATCTTCACAGCTGAATTGACATTGCCCCTTGCAAAACCTGTCCATGAAATGGTCATCCCGCTTGTGGGGAGAAGAGAAGCAAGGAGAAGCCCAAAAGAGGCCATATGGTTTTCCGGGAAAAATGTTTTGCCAAGGAACAGTGCCACAAAGGGAATAATACCGAAGTTTATTATTTGTGTCGCAGCCTGGAGTTTAAAATCCCCCCTTTCCATAAATTTTCTGAAATCGAGGTTTATCATCATCGGATATACCATAAGAAAGGATAGAGGCACGATAAGACCTTTAAGTGGTGAAGGGTCTATAATCCTCCCTGTTGCCAGCCCCAGTATTATAAAAAAGGGAATAGTCAGAGTAAGCCTTTTCTGCATTATTATCAGTGTATTCCACATATATTTCTCCAGAGTAATTAAGTTTTTTATTAAAAACTAAATTACTCTGGACTCCGTCAACAAAAAATCTTTAATTTTAATATTTTTTATCAGTATTTATTCCCTAAAATATATAATTTAAAAAGGCTCTATTACCCCCGCCGCCTTCGGCGGCTGGGGTATATAATTTTTTACTTATACATATCCGGGACTTATTACTATTTTTTTAAATACTTACCGTAATGTTTCTCGGCACATTCCGGGCAGACCCCGTGTGAAAACTCGGTTTTTGTTTTACCGGTAATATAGCTTTCTATACTATGCCAGTTATTCTCTTCATCCCGGATCTTTTTACAGAAGCTGCAGATAGGAAGAAATTTTTCCAGATTATTTATCCTTTCCGATAATTCCTGCTGCTGCTTTTTTACCAGGCTCAACAGGTAGGCAATAAATAGAATAATTGCCATTCTTATAATTACATTAATCGCAATAAATGCAGGCGGATGTGTCTTCCATGCACAGATATAATAGACACTGGAAAGAGGAAGAAAAACCGACAGAGCAATGCCCCAGTAAAGATTATTATACCAGGTTATGAGCAGAACCGGCAGTATAAATAGAACAGGAAACTGGATCTCCACACCTGTTATATAATCAAAATAAAGAAACATAATTGCAAGAACAATCGAGAACAGGGGAGTTCTTATTATTCTTAAAAGGGTCGATTTGCAGTTCATAGAAGTGCCTCATCCGTTCCACCTGAATGGATTATACTCAAAAAAGAAGAAAAAAAAATTTTTTATAAAAGAGGTAGTGCCGGTTTATATTTTTTTTCGTTATTTCACATTGACCTTAGCAGAGGTTAAAATTAATTTTGATTATTAAATATAGTCAGGGGGTATCATGATTGATCTCATTTCCAAGGGAGGGATAATGATGTATCCCATTATTCTCTCTTCAGTAGCCGCCACAGCTGTTATTATTGAAAGGATCTATGTTTATTTTATAAAAACAAAATTCCTGGAAAAGGAAAAAATCCTGGAGATGTTCTCTCTTGTTGAAAAAGGAGAAAAAGGCAGGGCTCTCTCCTTAATGGAAAAAGAGAAATCTATTTTCGCCTCACTCTTTATCTCGATCCTTAAAGAGGAAAACCCGGCGGAAATGGAAGACGCTGCAACACTTTCAGGAGAGGAGATTCTGTTTCACCTGGGGAGGAGACTAAACATACTCTCTGTTCTCGGTTCTGTCCTCCCTCTCATGGGCCTTCTTGGCACAGTTCTCGGCATGATAAAAGTTTTTACAAAGGTAGCCCATGCCGGAGACGCTGCGGATATTGCAATCCTCGCAGGGGGCATCTGGGAAGCCCTTATCACCACTGCAGCAGGCATGATAATTGCTATCCCGGTAATACTTATTTACCATTATTTCAACAGGAATCTTGAAAAGATCGCTCATTCCATGCAGCAGAAATCATCACGATTGATATTCATTCTGAAGAAAGAGGACAGATAATGGTCCGCTTCAGAAATGCAAGGAAGAGCAATGACGGGGTCAACATAGACATGACTCCTCTCATTGATATTATCTTCAACCTCCTGATATTTTTTCTGATAACAGCGGCTATCACTGTAAAAGGGATTGATCTTGATCTCCCTGAAGCAGCCACAGCCGAAAAGGTCCCGTCAAAAAGCTGGGAAATAATTATAGATGAAAATGAAAAAATCATATTTAATGACGCCAGAATCGATGAGACAAAGTTAAGAAGGATCTTTGAGGCCGAGAGAATAAAACCTGAGAGCGAAAGGGTGTCTTCAATTATTCTGAAAGCCAACCGCAAAACGCCCTTCGGTACTTTTGTCCGCATTATGGACTCAGCCAGAGTTTACGGATTTTATGACCTTATAATTGCAACAGATCCGGAGAAGAGATGAACCTGAAAGAAAACCGGATCTTTATTTTTGCCTTTGTTATTTCTGTTTTAATACATCTTTACATAATAAAAATAGACTCCCCCTTTCCGGAATATGGCGGAAACAACATAAAAATACCTGTATCATTTATACCGGAAGCGGAGATAAACACACCTTTAAAATCCGCTAAAGAGGAAAAACAGATTACAATCCCTGATGACAAACCATTAAAGGAAGGATATTATAAAACCTATAACAGAAACCGGATTATTAAAAGTTATCTGGAAATGATTAAAAAAGAAATTATTAAAAGAAAATTCTCCCCTTCTGAATCCAGGTATTACGGACTGATAGGTAATGCAACAATCGGGTTTACAGTAACAGGGAACGGGCATTTTGCCGCAATAACAATATTGCGTTCTTCAGGAGATCCCCTGCTGGACAGGACAGCAATGAACGCCGTCAGCGAAACTTCATATAAAATAAAAAGACCCGCGGCTGCGGGGAGGAACAATATAAGGGTCAATATTACTGTCAAATACCAGTATGGGCTTTAAGCTGTTTTTGAGGCCGACAGCACCCGCCGCGGCCCCCTGTTTTTTCAGCCCGGGATACGCTTGATTGTACCGTTGTCCAGCATATTCTGAAGTTCCGCAAGCTGCCTCTTCTCCTGAGCGTCAAGAATACCGTCTTCGTCAGCAATCATCAGTATTCTTTCATATTCAGTTGTAGTTATCTGATGGTCATCCATCGCTTTTTTAATCATATCCGCGATTCTTTTTCCGGAATCACCTTTCACTTTCTCCATTGTACTCACTCCTCATAAAAAATATTGGCCATTCTTATTTAGGAGATTTAATCAATAAAGTCAAGGAAATATTTTACTCCCGGAACATCTATAAATCTTTCAAAAATTTTTTTACATGAACTCCGGGAATCCGGTTCACCTGTAAATCAATTCTTACCGGTTCAGTAAAACTGCAAAAAATGTTCATTTTCCAAATAAAGTCATTTTTTAAAAAAATGATTTAAAAAAATATCAGGGTAACCAAAATCCTGCCATATTGACATATTTATAATTTCTTCTGATTATAAAAATGCGGATTAACATGAATTTACTGATGAAACTGAAACCTGTTTTATATCTTTTATCCATGATATTTATCCTCTCCTGCGATTCAGGAGACGGATTGATGCTTTAATTCTCGTTCTCTTTTTCGACAGCGAAGACCGGCCGCGGACGGGGGGTGAAGTGTCACTCGATATATGGTACTCCCTGAGTATTTACAACGAGGCAAACTGGTCAATACCGGAAAACGCATCTTCAATATTATGAAAATCCTGAAGGTGATGAATACGACAGGTTTGACGCAGACCCGTGGTCCGCTTCAAAAAAATAATCAGATAAAGACGTCCCTTGGCTTGCTCCCCTGCTGGGGCCCGATATAACCGAGCTCTTCCATCTTTTCGATCATACGTGCGGCACGGTTATACCCTATGCTGAGTCTTCTCTGAAGATACGAAGCCGATGCTTTTCTCGTGTCCTCAACGATTTTAAGCGCCTCAACAAATAGCTCATCCTCCTCTTCGGAGAGCTCCCCATCCTCATCTGTAAAAAGTGATTCTTCAATATCTATATACTGAGGTTCTCCCAGGGTCCTCAGGTGCTTTACTATATCCTCAATCTCGTTTTCAGAGATAAAGGCCCCCTGTATCCTTACGGGATATGAACTCATTGGAGACTGGTAAAGCATGTCCCCTTTGCCGAGAAGTTTTTCCGCGCCGTTCTGATCAATGATAGTGCGGGAGTCTGTTTTCTGGGCAACCTGAAATGCAACACGCGCCGGGAAATTCGCCTTTATGATACCGGTAATGACATCCACTGACGGCCTCTGAGTAGCAAGTACAAGGTGGATGCCGACAGCCCTTGCCTTCTGGGCAATACGGGTAATGGACCCTTCAATCTCCTTTGATGCCACCATCATAAGATCCGCCAGCTCATCAATTATAATCACGATAAACGGAAGCTTCTCCTCTTTGCTCCGTTCTCTCCGGATCTTTTCATTATATGTAATAATGTCCCTGGTGTTCTTTGATGCAAGAAGCCTGTATCTTCGCTCCATTTCAAAAATTGACCATTTCAGCACAGCAGGTGCAAGATGCGGTTCCGTAATTACAGGTGTCAGCAGGTGAGGCATACCGTTGTAAAACTGAAGTTCCACCATCTTCGGATCAACAAGTATGAACCTTACATAATTCGGGTCATAGTTATACAGTATACTTGTTATGATGGAGTTGACACACACTGACTTACCGGCGCCCGTTGCGCCTGCTATGAGAAGGTGAGGCTGTTTTTTTAGATCCAGCATTACAGGCACGCCTAAAATATCCTTGCCGAGCCCCACCTTTAGACTCCCCTTGTTATCCTGGTACTGCTTAGATTTTATTATATCCCCAAGGGTAACCATCTCCCGTTTCTTGTTCGGGAGCTCTACGCCTATTGCCGATTTACCCGGAATGGGAGCAACTATCCTTACCCTGTATGCAGCCAGGGCCATTGCGATATCATCAGCGAGCCCAACAACACGGTTTATCTTTATCCCCGCTGCTATCTGCATTTCGTACAGTGTAACCACAGGGCCCCTGTTTACGTTTATAACCCTGGACTCTATACCGAAATCTGAAAGTGTACGCACAAGGAGTTGTGAGTTTTTCTTTATTTCACTCTCCCATGTCTCGGTATCCACAGGTTCGGAGTTATGAAGAAACCCTGTTGGTATTATATATTCCTTGTTTATTTTAAGCTGGTTGAAGACCCTCTCATCAATGGGCCCCCCGGGGCCTTTTTCAACTACACGCTTTTCCCTGTCAGTCCCGGCTGCAACTGCGCCTGAGGTTCCGGTATCATCTCCTGTCTCCCCCTCCGCATCTATTCCGAAAATTCTGTTTTTTCTTATTTCATATTCCTCACGGCTGAACTTCACTTCAGGCTCATCATCATAGCCGTGCCTTTCCCGGGTACCCGTATATTCAGGGACGGGATTATCCTCTTCAAAATATTCATCCTCATCAAAACCATTAATATCGGTTTCAGAACAATCCTCACCCCCGAATGGATCCGCATTTTCAGGAGAATAATCAAATTCGTAATCATTCTCTTTAAGGGAATCCTTCCCTATAATAACGTCATCACTTTCAACCGGCTCATACCCGGCAACGTCACCCTGCAGTGCCCCCCTGAAAAGTTCATCATCAACAGCAGCCGGAACATTCATCTCAAGGAGCCTCACTGTCTCACTCTTTTCGCCTTCACTCTTAGATCCGCCGATAACAACCCTTCGCTTTACAATCCAGGGGACCTTTTTGCCTGCCCGGAGATCCTCTCCTATATAGTTAAGCGGAACACCCTCCTCCGGAGTCTTCCCCTTCCATTTAAAACGCTTTATAATGCCCCTTTCTCCGAAAAAAGTGATCCTCCCCCTGTTCTCAAACAGGGTGGTGAGAGACACGGCGCCAAGAAGGATCAGACCTGCCAGGTTCATCACTGCTATAACGAGATAAGCACCGGTCACACCTATCACTGATTTAAAAAACTGATATATATAATACCCTATAAAACCGCCGCTGTTCTGATGAATGTCAGCTATAGATGTAGCAAGGAATGACGCGGAGCTTATTGTAAGGAAAAAAAGGGTAAACAGCTTATCTACAACATCCCCGCCCGCTTCTTTTCTGAACTGGTTCCACGCTGAAAGAAACAGCATTAACACGAAAATATATGAAGCGACCCCGAAGGCCGACCTGAATATATGAGAGATCAGTGCACCCACAGGTCCTATTATATTTGAAACAGGCCTGTTGAAAACAAGAGCCCTGTAATCATTCTGGCTGTAACTTGATATGCTTAATAGAACAATAATACCCGCAAGGGAAAGAAGAACACCAGATATTTCCCTGTACCTTTTATCCTGTAACAAAACTCCCTCCGACCAGGGTTAAATAAAATTATCAAACACTGACTGCAGAATAAAAACCATAACGGTAAAATTTTTTATTTCAGAAAATCCGTAAAAGTCAACCGCAGCCATGAGATACCCTGTCTTTAATAATTTTCGGCTTTTTAAGGGATTTCTTTTAGGGTGAAGAGGGGATTATTATCAGGTATGGAATTTATTTTTTAACCCTCCTCCCCTTTAAGGGAGGAAAGGGGAATTATACTTCAATTATTTTTACCTCTATAACAGGGTTTCTCCTTGTTACCCTGTATATATAACTTTTTACACTCTTTTTAAGGGAGATCTCCATCTCTTCCCGGCTTCTTTTTTCTATAAGGAGCCTGCGGATCCTGTCCTCAATCTCTTTTTTAAGCATTTTATGAATTTTGACATTCTCTTTACTGATAAAACCCCTTGCAATAATCTCAGGCTCGCTCAGAGCCATACCCTGGGCTATAACAGAAGTAATAAAAATTATACCGTCAGTGGACATCAGGTGCCTTTCGCGGATTACTTCACCCGCCACATCCCCGATCTCGGTACCGTCAACATACATCTCTGACAGGGGTATTTTATCTACTGCCTTAAAGGATTTTTTGGTCAGCTCCAGCACATCCCCGTTTTTGGCTATAATTATCCTTGATGATTTTATATTAAGGGACTCGGCGATATCCGCATGTTTTTTTAAATGTTTAAACTCGCCATGAACAGGCATAAAAAATTTCGGTTTTGTCACAGTAAGCATCAGCTTGAGCTCCTTGGAGGAACCGTGGCCTGAAACGTGGATATCCTCATCTTTGTCGTAGTAGACATTAGCCCCTATCTCCATAAGGGAATTAACAATATTTGTCACCATCCTTTCATTGCCTGGAATTACGGAAGCTGTAATTATAACAGTATCGCCCTTTTCCACAATAAAGTGCCTGTGTGTACCGAAGGCCATTCTTGCCAGGGCCGACATTGGTTCTCCCTGCGTACCCGTCCCTATTATAACTATCTTCTTGTTAGGATGTTTTGCCGCCTCATCAATCCCTATTATCAGGTCCTCCTTAACATCAAGAAAACCGAGAGATTCCGCGATTTCTATATTCTTCTGCATTGTCAGTCCGGAAATTACAACTTTCCGGTTGAACTTCTGCGCGGTATCAAGGACCTGCTGAATCCTCTGTATATTAGAAGCGAAGGAGGCGACAATAATCCTCCCCTTTGAAGATGAAAATATATCGAAAAGCCTGTCTATAAGAATTGATTCCGATTTCGTGAAACCCTCTTTCTCCGCGTTTGTGCTGTCAGACATCAGCAGGAGAACTCCCTTTTCACCGTAATGGGCGAACCTGTAAATATCAGTCACCTCTCCCTCTGCTGAGGAGAAGTCTATCTTAAAGTCACCTGTATGTATAACGGTTCCCGCCACTGTCTGTATGGCAAGCCCTACCCCGCCGATAATAGAATGATTTACCCTTATAAATTCAACTGTAAATGACCCGATCTCCTCTATCTGCCTTGGCGTAACCTCGATAAATTCAGGTTCATATTTAAGGGGCTTTTCTGCGAGCCTGCTCTGCACAAGACCTATGGTAAGCCTTGTAGCGTATATCGGGACCCTTACCTCCTGCAGCAGAAATGCTATGGCTCCGATATGGTCCTCGTGGCCATGCGTAAGGATTATTCCCCTTATCCTTCCCCTGTTTTTCCTTATATATGACAGATCCGGTATGATGTAATCTATGCCCGGCATCTCGTCCCTGGGAAACATAATGCCGCAATCCACAATAATAATATCATCACCCTGTTCAAAAAGGGTTATATTTTTCCCAACCGCCCCGAGACCGCCGAGCGGGATTATATTAACTTTTGATTCTTTTGTTTTTTCACTCATACGCCGGTATGACCGAACCCCCCGTGACTGCGATCTGTTTCATTAAGGCCCTCTTTAACAATAAACTCACCTCTGTAGACTTTTGAAAAAATAATCTGCCCGATCCTCATGCCATGCTCAACAGTAAAGTCTCTCTCCCCGAGGTTAGTCATTATTATGCTTATCTCTCCCCTGTAATCTGAATCAATTGTTCCCGGGGAGTTAAGAAAAGTTATGCCATGCTTCAGCGCAAGGCCGCTTCTGGGCCGTATCTGGGCCTCGTATCCATCCGGGATTTCAACGAAAAGTCCCGTGGGAACAAGGGCCGTTTTGCCCGGAGAAAGAAGTACAGGTTCATCAACCAGTGCACAAAGGTCCGCACCTGCCGCTCCGATACTCTGATACTCGGGCAGTTTCGCCCCCTCTTTAAGTCTTATCTTCACAGGTATCATATATATTTTTTTATCTCCCTCATAAGGCAGACCTCAACGTCATCACATTTAAGGCAGTATTCGTCTGTATAATCAAAATCCTCTTCAACACAGATGTCCGTTCTCCCCTCCATCATTATTTCCTTGAGCCTGATATGCTGATATTCATCATCAGAAAGGGCTTCCGCGCCGCCATTCTTTACCTTCTGCAGAATAACAAGAAGCTTCGCTGTCTCATCGCTTTTGCCGGAGGGGGGAGCAGCGCTTGTCGCCTTCATTTCCCTGTTGATTTTTGCTCTGATCTTTTTAGCCTTGAATTCAATACCCCTCCTTCTCATTATCAGAAAGAAGATAAGGCCGAAAACGATCCCGCCCAGGTGCCCGACATGGGAAACATTGCCTCCACCTCCTGATGAAACCAGAGACATGAATTCAAGGGCTCCGTAAAGTATAACCAGATATTTTGCCTTCATAGGTATGACAAAGAAGACAAGGAGCTCCACGTCAGGGAAGAGCATCCCGAAAGCCAGGAGGAGCCCGAAAACAGCCCCTGAGGCGCCGATTGTCGGCGTAACGTAGAGAATTCCTCCGAGAAAAGTGTTAATTACAAGAATCGAAATTCCCGCGCCTACACCTGTGAAAAAATAGTATAAAAGGAATTTTCTGCTCCCCCATAACTGCTCAACAGGGATACCGAAAAGCATCAATGCGTAAAGGTTAAGAAAAATATGAAAAAATCCCCCGTGGAGGAACATGTATGTAAAAATCTGCCAGATAAAAAATTTCTCGAGAACCAGGACAGGTGTAAGGCCAAAATAACCCACCATAATCCCGTTATACTCCCGAACTATTATCTGGATCAGAAAAACAGCTACATTAATAAAAATAAGTCTCATAACCCAGTTCTGTGAACCGGAAAAACCGTTTCGTCTCATTATCTATTCCAATCCGTTAATTTCTATGCTTATCTGTCATTACAAACGACCTTAAGAATTACTCTGTCAGTATCTCAACTCCGCTATCAGTTACACAAACCGTATGTTCCCACTGGGCCGATAAAAGACCATCCACAGTTACAGCAGTCCATCCGTCTCCGAGAAGACCTGTCTGGAACTTACCCTCATTGATCATCGGTTCAATGGTAAATACCATTCCCGGAAACATCTGCAGGCCTCTGAGACCATTATCATAATGATGCACATGGGGCTCCTCGTGAAATTTATCCCCTATGCCATGTCCGCCGTAATCCTTCACAACAGTAAAGCCGTTATCCGTAGCATGCTTCTGTATTACCTGGCCTATTCTTCCAAAATCGTTATAAGGCCTTACCTCCTGAATTCCCAGATCCATGCATTCCTTTGCCACACGTACAAGTTTTTTCGCAGTCTCAGAAGCTTCTCCGATAATAAACATCCTGCTGGCATCGCCGTAATAACCGTCAACTATAGAGGTAACATCAACATTGATTATATCGCCGTTTTTAAGAACTGTTTCATCCGGTATACCGTGGCAGATTACATTATTAATAGATGTACATACACTTTTAGGAAACCCGTTATAACCGAGAGGAGCCGGTTTCGCACCACGGCTTATCGTATATTCATGAACCCATTCATTTATCTCATCTGTGGTAATTCCTTCACCTATCTTTTCAGAGACCATATCAAGAATATCCCTGGTAAGTATGGAAGCTTTTCTTATCTTCTCAATCTGTTCAGGAGTCTTTATAATAATCCCTTTTGGTGGTTTTTTCAGCTGCGTCTTCGCTCCCTCCAGAGCATCTGACTCCATATGACATTTTTTATATTTTTTCCCGCTGCCGCACCAGCATAAATCATTTCTGTGTAGCTTTCTCATTAGTTTTAACCTGCAAATAACTTATTTTATAAATGTAGCCTCTCACCTCTGCGTCTCAATAAAAAAATAACCGGCTTTTCAAAATACTAATATACCTTTTTTATTAAGTCTTTTTCTCATTAAAAATAGTGAAAAGGTTGATTTTAAAACTCCACTTATATATTATATCAAAATTATATTATAATTGTCCAGTGCAAGCTTTTTTTGTTAGATATATACTGGCTTAAAGCTGGTAAAAATAAAATTTCTATAGTAAATTATCTATAAGTGCTGTTTTTCAAATTTTAAATAACCGCTATACAAAACTGATTCCGGAGGGTATAATGTATCCTGATATGAATAAAATTCTCAACATGCTGGTAATAGCAATTTTATCATTAATTGTAGTAATAACTCTCCTTTTCTTCGTAAAGATATCAGACAAATCTCATCCATATTTAGAGGGTACAGATATAGAGGATACATATGCCCCCTATTTCCCCTGGAACAGGGCAAAAAAACACTAACCGTTTTTGCCCCCCTTAACCTGCCCGAACTCCTGGATTTTTTCATATAGCACATTAAAATCAATTATATATGTTTTACCTTTATAATCAGCAAGCACACTGTTCCTGCATATACCTTTTACGCGAAACATCGCAGGAGCCTCCCATCTCTCCCCGTTCATACTCTGCACATATGTCCTGTTTTCACTAATATAAACAAGCCCCTCCTCAGCGACATAAACATCTGATATTTTCCCAAGGGTCTTCAGTTTATTTCTCTTTTTAACAGGTATATCATATCTCACAAGAGACCAGACCCCTGTACCTCCCCTGATATACAGGACATAATCATCCTTCATGTTAAACTCAAAAGATGAAGCGGCAATATTTTTTACTTTATTGGTCCCGTCAATATTATCAAAAACGCTTATATAATAAGCCCCTGCTATACCTGTAATAACCCCGTAGTATTTCTCTGATGAAATCATTGAAGCCCTGAATAATTTTTTATATGGCGGGCTGTAGACTCCCTGGTCCAGCCTGTTAACCGTTTTCTCACTGTCTGAAAGTTCATTTATTCTTCCGGATGTAAAAAAAACCGTATTATCCCCTCTCAGGACCGCTGAATCAATATTCTCCTTTTTATCAGCCCTGTACACAGCAACAGGGTCCCCGTCCGGATTAAATACACAGAACCCTTTGCTGTTCCCCAGCATAATTCTTTTCCTGCCCATATCAGCGTATGATATATTATCACTGATAATCTTCTCAGCATTCAGATTTATCTCTTCCGGATACACCAGGATAATGTTACCCTCATCCCCGGTTATCACCACGTTCTTGCTTAAAAAAATATTTTCTCCGTTTAGCATTACGGAAGAAAAACCCTCAAGCAGGTTTTCTGTAATAGCAGCCGTATCTTCGATTTCCCCTTCCGCATATTTCTCAAGTATATCACTATACTTACCTTCCGCAGTTATTGAGCAGGACAGGATAAACGACGATAAAACAAAAAAAGAGATTACTTTAAAAAATTTCATAATGACCTTTCCAGACATGAAATGCTTTACAGGGGAACAGCTGATAGTTTTATAAACTGTCCCGGTAACAATTCCTGAACATAGTTTTCAAACTTGAAAAACGGTTCTTTATACCGGTTTCTTTACAAGTAAGAGGTATAAAATACTTTGCTCTGAATTTATTAAAGGAATAAATACAGAAATTGTTTAGTCAATTAAATATTTGCTGTCAAGGGAGATACAAAACGGGAAAAATATTTTAATAATGTTGTATCAACATTTCAGGTTCCCGCACGGTATTAATCTTTTTTGCCAGCGAAAAATTACTTGAAATCTCAGCTGTTTGAAACAACCATGATTGGATTTACTGTCAGGGAACATCACTTCACACAGCAGAAGTTTCCATTGCAGAATCTAATACCACAAATCAAGAGTGTATAATGCCCGAAAAAACTATAAGTATTTATGACACAACGCTGAGGGACGGCGCACAGACAGTGGGCATATCCCTTTCTATTCAGGACAAACTTAATATAGCAAAAATATTAGACTGGCTCAAAATCGATTACATAGAAGGGGGATGGCCGGGATCCAACCCCAAGGATGATTCATTTTTCGCCGAGATCAGAAAAAACGAAATTAAACACGCGAAAATTGCCGCTTTCGGCTCAACAAGAAGAAAGGGTTTTAAATGCAAGGACGACCCGATGATCCAGTCACTGGTTGACTCTAAAGCTGACGTAATAACCCTTGTTGCAAAGACCTGGGACTTCCAGGTAACCAAGGCCCTTGGCATGGAGCTCCATGAAAACCTTGAACTTATATATGACTCGGTTGCCTACCTTAAAGACCTGGGATTTGAGGTTTTTCTCGACGCGGAACATTTTTATGACGGCAACAAATCAAACAGCGACTACTCATACCAGTGCATAGAGAAGGCCTGCGAAGCAGGAGCCGACATGATTGTACTCTGTGATACTAACGGCGGGACACTCCCGGCGGAAGTTTCTAAAATCACGTCAGATGTCACATCAGGGATTAAGACACCGGTTGGAGGACACTTTCATAATGATACAGGAGTAGCCGTTGCTAACTCAATGTTCGCTCTTGATGCCGGAGCCCTTTCCATACAGGGGACAGTAAACGGATACGGTGAGAGATGCGGCAACTGTGATCTTATGACCCTTATCCCGAACGCAGTACTGAAAATGGGATATAAATGCCCTTCAGGAGGAGCTCTTCAGCACCTCACAGAGGTTAGCAGAATGGTCAGTGAAATCGCCAATCTCCATCATACAGAGAGCAGCCCCTACGTGGGAGATAACTCTTTTGCTCATAAAGGGGGTATACACGTATCAGCACTGCAGAAAGACACAAGGACCTATGAGCATATTGATCCCACCCTCGTGGGGAACAGGAGGAAAGTCCTTATTTCTGAACTTTCGGGAAAAAGCAATATCGAGTTCAAGGCAAAAGAACTCGGCATAGAAATAAAAAGCGATCTCAGTATTTCAAAAGATCTGCTTGAAAAAATAAAAAAACTGGAGGACCAGGGGTTCCAGTTCGAGGCTGCTGAAGGTTCCTTTGAACTTCTAATCAGGGAAGCTACAGGTGAATACAGGCCGTTTTTCAATTTTCTCGGGTTCAGGCTTATAACCGAAATGGAGAGTGACGGCAAGCTTGAAAGCGAGGCAACAATCAAAGTTGAGGTAGGAGGCACCCTGGAGCATACCGCGGCAAACGGCCACGGCCCTGTTGAGGCAATGGACAACGCGCTAAGAAAAGCCCTGACAAAATTCTATCCCGAGATATCTCAGATGCATCTCTCAGATTACAAGGTAAGGGTTCTTGAAGATAATAACGGAACTGCATCAAGCGTAAGGGTACTTATTGACCAGACAGACGGAACAAACCACTGGGGCACGGTGGGGGTTTCCCCGAATATTATCGAAGCTTCCTGGATGGCACTGGTTGACGGAATTGAGTATCTATTATTTAAGAAAAACAGAAATGCCAACTGTTAGATTTTCTGATACAGGATTATTTTAAAATGAGAATTACACGTAAGACACTGCGACTAATTACAGCGCTGATTTTATCTGCAGTTATACTGCCTCCGGCCCATCTTTATTCATGGGACAGCTACGACAGGGTTTTTGCTGTAGTTAATAACAGGCCGGTCATGGAGAGCGAGGTTAACCTCCGTTTCGAAAGGCTCAGGGGTTCAAAACATTTCTCTTCCAGAAGAGCTGCCAGAGAGAAAAGCAGAATTCTGGACAGGCTTATTGAAAATGAAATTATATTTGAAACAGCCCAGAGAGAATCTATCGAAATCAGCAACAAAAAGGTAATCAACCAGCTTGAAGGGTTTATGACCTCCTACTTCAGCTCGAAGATGAAAAACAGCAAAGTTAAAAAAACCGTAAAAAAAGTATCCGAGAATCTCGAAAAATATATGGAGAACAGGTTTGAACCTCAGGTAAAAATAGATCCCGATCTTCAGAAACTGATAGACTATATTGAAAAAAAAGAGAAAACGGATTTTTTTACCTTTTTTGATGATCTCAGGGTTAAGATAGCCAAAGAACAGATAATGTCTATTGCTGTGGGAACAAACCCTCCTTCCACAGCAGAGGCAAAAAAATGGTTCTATGCCAACAGGAAAAAACTCGGTTACGAAGTACATGTGAAACATATACTCATTGTTCCTGAAGGGAGATCTCTGGCGAGCGAAAAGAAGGCCAATAAAAAAATCGCCGGGATCAGAAGAAGAATCATGGCAGGGGAATCCTTTGAATCCCTGGCATCTCAGTATTCCCAGGACCCCGGCTCAGCCGCTAATGGAGGCGACCTGGGATGGCAGATCCTTGCCCAGCTTGATCCTTACTTTGCCAGCAATGTTTACAGGATGAAAAAAAGTGGCCAGATATCAGGAGTATTCAAATCAGGATTCGGTTATCATATTGCCAAATTTCTCGGGATACGGCCTGTTTCTTTCGACAAAGTTGAAAGAATGATTGTTTATAAACTTTATACCGAAAACATGGAAGCCCAGTTCAGGAAATGGGTTACTCAACAGAAAAAGAAAGCCGCCATAAATATTTACATGGAAAACTATGTAAAGGGAAAATAATGGAAAAAAACAGAGTAGATATCATAATTCATATTGATGAAGACCTCACTGACAGCATACTTGAATTCAGGGGTGAATATACACCCCATATAATATCATCAAGAATCGGGGAAACATTCAGTTCAGGAGAAATATACTACTCAATCCCTTCCGTATATGAAGGGAAACTTAAAAATGAAAAAAATATAATTATCAGGGAATCCTCTGATGACGTAAAATACTGGAGAGACATTTTCTCCCGGACATCATCCCCTCATATAGCTGTTATAAAGGGCGACTCGCCGTTTTTTGATCCCGATGTATTAAAGGAGATGTCTGAACTCCATATAAAATATCTTGCTGAATTTACCTATTCTGAAAATCTTCCGGAGGGTTTCACATGTGAGATATATTCCGGCGAACTGATGAAGCAGCTGCCGGACATTCAGGAGGAGAGCCTCCCCTTAAGCAAAGTAATCAAATCCAACATAAACCAGTTCGATGTTGAGCTTTACTACCGCGAACCGGACATAAGGGACAAAAGGCTCAGTTTCAGGCTATCTGATCCCAGGGAGAAAAAAATCATGGGGAATCTCTCTGAAACAATGGGGGGAATACCATCCTATAGCGAAATCAGAGACCTTATCAAAAAGAACCCTGAAACTCTTTTCACATCTCCCTCATACCTTGAAATTGAAATTACAGGTGAATGCGGCCTTGACTGCCTCTTCTGCTACAGAAAAGCCCTGAAGCAGACACACCAGAGGATGAGCACAGATACACTTAAAAAACTCATAAATGAAATGAATGAACACGGCCTCCCCTATACCGTATGTTTCGGAGGATCAGGGGAGCCTGCGGATCACCCGGACTTTTACGCGATGATGGATTTTGTCTGCGCTGAACCCCTTGTTGACCAGCTTATAATCGAAACAAACGGGATAAAGGCTGACGCGAATTTCAAAACATACATATCCTCCCCTGAAAGATCAAAAATTAAAGTTATAATAAATAACAACGGCATGGACCGTGACTCATACACCAGGCTCCACGGCGCGGACTCTTTTGATACCGTATTCAGCAACATTACCTCTCTCAACGATCTTAACAGCAGCGGAGAGAGAATTTATTTACAGATAATGAAGATCAACGAAACTGATGAATTCAGCGGCGGGGATGAGCAGAGAACATACCTGGACAAATTCTACGATTTCTGGGAGGGATACAAGGTCCCCATTATTCTGCAGAAACAGAATACCTACTCAGGAAGAATTGAGGACAGAAGATACTCTGATCTCTCCCCTCTTAAAAGAATCCCATGCTGGCACCTTCAGAGGGACCTTTACATCCTCTCTGACGGCACAATTGCCTACTGCAAGCAGGACATTGACGGTGAAGCAGGTTACGGCAACATTAATGATACAGCTTTAAAGGATATACTCAAGGCCCAGGAAAAAGCATTCATTGAAAATTACTCTGACAAATTCCCGTCTAAACCTGACTGTAAAAACTGTGATGAATGGTATACTTTTAATTTTTAGATAATGTAACCTATGAAAGCGGCAGCTGTTATACAGGCAAGGCTAAATTCCACCAGGCTCCGGTCAAAGGCGCTCCTCCCCCTTTGCGGAATCCCCATGATACAACACGTTATTGAAAGAGCAAAATTGATTTCCGGAACATCTGTTGTAATTCTTGCAACAGGTACAGGCATAGACAATGATCCCCTGGAGGATATAGCCGGAAACTGCGGCATCACCATCTTCCGAGGCCCGGAAAACGATGTACTTGAAAGATACTACCGCGCGGCCGAAAACATTCAATGCGACTACGTAATCAGAATTACAGGAGACAACCCTCTGACGGACCATATTGCCGCGTCAAGGGCGCTGACCTATGCCCGTGAAAAAGGAGCGGACCACTGCACAACATCGGGCATTCCCCTGGGCACCGGGGTTGAAGTCATCAGAAAAACCGCCCTTGAAAAGGCATTCAGAGAGGGGATTGAACCTCACCACAGGGAACACGTTACACCTTACATAAAGGAACACCCTGAACTTTTCAGAATCGAAAAATACTCATCCCGAATGGATAATCCCTTCCCGGACTTAAGGCTTACAGTTGATACTGAGGAAGACTTTAAGCTTATGACAGAGATATACAACCGCCTTTACAGGGGAAAGCCTATTGAGCCTGAAGAGGTCATTGACCTTATCAGAAGAGAACCTGAACTCCGTCTTATAAATTCCGGAGTTGAACAGAGACCAATGACCCATCACAGCAATGGAAAAAAATAATATAATAATAGTAACTGGTACAGGCGGGGAACTCGGGACAGGCCACCTGCAGAGGATGCTTAACCTGGTCTCCTATATTACGGGAAAGCATAATTTCGATGTCAGCATACTTTTGCAGAAAGGTGAGGCCGGTATCCCGGAAAGGTTCCGGCACATGCTCATAACCTCCCTTCCTCCATCAGCTGATCTTATAATAAGAGATATGCGTGATTCCTCGAAGGAGGAAATTACCTCGCTCAAATCCATTGCCCCTGTTCTTGCGGTGGATGATGCGGGAGAAGGAAGGAGTTCTGCTGACCATTATGTTGACCTCCTCCCCAATAAAATATCCGGTAGCAATGAACCAGGCTTTTACACGGAAAAATTTATTTACGGATACAACTTTACAGAGGGAATTAAAAACCTCTCAGGTGCAGACCCGGTTTCACGGGATATAGACATTACAATCTACGCCGGTTTTAACCCCCCGGAGGAACTGCTCACAAAAATTTCAAAATCGATACCTGAAAGCACAAAGGCCATACTCCTTTCATCAGGCAGGCCTGTAGTTCTCACGGGAGAACCGCTCCATGAAGATGTTTCATACGCGGAAATACTTACCCGATCCAGAATAGTGATGACCCATTTCGGCATCACCATGTTCGAAGCAAACATCTGCGGCTGCATAATTTCAGCGCTTAATCCCACCCCGTACCACGGCGAACTGACCGCATTGATTGAAAAAGAGATGAGGATCATCCACAGCGCTTTATACTCCGACCTTGACCCTGTTATATTAAGTGAAGATATAAACATGAACCTTAAAAAAAATCTTGCCGCCGCGGTTTCTTTTAATGATATTTTAGAGAGAATCAACATCGGACTTGAAAATTTCACCCGGTATATATATAAAATCTTATTGTGAGGTAAAATTATGGAACTTCATGACGCAATAATGAGCCGCAGGTCAGTGAGAAAATTCACTGATTATCATGTTACTGATGAAGAGATCTCAAAACTTATGGAGGCTGCACAGTGGGCCCAGTCGTGGTCAAACACGCAGTGCTGGGAATTTATAATTGTCAGGGACAAAGAACTGATAGAAAAAATAGTCGGTACCTACTCTGAAACAAACCCGGCAAGAAAAGGTTCCCTCTCAGCCTCAGTACTCATTGCCGTTTGCGGTAAAAGCGACCTTCCCGGCTACAAAAACGGTGAAAAAAGCACAAAGTTCGATTCATGGTATATGTTCGACCTGGGAATTGCAGTACAGAATATCGCATTAACAGCTCACAATCTCGGCCTGGGAACAGTGGTCGTGGGCTCCATGGACCAGGGAAAATGTGCGGAACTTCTCGATGTAAAAGCCCCTTATGAACTTGTTGCAATAATGCCTGTGGGCCAGCCCGTTGAATTTAAGAAGGAAGGGCCGAAGAGGAGGGAGATCGCTGATTTCACACATAAGGAAAGGTTCGGGAATAAATAAGATTGGATCTCTCCGATAAAAAAGCAAAATCAAAGGAGAGGCTTTTCGCCAGCTGGCGCCTCGTGATGCACGAAATAATATTCGAGGCTGACACTGCTGCAGGTAAGGCCTTTGACGTCATACTCCTTATACTGATACTTTCAAGCGTAACGGCTGTTATGCTTGAAAGTGTTGTCTCCATTGAAGCTGAGCACGGAACTCTTCTCCGCATCCTTGAATGGACCTTTACCATACTTTTCACTGTTGAATACCTGGCGCGTATAATCTGCATAGGAAAACCCTTTAAATACATCTTCAGCTTTTTAGGGATAGTTGATCTCCTGGCAGTTATACCAACCTACCTCAGCCTCTTTGTATCAGGCACCCGGTTTCTCATCGTTATAAGAACAATCAGACTTTTGCGGGTATTCAGGATATTCAAACTGGCACGTTACATAAGTGAGGGAAATGTACTGCTCCACGCTCTCAGGGCAAGCAGGTATAAAATAACCGTTTTTCTCGGCACAGTACTCTCTCTTGTGATTATTGCAGGCACAGCAATGTACCTCGTGGAGGGGGTGGAAAACGGATTCACCAGCATTCCGAAAAGTATCTATTGGGCAATAGTGACCCTTACCACGGTGGGTTACGGGGATATCGCGCCTCAGACAATTTTCGGCCAGATACTGGCCTCTTTAATCATGATTATGGGTTACGGGATAATAGCCGTGCCAACAGGGATAGTAACAGTTGAAATGGCCAATCTCAGGAAGGAGGAGAAGATGCTCACCACGCAGTCATGCCCCTTCTGTTCAAGGGACGGTCACGATACTGACGCGCTGTACTGTAAATACTGCGGAGGAAAACTTTAAAACATCCGGATAGGAAAAGCTGCAGGATTTCCAGCTACTTAAGATAAATATCAGCAACTGTAAAATGCTCAACCGTAAGATCAGGCTCAATGCCGTATTTATAATCCTCCTCATAGAGAACCGCTTTATCAATATCCTCACCTGCAAAAACCTTTGCTGAATCCATAGATTCCCAGAAGGTGATAAGAACCACCTCGAAATTGCCATTTAACTCTCTCTTTAAAGTCTGCGCACCCCTGAAACCTTCAGAGTTCACGGCGTCATATACCCCTGTGCGGTGAAGGTACGGTATGAAATCATCAACCTTCTCCGCAGGGCATTTACACTTCCACACACGTGCTATCATTTATCATCCCCCCGTATAACAGAGCAAGGGGCTGAGCCCCTTGCTGTCTTCCGTCAATGTAAAAGTCAGGCAGCCGAAAAGCTACTTGATCATCTCCCCGGCAAGCTTCACAGCTTCATCAATAGCCTTTCCGAGGTTGGAGGCGTCTTTACCGCCGGCCTGTGCCATGTCTTTACGGCCGCCGCCTCCTCCTCCAACAATACCGACTGTGTCCTTAATAAGCTTACCGCAGTCTATACCCTTCTCAACAGCAGGCTTTGTCGCAGCGTAGAGGAGCATCGCCTTGCCGCCGGCAGCTGACCCGAGGCATATAACAGAATTCTGCGTCCTCTCCCTCAGTGAATCTGAAAGGCTTCTGAGACCCTCAACATCAAGGTCTGATGAAACCATTGATATAATTTTGATACCATTAACCTCTTTAGCCGAGCTGATAAGGGAATCGACATCAGAAACAGCCGCAGCCTTCTTCATCTTATCCAGTTCCTTCTCAGCAGCCCTGCTGCGGGCCATAAGCTCATCCACCTTTTTAACAAGGCCGGTTTCAGGGATATTTACAGATTCGGTAAGGGCGGAGACTATCCTGTTCTGCTCATTGA